>Ga0194126_10011750_pt1 | contig 11187 bp, 13 predicted proteins | sample TA2KigC150mmetaG_FD_148641 | JGI IMG/M metagenome (GOLD analysis project Ga0194126, IMG submission 148641) | Freshwater microbial communities from Lake Tanganyika, Tanzania - TA2015035 Kigoma Deep Cast 150m | ecosystem: Environmental > Aquatic > Freshwater > Lake | place: Tanzania: Lake...
TAAAAACCATTATGGTTTTTAAGCCTTCAACATTTTTTTTCTCCAGGTAAAAGAGTGCTGCTACACTTTCATTTACTCTCAAGATTCTTGATTGAGAGTCTAAAAGAATTATTCCATGTGGAATATTATCAAATACCAGGTCAATAAATTTTAACTGGTTTTTTAATCTAAAATCTAATTTCTTAATCTCTGTAGAAAAACTCTTTATGTTTTCAGAAAGTTTTTGGAGTTTAATATTAAAGCGGTTTCTTATTACCAGAATTATCACTGCAAGAATGATAATAAGAATAGCAAATACTATGGCTAATATTTGATATATGCTCATAATTTGCTATTAAGTGGTGGCGAGACGCAGAATCGAACTGCGGACACATGGATTTTCAGTCCACTGCTCTACCAACTGAGCTATCTCGCCAAAATAATTTACTGGCTTCAAATAATCTTCTGGCGGAGCTGACGGGATTCGGTCTTTCGTCTCGCCTGCTGGCTCGCTGCAGAGCCGCGGACTCCCTCACCTTCGTTCAGTCCGTCCTTTCGAATCCCTTAGAACATGCCACCGGCATGTTCTACAGCAACAATGCCAATAATAATATTTTAAAACAAACTTAATAAAATCTGGCGGAGCTGACGGGATTCGAACCCGCGACCTCGTGCGTGACAGGCACGTGTCCTAAACCGCTAGACGACAGCTCCGCTTTCCACAAAACAAATTTACTATAAACAAACACAGTTTTCCATTTACTGCCTGCATAGCTACAGCTACCAGTATTTAATCACCTAAAAAGTTATAAAATTTCAACTGGTGGGCGATGTAGGGATTGAACCTACGACCCCCTGCTTGTAAGGCAGGTGCTCTCCCAGCTGAGCTAATCGCCCACTGGTAGCCCGTAGGAGAATCGAACTCCTGCTGGCAGATTGAAAATCTGCTGTCCTAACCCCTAGACGAACGGGCCAATGTATTTCGTCCTGGTGAGCCGTGAAGGAATCGAACCTTCGACACCCGGATTAAAAGTCCGGTGCTCTACCTACTGAGCTAACGGCCCATGTTTTCAAAAAATCATACGAATGCGTAAACGTGAATTTTACTATAGTAAAAAATTGATGTCAATTATCCCTGATTTATCCCAAACTTATTTCAAACTTAGTCCCAATTTATCCATCTTGGAACCTTAGATGCTTCCAAATTATCTTAATATATTCCTGATTGACTTTATTTATTAACCAAACAAAAACCTGCTTTCCCTTCCCTGCTTTCCCTTTACCACAGACTTACAACTGACTTATTGTCCTATCCATCATTTTATGGTTAATCTTCTGTATTAGATGAATCTTCTGAAAGCCTGGAGGCAGCTTTCTCAACTTTTTCCCTGCTTTTTTCAATGATCTCTTCTGCTTTAACCCTTGCTTCCACAACAGCAAATTTGCTTCTGTCAACCGCTTCCCTAAACATTGATAAAAGATATCTCCTGAAATTCCTTCCTGACTGAGGTGCAAAAAGCAGCCCGAGCATAAATCCCGAAAAAGCAGAGATAAAGCTGATTATAAAAATGTCCCTGAAAATTTTACCTGATGAATTTTTTTTATTTTTTTTACCCATACTAAAATTATTATAAATTTATAAATATCATTGCGCAAGGTATTTAATAACTTCAACCCAACCACGATTCATGCGCTGACCTGTTACGTAAACATTACTGTTATTTTTGATTAAATCTAAAATCCCTTCATCCATCTCAACTGCATCTCTCATTAGAAAAAAAGCATGAACTTCTTTAGCCATTTTTAAATCCTCAACTGAATCGCCAAGCGCAATGCAGTTTTTGGCTTTTAGTTTTCTGACTTTTTTATCAAGTTTTACTGCTGATGATTTATCCACATCTTTAGGGATAAGATTGTAAATTTTTAAATTTTCAACATCCAGACTGAGATTAACAAGCTTTGAAAAACCATTATCAACAAGAGCAAGCCCTTCATAACCATTTTTACTGAGTATTTCATTTGCATATTTAACATCTATATCCCCAAAAAAGAGTGCATTATAAGTTCTGCCAATGCTCCATTCCAGATTGCTGTCAATTTTACCTTGAAAATATTTTTTAAAAAGCTCTATTATTCTTATAAGGTCTTTTCCTTTGTTAGTAATTTCATATCCATATTTTGAATTGTCAAATGTTATAAACACTTTCTCGCCTAAATTGTACACCATCTCACAACCCAGTTCAGGAATATAATTTTTAATGCCTAAAAGCATTGCATTGTAACGAAGCTGTACTTTGCTTCTTCCTGATACAGGAACAATATCCCAGTTATTTCTTTCAATTCTTTCAAATAACTTTAAAACTTCAAAATAATATCTGCCATCCGCATCCTTGATTGCACAGCCCTGGTCGTTCAGCAATGTACCGTCCATATCAGTGTAAATAACCTTTAAGTCCTTAAGCTCTTCCTTAAGCCTCACCTTATGTTCAGAAAATAATTTATACTTTTCCTGTCTTTTGTCAGCCATGATCATTTTAGTATTTTAGCTCTCCATTTCTTAAATGATTGCCCTTTTTCTATTCCTAAAATATTTTATTTAGATTTAGTAAGAATCACTTCTGAGTTCAATAGTTATAATATATACTGTTTTCTCTTTATCGCAAATTTCATAGAATAATCTAAAGTTTCCAATTCTATAACGCCATGTATCTGGTTTATATGATTTTAATTTTTTGATGTTTTTACCAAAATAAGGATTATTTTTTAATTGGGGATATATACTATTTAAAATTTTACCATATATTCTTACTTTCTCAGACTCATTAAATTTTTTTAAATCCTTTAAAAATTGATTTGTTTCAAATATTTTAAACAAATCTACCTCTTTTATTGACTGCATCAGAACTACCCTTATTGAGTCTTTCCAATAAATTAGAATTTCTTAAAATCTCCCTCATTTCAGTTTCATCAGCCACATCAATTTGCTCAATATAATTTATAACTGCTGTCTCAATAAAATTTGAAAGATTCCTGTTTTCACTTTTTGCATGCTCTTTTAATTTTTCATAAAGATTATCTTCTATACGCAAGGTAATTGTTCTAGACATATAATTCTCCTTGAATAAATTATAATTTTTGTGAATACAATGTATTAGTTTATAAATATTTTGTCAATATATCTTTCCTATATATTAGCATTTACTTCTCATGCTTGAAATTAATCAACTGCTGGATATTCAGAAAACACACAAGCTTTACCACAGAGAGGCAAAGCTTGCTCAGTTTCAGAATTAGAAATGCTTTCTTACTGGAGATATAATTATCTCACTTTATTATTTAATGCCTACAAACCCAACTTCCTCACCAATTGCCTGTCCTTCTGTACTTAATATGAAATCAATAAATGCCGCCGCTATTTCTGACATTTTATTACCATTTGCATATACAAATAAGTCTCTTGCAATCGGGTATGATTTATCTTTAACCGTCTGAATATCAGGTTCAACTGCTTCTGAATCATCAGTGTCTTTTACCTTCACCAGGTTTACTCCAGCAGCTTCCTTCAGATAACCAAGACCAATATAGCCAATAGTGTTATCATTTCCAATAACTGAATTGACTATGTCAGCATTTGATTGAAGCCTCAATACAACATCTCCATAATCATTGTCCTTTTCTTTTTTATTCAACTGAACAACTCTTTCAAGAAAATACTCACCTGTTCCGGATGAAGAATCCCTGCCTGCTGCAACAATACTGGCATCAGGACCTCCGACATCTTTCCAGTTTGTAATTTTCCCCATATAGATATCAGAAAGCTGTTTTATTGATAATTCAGCCACATTTATATTCTGGCTTGTAATAACTGCAATGCCATCAAAAAGTACAACATACTCTTTAACATCAATGCCATTTGCCTCTGCCTGCTCTATCTCTTCACCTTTTATTTCCCTTGAAGAGTTTGCCAGATCATTTGCTCCATTTATAAGATCAGCAATACCTACACCAGAGCCACCGCCGTTTATTGTTATCTCGCCGCCATATTTTTCCATGAAAGCTTCAGCCCATGCCTGTGAAACTTCAAGAAGTGTTGTGGAACCAGAAATAATTAGAGTCTTACCCTTAAAGTTGATCTCTGCTGCTGTTTCTTCAGCCATTGCAGTTTCAGCAGTAGTTTCTTTCGCCGTTGTTTCTAATGCTGTAGTACTTTTACAGCCTGTAAAAACTGCCCCAAAGATAAAAAATATAACAGGCAATATAATAACCACTGATAGCCAGAATTTTTTTCTATTTCTCATCTTGCTTTACTCCTTTTCTTTTACATGAAATATTTTTAAATTTTCATGCAGTAGTTTACCATTCTAACAGGTGTTTTTTGTTAAAATAATATTAAAAAAAGGTTAAATTTCTATTTAAAATCAGTGAAGCTTCCCCAAGATGAAACTTCCCTGAATGAAGCGTGTGGAACTCTGCCCTATCAGGTTTTTAGAAATTAAATTTCTTAAAACCTGTCAGACAAGTATATCAAAATACTCAAATCCTGAAGGTATTAAAACACTGAAATGTTTCTTATCCAGAGTTATAATCTTATTTGTTCCAAGTCTTTCAGCAACTGCAACTATTGAACCATCGACATAACCAATATTAAAATCTTCATATTTAGTCAGTATTTCAATTATTCTTGAGACATCGCTTAACTGGATTGTTTCCATGATAAAACTGGATTTATTGATTTCCTCAAGAAATTTTATTTCATATCTGCTGCCAAACCTATACTTTAATAACTGACAGACTTCAACAGCAACTGTAGAAGGGACAATACATAGATTTTCTTTTTTTAAAACAAGATTTTTTATTTCTTCATTTAAATGATGACTTTTATCAGATAGTGATATTATTGCGCTAGTATCAAGTATAACCTGCAATTAATCCTCCTTGCTGATTATTTTATCAAGTATTTCCTCGTCCTTTTCTGCAAAATATGGATCACCGCTATCAACCATGCCTATAATATCAATTTTTCTTTCAGGCATTTTCCTGGCAATATAGTCAGTAACAGCTTCCTGGATAAGAAAACTTGTTGACTTATTAGTCTTCTTTGATAAGGCTTTAATTTTCAGCACATCTTCCTTATTTAGAAGTACTGATGTACGCTCTTTTTTCATTTATATCTCCAGTAAAAAACTTATAATTTCACTATATTTACTAACTTACTTGTTAATTAAAAGGATATTCACCGTATTAATATTATTATTTATATTAATATGTATATTACTATTTATTCTTTAAATGTCAATATGCTTTCTGATACTTTTTTAGATGACGCAACAGGTAAGTATTTATTATGTTTTGCTATTCAATGATATTGGCTAAATAAGTATATATTAAAGGGGCAAGTTCTTATAATTTTAATTATAATTTCTGTGGAGCTCCATGTAGAATTGTATATAATTCATTACATCACTTTTTGTAATCATACCAATTAATTTTTGACCCTGCATTACGATAAGATGCCCCAGGTTGTTCCTTGTCATCTGCTTAATAGCAGCTGACATTTCAGTATCAATACTTACTATTTCCTCCTCAGAAATAGATTTTACAACCTGTCCGACTGTTATTTGTCTCCAGTCATCCTTTGGATAAGCCTTCACATCATGAATGGATATTACACCTATTATTTTCTGTGAATCAACATCATCAATAACAGGAAATCTTGAAAACCTGTACTTCATAAAATAATTATTTACAAGACTTTCAAGAGAAATGCCCTGGGTAACAGTTACTATTTCTTCATTTATTACATCCCTGACCTTTTTATCTTTTATTATAATTTCAATCATAGTCTGCCTGTAACCCGTATAAGCTGCTGACTGAAGAAACCAGCCAATAAGTGCAAGCCATAAGCCATTAAGGAAGTTTCTTGTAAAAAAGAAAACAATACCAATTGCAATAAGTATAAAGCCAAAAACTCTTCCTGCAGTTGATGCAACAAATGTTGCTCTCCTTAAATTACCTGTGACCTTCCAGACAATTGAGCGCAATACCCGCCCTCCATCAAGAGGATAACCGGGAAGAAGATTAAACACACCCAGTACAACATTTATCTGTGCAAGATAGGCTGCAGGTTCACTGACATATGAAAAATTCCTTGTAAAAAACCATACAAGCCCAAAAATAACAGCAAGACCAAAACTTGTACCTGGACCAACTATAGCCATTGTAAATTCTGAAATAGGGTTTTCGGGTTCCTTCTCAATTTCAGCAATTCCACCAAAAATCCAGAGTGAGATTTTGTTAACAGGAATACCCCTGCTTTTTGCAATAAGTGAATGGCTTAATTCATGCAGCAGAACGGAAAAGAAAAATAAAAGAACTGTAATTATTGTAATAATTGCAAGATAGCCGGCATTGATATCGGGGAAAATGGTAGGAAAATAGGAAAAACCAAAATAATAGGCAAATATTGCAAATATAATAAACCAGCTGAAGTCAAGCCTTATTTCAATTCCTGCAATTTTAAAAAGTTTTATTGAGGACTTTAACATAACCAAACTCCTTGTTTTATATTTTTACTTACATTAATTTATTGATGTACTGATTAATGTCCTGAATAATTAGTTTATTTATTTATTTATTAAATTGCATTAAAACAATTTAAAAATTATAGACTTACCAAAACACATTTTTAAGTTTTACACTTATATGCCACTGTTACATCATTTAAAAAAGTAACTTAAAGCATATATATTATATGGATATATTATATAATATTTGCATAAAATTTCTGCTGTGATTTTATAAAAAAATTAGCTTTAAAAGCGATATGAAATTTATTGCTGATATAATGGTAGGAAAACTTGCAAAATACCTGCGCATGTCTGGAAATGATGTTGTCTATATAAATGATATAAACGATGATGATATTTTAAAAATTGCACGTTCTGAAAACCGCACTATTCTTACAAGAGATACATTAATGCTGAAAAGAAAAGAGTGCAGAACAAATCAAATCAAGTCCATTCTGATAAATGATGATAAACTTATAAATCAGTTAAAACAGATTAAAAGAGAGCTGCAAATAAATCTTAAGCCGAACCTTATAAGATGCGTAGACTGCAATACAATTTTAAAAAATGTAAAAAAAGAGAATATTGAAGGAAAAGTGCCTCCATACGTTTATAAAACCCAAAAATATTTTTTATACTGCAGCAAATGTGATAAATATTACTGGAGGGGCACACATTATACAAATATAAATAATGCATTTAAAAAACTGAACTACTAAGGCTCATTTTATAAATGCGGTGCACATGCCCATGCGGTTACCGATTTTTTTTCTCCAACATTTATAGAATAGTGCGGTTCACCTTCCGGTATTAATATAGCATCTCCTTCATTTAACAGGTGAAATTCATTCTTATCAGGCAAATGCATTATTATTTTACCCCTGATTACATAACAAACTTCATCAGCATCCCTATGACCTTTATCAAGGCAGGCTTTTTGCCCTGGAAGCAAAGTGCTTATTGTAAAAACTATTTTATCTGTCTTTACATAAATTTGCGAGCACTCTTCACCTTCCATTAAAAATTTACCTTCTCCTTTTCTTATTATTTTTGTCTCCATAATTGCCTCTTTTTATGATTACCATTTAATTTTTTCTTCGTAAAAAAATTTACCGATTTTATTATTTTTATATTAAAATATCATTAAATTCATATATAAAATATATAACATTAGTATTCTTTTTACGTTAGTATTTTTCTTTAATGATCGAAAAAAATTACCGTAACAATAGCTGGGCAATTGAGAGAACCGTATAAAGTATTAAGCGGGTACTGTTCCTTTTTTTAAAAGAAACGTGAGGACCTAAAAACTATCTCTTCTTATAAACCTTAAGAGGAAGGCCCGTTAATTTTTCCGTAATCCCATCATCATTTATCAGATAAGCTTCCTCATGCCTGAAACCATAGTAATCAGGGTGACCATATAACCCGATATCAATCATTGTGACGATATTTTTTGGAAAATTGTAATCACTGAAACGGGTGGCAGCCCTTCCCTCAAAAGCTTCTGATATTCCGGTTCCATGCCCTGAACTGTACATCTGATACCTGCCAAGACCGGCCTCTTTATGTAAATTTCTTGCAGTTATATCAAGATCACATGCAGGACTGCCATAAATATATTTTTCCACTGCCGCCTGGTGTACTTTTAAACCATGCTCAAGAAACTCTGACTGACCTTCATTAGCACCTCCCACAACAATTGTACGGCTTGGTGCCCCGGTATAACCCTCATACCTTGCACAAGCTCCCAGGATACAAACATCACCATCTTTAATTATTTTATTGCTGGACCTTCCAATAATAGTATTGATTCTTTCACCGGAAGTAACCAGAGTGTCATATCCATAATTGTAAGCTCCCATTGATTTACATACATAATCACCATAAGCAGCAACTTCAAGTTCTCGCATACCCGGTTTAATAACCTCTATCATATTTTTTATAGCTTCTGCAGATATTTTGTTTGCAATCCTTATTAATTCCTGTTCATTTTCACTTTTAATATATCGAGCTTCAGCAAGGATATCTGTTGCATCTACAAACTCCACATTTTCATTAATATTTTTTTTAACCAGTTCCATCCAATCAACAGATATAATCTCTTTAGAAGTTAAGAAGCCTACTCTCTTTACATTCTTGCCCTCCATTACCTCATCAACAACTTCTTTTAATGAGGAAAATTCAGCCTGCGGATAATCCTCCCAGCTGAGCTGGAATTCTTTTAAATATCTCCACTCTCCAGCATGCATAGATTCTCTGGCATATTCCACACTTTCAGGCCCTCCAAGTACAATCATTTTAAAAGGTGAGATAAGTACTGCAGCCGAAACTTCAAGATGAGGGTCATAACCCGACAAATAAAATACATCACCAGGAACCAGTGGTGAACTGTAAGCAATTCCCAGCTCTATATTTCTTCTGTCAAGCTCACTCTGTAAACTTTTAACTCTTGCTTCAAACTCTTCTTTTGGTATTTTTCTTGTGGTATCAATTTCCGGTAAATCTTTAATATCTTTCATAAACTTCCTACTCTTTCTATTTACTCTTTTACTGCTCCTGCAGTAAGACCCTTTATTATATAACGCTGGAATATCAGTACAAAAATTACAGGAAAGATTATTGCGAGCATCGCAGACGCAGTTATTTTCCCATATTCTATAGAATATTTTGTAACAAACTGCGCCAATGCAAGGGGTAAAGTCTGCACCCTCTGAACATTTATAATAGCCATTGCACCCATGAACTCACCCATTGAAAAAACAAAGCAAATAACCCCAGATGAAACAACTCCAGGCAAGGAGAGAGGGACGATTATTTTTATCAAAGCGCCAACCTTAGACGCACCATCTATTCTTGCAGAATCCTCAAGGTCTTTAGGAATTGTTTTAAAATAACTGTACAGAATCCACGTAACGATAGGCAGAAGCCATGATACCTGTATAACAACAAGGCCCTGGAGAGTATTTGTGAGATTTAACTGCCTTAAAATTAAATAGAAAGGAATAAGTAAAGCAACAGGCGGCAGCATTTCAACAAAAATAAGCGCAATAAATACCAGATTAGATCCCTTAAACTTTAATCTTGCAAAAGCGTAGGCAGCAAAAATCCCAAATATAATACATATAGCAGTCGTAACTATTGCTACTATCAGACTGTTTTTCAATGCTATTGCAATATTAACCTTACCACCGCCAAGAACATCAAAGTAATTTTCAAGATTGACATTTCTTGGTATAAAATTTGGAGTTGGCAGGTACAGTTGTCCTTTGGGTTGAATACTTGTCACTAAAATCCAGTAAAAGGGAAATAAAAAGAAAGCCATAGTTAAAATGACAAAAAAATATAACAATATTCTTTTAGCTGTTTTTTGAGTAAAACGTGTCTTTTGCATTTTATTCCACTTCACTCCGCCTCATAAGAATTACATAACCAATAGTAATAATCATGGCAATTAATAAGATTACATATGATATGGCAGATGCATAGGATAGGTGATAAAATTTAAAAGCATTGTTCCAGTCATAAAGCGTTGCACTCGTTGTGATATTTCCCGGACCTCCTCTGGTAAGTACAAAAAACAAATCAAATGCATTTATTGCAAATATGGTCCCCAGAATTGTTGAGATGAAAAGTGGAAATTTTACCATTGGAAGCGTTATGGAAAAAAAGCTTCTAATCCCTCCTGCGCCATCTATTCTGGCTGCTTCGTAGAGGTCTTCAGGTATTGTCTGAAGACCTGCAAGAATTATTATTACAAAAAAAGGTGTGCCCTGCCAGACATCTGCCAGTATTACACTGGGCATAGCATACGTTCTTTCTGATAAAAACGGTATGTAATTTTCTATTATCCCCAGTCTATACAAAATGAAGTTTATTACTCCAACTTTTGAATGCAGCATCCATTTCCACATAAGCCCAACTACTATAAATGGTGTAGCCCAGGGAATTATAATCAATGCACGCGCCGCACTCCTTCCAGCAAAATTCTCCTTCAGCAATACCGCAATTAAGGTTCCTAGCACCAGTTTTATAAAAACTGTAAAGAAAACAAATCTTGAAGAAACTTTTAAAGAATTGATGAATTCCGAATCATTAAATGCTCTGACAAACTGTGTAAATCCAACAAAATTATAATCCTGTATATTGGCAAATCTTACATCACCAAAACTCATTACAAATGAATAAACGAGCGGAAAAATAACTACACCGATAACAAGAATTAATGTAGGTGTAATAAGAACCGCTACCAGTTTAGCATTACTGCTTTCAAAATCAAAAATTTTTTTAATATACTTCACTAATGCTATAACTCCTGTAAAAATAACTTCAATATATTATTAAAAATAATAGTCTATCTAAAAATATCTCTAAAATATAATTAACTTCTCTAATTTTAAGAAATTAATGTTTGAAATTATTATTATTGTTAATTTATCTTCTATGCTGAATAATAAACTATAAAATTTTAATTTGAAAAATTATAGGCTTTATTTTAATTAGCAATTCAATTAAAGTTAAATTATTTGAACATAGGTCAATTTAATCTATAACTACAGCTATTTATTACAGTCTTTATTATTATATTGGTATCTCCTTTAAAAAAGGAGATACCAATATTTTTTATTTCATATACTCTCAG
>Ga0194126_10011752_pt1 | contig 11186 bp, 11 predicted proteins | sample TA2KigC150mmetaG_FD_148641 | JGI IMG/M metagenome (GOLD analysis project Ga0194126, IMG submission 148641) | Freshwater microbial communities from Lake Tanganyika, Tanzania - TA2015035 Kigoma Deep Cast 150m | ecosystem: Environmental > Aquatic > Freshwater > Lake | place: Tanzania: Lake...
GCCTAAAGATGTTTTCACCATTTCGGATGAGCAACCGGCTTCAGCCGAATGACCGACTTTCAGTCGTCCAAAAATCTACCTGCTTTAGCAGGTAGTGGTTTAATCATTATATCAAAAGGAGAATTACAAAGGATTCCCCTTTGATGTTGAATATAGTTTATAAATTCATCCCCTAAAACAATACGAGAATATTGAGCTACTTGATTTTCCAGCTTATAGGCACGTGCTATAGCCGCTCCATATACATCTCCATTACTTAACTCTATTCCAATTCCAATATCTACTCCCCCCCGAATGTTTGTGCTTCCAATAACATCACTTCCCGCTAACATTGTCAAACATGTGGCTCCTATAGAGGCTATAACTGAATAAACACCAATCATTGGGACTTTGTTGATGTCATCTCTTAATGAGAGAGATAGCGCCACAAAATCGGAAAACATCTGTAATTTTACAGGATTGCTCTTAATTTGGTTATATATTTGTTTCTGCTCTGGTGAAAATTGGCTGGTAACTATTTGACGCTTATTTGATGATTCATAAAATTTAATAAATAATTTTCGAAAAAGCTCGACAGTACCAACGGTTTTTCTTATTTGGTCGAAAAATATTTTAAAATTATGTGAATCTAACTTGTCTGGTAAGCTACGCAATTCAGCCAATTCCTGTCGTTGACCAAGAATATCAATAAATGCAGCTAAATATAAACCTGCATACTTTTCTTCTATGTTCCGTGTTGGTTCCTCATATTTTATATCGGGCATCATAATAACTGAAGAAATCTATCTTTGATTAACAAATAAATAATCATTAATAAAGATATCAACCAAGTATCCGATTTCATCTAGGATATCATTTGCTTTTAGCTTTCCTTTGAAAATTCGATAGACTTTACCTTCAGTTTGCCATGTTTTTGTCATTAATTCACCTGTAATTTTTGTTTTTCTGTCGAGATTTACGATTTCTATCAAAGAACAACTTAAGACCAAACAATAATTACTTGGACCGATCTCATATAACAAAAAATCTATATTTAAGTAAGGTAAAAAACCTTTTTTGTCAATGACTTTTATACTAGCTTTACGAAGCTTTAACTCTACATATGTTTTAACTTGATCTTTTGTAATATTGATCCAAACTTTATCTTTATCACTTACTTGAAAAGTACAATCGACTCCAAAATTTTGTAAATCTCTTAGCAACTGTGCCATATCACTAGCTGCGAAAGAGACTCTTGATGAAATTAATAATAAGCTTAAGAAGATGAATAAAAATAAGCTAATTTTTATCCTCACAATACTAATCTCCCCATCATTCCTGGGCTTTGTGTTGAAGTTCCACGGAAGTGTACTTATCCCGCAGGTCGCGTAAGGCGCCACGCCAATTAAGTTTTAGAGGCCCTCGGGGTTTCGCCTTTTTCTTGGCAATGAGAAACTCTAAAAAGTCCTGAGCTTCCTTGTGATATTCAGGCGGCAGTTCTTTGATGAGTTCCTCCAGGCGGGTCATAGGTTCATCCTCTTTATTTTTCCATGCACCTGGTTTAAAACCTTCGCCTTTAGGCGAAAAGCTTCAGCACGACGAGTTAGACCGTATGGTATGATCGGCTCATGGGAGGTGACCCATGGGCGAAGAATATCGGAAGGGGCCGCATACCGTCTATGACATCCAATATCACTTAGTCTGGGTTACCAAGTATCGCTATCATGTGCTCACAGGTGAAGTAGCGGTGCGAGCCAGGGAATTAATCCGTCAGACGTGCGAGTCTCGAAATATCACGATTTTGGGTGGTCATATCAGCAAGGATCATATTCATCTGCACGTCTCGAGTCCGCCGGAGCTGGCTCCGAGCAAGATTGCGCAATATTTGAAAGGGCGCAGTTCCCGGTTGATCCAGCAAGAGTTTCCCCATCTCCGGAAGCGGTATTGGGGAAAACATCTTTGGGCGCGCGGCTACTTTTGTGCCTCGGTGGGCCGAGTGACCGAGAAGATGATTGCGGCCTATATAGAGCAACAGGAAAAAGCGCTGCCTAAAGATGTTTTCACCATTTCGGATGAGCAACCGGCTTCAGCCGAATGACCGACTTTCAGTCGTCCAAAAATCTACCTGCTTTAGCAGGTAGTGGTTTAATTCTAGTTAAGCTATCTTTGCCAAATTTTCAATCAATAAAAAATTTGTTGCCAATACCGATGGTTAGAGCGAGGACTGCCCCACAACCTCATGATATTCCTGCAAACTTTTGACCCGCAGTTCGCCGCGTTTCATGGCTCTGATAGCATCAAGAGTAGCCCGGGCGGCGGAGAGGGTGGTGGTGTAGGGGATGTTGTATTCCAGCGCGGCGCGGCGGATGGAGTAGGAATCCCGGGGGGTATAACGGCCCATGGGGGTGTTGACCAGCAGGTCCACTTCCCGGTTCTTCACCCGGTCAATGATATTGGGCCGGCCTTCCCGGATCTTGTGCACCAGGTGCACCCTCAGGCCCTGTCCCTGTAAATAGGCCGCGGTGCCGCCGGTGGCGTACAGCTTAAACCCCAACTCCTGGAACCCCCGGGCCACGGCCGCGGCCCCGGACTTGTCCGGGTCCTTGACGCTGAACAGCACCCCGCCGGAAAGGGGCAACACCTGGCTGGCCGCCAGTTGGGCCTTGGCGTAGGCCAGGCCGAAGTCCTCGTCAATGCCCATGACCTCGCCGGTGGAGCGCATCTCCGGGCCCAGCACGGGGTCCACCCCGGGGAAGCGCCGGAAGGGGAAGACCGATTCCTTCACCGCGAAGTAGGGCGGCTCGATTTCTTTAGTAAATCCAAGTTCTTCCAGGGTGTGCCCCAGCATCACCTTGGTGGCCAGCTTGGCCAGGGACACGCCGATGGCCTTGCTGACGAAAGGTACGGTACGGGAGGCCCGAGGGTTGACTTCCAGCACATAGACCGTATTGTCCTTTACCGCAAACTGGATGTTGATGAGGCCCACCACCTCTAACTCTTTGGCCAAAGCCTTAGTCTGCTCCTTAATCTGTTCCTGGATTTCTCTGGACAAGGAATAGGGCGGCAGCACGCAGGCCGAGTCCCCGGAGTGGATGCCGGCCTCTTCGATGTGCTCCATGAGCGCGCCGATGGTGGTATAGCTGCCGTCGGAGATGGCGTCCACGTCCACCTCGATGGCGTCTTCCAGGAACTTGTCGATGAGGATGGGATGCTCCGGGGAGGCCTCCAAGGCCCAATTCATGAAGTTCACCAGGGCCTGGTCGTCGGGGACGATCTGCATGGCCCGGCCCCCCAGGACGTAAGAGGGCCGCACCAGCACCGGGTAGGTGATGCGGTGGGCGATCTTTAGGGCCTCGGGCGCCGTGGTGGCGGTGTCGTTGGGGGGCTGCTTGAGGCCCAGCTTGGCCAGGAGCTGCTTAAAGAGCTTGCGGTCTTCAGCCCGGTCGATGGCCGATGGGGGTGTGCCCAGGATGGGCGCGTCGGCCCGGCCCAGGGGCACCGCCAGGTTCAGCGGCGTCTGGCCGCCGAACTGGAGGATGAGGCCGCGGGGCGACTCCGTATTCACGATATTAAGCACGTCCTCTAGGGTGAGAGGCTCAAAATAGAGCTTGTCCGAGGTGTCATAATCCGTGGACACGGTCTCCGGGTTGGAGTTGACCATGATGGATTCAATCCCCAATTCCCCGAGAGCAAAGGAAGCCTGGCAGCAGCAGTAGTCGAACTCAATCCCCTGGCCGATGCGGTTAGGCCCGCCCCCCAGGATCATCACCTTGTCCCGGGCGGTCTTCCGGCTTTCATTTTCCCATTCATAGGTGGAATAAAAGTAGGGGGTGTAAGCCTCGAATTCCGCGGCGCAAGTGTCCACCAGTTTATAAACCGGCTTGACCCCATAAGCCTCCCGCATTTCCGCGATGCTTTCCTCAGTGCCTCCCCAGAGGTGGGCCAATTGAATGTCGGAAAAGCCCCATTCCTTGGCCCGGCGGAGCATATCGGCAAATTGCCCCTGGCCCCGGCCCTGGGACAGAAGAATCCCAAAGGTTTTCAGCTCATCGGAAAAGGCCACCAGGTCTCGGATCTGATGGAGAAACCAGGGGTCGATGGCGGTAAGGCCATAGACTTCCTCCATCGTAAGCCCCTGTCGGAAGGCCTGGCGCAGGTAAAAAAGGCGCTGGGAATTGGGAACCCGCAGTTTGGTTTGCAGCTCTTCCAGGGGTATCTCATGGAAGTCCTTGCCATCGGCCCCCAGCCCATAGCGGGCGATCTCCAGGGAACGGATGCCTTTCTGCAGGGCCTCCTTGAAAGTGCGGCCGATGGCCATCACTTCCCCCACGGACTTCATGGAGGTGGTGAGGAAATCCTCGGCGCCGGGGAATTTCTCGAAGGCCCAGCGGGGAATTTTCACCACGCAGTAATCGATGGTGGGTTCGAAGGAGGCGTAGGTCTCCTTGGTGATGTCGTTGGGGATTTCATCCAAAGTGAAGCCCACCGCCAGCTTGGCCGCGATCTTGGCGATGGGGAAGCCGGTGGCCTTGGAGGCCAAGGCCGAGGACCGGGACACCCTGGGGTTCATTTCGATGACCACCATCTCGCCGGTGTCGGGGTGTACCGCAAACTGGATATTGGAGCCACCGGTCTGTACCCCGATTTCCCGCATAATGGCCAGGGATGCGTCCCGCATGGCCTGATATTCCCGGTCCGTAAGGGTTTGGGCCGGAGCCACGGTGATGGAATCCCCGGTGTGCACCCCCATGGGGTCCAGGTTTTCGATGGAGCAGATGATGACCACGTTGTCCGCGAAGTCCCGCATGACTTCGAGCTCGAATTCCTTCCAGCCCAGGGCCGACTCTTCCAACATCACTTCGCTGATCATGCTGGCCGCCAGGCCATCTGCGGCCAGGAGCCGCAAGTCTTCCAGGTTGTAGGCCACGCCGCCGCCGGTGCCCCCCAGGGTGAAGGAAGGGCGGACAATGATGGGGTAGCCGATGTCCGGGGCCGCGGCCAGGGCCTCTTCCAAGGTGCGGACAATGGCGCTCCGGGGCACCCGGAGGCCGATCTTGGTCATGGCGTCCCGGAACAGCTCCCGGTCTTCCGCCTTTTTGATCACCGCAGGGTTGGCCCCGATCATCTCCACCCCCAGACGTTCCAGGATGCCGGTTTCGGCCACCGCGATGGCGCAGTTAAGGCCCGTCTGCCCCCCGAGAGTAGGGAGCAGCGCGTCAGGCCGTTCCCGTTCAATGACCTTGCAGACGATTTCCGGGGTGATGGGCTCGATGTAGGTTCGGTCCGCCATCTCCGGGTCGGTCATGATGGTGGCGGGGTTGGAGTTGATAAGGACCACTTCATAGCCCTCTTCGCGCAAAGCCTTGCAGGCCTGGGTGCCGGAGTAGTCGAACTCGCAGGCCTGGCTGATGATGATGGGGCCGGAGCCGATGATCAGGATTTTTTTGATGTCAGTGCGTTTGGGCATCTTTTTACCAGGTATTCACAAGATTCTCATAACCCTAACAAGTTTCATAGAGAATCGATAGCCGCAAGAAAACACGTCAATATAAATATTAATGGCCGCCAAAAGTCCATGAAAAATCCTTTACAGCCGACGAAGACCTGGCCGGGCAGGCTAGCCGGCCCGGCCAGGTTTCTTAGCTGGCAGTTGCCCTCCAGCGATGATCAGCCCTGCGATCCAGGTCTATTTTTGGCCAGGTCCAGGGGTGATGATGTTTGGTTTGTCCCGCTGGATAGGCATCTGATAAATGGGCGGCACGTAGAGAGGCAGTCCCGACTCCGGGTCTTTGGGCATGGTGATACCCGGCCCGGCCGGCGGACCCCCCGGAGTTACCTGAAAATCTTGACTTTCCGGCACCCCGCTGTCCATCAGTTTTTCCAACGTGTTAATATCCATAGGGGTAATACGCCGGGGCGCGGTGAGGCGGTCCTTAAAGGCTTCCAGCCAGAACCCGGCATCCAAGATGAAGAAGTGGGGGTTGCGGGTTTCCACCGCCAGGCGTCCCACCGGGAGATAAACCAGGGTGGAGTTGGGCTTGACCAGGGTGTACCACTCGGTGCCTCGGACTCCCACCGCGGCGGTGGTGGTCTGCATGATGAAGTCCGGCTCCTGAACCTGGAGGATCTTGTTGACCACGGTGTGCACTATACCCCGGTAGAGGTTGAGAGTGGCCCGGCGCTGGCGGCCGTCGTAGGCAAAGTCGGCCACCGCCATCCGGGACTCCGCCCCCAGGGTCAGTGAAGTGTCATCCATGAATTGCACCTGGGCCTTGGACCTTGACTTGGTGCGGATAACGTCTCCCGGTTCCACCCCGTCATTGACCTTGGCGGCCAGGGCCGGGAGTTTCCCCTGTTTCAACAGGTCCACGTGCCCCTGGACCATGATGAACTTGCCCACCGGCGCAGCCTGGGCGGCGGCGGCCGTGAACCAAATGGTTATGGCCGCAAAAATTCCAAAAATCATCCAGCATTTTCGTTTCATGGCAAGGTCTCCTCTTGCTGCAAGCCGTGCTGGGCGGGCAGTGCCCGCCCTACGTCAATTATCCATCCATAGGTCAACGAATCCTCTTAAAATTCCGGTTAACTTCGTCAAGGTCAAAGGCCCCTGGGTCGAATTCCCCGCCGACCCACTCTAACATATCTTCGCGGTCCGGATGCTGGGGATCGCTCAGGGCCTCAAGTAAATCGGCATACCCCCAAATTCCCCCCACATCTTCCGGGGGACAGGCCCCTTTGCCCTTTAAGCAGCAGGGATAATGCTGGCCTTCTTCCCTGGGCAGGATCTTCTCCACCAGGATTTCGTGCTCCCAGCTGTCGCCGAAATCATATTCATAAACAAACTTGCTTTTTTCTCTAAGGGGCAACTGCTGGAGCTTGAACCGTTTTTCATCTTTGGTGTCAGAGAAGAAGTTAGAGAATAATTCCTTGTCCGGTATGCCATAATAGGCGCGGCCGATTTTGAACTGGTGCAGATGACTGTCAAACCACCCCATGGCCACTTGCAGGATTCGGTGCAATTTGGCCAGGGTGATATCCCCCGGCACTTGCAGCCTTCTCCAGATGGGGGGCCGACTGCCTTTTAAGGTGACCTTAATTTGATAAACCTGGGTCAGGTCCATAGTTTTTTGCTTAGGCGGCTTCATTTTCTGCTCCGATTCTTCAAATAAGATGCAAAAACTCTTCCAGAGTCAGACCCGCTTGCTTAATGATTTTTGCCAGGGTAGTTCGCTTTACCGGGCGATGCGCCGGAACCGTGAGTTTGCGTAACCTCCCGGCGGCGAACCTGCTTAAGCGAATATGGCTGCCCTTCTGCCGGTCAACCCGCCATCCGGCCCGCTCCAGGGCGGTAATGATGACGTGGTAAGACAGGCTGGGCGTTATGGTCACAGGACCAGTTCCACGATTTGAGCCTTCTCCGGTAAAGGCAAGGGTTCCTCTTCCTCCAGATAAAGGTCAATGGCTTCCCGAATGTTGGCCAGGGCTTCCTCCCTGGTATCCCCTTCGCTGATGCAACCGGGCAGGGAGGGAACATAGACGGTGAAGCCGCCTTCGTCGCTGGGTTCTAAAACTACTTTGAGTTTCATGATGCTGACCTTTTTCGCGGCAGTTAATGATTGGGGCAGTAAACATGGATTATCAAAATAAATCGTCCTCAATAATTCTTAAATATTTATTGACGTAGAACATATCAGGCTCATTTTTACTTGCTCTGACCCTAATTTCAAATTGAGGGTAAATAGGGTTCTTGTTATCAAATAGGATGAGTCCTATACCGAATATCCTACACAACGCGTCTATCCTTCCTACATCTTCATCTTGAGAGCTTTTCGGTATTACTATATATGATTTATGACTGAATAATTTATATGAGCAAGCCTGTCCAAATGCTGTTATCAAATTTCCAGTATCTAATTTTATTTCTGCACATATAATCTCAGTTGGAAATTCGAGAACATCGCTTTTCCGTGATTTACGTATCCCAATTATATCAGGCGTCCCCCATTTATCTTTAAATTTATTTCCTCCTAAAGGAATTGCCTTAGTGCATTCCTCTAACTCATTGACAAGCCAATCTGCAAATGGTTTATAAAATTCTTCTTCTTTTATTATTATTTCTGTTTCCAGTTCAGTGATTTCTTCTTTTTCGATACTTTCATCTTCCTTAAATATAATATGACGAAAAAGGCCTTTGTCCGGCTTAAAAACTTCGCCCGGAATTCTTATATCCAAATTCCAGATTGTTCCATGAATAGTATTTATATTAATATGTGGTAATTCGTCTTTTATTTTACGAACAAGATATGAATATCTAACTCCATTCGGATTATTCTTTAATATCTGTAATGCTTTCTGAATAATCTCTTCTCTTTTAGTAGCCATAAAATGCTCCTATTGAACCGTTAGCGATTCGAGTCCCCATATTTAACCCGATACACCACCCCCGCCTTATCATCGGAAATATACATAACCCCATTATTCTGAATCACCATATCCACCGGGCGGCCTAGGGCCCGGCCGTCTGGGGTGAGCCAGCCGGTGATGAAGTCTTCCACTCCTAAATATTTTCCCTGGGCGTCCAGTTTATAGCGCACCACTTTGTAGCCCGTGGGCACGGAGCGGTTCCAGGAACCGTGGTAGGCCACCAGCAGGTTATGATGATACTCCGGGGGCCAGCCCTGCTCCGGGAAAAAGGCCAGCCCCAGGGGGGCGGAATGGGCCGGGATGTCAATGTAAGACGGCACGGTCTGCTGGCAGAAGTCCTTCTTGGCCCCTGCGGGGTCGAACTTGTCGTCATGGATCCTTTTGCCGTAGCAGTAGGGCCAGCCGTAGTCTTTCCCTTCCTCCAGGATATTGATCTCATCCGGCGGCAGGTCGTCTCCCAGGAAATCCCGTCCCATCTCCGTGACCCAGACCTGTCCGGTTTGGGGATGAAGGGCCATGAACACGGCGTTGCGCAGCCCCGTGGCAAAGGGTTTGAGCCCCCCGCCCATAGGGCCGGTTACCTGGACCGTGGCGTGCCGTTTATCCTTCTCCACGCAGGTGTCGCAGGAGGACCCTATGGAAATGAGAAGGCGGCCATCCGGCGGCGGCAAAAAAACCATGGTCCGGGTCCAGTGGCGTCCGCCTGTGGGCAGGTCCGCGATTTTTCTTTTATTTGCCGCGCGGTGATGTTTTTCGTCGTAGTCGTAAACCGCCAGTTGCTCCACTTCCGCGATGTACAGCAGAGTTTTGCCCCCCTCCCGGCGAAAGGCCAGGCCGTGGGGGCGCTGAAGCCCCTGGGCCACTATGACCATATAATCGGCAATGCCATCCTTATTTTTATCGAGCAGGGCCACCACCCGGCCTTGGGACGGGATGCTGGCCAACAGAGCGCCTCCGGGGTCCTGGGCCAGCACCCGGGGCGCGCCCAGATCTTTGGCAAAGATGGAAATATTGAACCCCCGCGGCAGTTTAAGAGGAAAGCCGGTGGTGTTGGGGGAATTTCCCGGCGCACTTTTTCCAGGCTCCCCGGCCTTGGCCATTAATTGGGAAATATCTTGGGGCGGGCCTTTAAGAACCGGGCCAATACCTCGTAGATGCTGCCAGTAAAAGTTAGCCCCCCATATCAGGCCGGCGGCCAGCAATAGGGCAACCACAACGCCAACAGCTCGTTTCATGGAACCTCACCCGGCAAAGACTTTATGAAAGAAACCCTGGCAAGAGTCGTTTGCCTTGCGACCGTTTAAAAAGTTCCCATCCGCCATTCGAGGGAGACGCATCCCCATAATTTTAAAAAAACGAGATTCTTCTCTGGGCACCGAATGACAAGGGTGAATTTTCCTAAGATAACCCGTGCGTTAAACGGGTAAATCGCTCCTGAGCTTCTGAGAAGCCCAACAGGACAATTTCTCCTTTGTTTCCTGGCATTTTCCTTTCCCAGGTATAAATCGCGGCTCCTAAAGCCTCTCAATAACTCAATTTTTTAGGGGCGCGTTTCAACCATCAGTTTTATAAACTCTTCGAAGAGATAATTCGCATCATGGGGGCCGGGGCAGGCCTCAGGGTGGTACTGCACCGAAAAAGCCTTAAGACCCGGGTGGCGCAAACCTTCCAGGGTGCCGTCATTGAGGTTGATGTGGGTCAGCTCCACCCGGGGGTCGGGGATGGAGTCCAGGTCCACCGCGAAGCCGTGATTCTGGGAAGTGATTTCCACCCGGCCGCTTACGAGATTCTTCACCGGCTGGTTGGCCCCCCGGTGGCCAAACTTGAGCTTAAAGGTGCGGCCCCCCAGGGCCAGGCCCATGAGCTGGTGCCCCAGGCAAATGCCGAACATGGGCGCGGCGCCCAGGCATTGGCGCACGTTGTCAATGGCGTAAGTAACCGCCGCGGGGTCGCCGGGGCCGTTGGAGAGAACGATGCCCGCAGGGTTGAGGGCTAAAACGTCTTTCGCCGGGGTGGCCGCGGGCACCACCAGCACCTCCAGGCCCCGGGCCTTAAGGCTGCGGATGATGTTGAATTTGACGCCGTAGTCATACAGCACTACTTTCCGGCCGGAGCGTTGCTGCCAGAGGGATTGGAGGTCAGTCTGGAGGGGAGGGCCGGGGGACGGCAAGTCTCCCAGGCTGGAAGCCTGGGCTACCGGCCCCTGGCCCCCTCTCCCGAAAATATCTTCTTCCCACCAATAAGGCGCGGCGCAAGTTACCAGGGGCACCAGGTCCAGGCCTTCCATACTGGGAAGCTCCCGGGCCCGGCGCACCAGGGATTCGGGGTTTAAATCCAGGGTGGAGATGATGCCCCGCATGGCCCCCACTTCCCGGAGGCGCTTGGTGATGGCCCGGGTGTCCAGGCCTTCCACTCCCAGCTTGCCGTTGGCCTGGAGGTAATCCGCCAGGTTGCCCCGGGCCCGCCAGTTGGAAGGGTAGGGGTGGTATTCCTTGACGATGAACCCTTCCACCTGAATGCGCGGGGATTCGATGTCTTCAGGATTAATGCCGTAATTCCCCATGAGGGGGTAGGTCATGGTGACGATCTGACCCTTGTAGGAGGGATCGGTGAGAATCTCCTGGTAGCCGGTCATGGAGGTGTTGAACACCACTTCCCCGCAAGCCTCCCCCGGCCCGGTGAAGGACCGCCCCCATAATGCCAGACCGTCTTCTAAAGCCAACAATGCCTTCAAGTGGACCTCTAATTATGCAGATAGTTAATTGAATATACCATAATTTGCA
>Ga0194126_10011753_pt1 | contig 11186 bp, 2 predicted proteins | sample TA2KigC150mmetaG_FD_148641 | JGI IMG/M metagenome (GOLD analysis project Ga0194126, IMG submission 148641) | Freshwater microbial communities from Lake Tanganyika, Tanzania - TA2015035 Kigoma Deep Cast 150m | ecosystem: Environmental > Aquatic > Freshwater > Lake | place: Tanzania: Lake...
TGGATCGAATCGAGCGTCGGGAAGTCCGGCGAGTAAGTCGTGCCGAGAACATAGGCGTTGCCGCTGCTGTCTACAGCGATGGCTCGGCCCTCGTCGCTGGCGCTGCCGCCGAGGAACGTACTGTAAACCAGATCGAGATCGCCGGTCCACTTGGCGACGAAGGCGTCAGTGGCGCCGCCGTGGGTGGCTTGGAGCAGCTTGGCAGTCCCCTGGGAGGCGGACACGACCGCCGGGTCGAGATAGGTAGGAAAGCTGGCCGATTCGGTCCTGCCGGTGACGTAGGCGTCGCCTTCCGAGTCCACGGCGATCGCATAGCCAACCGCCTTGCCCGTCATCAAACGTGTACTGATGCTGCCCTGGCCGTCGGCGCGCGCGATGAAGGCCGCGTTGTCGTCGTCACCGATATACTCCGTGCCGGTAACCCAAGCGTGATCGCTGCGATCCAACGCCAGGCCGTAGCCCCGGCCGTTCCCGTTGATCAGGCCGGTTGTGTAGTAAAGCTGCTCCAAGGCGTTGGGCCGGAGTTTAAGCAGATAGGGTTTGTAGGGTCTGTTCGGGTTGGAACCGTCGTCAACGCTGCCGGCCAACCAGATGTTGCCTCCGCTGTCAAGCCCGATCGCGTTCGCCAGGCTCGGGTCGCCGGCCACATCCACGAAACTGCTGAGCAGCATGTCGCCGGTCTTGCCGTCGAACCTGGCAACAAAGGTGTTGCAGGGCCATACGCGACCTACGATGCTAAAATGGAAAGTAGACTGATGTTCGTCTTCCTGCTCGCAGGCGGCCGTGAAGCCGCCGGCCGGGATCGCTGTCGTCGTGGGGAAGTCGCTCGAATGCGTACCGCCCGTGACGTAGATGTTGTCCTGGGCGTCAACCGTCACCGCCAGGGCGATCTCGTTGTGATCGCCGCCCAGCGCATCCAGCATGAGAACGGCGCCGTTCGGATCCAATTTCAAGACGAAGGCATCTGGGCAGGGCTTGGGGAGTCCGTTTGTGTTATCAAGACAGGCCGCGCCCTGCGGGCCTATCGCGGGCGCCCAGGCGGGAAAAGTCACGGTATCGAAGGCGCCCACGACGATGACGTTTCCCGCGTGATCGGTCGTGAGGCCCATCGGCCGGCTCTCGTGATCATAACCCAGGTAGCCAGAATATTCGAGGGTAGGATCGATCGTCAGCGGGTAGTTGGGATCATACCGGCCGAGGACAAACGACACGTTCCCGTCCGGCGCGAGCGTGTATGCCGCGCTCACCGCCACGCGGCGGCCGTGGATCTCCTGCCAGGCGACCGGCGTGTGCTCTGTCAGCCCGTCCGCGTCTTGGGGCAGGCCGACCTGGAGATTACCCAGCGCATCCAGGCGGACATCCGTTGCGCCGTCATACCGCCACTGGATGGCCGTGGGGTCGGCGGAGGGCGCGACGACAAAGGTGCCCTTGAGTCGCCCCTGCCCGCCCTCGTACTTCAGGTCAACGCCGGGGTAGAGCTGCCGGTAGATGATGCCGGCGTATAGCGGGATGCCCCGCCGCCACTTCGACGGGTCGTTGCCGAGGAAGGAATTCATCACGCCTGGCAGCCGTTTCGCGCCGGCGACCACCGCCGCGGGGTTAGCCCCCTCGAAGCGCACGCGAAGGACGGTCGGGGCCGCGGCTGCCGGTCTCTGTCCTGCCGCCGGTTCACGCTGGGGCCTGCTGTGGCCGGTCTCCTGCCCGGGCCACGTGGTTTCCATCCGCGGCGACGCGGCTCCTTGCCCCGATGATTCATCCGGCGGAACCGAGCGCCTGGCCGCGCCCGGCAGACTCAGGATCACCTCGTTGGCGGTGAAGAAGAGCGTCCCGCCGCCCAGCAGGGTCTGGAAACGCACGGGGGAATCGCCCCGATCCAGAGTGGGTATAAAGACCGGCTGGCTCAAGGCCGCGGCCGGTTGGTCGGCGTGAGTTACCGGCGGTGCAGTCGAGTCGAGCGCAGGCGCGGCAACCTGCGGGACAACCAACCCCGGCGCGGGTGTGGACGCTGGCGGTGTGCTCGACTGCGGCACAGCCGGCAGCAGCAAAGCGATACATGCCAGCAGCGCCAGACTAAGGCGTAGACGAGAAGAAGATGAGCTGCTCGCGTACATTTCCGTATCCTCCTGTTTCTGCTCGACGGGTGGGATGATTCAATACCACGGTCTCTCCTTTTCTCATATGTGGGCCGGCGTGAGCGTAAAAGTAGGCGTCGGCGTGGCGGTCGGTGGTAGCACGGGCCAGGGCTGGCGCCACGCCTTGACGACCAGCGGCAGGTAGGCCCGGCAGTCCGGCGTTTGGGCGGTGGTCATGATGTCCACCACATCCACCCGGCCGTTGGCGTTGGCATCCAACAGGCAGACGCCGGCTGGTGTTGGGCTGGCAGTGGGCGTCGCCGTGACCGTTGGCGTGCTCGTGGGTGTTGATGCAGGTGTGCGCGTGACGGTGGGCGTAGCCGTGGGTTCGGGCTGACGCCATTCGTAGGCGCCGATATCGGGCTGGGCGTCGCGGGCAAGGCCATCGAAGTCGTCGAGGGGCGCGCCATTTGGAGAACCCTGGTTGATAGCGGGCGAGCCAGCCGACAAGTGATAATCTCGCATCAATGGATTCACGAACGAAGGTGACACGTCAACCAAGTCATCCGCACCGTAAAACTCGAACTCGGGGTCACGATCCCCGTCAGTCAGGTTGTGATCCACCGTCAATGCCGGCAAAACGCTGGGATCAGCAGCCATCTGCGAATAGATATTCTGGCTGGAGATGTTGTTTCGGATGACCACGTTCTGCACCTGCGTGTTCTCGATGCCGATCCCCCCGCCCCAGGTATCCCGCCCATTGTAAGCAAAGGTGTTGTTGATGATGGTGACGTCTGTAAACGGGTGCGTCGCAATGCAGCAGGCCGACAGCCAGAGGCCCACCAGGTTGTTGTAGGCGATGTTGTTGTACAGGCGGACATTCTCCAACAGCCCGCCCTGCTCCGAAGCCAACGAAAAGCCCATCGCCGGGATGTCGTGGACGACGTTCTGATACACCGCGATGTCGAACAAATGCTCGGCCTCGGCGTCCACGTAGATGCCCACGTGATTCAGGTTGTATATACGATTGCCGTACACCTTGCCGTGGGACGAAGCGTCTTTGACGGAAAGCCCCTCCTTGCCCTCCGTCCCAGGCATGACATCGTGGACGTAGTTGTAGCGCACCTCGAAGGCGTCGGTGCTGCTGATGGAAATATGCTCTTGCCAGGGGCCGGTGCAGGCCCCGACCACCTCGTTGCCATCTACGATGACGTTGTTGCTGTTCCATGCCGAGATGCCGGACGAATAGGTGTCATAGGTGTAGTTATGCTCGATGGTGATGTGGCTGGAATGGTCGGCGACGATGCCGTAGTAGACCGAGTGGATCACTCGCAAGCCCGCCACCCGGATGTAATCCCGTCCTGTAAGGTCGAACAGGCCGCCGTATTCCGGCACGTCTACGCCTGTTCCGTCAATGGCGACCTGGTCCCCAGGATACGCCGCGTAAGTAATGTAACTTCCCGCGCTGCCCGAATTGAACGGCACGACGCGCTCGCGGTAGGTGCCCGCCTTGATGTACACCATATCGCCAGCCACCAGCGTGTTCGCGGCTTTGCCGATCGTCCGCCAGGGCTGCGCTTCCGTGCCCGGATACGTGTCGTCGCCGTTTGGAGCCACGTAATACACAGCTCCGAGTGGCGCGACGGCTCTATCAGTAGAGAGAGCCGTCTGCCCATCCCGCCCCGTCAAGACCAGAACCAACGACAAATTCACGAGAAGGGTGAACGCTCTGACGAGCAGTTTCGCGGTCCGCGGCAGGAGCCGATAGTTCATCGAAGCCTCCCTACTGGCCCCCCGTCAACTGCCGCCAGTTGGCCGGCATGGCTAACTGCAACATGAACATCTGCTCCTGGCCCACGTTCCGGCCCCAATTGCTGGCCCAAACCACCCGCGAGCCGTCGTTGCTGACGCTGCCGTGCGTCTCCTCCCAATAGGCGGCGGTGGTGTTGTAGAGCTTCGCCAGGTAGAAGACGCGCGGATGGCTGCGATCCAGCCGCACCAGGACTATGGCGCGATCCAGCCAGTTCTGCTCCGGCGTGTCGGGCGGCATCGTGGTCGAGACCACGCAGTAGCCCGGTGCGTTGCAGGAGACATGCACCCCGCCGTTGAAACCGTCGGAAGACGAACTGTCGTAGAACAGGCGGATGAGCGGCGTGCGATTCGTGCCGCTGTAGCTGCCGCCCGCCTCCAGGATCGGCTGGGTGGACAGGCTGAGGGGGATCAGGTCAACGTAGTCGGTCTGATAGTTCTGCATGACGACGACCTCGGCGCCGTCGGTGTCCAGCCCAACGTCAGCGTGAGAGGTGGTGTAGTCCAGGCGGTGAAATTGCGTGAGCTGCTTATTCGCCATCGTCAGGCCCGCCAGGTTGCCGGCGTTGTCGTCCATCCCGCCGATGAGCACCCAGTTGCCCAGGGGCGACATGCCCACCCAATCCAGCGAGGTTTCCGCGGAGCCGAGCGGGTAGATCCCCAGCACCGCGTCAGCGACGCGATCCCAGGTGAAGATGGCCTGCATCTGATAGTCGCGGGAATCATCGCCCTGCAAGAAGAAGGCCCAGAACCGCTTGTCCAGGGACGATTCGCCTTCGTCGGCCATGGTGATGCGATACGTGCCGGTGAGGAGCGGCGCGATGACGGCGTCCTGCGCAAAGTCTCCCGAAAACCGCCTTACGTGCCAGGCACTCTGCAAGATGCCTGGCACGTGGGGGATTCTCATTGCCCGTGGCGCCGCGCGCGGCATGGGCATCTGTCCTGAAAATCGCCCGAACAAGTCAGGGACTCCGGAGTCCTCGACTTTATGACCTGTCGTTGCGAGCGCCTTTTGCGAAGCAATCTTCTCCGCCCAGTTTGGGATTGCTTCGTCCTAAAGGATGCTTCGCAATCGCTCAAGACGCTCCTCGCAATGACGGTCATGGCCTGGGCGCATTCCGCTGCGGTGGGATGAGTAACTCAGAATGATGGCACGTGGAACTGCTGGCTTGACGGCGCAGGCATCATTGCGCCGTCAAGCCCGACCCCACGACCGGGAACAACAGCCCCGCAGCCAGCAGGACAGGCCTGTCTCAAGGGGGTTGATCGGTAGGGTCACGATGCGCCCGTTAGCTTCCAGGGCAGCGCTTGGATGATCTGCGGGCTATTATACCATAGCAATCGCGTTCTGGGGCGGCGAATTTTGATGAGTTTTCGAGGTATCCGGGGGCGGGCTGAGTGATCTCGACCAGTTTCCCATGCCGCGCGCGGCGCCACGGCAGATGAAAGGCTCACGCAAAGGCGCAAAGAGCAGGCCAGTTCTGCCAGTCAGCTTAGCGTCTTGGCGTCTTTGCGTGAGACCGGCGCGGGCATTTTCAGAGCAGGGTGGCTGCGGCTTCACGGCGCGCCCGGCGTCAGCCCGAACCCGAACTCAGCCACGCGATTCGAAACCGCCGAGCGCTGGCCCAGGCCGTTCAGGCCAAACACCTGGTACGCATAGTTGTGGGCCACGTCGGCCGCCGCGCCCGTGTGCCGATGGCTGGCGGTCGGCGCGGGCAGCCAGACGCAGGTCATGCCGGCCGGCGGTGCGCTGCAATCGCTGCCCGGTGTGAAGTAGAAATCGCTGCTGTACCAGACCTGGTAGCCGCCCGCGTTGGCCGCGTTGTGCGTCCAGGTGATTAACACGTCGCCTGCATCGCGAGCTACGGCAACGGTCGGCGCCACGGCCGGCGGTACGGCCGGCGCAATGGTCACTGTGCCCGCGGCGTCGTTGTCCGTCTCGTCGTACTCCGTCACTGCGCCCGCCGAGTCGGCGCGCACGGTGATGAGGTGGTCGCCCGCACCGCCGCCCGGCCACGCCACCGTAACCGCGGCATCGGCCCCGGCCGCCAACGCCGGCACCGCAGCCGTGCCGATCAGAACGCCGCTGTCCGCCGGTCCCAGGTAGAAGGCCACGCTGCTGGCGCCCGCGGCGCCCTGGCCTTCGTTGAAGACCAGCGCGGCCAACTCCGGTGTGCTGCCCCCCGCCAGCCAGGCTGCCGTCGGCCGCAGGTCGGGCAAGGACGTGCCGTAGGCAAAGCGCGTCCCCTGCGTGGCCTGGTACCCTGCCATGGTCAGTTGCGCGGTCAGCGTGCGCTCACCTGCTGGCAACGGCCCGTCCAGCGTCACCTGAACCGTCTGCTGGCCCGCAGCCAGGTTGAGCGTCCGCACCGTCACCGGCCCCGCATCCGGCGTGAGGGTGAGATAGGCCAGGCCGCCGGCCGCGCTGTAGATGTCGAGCTGCGCCACCACCGGATCGCCCAGGTTGGGGTAGGCGGCCTGGTCGGTCGCCAGCCGTTGGAACACGGCCGGGCCGACGTCGAAGCTCTCGCTGCCGTGGGCCTGGGGCGTGCCCTCTTCCTGGGCAACCTGGGCGGCGCGCAGCCTGGCCAGTTGCACTACCGGCACCAGCCGATACAGCAGTTGATGCAGCCCCATCTGGGTGTCGGTGATGACGGCGGTGATCACCACCTGGTTGTCCAGGGAGGCGGCCAGCGAGACCGTCTGGCGGTACGTCTGCCCCTGGCTGCCGTTGCGGTAGAGGATCCAGTCGTGGACTTCTACATCCTGGGCGGCATCGGCGGCCACCGTCAGCGTGGCGCTGACGGCCTGGCCAGGCAGGTAGGGCCCTTCGCGCAGGTGGGACTCGATGACCCGCACCCACGGCGCAGCCACGTCGAACCAGGTCGTCTGCTCGCGGCCGTCGGCGAAGCAATCGCAGCCGTGCACCACGTAGTAGAGGGCGTGGGAGCCGCGTTCGGCGTCGGCCGGCACGGTGAAGCTGAAGCCGATATCGCTGCCGATGGTCAGGGTGTGGGTCTGGTCGAAGGCGAAAGCGTTCAACGCGCCCTGGGTTAGCGTGGTCACCAGGGTCGCCTGGGCCGTCCCTCCAGGCAAGTAGACCTGTTTATCCAGTTGCAGGGTGACTCCCAGGTTCTGCCGGTACAGGTAGAGGGTATTCAGATAGGCGCCCCGGTCGCTTTGCTGGCCGTAGATGCCGTAGAAGATCTTGCGGTCGGCCAGGAAAGTGGCTGTGTAGGAGAAGGTCGGTGCCACCTGCGCCCCCGGTGTCAGGTTGAAGGCCTGGGTCTGGGCGATGCCGTTGAAGGCCGTGAGGGCCGTCAGCTCGCCGGTGTCGCGGCTGCCGGCGTTGGTGATGGTCAGGATAACGGTGAACGGATCGCCCTCCAGGTAGTAGGGTTGGTCGGTCTGGGCCTGCACGGTTAGTGAGATGCCCTCCACGTGGAAGAGGACTCGGCCCGCGTCGCCCGCCGGGTCGAGGGTGCTGGTGACGGCATAGCTGGCCAGGACGTCCATAGTGGGCATGTCCAGTGGGAGGTAAGTGGTGTAGGTGAAGAGGGCCGTGGCCCCGGCGGCCATCCACTGCTTCTGCGTCTCGTCCTTCAGATCGCCCAGGGTGAAGTGGAAGGAGGCTGTGTCAGGGGCCTGCCCCCGGTTCTCCACGCCGAAGATCAGGGTGACCACCTGGTCGCTGAACAGCGTCGTCTGGGTCGGCACCTGGGTGACGACAAAGTCGGGGGCCGGCACGGTGCCGGTGAGGGCGGTGCTCCTCACCAACACCCCGTTCTCGGCCCACACCTGCAGGGTGACGGTGTAGGGGCCGGAGGCCAGGCCGGAGGTGTCCACCGTAGCCGTATAGGTGCGCGTGGATTCGGTGGGTATGGCGATCCCCTGCTCCAGGCTGGAGAAGACTTCTTCCCGTTGTCCGACGGCCCGCAAGGTGCCGGTGAAGGCGTTCCAGCCCACGTTGGTGATGACCACAGTGACCGTCGGCGCGCCGCTGGCAGTCAGCTGTAGATCGTTGTCGCCCCGCACGGTCAGCGTGATCGCTTCGGTCTCCTGCCAGGCGTCCGCCACGCTGTGGCTGAAGAGGCTCAGGTTGTGAGTCTTATCCACTCGCAACGTGGCTGCCACCGGCTGCACCCCCCGCGTCAGCGCCGCGACCAGGGTATCGCTGACCACGCTGCCCGCGGGGAGGGTGTGGGTGCGGGTGATGACGATGGCCGATGGCTGATAGCTGATGGCTGATGACGTGTCGCGTGTTGCGTGTTGCGTAGTGCGTACTGCGTATTCCGTCGGCGGCAGCCAGGCCACGCCTTGTCGCCGCAGCGTCGGCAGGTCGTTCCCCTGACTCCTGATCCCTGACTCCTGATTCCTGACCCCTGCCGCCTGCGCCGCGAACGGCTCCGCGTCCGCCAACTCGAAGGCCACCTGGGCCACCAGGTCGGCGGCGCCAGGGTTGGTCAGTTGATACGGGATGGCGACGTCGCCCTCGTGTTGGAGCAGGTCAGGGCTGAGGGTCAGGTCGGGCGCGGCGCTCACCTGGACGGTGTGCGTCACGGTCTCGGTCACATCGCCGGTGATCTGCACGGTCAGGTCGGTCGTCGCGGCGAAGGTGAGGGTGCGACTGTAGACGACCAACTCGCCCGGCTGCAACGTCGCGGCGTGCGCCTGGCCGTGGAAGTCCACGACCACGGCCGCCGGCACCTGGCGGTTGTTCGCCACTTGCAGTTGCGCCACGAACGGCTGCGGCAGCACCACGTCCGGCGCATCGAGGGTGAGATCCACCTCAGGCACGAGCACCGGCCGCACCAGCAGCACCTGGGTCGTGCTGATCTGCGCGGTGAGGGTGAACTGGCCGGCCGCAGGCAGCGCGGTCGTGTTGGCCGCGAAGTCCTGCACGCCGTGGCCCGCCAGGCTGATACTCTCGGTGTGGAAGGTCACACCGTCCCTGGCCAGCGTCAGCGTCTCCGGCCCGATGGGATCGTCGCCGGTGTTGTGCACCTGGCCGCTAACCGCCACTGCCTGGTTGGGCCGATAGGCGTCACGGTCCGTGTTCAGCATCACCGCCAGCGGGTTCTCGCTCAGGAAGAAGGGATAGAGGGAGTTGGCCAGCGCCTGGTCGCGGCTGTTGCTGACCTTGCCCCGCAGGTAGTAGGCGCCCGGCACGGTCAGGCTGGGGGGCGCGGTGGCGGTGATCTGCGTGCTGGCGCCCGCAGCCAGGTTGATCGCAAAGCTGCCGAAGTCGTAGGTGCGGCCCGCGCCGGCGACGCGCGTGTCGCGCACCAGGTTGCTGCGGGGGTCGGCCAGCAGCACGGTCAGGCGGTAGGGCAGGTGGCTCATCGGCACGCTGCCCGCGCCTGTTATCTGCACGTAATACAGCCCCGGCGAGATGCTGGCACTGGCGGTGATGACTCCGCCCGCCGCGCCGGCCGCGGTCGCCAGGAGGGACTGATCCGCGGCGTAGAGGCGCACCTGCAGCGCCACGGCCGCGCCCCCCGCGTCCGCGACGGCCAGGAGGGGCGCACGGCTGTGCGGTCCTACGTCATTCACCGTCACGCTGTAGACGTTCGCATCGCCGTAAGGGTCGAGGAACGCGGCCAGGCTGGTGTTGACCCCCGGCAGCGCCAGCGCGGTCGTGAAGGCCTCGTTCGGCTCATACGCGTCCTGGCTCAGGTCGAAGTAGCCCGCCGCGTAGGCGCTCGTTCCGATCCAGGGATTGTAGATCATGTTGCCGCTGAAGAAGCCGGCCGAAGGCGCCGCCTGGCCCCACCAGTTGAAGCGCGCATCCAGTGGGATGGCGCCGCTTTGCACCGCCTGGTAGCCGCCGTTGCTGCAGAGTTGCGAGTTGTGCACAGCCACGCGGGCGCTGCCGCCTGCGTAGAGGCCGCGCGCTGTGTTGTTGCGGATCGCCGACCCGGTCACGCTTATGACACTGCCCGCGCCGGTGGCGTAGAGGGCGTAGTCCACACTCGCATCGTTGCCGTTGGCCGTGAACAGCGTATCGCTGATCACCACCCGGCTGTTGCTCACGTACAGCCCGTAGTCCGACTCATAGGTGTTCCACGACCCCACGCTCCGCACCTGGCTGTTCTCCAGCCGCACCTCGCCGGTCAGCACGTTGCGCGCCGTGATGTTGCTGTAGACGTAGCCGTTGCCGTCCCCACCGTAGCGCACGGTCACGTGCCGCAGTAAGCCGGTGCCGCCGTCGAACAGCAACCCCGCCCACTGGTTCGGCCCATTGTTCGCCAGCGACGTGATGGTGATCGGCTGCGTCGGCGTGCCCACCGCCTGCAGGTGGCCCACCACCTTGACTTTCGTGCCATCCCGACCCATCAGGGTGACGCCCGGCTCCGGCGTGAAGGTCACACCCCCCGGCACGGTCAGGTCGCTGCCCAGCTCGTAGCCGACCAGTCCCGTCTGGGGCGCCAGGCCCGCATCGGCCGAGAGACTGCCGCCGACAATCAGTACGCGGTTGTTCGCATTGCCGCTGAAGCTGTTGCCGACCAGCGCCACCAGGTGCAGATCAGCCGCCCGCAGGTACACCGGCCAGTCCACGCTCGTGTTGTTGCCGTTGCTCGCAAACAGGGTGTCGCTCACCACCACGCGGCTGTTCACCGCATACAGCCCATAGTCCGACTCATAGGTGTTCCACGACCCCACGTTGCGCACCTGGCTGTTCTCGATCCGCACCTCGCCGGCCGTCACGTTCTGGGCCGTGATGTTGCTCTTGGTGATGCCGTTGTCGTCGCCAGCGTAGCGCACCGTGACATACCGCAGATGCCCCGTCCCCCCGTCGAAGACCAGGCCATCCCATTGGTTCGATCCGCTGTCCGCCTCTGACGTGAAGGTGATCGGTTGCGTCGGTGTGCCCACCGCCGCCAGGTGACCCCGCACCAGCAGGCGCTGGTCGTCTCGCCCGCGCACCTGTGCGCCAGGCTCTACCGTCAGCGTGACGTCGGCCGGCACGCTCAACTCGCTCTCGAACTCGTAGGCCTGCAACCCGGTCTGCGGGGCCAGCACCGCGCCGGCGGCCACCGACCCGCCGCCCAGCACGATGCGGTTGTAGCTGTTCCCGCTGAAGGTGTTGGCGGTCACCTGGTGGCCGTTCGCCGCCGGCACCCGCACCGCGCGGGCCGTGTTGCTCTGGAAAGTGTTGCCCGTCACCGTCAGCACCGTGCCCGCGCCGGTGGCGTAGAGGGCGTAGTCCACACTCGCATCGTTGCCGTTGGCCGTGAACAGCGTATCGCTGATCACCACCCGGCTGTTGCTCACGTACAGCCCGTAGTCCGACTCATAGGTGTT
>Ga0194126_10011754_pt1 | contig 11186 bp, 10 predicted proteins | sample TA2KigC150mmetaG_FD_148641 | JGI IMG/M metagenome (GOLD analysis project Ga0194126, IMG submission 148641) | Freshwater microbial communities from Lake Tanganyika, Tanzania - TA2015035 Kigoma Deep Cast 150m | ecosystem: Environmental > Aquatic > Freshwater > Lake | place: Tanzania: Lake...
GGGTTCTTGGCTGGAACTGTCCCTCCCGAGAACTCGTAGATGAAGCGATTGTGTGACTGGCGATCTTCATCCGGCAGACTCCCTTCTCATAGCTCGGACAGCCTAGGACACGCAGCTGGGAGTCACTCGTGCCGACAGCTTCAATCCTACGCGCAGCGGGCGCCTTCGTCCACAGCCTCTTCCGATCCCGGCTCTCGATGCAGGTCGAGACCCTCGCGCTCCGGCACCAACTCGCCGTTTACCAGCGAACCGCCGCCCGGCCGAAGCTCCGGCCAGCGGATCGCATCCTCTGGGCCTGGCTCTCCCGAGCCTGGTCCGGCTGGCGGGAAGCGCTGGTGATCGTCAAGCCGGAGACGGTCATCGCCTGGAGACGGAGGAAGTTCCGACAGCACTGGGCGAGGCTCTGCCGATCGGGATTGCCCGGTCGACCCGCGATCGCTCGGGAGGTCCGCAACCTCATCCGAAGAGTGTCGGTCGCGAACCCCCTCTGGGGCGCACCCAGGATCGTCGGCGAACTCGCCAAGATCGGGATCCACCTCCCAAGGTCCACGGTGGCGAAGTACATGATCCGCCACCGGAGACCGCACGAGCGGGTCGCCGCCTGACTCGACTACGGCCCGCCCCACTGCGCTTGCTGACCCGATCGACCCACGCCCGAGCTTCGGTCTCCCAAGCACTGGACCACGCAGCACGCACTTCCCGACGCCGCTCATGGACTCATCGGCGGCATCACTGACCGCTCCAACGTGCAATCCCTCAGCTCGCACCGTGTCCTTGAGCGGGCAGATGAGATTGTCGGGACGGACACCTTCTGTGCCCGCTTTCTCTGCAGGGCGTCGAGGATCGCCTTGCGCATCCTGATCGCCTTCGGAGTGAATTCCACCAGTTCGTCCGCCGCGATCCATCCGAGAGCCTGCTCGAGCGACATCTTGCGCGGCACCTCGATGGTGACCGCGATGTCCTTCGTGGACGACCGGTGGTTGGTCAGATGCTTGCGCTTGGTCGGATTGCACTCCATGTCGTCGGTGCGCGAGTTCTCGCCGACGATCTGCCCGGTGTAGACCCGCTCCATCGGCTCGACGAATATCACCGAGCGGGCCTGCAGCGCCTCGATCGAATACGCGGTCGTCGGTCCCGTCGCGATGCTGACGAGCGAGCCGCGGTTGCGCGAGGCGATCTCGCCGCGCCAGAAGCCGTATCCGATGAAGCGGGAGGACATTATTCCCAAACCGCGCGTGTCGGTCAGGAACTCGGAACGGTAGCCGATCAGGCCGCGCGTTGGTATCTCGAACTCCATCCTCACGACCGTGGCGCCCGAATTCTCGACGGTTCGCAGGTCTCCTTTTCGCCGCGCCAGCTTCTCGATGATGACGCCCTGAAATTCCCCGGGGACGTCGACGATGAGCTGCTCGATCGGCTCCATGGTGTTTCCGTCCGTGTCACGGTGCGTGATGACCTCGGGGCGGGAGACGCAGAACTCGAGCCCCTCCCGGCGCATTTCCTCTATCAGAATGGCGAGATGCAGCTCTCCCCGTCCCATCACCTTCACGCCGTCGGAGCGTCCGAGATCCTCCACGCGCATCGCCACGTTGGTGCGCAGCTCCCGTTGGAGGCGTTCCTTCATCTGGCGCAGCATGATGGCCGTGCCTTCGTTTCCCGAGAAGGGCCCCGTGTTGACGAGAAAGAACATCGACACCGTCGGCTCCTCGATCTCGAGAGGCTTGAGCGCCCCCGCGGGATCGTCGATAATCGAGAAGGTGTCCCCGATGCCGATCTCGGCCGGTCCCGCGAGCCACACGATATCGCCGGCGCTGATCTTGTCCGCCTCGACCCGCTCCAGCCCGCGCGTCACCCAGAAGTGCACGCCGCGCTCCTTCGTCGAGCCGGTCACGTCCCAGCCGGCGGCCTGATCGCCGGGATTCTTCCAGCGCGTGATGAACTGCGTGAATTCCTCTCCCTTGTGGAGCGTGCCGCGCAGCACGCGGCCACAGCCGATCTGCCCGACGTAATCGCTCCAGGCGAGCGTGCTGACCTGCATGAGAAACGGACCCTTCCGGTCGACCTTCGGAGGCGTGACTCTCTCGACGATCGTTTCGAAAAGAGCGTCCATCCCTTCATGCGCGTCTTTCGCCAGGTCCCGCACGAGCCAGCCGTCGAGGCCGGAGCCGTACAGGACCGAAAAATGCGCCTGCTCCTCCGTCGCGCCCAGATCGATGAAGAGATCGAACGTCTTGTTCAGCGTGTGATTGGGGCGGGCGTTCGGGCGATCGACCTTGTTGACGACGACGATGGGGCGCAGGCCGAGTCGAAGCGAGCGCATGAGCACGTACCGGGTCTGCGGCATCGGCCCTTCGTTCGCGTCGACCAGGAGGAGAACCGAATCGACCATCGAGAGCACCCGCTCCACCTCGCCGGAGAAATCGGCGTGGCCGGGCGTGTCGATGATATTGATGAGATAGCCGTTCCAGTCGACCATGCAGTGCTTGGCCCTGATCGTGATGCCGCGCTCCCGCTCGAGGTCGTTGTTGTCCATGAGCCGTTCGGTGACCTGCTCGTTGCTCCGGAAGGTCCGGGCGGCGCGGAAGATGGAATCGATCAGGGTCGTCTTCCCGTGATCGATGTGGGCGATGATGGCCACGTTGCGGATGTGGTTGACTGTCGGCATATGACAATTTCCTCAATAAAGGGAAAGCGGGCCTGGAAGTCCGCAGCCCGCGTCGGTGTAGGCACGCAGGAAGATAGTGCGCGGGGGCGAGATTCGCAAGTTCTATTGACTTCTGCGCAATGAATGCAATAGCATGAAGCCTCCACAAGGAGGTGCTCATGCGGTTGCCTGGATCGGCCAGGGCGTTGGAAGCTCGCCGGCGAAGGGCCCTGGAGCTTGTCGAGCAGGGGCTGTCGTTGAACGCTGCGGCGCGCGTCCTTGGCTGCGCGCCCAGTTCGGTGATGCGTTGGATGGAAGCCCATCGGCGCCACGGTGAGGCCGGACTGAAGGTCCGCTCGGCGCCCGGGCGACCCCGTCGGCTCACGGCGCAGCAGGAAGCCCGGTTGCTGCGCGAGCTGTTGCGAGGCCCGGCCGCGCACGGCTACGGCACGGATCTGTGGACCACGCAGCGGATCGCCGAGGTGATCGAACGCAAGTTCGGCGTGCGCTATCACCGGGATCATGTCGGCCGACTCCTGGGGCGCTGCGGCTGGAGCCCGCAGAAGCCGACCCGCCTTGCCCGAGAACGGGACGAGGCGGCCATCGCGCGCTGGAAGCGAACCCGCTGGCCGCGGGTAAAAAGGGGGCTCTGCGGCTGGGGGCCCACATCGTCTTCGTAGACGAGTCGGGCTTCATGCTCACACCCACCGTGGCACGCACCTGGGCACCGCGCGGCCAGACGCCGCGGCTGTGTCACTCCCAGCGCCACGACCGCATCTCGGTGATCTCGGGGATCTCGGTCAGCCCCCAGCGCCGTCACGTGGGTCTGTACTGGCACTGGCACCACCACAACATCCGTGAACGCGAAGCGGTCGCGTTCCTGCGTCACCTGCTGCGCCACCTCCGCGGGCCGGTGGTCTTGGTCTGGGACAACCTCGGCGTGCATCGCGGCAAACTCGTTCGGCAGTTGTGTCGCCGGGTGCCGCGGCTGCACCTCGAGTTCCTGCCCGCCTATGCGCCCGAACTCAACCCCGACGAGGGCGTCTGGCGTCAGACGAAGCACCGCCTCGCAAACAACTGCCCCACTGACCGCTTCGATCTCGCCGTGGGCCTCGTCAACGAGCTCGAGGCGCTGCGCTGTTCCCCGTCGCGCCTGTGGAGCTGCATCTCGCACTCGGGCCTCACGCTTTGACATGTCTATATATTGCATTACTTATGCAGCTCTCAATAATTCAGTCAAGCGGTTCTGTCCCTCCCGAAGACTCGTAGATGAAGCGATTATGTGACCTGCGATCTTCATCCGGCAGACTCCCTTCTCATAGCTCGGACAGCCTAGGACACGCAGCTGGGAGTCACTCGTGCCGACAGCTTCATTCCTACGCGCAGCGGGCGCCTTCGTCCACAGCCTCTTCCGATCCCGGCTCTCGATGCAGGTCGAGATCCTCGCGCTCCGGCACCAACTCGCCGTCTACCAGCGAACCGCCGCCCGGCCGAAGCTCCGGCCAGCGGATCGAATCCTCTGGGCCTGGCTCTCCCGAGCCTGGTCCGGCTGGCGTGAGGCGCTGGTGATCGTCAAGCCGGAGACGGTCATCGTTTGGAGACGGAGGAAGTTCCGACAGCACTGGGCACGGCTCTGCCGGTCGGGAAAGCCCGGCAGACCCAGCATCCCTCGCGAGGTCCGCGATCTCATCCGACGCGTGTCCTCGGCGAACCCCCTCTGGGGCGCACCCAGGATCGTCGGCGAACTCGCCAAGATCGGGATCCACCTCCCAAGGTCCACGGTGGCGAAGTACATGATCCGCCATCGGAGACCGCCATCCGCGACCTGGCGGACCTTCCTCAAGAACCACGTCCGGGACATCGTCGCCGTCGACTTCTTTGTCGTCCCGACCGTCCGCAACCAAGTCCTCTTCGTCTTCCTCGTCCTCGCCCACGAACGGCGGCGCGTCCTCACCGACTACTTCGAGTACTCCCACCGATGGCGGACTCATCAGTCGCTCGAGATGGACTGCCCCGAGAGCCGGGGAGCTCATCCCGCAGATCGCGGTGCCGTCGTCGAGGTCGAAGAGGTCGGTGGCCTCCACCATCATTACGAGCGGGTCGCCGCCTGACTCGATTACGGCCCGCCCCACTGCGCTTGCTGACCCGATCGACCCACGCCCGAGCTTCGGTCTCCCAAGCATTGGACCACGCAGCACGCACTTCCCGACGCCGCTCATGGACTCATCGGCGGCATCACTGACCGCTCCAACGTGCAATCCCTCAGCTCGCACCGTGTCCTTGAGCGGGCAGATGAGATTGTCGGGACGGACAGATCTCGCGGCTCCCCGAGCGAGACAGTCTACGAAGCTCTCTCTGCGTGGGACGCACCTAGCGGCGCGGTGAGCTGACCGGCCAAGCTCCTGCACTCCGCTAGGCCAAGCAGCCCAACGCTTCAGCCGCGCCGATCACGAGCACCCGAGTCCCGCCACTCTCGCGGAGATGCCGGACCGGTTTGCGCACGACCTGCAGGCCTTGCTTGCAGGGCAGGAGCGGCCCCAGGGCCTTCCAACTGGCCGATGGCGACAGGTCACCGGACTTCACTTCCACCGGCAACCAGGGAACGCCGTCGCGCACAATGAGGAAGTCGATCTCCCGCCCTTCCTTGTTGCGGAGATAGCGCAATTCGAACTCCCCGTGGCCACTGTCGGTCCAAAAGTGGCAGGCCTTCAGGAGATGGCTGGCAACGAGGTTCTCGAAGCGCGGGGCCTCGTTCCTGATCGCACCGTAGTCCCACAGGTAGACCTTGCCCTCGCGCCGAAGTGAGCGGCGGATCCCGCGATGCCACGGCTTCACCTCGAAGAGGTAGTAGAGCGCCTTCAGGTAGCTGATCCACCGTTTCACCGTGGGAATGCTGACCTCGAGATCGCGCCCTACGGAGGCCAGGCTGAAGGGCGAACCGACCCGGTCGGGCAGGAGCGCATTCAGCATCTCGATCCGGTCGAGTTCGGGAAGGCGGCTCAGGTCCCTCAGATCCTCCCGGACAACCAGCCGCTCATGGTTTCGCCGCCACAGACGGGCCTTGCGCACATCCTGGACCAGCAGCGGCTCCGGAAACGGACCGTAGACCATGAGCGACTTCAGATTGCCTTCGGTCGCCTTGCCGCGTCGAACTCCCCCCTCAAACAGCAGCCCCAATGACTCGTCTGGCGTCGGTACATCGGATCGCTGCATCTCCCTCAGCGAGAAGGGATGGAGACGGAAGCTGAGATGCCGACCCAGGAGGCTGTCACTTCCCTTCTTGTAGATGTCGAGTCTGGCGCTGCCGGTCACGAGGATGTCGCAGGGAGCCTCGAGAGTGTCATAGACGCCCTTCAGGCTGCGCTTCCAGAGGCGATGCTTGTGGATCTCGTCCAGGACAACGAGCGGAACGCCTCGTCCTCTCGAGCCGGGGAGCACAGCGGATGGATCCAGAGCCCAGAGGCGGCGGAACTTGGCCTCGTCCCAGTTCCAGTAGGCGCCGCTGCGGCGGCCACGAAGCAGCATTCTGCCAAGCGTCGTCTTGCCGCACTGGCGCGGTCCGGACACGAGAGCCATCTTGTGGTCCGAGAAGGCCAGCTCAGTTAGGACTGGAGCCAGTGAGCGCTTCTTCATGCCGTCCATTCTAACGCCTGTCGTTAGTTTGGTCAATGAGGAAGAGGTATCCCTGTGCCTCCCGAAGAACCGAACGTCTGACCAACTTGATAGTTGCGGCTGGCTTCCTGCAGACTCCCCCGCTCATCGTTCGGGCACCTGAGAACACGTATCTGGGGGCAACCTGTGCCGACATCTCCATCTCTACGCGCCGCGGCTGCGTTCGTCCGTGGCGTCTTCCGGTCCCGTCTCTCTCTGCAGATCGAGATCCTGGCGCTCAGGCACCAGCTCGCCGTCTACCAGCGGACTAGCGCCGCGACGGCGTCACCGATGATGATGAACTCGCGCTCGATCGATGAGCGCACGAGACGGCTGCCTCCGTATGCGGCGAAACTGAGGTCTCCTACTGCGACGGTGATTGCCTCGCCGGCCTCGATGATGTCTGTCGGTCCCGAAAGCCCGAACGCCAAGCCATCTTGATAGTTACGGCCCGCATCCCGCAGACTCCCCCGCTCAGCGCCTGGGCATCTGAGGACACGCATCCGGGGAGCAGCGCCTGCTGATGACTCCGAGTCTACAAGCCCTTGTTGCCTTCTTCCTGAGCCTCTTCCGATCCCGGCTCGCCATGCAGGCCGAGATCCTCGCTCTCCGGCACCAACTCGGCGTCTACCAGCGGACCTGCGTCCGACCGCGATTGAGGCCCGCGGACCGGATGCTCTGGGCCTGGCTCTCCCGAGCCTGGTCCGGCTGGCGCGAGGCTCTGGTGATCGTCAAGCCAGAGACGGTCATCGCTTGGCGACGGAAGAACTTCCGGCAGCATTGGGCGAGGCTGAGCCGGTTGGGGAAGCCGGGCAGACCCAGCATCCCTCGCCAGGTTCGCGATCTCATCCGACGCATGTCCTCGGCGAACCCCCTCTGGGGCGCACCCAGGATCGTCGGTGAACTCGCCAAGATCGGGATCGACCTCCCAAGGTCCACGGTGACGATCGACCTACGCCAGATCGCTCGCCACCGCGCTGGCTCGCGCTGACGACAGATGCTATAGAATTGCATCGGTTGCAGAACTTGTGAACAGTTAGTTTTTCACTAACAGAATCACAATCTTGACACCCCGGTTGCCGACATCTAGGATTGTTAGTGAAATCCAAACAGAATGCGGAGTCCGGCACCGTGGAACGGAACCTCTCAAAGAACGAGGCGCGGATCATCCTGGATCTCGAGTGGCGCGGACAAGGAACGGTTACGCTGGCCGACCTGCGGGACATCCTGGGCGCCTCCGACAGCTACGTCCGTTATCTGGCGCACCGCCTCGTGAAGAAGGGCTGGCTGGAGCGTCTGCGTCCGGGGCTTTACCAGCTGGTGCCCGCCAGCCGAGGTCGCGAAGGAATCGCTGACAGCAACCCGCTGGCTGCAGGTGCCGTGCTTGTCGAGCCCTACTTCTTCTCCTTCGGCACGGCCTGCACCTACCACGGACTGACCGAACAGGTCTTCGCCGAAGTGTACATTGCGTGTCAAGAATGGCGCCATCCAGAGATCATCCGCGGCAAGCGGTACTTCTACGTGAACGTGCCCCCAGCGCGCTACTTCGGCTTCAAGGAGGTCTCCGTCCTGGGTCACCCGGTCCGGATGGCGACGTTGGACCGCGCACTGCTCGACGCCATCGACCGGCCCCGGTTCGCCGGGGGCATCGGCGAGGTTTCTCGCATCGTCAGTCGATCCATCGTGAAGCTCTCCTGGGATGCTCTTGTCGCTTCAGCCTCCCGATACGGATCATCCGCGCTAGTGCAGCGTCTCGGGTACTTCCTCGATCTCCACCACGCCGAAGTACCGGAGGCCGCCCGCGCGGCGCTCGTTTCCATGGTCCGTCCGGGCAGCAAGATCCAGCTCGGCTCTCGGCGCCGATGGGGTACGTCAGGGAAGCTGGTGCGTCCCTGGAATGTCACTCTGAATGTCCCACTTGAGGTTCTCCTGTCGAATGTCGAACGACGACGCCGGGTCTTCGTCCGGCCGAGGAACGACTCGCGATGATCGAGGAGAAGTTCGGCGACCTCTATGCCCGCGATAGCGGGCTGCGCGACAAGCTGATCGCGGAGCGCGACATCGTGCTGACCTACGCCCTTCACGCACTTCTGGAGTCTGGAGTGATGGAAGATCTGGCGTTCAAGGGAGGGACGTGCCTTCGCAAAATGACATTCGGCTCCTCCGGTCGCTTCTCAGAGGATCTCGACTTCACGCTGGATACCCAGAGGGCGGAAGATGATGCGCTCTTCGCACTGCTCGACACCTTCAACCGCGAGCACTGCGGGATCGTTTTCGCGTGCGGCGAGTACTACAAGACCGAAGGCGATGCGTCGTTCGGCGCCGAGGTGGAATACCGCCACGCTTGGAACGAAGCTGGCCGGTTCAGGCTGCAGGTGAGCCTCCGCGAGAGGCCCACCTTGCCGGTCGTGCCACGTCCCATGCGCCTGCAGGCCTACTTCAAGCACCTCGAGTTCGGCCCGTTCCAGGTTCGATCGCTCCAGGATCTTGAGATGATCGCCGAGAAGATACGAGCTGCCTACCAGCGGACGAAGGTCCGGGATCTCTATGATCTGTACAGATTCGCGACGATTCCATTCGATGCCGACCTCCTGCGGCGGCTTGTGGTCTTGAAGCTCTGGCAGGTCATGGACCCCTTCAGCCCCGATGCGTTCTTTGACAAACTGAGCGGAGGCAGCTACGACTGGGACGACCTGCGCCGATTGGTGCGACCGGCCGAGCACATGGAGCCGAGCGAGATTCTCGCCACCGTGGAGAGACGGTATGCATCGCTCCGCGGACTCACCGAGCTGGAGCAGCAGGTGATCGCGGATGCAAAGGGGGTTTGGAACCGCGCCCTTGGCGAGCGTCTCAAGGCAGAGATCCGCGTCCGCTTTGCCGGCCCGTCTCGCGGGTGAAGAGCGAGAGTGCCGGCCCCGGAGGATCAGCGTACCCCATGACCGAAACCAACCCCTACTGCCAGGCTCTCGGCATCCAGGTCCCGCGCCTGGAGACGGCCATGCACCGTCCGGACGCCAGCCACTTCTCGCTCTTCATCGTCGCGCTCCTGGAGCGAGGCGGTCCCCTCTCGCTGGTCGAGGCTGCCCGCCGCTTCGAGGAAGCGGGGATCGCCCCCGCCGAAACCGCCCTCGCCTCGCTCAAGAAGTGCAGGCCGGGGCGCCCGCCCATCTACCGCGACGGCGACCTCTACGCGCTCGATCCGCACGACGACGAGACCGACCTCTGGGCGTTTCGGCTCGGCCTGAGGCCCCCGAAAGTCCCGCATCTCCAGGTGGTTCGACCCGAGCCCGCACCGCTCCCCTCGCCGGAGTCCCCGCTCGCCCCGGCGCAGCTCGACGAAGCGTGGCGAGATGGCATCCCCTGGTGGTCTGCCCAGCGGATCGCGATCTGCATCCTGGATGCCCACGGGGGAATCATGGAGGAGCGGGCCGTCCTGGCGTTTCTCCAAGCCCGCGAAACGCGCCGTCAGCTCACCGCCGACTCCGCCAGGTACTGGCGCTCCGGTGCGATCCGCGTGCAGGAGGACGGCCGCTGGGCGCTCGATCGCCGGCACCCGGCCGTCGCGAGCGCGCGCCAGGCGGTCAGCGACCGCATCGCCATGCTGCGCCGCTGGGCCGCGCTGCGCCCCGACCCGGCGGTGATCCGGGCCTATCAGGAGCGCGCCGAGCGGCAACACGCCGAGCACGCGGCGCGACTGGCCGCCATGCGCCGCGTCCTCGTGCATGCCTTCCCCGCCGCGAAGCCCGAGGCCGTGGTGCTGTTGGATGTCGCTCGGCGGGAGATCACCACACTCCTGGGCGAGGAGATCGCGCAGGCTAGAACGCTCCTCGCCGACTACGACTTCATCTTCGCCGTCGGCGTGCGGCCCCTCCTGCAGCGCCTGGGGTTCGATCCCGAGGCGCGCCGTCTCGGTGAGCTCGGGCCGGGGCAGAAGACCCTGCGGCTCAACCGGCAGGGTCGAACGCTGAAGATCACACTCGACCTGCTGATCCGCGGCTCCTGCGGCATCAGTCGCCCGCTCGGCGACTCAGCGGTCTTGCGCGGGTACCTGCGCAACGGCGACACGACCAGGCTCCGCCGGCGGCTCGAGGCAGACGCCAAGTCCCTCTTCGCGCTTTATCAGTACGGTCGCCTCCACGGCGCGGTCCGTCTCCGCTGGGGGTTCGTGGGCGAGTGGATCCCCGCTCCCTGGGTGCATCGGGACGAACAGAATCTGTACGGGCTGATGAAGGAGGCGCACGAACGCGGGATCTCGCTCGAGATCGTGCACGGCTCTGCTCCCGGGTGGGGCGATCCCTGGGCCCGGGCCCGGCGCGTGCGGGTCGGGCGGGAAGAGGACGGGTGGGAGATGTGGCTGGTCGATGCGCTGGGTGATGTCGTCGACGAGCAGGATGTGCAGCTCGCGCGGCTTGCGGAGCCGAAGGGAGAGAAGGCATGAGGGGATGGAGGGCTCTTCGACGGAGACCGGTGGCCGGGAAAGACCACACGCTCGACCAAGCCCTCGAGGCCATGACCGCCGAGGAGCTGCGGGGATTCGTCCGCGAGGCCCTGCGCACGCTCGACGATGTACCCAGGACCAAACTCCAGGATGCCCTGATCGCGCGCGCGGCGACCGGGCGCGCCGGCTGGAAGCCGGCGCCGCCTTCCAGTCGTCTGTTCGATGAAGTGAAGGGATTCGTCGCGTCCGCCGTGCGTGCCGGAACCGCGGATCCCGAGGACGTGGACCGCTTCCTCCGCCAGGGCACGCGCGCGTACCTGGCCGGTGACTACGTGACCGCGCGCGGAGTGTTCGAGACCCTCCTGCCCCCCATCGGCGATGCCACGATCGATCTCGGCCAGCACGAGATGGTGGACGAGGTCCTTACGGTCGAGATCCACACGTGCGCCACCC
>Ga0194126_10011755_pt1 | contig 11185 bp, 12 predicted proteins | sample TA2KigC150mmetaG_FD_148641 | JGI IMG/M metagenome (GOLD analysis project Ga0194126, IMG submission 148641) | Freshwater microbial communities from Lake Tanganyika, Tanzania - TA2015035 Kigoma Deep Cast 150m | ecosystem: Environmental > Aquatic > Freshwater > Lake | place: Tanzania: Lake...
GCCGTTTGAGAATGCTCACTTTTTCTTGAGCCTGGTAATTATTACGTTGTTTGCGCATGGTGAATTCCTCCGTTTTTGTACGCTAACTCAAACGATTGAATTCTCCAATTCACGCTGAACCAAAACACTATCGCATCATATACCGCATTCACGACCAACGTGTTTTCGTCCATTGCATCCTTGATGGCCGGCGCAACGTGCATGAGCTACTTATCGAGCGGTCGATTCGGTAGTGGTCGTTCTCCCTCCAACCACTTAACACCCACTCCCCACAATCTACCCTCCGTGAAAATCCGCATTCAATCAGCGGAAACCGCGCTCTTACTCTTTATGGCTTGATAGCGAGACAGCTCATTGGCTCAATAGCAAGAAAAAATAACCCGGAGCACTCACCCCAATAATCTGTGAAAATCCGTGGGCAACCTCTTCCGCTTCTCTGAAAGATATTGAGGCTACGGATCAGGGTCCCCAAGAAGCCACCCAGACGAAAAAAGTTTACGTAGTCACGAACGTTATATAGTAATTGAGAATCAGAAGGGAGTAAGAACACTAACATCCTGGTGTTGTAATAAATGGGAGAACAGCTTTTTGTAACCCTATAAAAAGGAGGATGTTATGCTCAGCGAGACAGAGAGACTCAAGGCCTTTCGGCAGATGCGATCAAGCATCCGGAATTCCGAGCAGTATCTGATTGTGGGTATCGATATTGCCAAGGAGAAACATCATGCATTCTTTGGTACCGCCGCAGGTAAAACCATGTGCAAACAACTGATCTTTTCTAATGACATAAGCGGTTTTGAACTGCTTGTAGCACGAGCCGAACAGCTCAGATTGCAGCATCAGCTCACTCAGGTGGTCTTCGGCATGGAGCCTACAGCCAATTACCATAAGCCATTAGCGGAATACCTCATTCAACGGGATGCCATGGTGGCGCAAGTGTCCGGAACAGCAGTGACCCGGAACCGGGAACTGCTCGATAATCGCTGGGACAAGCATGACCGTAAAGATGCCGCCAATGTGGCTGATCTGGTAGGAGCGGGAAAGTGCCAGTTTTACGACAACCCGCCACAGGCGATTTTTGATCTCAGGGAGTTGCTGAGCCTGAGGCGCCGATACCGTAAGCTGGAATCCGGGCTCAGAACCCGTATCCGCAACAATCTGCTTGCGTTGTATTTCCCGGAGCTGGATCGCCGGTTTTCCTCCTGTCAGCAGGATTGCCTGAGCATTATCAGGAACTGTTTTTCACCGGCAGTGATTGCGGCAATGCCCTTTGAGAAGTTTTGCCAGCATATTGTCACACGGGTAAAAGGCAAACGACAGATTGCGTTTCTGGAGGATATTTGGCAGAACGCTCACCGTTCGATCGGCAGGCCGGTGGATTCGTCTGTGCAATACATGGCAGAACGGATGGTTGCTCAACTCTGCCAGATACGTGCAGATATCGATGATCTGGACCGGGAAATTGCCAAGATAGCCTCGTCGTTGCCTGAGTATCAGTATCTGATCAGCATTCCCGGTTTTGGGCCGTTCATCACCGCGAAATTTCTGGCAACCATCCATGACCCGGAACGGTTCTCCAATGAGGCACAGGTAATCAAGCTTGCCGGTTTTGATCTCTGTGCCTCACGAAGCGGAAAGCCGGCTGGCAAGGCTGTTCCCGTGATTTCCAAGAAAGGTAATGCTGAACTGCGCTTTGCCCTGATGCAGGCTGCCATTGTTGCCACCACAAGAAATACCCTGTTTATCAGGTACCTGAGCCAGAAAATACAGGGACGAGAACAGGAAAAAGGCATCCTGAAGAAAATGCGAACCAAGGTAGCCTCGAAACTCCTGGTCATCGCCTGGACGCTGATGAAACAACACGAGTATTTTAATGCCGAACACTTGAAGATCACATAAAATTCCGGCTACAGAGCCCTTGATTCAGCGAGAGAGCAGCCCGAGTAGCGAACGTAGAGGCATTATGACCTCGTGGGGGACAATTCCGGGCCTCTCACTGAATCCTGTAATCTGGATAGGGGATGATTGACAGCTGGAAATGGGGAATAGTACAGCATGTCGGATACTCAATAACGATGAGGTACAGGATTCATTATCGGTGAGAAACTCGCTGACAAAGCTCGACTATTACGGTATTATTATAGCGTTATCGACGCAGTAGGTAAATATTGTATACTTGACAAAAAAAAGAATTTGCTTTTCTCACTATGGGATGTCCCCCTAGCGGTACAGCTCACATCCCACAATCTTCCATCCGTGAAAATCCGATTTCAATCAGCGGGAACCGCGCTCTTCAATCAAAAATCCGGCGGATGAATTGAGCAGCGAAGCTGAGCAACTCATCCGCCATCCGTGAAAATCCGTGTTAATCCGTGGGCAAAAACTCTTCCTATTCAATCTTCTCTACAGTCCCTTCAAAAATAATAATAATAACGAACGTACCCTAAGTCTCCACCGCAGAATTCCCCAGTCCCCAGTCCTGAGTTTCCCCACTTTCCAGACTCCAGATCCCCATCTTCACTCAGCACTCAGCACTTCTTTCCCAGTACCCTCTCCCCACCGTTAATAACATTATTTTGCTAAATAACATCGAGCATGTTACTTTGCAATAAATGCGTTATAAGCAAATGGAAAAGTATAAAAAACAGTTCGAGGTTTTCGTCAGGACGGTTATCGGATTTCCGGTAATCTGGGGCAAACCTGTAACAGCGCCTTTGCCTCCGTTCCTGAAGAAAAGATACGAACTTTATGAGCTGCATGTCGGAGATCGACCACTCCTCGGAATCTGTCTTAAAGACAACGATGATTTCAAGCCGGCCGCTTTTGAAAAGCATCTTCAACAGATCGTCAGGATCCTCTCCGAATATGACGCGTACTGTGTGATCGCGCAAGGCCTTCCCGGATATGTTCGCCAGCGCATGGTGGAACGGAAAATCCCCTTTGTCGATATAGGCCGGCAACTCTTCTGGCCGGAACTTGGTGCCGCATATCAGCAGAAAAAGCACAAAGCAACGTTACCCGCAGTGATAACCCTCAGCCCTGCTACCCAGGCTGTCCTTATTTATGCCCTTAACGGAGGTATACTTGTGCCTGTCACGCCTAAGGAACTGTCAGGCAAGCTCGGCTACAATGCAATGACCATGACTCGCGCCCTTGATCAAATCGAAAGCGCCCGGCTTTGTACAGTCAAACGCAATGGCAGGAAACGCCTGCTTTTTCCGGAAAACAAGGAAGAACTCTGGAAACAATCCCGCCCCTTCCTGCAGAACCCGGTGCAAAGCGTCAAGCGAATATTGGAAGAAAACCTTCCTCAAACCCAACGGCTTGCAGCCGGAGAATCCGCACTTGCGCAATGCAGTATGCTGACTTCCCCAGGAGAACCGGTCTATGCCTTATGGCATCGACAATGGAAAGACCTGGCCGAAATGGCGAAAACCATTCCGATCGAGGACGAAGGAACCTGTCAGCTCCAGTTGTGGCATTATGATCCTGCCCTCTTTGCTGTGGCGGGAAGAGTCGATCCGTTTTCCCTCTATCTGAGCCTGCAACAGGAAAGGAATGAACGCATAGAATCTGCTCTGGAAGAAATGATGGAGAAGCTTGAATGGTAACAGGTCTGAAAATATTTGCCTCTCATTTTGCAGAATACCGGGACCGATACATTATAATCGGCGGTGCTGCGACCTGGCTGGTGTTGGATGCTGCCGGACTCGAACACCGTGCCACCAAAGATCTTGACATCGTCTTGTGCGCCGAGGTTATTGATACAACCTTCGGAAAAATACTATGGGAGTTTATCCGGGCCGGCGGTTATAAAAATCAGGAGAAAAGCGAGGGGGGAAAATTTTTCTATCGGTTTTACGAACCGACACAAAAAGACTACCCTTACATGCTTGAACTCTTTTCCCGCAAACCGGATGGTCTGGCCATTTTCAACGACAGCCACCTGACTCCGATCCCTTTTGAAGAAAATGTTTCAAGTCTCTCTGCCATTTTGCTTGAAGATGATTATTACGCTTTTATCCATAAACACAAAAAAGAAATCGAAGGAATCTCCATTGTGGGAGAAGAGTGCCTCATCCCCCTTAAAGCTCATGCATGGCTGGATCTGACCAGAAGAAAAGCAGACGGGCAACAGGTTGACAGTAAAAATATCAGGAAACATCGTAACGACGTCCTTCGTCTTTATCAAATCCTCTCACCCGATCTGAATATCGACCTGCCGGACTCGATCAAAAAAGATTTTCGGGATTTTCTCAACGCTTCAGAACCGGAGCTGACACCTCAACTGTTGAAACAACTCGGCCTGGAAGGGTACTCTGCCACTGCTATCATCAACACGATCAAAACTGTTTACGGAATTTCCGATTGAATAACCGGCTTGACGCTGGAATATCTTACCTCATTTACTTCCGTCCCGCAACTTCCGTCCTCCCTTCCCCATCTTCCCTCTACGTAACCTGGACTTATTTTACTTACGGAGTCGCGGTAGGGATACCGGTTACCCGGTACCCACCGGGTCGCAGGGCCGGTCTCCCGAACCCTGCTCCCACACAACGTAGCGTGCGGATTTCCCGCACTACGCTCTTCAGAAGATGGCTCACAGAATTGCAAGTCCTTGCAGCTTTATCGCCTTTAAGCGTGAGCTCGACGGCATCGATTTTAAACTGTTTGTCGTATTGACGGCGTGTTTGTTGATTCGCCATAATTCATACCTCCTTTTGGTTGGTAAGGTATGGCTTCTTTAACTGTCTATCAAAATATAGCATGTCCAATCTGTGCCAATCCGTGAAAATCCGTGGGCAACCTCTTCCTCTTTCATCCTCCCAAAGCAAAGCTGCAATACTCCCGGGCATTCACGCCCGATACTCCTTACTCTATAAAATGAGTTGCAAAAAAACAGCGATACCCCTATACTTTTGTTACAACATATTTCATCCGGAACGTTACCATACACCAACACCAAGCAAACAGCCCAATGCGAAAAGAAGAGGTGCTCAAGATTCTGGGTAACCACAAACAAGAACTCAGCAACAAATATCGAGTCAACAAAGTTGGCATATTCGGATCTGTCGCCAGGGACAGTGATGAGCCTGCAAGCGATATTGATATCGTCGTCGACATGGAACCGAACCTGCTGCTTCAGGCACAATTACAGACAGCGCTTGAAGCACTCCTTAACAGCAAAGTCGATCTTGTACGATACTGGTCACGCATGAACAAATATCTCAAAGCACACATAGACAAAGAGGCCCTCTATGTATGACCGACAATTGCTTCACGAAAAACTCATACAAATCGACGAAGCGCTGCAAAGAATCCGGAGACGCAGCTCTTCGATGAAAACAGTCGACGATTATCTCGACAGCGACCACGGTCTTGACATGCTCGACTCTATTGCGATGATGCTTATCGCCATCGGAGAGAATTTCAAAAAAATCGATCACGAAACAAAAGGAACACTGCTCTGCGAATATCCAGACATTAATTGGGCCGGTGTTAAAGGTATTCGGGACGTACTCTCGCATCAATATTTCAACATCGATGCCGAAGTGATTTTCAACCTCTGCAACAAAGACCTGCCGAACCTGATACAAGCAGTTCAGACCATGCTCCATAACACAAAACAACACTCAGACTCTTGACATGCCGGTAAAGCTTAAACCAAACGTTCCGCCACCCTGCCCCCAACCAACGTCCAACAGTCCACGCTCTTCCATCCGTGCCAATCCGATTTTAATCAGCGGGAACCGCGCTCTTTCTCTTTTTGCCGGATAGCGAGACAGCTCAATGGCTCAATAGCGTGACACAATCCCCGGTAACCCCTCATCCATCAATCCGTGAAAATCCGAGAAAATCCGTGGGCAACATCTTCCTTCCCCGCCTCCCGTCTTCAATCCGTGAAAATCCGATTTCAATCAGCGGGAACCGCGTTCTTACTCTTATAGCTGGATAACCCGACACCACAATAACCCAAAACCTTAACACTACCCCCCAGACACCACCTCACCCATCAATCCGTGAAAATCCGTGAAAATCCGTGGGCAACATCTTCCTCTTCTCTGAAAGATATTGGAAAGATATTGAGGCTACGGATCAGCGTCCCCAAGAAGCTACCTTTTCGATCTTGAAAACATCAATCAAAAGATTTTTTCGAGATTATAGAACCAAGTGCCATATATTAAGTATTGAATAAGAGATGAAACCACTAACAGACCGAGCGTGGAGATTTTCAAGAACAAGTGGTTCAACAAGTTTGCCAAGCATGAGGGCATTTCGGACAGTGCGTTACTGGAGGCAATCGATGCTGCTGAACGAGGCTTGATTGATGCCGATTATGGCGGTGGGGTTATCAAGCAGCGAATCGCGCGCCCCGGTGAGGGGAAATCCGGCGGTTACAGGTCGGTCATACTGTTTCGTTCGGGTGATAAAGCATTTTTCGTGTTCGGGTTTGCCAAGAGTGCGCGTGCCAATATCAACAAAGTCGAAGAACGCGACTTCAAAGACCTGTCCAAAGAGGTTTTTTCACTGTCAGAAACCACTCTTCAGACGTTAATAAAACGAGGGGCCTTTGTGCCTGTAAAGCGTGATGAAAAAAGCAAAAACCTATAAGAGCGACGCCTTTGCGGCGATCCACCAGACCGTTTCCGATATGCACGAGGCGGGAGCTGTCAGTAAGCAGACCATGCGCCGGTTCGATGAATCGTGCTTGACCCCTGTTCACGAGTTCACCCCTGAAGAGATCAGGGCATTACGAGACCGGGAAGAGGTGAGCCAGGTTGTTTTCGCCCACTACCTGAACGTGACGAAAGAGTCCATCAGCCAGTGGGAGCGCGGACAGAAGAAGCCTGCCGGGCCATCCCTGAAATTACTATCTCTGGTGAAGCGTAAGGGGTTGAACGCGATTGCATGACAGGGCTATGTACCGGGCTGTTCGTGAAAACGACCTACGCAACATTTGACATTGCCGAATACCTCGATAACGATGAGGTCATTGCAGAATACCTTTCTGTTGCAGCTGCAAACAAAAACCCCGATGTGTTCATTGCTGCTATCGGCGATGTCGCCAAAGCAAAACACTCTCTCGATATGGAATGGAAAGATTCCTGTATCGGCTGAGTGCATCATCCTATACTGACTGCTTCATTCTCAAGGGAGCCAGTCTGTTTCTGGTTTGGATGGGACAAAACTACCGCGTAACCCGAGACGCCGACCTGCTTTGCTTTGGATCTCCGGATTTGAATAATCTTGCATGGATATTTCGTGAAATCTGTACGATCGACTGTAACTCTGACGGTATGGTTTACAAGACAGAAACACTAAAGGTTGAGGAGATTCGGGAAGGTCTGAAATATGAAGGGGCTCGAGTAACCCTCGTCGGGATTCTGAATACGGCCAGGATTCCTCTGCAGATTGACATCGGTTTTGGAGATGCCATTACCCCGGCTCCTGAAAATATTGAATACCCGACACTACTCGAAACTCCTCCGCCAAAACTAAAAGCCTATCCTCGATACACACTCGTTGCCGAAAAACTGGAAGCCATGGTTCAACTGGATTTGGCAAATAGCAGAATGAAGGATTTTTACGATATATGGCTCAGCTCAAAGCTTTTCCCTTTTGAGGGAACCATCCTCATCAAAGCCATAAAAAATATCTTTGCCCGACGAAAAACAGCTCTCCCAAACGGAGCACCCTTTGCGTTTACTTCAGAATTTTATGAAGATCAGCAAAAAAAAGTGCAGTGGAATGCCTTTATCAAAAAAGTAAAGCCAAATGTTCATGTTGAGAGTCTGTCGATAGTAACAGCCGAGATTTCCAGATTCCTGCAGCCGGTTATTGACAGTATCCAATCAGCCTCAAGTTTCGAAGAAGAATGGCTACCCGAAAAAGGCTGGACGTTAAAACACTAAATCCCCGGGCCCCCGTCTCCCGTCTTCCATCCGTGAAAATCCGCTCCCAATCAGCGGGAACCGCGCTCTTCATCTTCATGCCGGATAGCGCGACCGCTGGATGGCTCAATAGCCTAAAAACTTAACACAACCCCCGGTCAACCCTTTTCCATCCGTGCCAATCCGTGAAAATCCGTGGGCAACCTCTTCCTCTTCTCTGAAAGATATTGAGGCTACGGATCAGCGTCCCCAAGAAGCCACCCCAGAAGGATTAACAAAAAAGATCGGATAATATACCGAATCGATGACTCCATAGTGCTGGTATACGTCATCTCCATAAAAGGTCATTACAGCGACAGATAACAAAAAAAGGAGTATCGCTTCGCGGGGCAGCTCGCAGGAGTATCGTTCGCTCTGCAAACGGGAGTATCTCTCGCTGACGCATCGAGGGAGTATCACCCGAATTACAGGTGGGAGTATCGCTTCGCGGCATAAGAATTTCTCTTTCTTCAACTCCTTACTCCCGAGCGCAACGTGCTCGATACTCCCGAAGCAAAGCTTCGATACTCCCGAGCGTTCACGCTCGATACTCCCGCAATGCGAAGCGAGCGATACTCCCAGGCGCCCCGGCGCCTGATACTCCTGCGGCAAAGCCGCAATACTCCCCCTTTGCTCCTTTATCGAAAAAAGCTATATTATCCTTTATAAAAGGACAACTATACAATAAATGATCTGTTATGAACGGATATATACGCAATACCATCCGCCAGAAAATCATCGATTCGCAAGCTGCGAGACTTCCGGAATACACCAGACGCGACATACGAATCCCGAATATTTCAGGTAAAGCCGTTGCCATCATCGGCATGAGACGAACCGGCAAGTCCACATTCATGCGACAGATCATGTCCGATAAACTCAAACAAGGTGCTCCCGAAGAAAGCATACTCTATTTCAGCTTTGAAGACGAACGGCTTGCAGACATGCAACCATCCGATCTCGAACTCATCGTCGAAGAATTCTACCGGTTGCAACCACATATGCGAGACAGCGGCAAAACATTTTTTTTCCTTGATGAAATACAGGTTGTAAAGGGATGGGAACTCTTCGTCAGAAGACTTCTCGACACCGAAAACATCGAACTGTATCTCTCCGGCTCCTCATCCCGTATGTTATCGAAAGAGGTCGCCACAAGCATGCGGGGCAGGGCTCTTGAAACCACAGTTTACCCTTTCAGCTTCAGGGAATATCTCCGTCACAGAGGAATGGAACCCGCTCATCCGCCAGAACGGTGGAACAAAGCCGAACGCTCGGCAATCGATCATGAACTGGCCGACTACCTGCAGAACGGCGGATTCCCTGAAACCATCGGTATTGAAGAACCCTATCGACGGGAACTGCTCCGGAGCTATATTGACGTAGCACTGCTGCTTGATGTCATCGAACGACACAACATCACAAACCCTCTCGCCCTGCGCTGGATGGTACGCCATCTGCTCGGAAATGCCGCCGGATCGTTCAGTATCAACCGCTTCCACAATGATCTGAAATCCCAGGGATTATCCGTTGCCAAAGACACCCTGCATGCATACCTCGGGCATCTCGAAGACGCCTTTCTGCTCCATACCATCTCGGTAGCAACCGGATCCGAAAGGCGCCGAATGGTGAATCCAAGAAAAATATATCCTGCCGATACCAGCCTTATTCCGCTCTATGAACGCCACGGAAAAGAAAATACAGGCCATGCGCTCGAAACCGCCGTTTACCTCGAACTCGCAAGACGAGGATACCAAACAAGCTATATACGAACAACTTCGGGCTACGAAGTGGACTTTTATGCCCAAAACGGCAACGAAACCCCCGAACTGATTCAGGTCTGTGCAACCCTTGACGACCCGATTGTCAGAAAAAGAGAAACCAGAGCGCTCCACGAAGCCGCAAAAGAATTTCCCGGTGCCACCCTCCGCCTGATAACCCTCACACCACTCCGAGCAACCACGCTCCCCGAAACAATCAGCTCCACCCAAGCCATCGACTGGCTCCTCAACAACATAAAAGAGTGAGGCGCGGGTACGTACCGGGCTTCCCGCTCACCGCTCACGGCCTACGGCTCACAATCTTTTCATCCGTGAAAATCCGCTCCCAATCAGCGGGAACCGCGCTCTTCATCTTCTTGCCGGATAGCCAGGCCGCTCGATAACCGAAAAACTCAACAGAACTACCAGGTCCCCCCCCCCATCCAACAATCCGTGCTAATCCATGTTAATCTGTGGGTAAAAAAATCTTTTCTCTTCAATTCTTCTGTGAAAATCCGCTCCCAATCAGCGGGAACCGCGTTCTTACTCTTATAGCTGGATCGCCCGACACCTCAATAGCCTAAAAACTTAACACAACCCCCGGTCAACCCTTTTCAATCCGTGCCAATCCGTGTAAATCCATGGGCAACATCTTCCTCTTCAATCCCTCCCCAATCAAGCGGGAACCGCGCTCCCCCTCTTCTCCCCATCTCTTCCTTTCTTCACCCTTAAAGTTGAGCTGCAAAGTCACGGTAGGGATGCCGGTTACCCGGCACCCCCCGTACAGATCCGTACGTGCGGCACTACCGCATACGGCTCCTGCCTTGAGTCATGGCGAATCTTACCTCCGGGAAAGGCTGGCATATTCGGAGGTGCGGGATATATTTGTCTACGATCCGGTTGAACTTTTCCCACGTCAGTGCGCTTCCTTTCTGACTTCTTCTTCTCAGTACCTTTAACCACATCTTGACCACCTGATCCCTATAGCTTCTCAGTGCTTTGCTGTTGCCCGGCACGCCGAAGTAGAGACCAAAACCTTGCACGACGCTTTTCAGCCATGTTCCTGTCTGCTGGATTGGCGCGTGTTTCCGTTTCGTCAGCTCTTCTTTGAGTTCCGACAGCTTTTGCCGCATCTTTTTCGTTTTCGTCTTTCGTTTCAGAAAGTAGCCTCCTTTCCGGTTTCGGCTGCACAGGTGCGTAAAGCCCAGAAAGTCGAAGCTTTCCGGCTTGCCCTCCCCTCGTTTCCGCCGCCGTTCTTCGGCATATCTTCCGAATTCTTTCAGGCAGGTTTTCTCGGGGTGCAGTTTCAGTCCGTACGTTTGTACTCGTTCACCCAAGGCCTCAAGGTATCTTTCCGCTTCTGTCTTGTACTGGAATCCCAGCACAAGATCGTCGGCGTACCTGATGATGATGACTTCGCCGTTGTTTCGGCGACGTCTCTCCTGTTCGACCCATTCGTCCACCACGTAGTGAAGATAGATGTTGGCAAGCAGTGGC
>Ga0194126_10011757_pt1 | contig 11183 bp, 12 predicted proteins | sample TA2KigC150mmetaG_FD_148641 | JGI IMG/M metagenome (GOLD analysis project Ga0194126, IMG submission 148641) | Freshwater microbial communities from Lake Tanganyika, Tanzania - TA2015035 Kigoma Deep Cast 150m | ecosystem: Environmental > Aquatic > Freshwater > Lake | place: Tanzania: Lake...
CAGCGAGCAGAAACACCTGCGCGCCGAACAGAGCGGCTGGGTCAAGGGCCGCAACGACTGCTGGAAGGCCGCTGACCCAAAGGCCTGCATTCGGGGCGAATATGCGACCCGCATCAACGAGTTGAAGGACCGCTGATGCACCGCCCCGCCGCCCTGTGCGCGCTCATGGTGTCGGGCTTGCTGGCGGCGGGCTACGCCCGCGCCGAGGCGGACGGCCCGGATCACTTCCGCGTCACCGGCGTCGCGGCGAACGACGTGCTCAATCTCCGCGCCGCGCCCAACCCCCAGGCCGCCAAGGTCGGCGTCATTCCGCCCAACGCGAACTGCGTCCACAATCTGGGTTGCCAGGGCGGTCTGAGTTTCCAAGAGTACAGTACCCTCAGCCGCGCCCGGCAGAAAGAGCGCCTGCGGGAACACCCGCGCTGGTGCCGGGTGGCCTACCGGAGCGCCACCGGCTGGGTGGCGGGTCGGTTCCTGGCCGAAGGGAGCTGTCCATGAGGCGGTGGATCATAGCGGGGGTGCTCGCCGCCGTTCTGAGCCCAAGCTTGGCGCCAGCAAACGCGGCCAGTCTGCCGGCCCCCAACAGCGCCGGCGCAAGGCAACTGATTTCGCCCGATGAGACCCTCAAGCCGCTCGACTTCCCCGCCGTCGGCCGCCAGCAGGTCAGCGGCGTCATTGACGGCTACCGGCATCCGGCCTATCTGGCGCCGATCGCCCAGGGGCAGACGCTCACCGTCACCCTGACCAGCCCCAGCGCCAACGCCTACTTCAACCTCCACAATGCCACCGACGCCAGCGGCCAGGCGCTGTTCAACGGCAATACGGGTGAGCGCACCGCCCGCGTGACCGCGCCCGCCGCCATGAATGTCGTCATCTGTCCCTTCCAGCCGCGCGCCTCGGCGCGCCGGAAGGAGCATATCCCGTTCCGCCTCACCGTGGAACGGCGGTGAGTGGTTTGAACCGGAATCGCGCGCTCCTTCGGCATCCGCGACAGGTGGGCTCGCGGCGCGCTCGCGCGTGGGCATGAACGCCGCCCCGCAGATCTTTGGCTTGCTGGCGGCCTTCGCGCTGATCGGCTATCTGGCGGGCCTGCTGGCCGCCCGCTGGCGGCCGGGTCATCCGCGGGGCCTGGCCCGCTTCATCCTCGTCGGCCTGGGCGGCGCCTATGCCGGCGGGCTGCTGTTCGGCTTGGCCCCACTGGATGTCGAGGCCGGTCTGATCGGGGCGCCCCTCGCGGCGGCGCTAGGCGCGGTGGTCGTGTTGGCCGCCGGCGGCGGACGCACCCGGCCCGACCACCCGGGGACGGCAGGGCTGAGCCAGAATCCACTTCGGCGCCCGCTTGGGCGACATCAGTCCTGTCGCGTGGGCGCTGCCCGTGATGTTGCGTTTAGTTTATTCGAGGAGGTCAACCCGCATGGAACGTCTGATAGAGGTCCTGCAGCGCATCAGGAAAGCCGAGCAACAGGCGGGGCGGCCGGAGGGGTCGGTCACCCTGCTGGCGGTCGGCAAGACCCAGCCGGCGGCCGCCATCCGGGCGCTCGCCCAGGCCGGGCAACTCCATTTCGGCGAAAATTATCTACAGGAAGCGCTGGCCAAGCAGGAGGCGCTGGCCGACCTGACCGGTCTGGTCTGGCATTTCATCGGTCCGATCCAGTCCAACAAGACCCGGTTCATCGCCAGTCGCTTCGACTGGGTGCACAGTGTCGACCGGCTCAAGATCGCGGAGCGGCTCAGCGAGCAGCGTCCCGCCGAATTGCCGCCACTGAATGTCTGCCTGCAGGTCAATATCAGCCGCGAGAGCAGCAAGAGCGGCGTCGACCCCGACGAATTACCCGAACTGGCGCGGGCCGTGGCGGGGCTGCCCCGGTTGAGGTTGCGCGGCTTGATGGCGATACCCGCCCCGGCCCATGACCTGGAGGGTCAGCGGGGGCCGTTGCGAGCGCTGCGCCAAGCGCTGGAGCAGCTCCAGGCGCCCGGTCTCGACACCTTGTCGATGGGCATGTCGGAGGATCTGGAAGCCGCCATCCTGGAGGGGTCGACCTGTGTGCGCGTGGGAACGGCGCTGTTCGGGCCACGGCTAGGCTAAAATGCGCGCACCTTACCGCAACCCATGAAGACAACATCATGAAACAGCCCCTCCTTGGATTCATTGGCGCCGGCAACATGGCCGGCAGCCTGATCAGCGGTCTCGTGGCGGATGGCTATCCGGCCGACCGCATCTGGGTGTCCGATATCAATCAGGACGCCCTCGAACATCTGGCGGCTCAATGCGGCGTGCATGCCACGCCCCGCAACGCCATCGTGGCGGAACACGCCCAGGTGCTGATCCTGGCCGTGAAGCCGCAGATTTTGGGCGGCGTGGTCAGGGAGCTGGCCGACATCATTCAGGCCCGCCAACCGCTGGTGGTCAGCATCGCCGCCGGGATTACCGCCGGCAGTATCGATGCCTGGGCGGGGGGGCAGGTGGCCATCGTGCGCTGCATGCCCAATACGCCGGCCATGGTCAAGACGGGTGCGACCGGCCTCTACGCCAACGCGCGCGTGGGCGAGGAGCAGCGCAGCCAGGCGGAAGCCATACTCCGCGCCGTGGGCCTGACGGTTTGGGTGCACGGGGAGCAGCAACTGGACGCCGTGACCGCGTTGTCCGGCAGTGGACCGGCCTATTTCTTCCTGCTCATGGAGGCGATGGAGGCGGCCGGCGTGGCTTTGGGCCTGGACCCGGATACGGCCCGGCTGCTGAGTCAGCAGACGGCTCTGGGCGCTGGGCGGATCGCCATTGAATCGACGGAAGCGCCCGCCGAACTGCGGCATCGCGTGACCTCGCCGGGCGGCACCACGGAGCAGGCCATCGCCGTCTTCGAGTCCGGCGGGTTCCGCGAACTGGTCTCGCAAGCCATGCAGGCCGCCGCGCGCCGCGCCGCGGAATTGTCCGAACAACTGGGGCATTGATCATGGGGTCGAACTACTGGGCCGCTCCGGCCATCTTCCTGATCGACACGCTGTTCAGCATTTACATCTTTGCGGTGCTGCTGCGGTTGCTGTTCCAGTTTAGCGGGGCCGATCATCAGAATCCGTTGTCCCAGCTTCTGATCCGCATCACCCATACGCCGCTGCGGTTGATCCGCCGTGTCGTACCGTCCATGGGGCGGGTCGATACCGCCGCCCTGGTGCTGATGCTGGTGCTGCAGATGCTGAGCACGACCCTGATCTTTCTGCTCCAGGGGGCCGCGCCCTCTCCGGCGGCCGTCGCCGTGTGGGGGATTGCCCAGTTGCTGGAACTGGTGTTGAATCTCTACTTCTACGCCATCCTGATCCGCACCCTGCTGAGTTGGGTTGGGCCGATGCCCTACAATCCCGCCGTCTCACTGCTCTACAGCCTGACCGAACCGGTTCTGTCCGCCAGCCGTCGGCTGCTGCCGCCGACCGGCGGGATCGACCTGTCGCCCATCGTCCCGCTGATCGGCCTGCAGTTGGCCAAGATGCTGCTGTTGCCGCCCTTGCAGCAGTGGGCGATGCTGCTGAACTGAGCGGCGCTAACACTCCCGTGCCGCCGGCGGAGCTCATCCTCGATCTGCGCATCCAGCCCCGCGCGGCACGGGACGAAATCGTGGGGTATCACGGCGGCCGGCTGAAAATCCGGCTGACGGCCCCGCCCGTCGATGGCAAGGCCAATCAACACCTGATCGAGTTTCTGGCGGACGTCTTTGCCGTGCCGAAACGTGATGTCGTGCTCCTGTCCGGCGAGACCAGCCGGGAGAAACGGGTCAGGATCGTCGCGCCGCAGCGTATGCCCGGGGTTCTGGACAAGGGTTCCGCGGCCGGCCCGTAAATCCGAACCCCGCATTTGGGGTGGCGGATGCGCGTCCGGGTTCAACCTGGCCGCTAAACCCGTCGGTACAGCAGGTCCCAGACCCCATGCCCCAGCCGCTGGCCGCGTGTTTCGAACTTGGTCAGAGGACGATAGTCCGGGCGCGGCGAGAAGGGTGAGTCGGGCGTCAGGCTGACCAGGTCGGTACAGGCGCTCAGGGCTTCCGCCATGTGCTCGGCATAGGGTTCCCAGTCGGTGGCTGCGTGAAAAATGCCGCCTGTCTTCAGCTTGCGGCAGACGAGTTGCAGAAATTCCGGATTGACGATGCGGCGCTTGCGATGCCGCAGCTTGGGCCAAGGGTCGGGAAAGAAGAGTTGCAGCCGGTCCAGGCTGGCATCCGCGACGTTGTCGCCCAGGATTTCGATGGCGTCGGCGCAGTAAATCCGGAGATTGCGCAGACCTTTCTCCTGAATCCGCCAGAGCAGATGACCGACGCCCGGCCGGTGGACCTCGATACCGACGAAATCCGCTTCCGGATGGGCCGCCGCCATGGCGGCCAGGGATTCCCCGTTCCCGAAGCCGATTTCCAGCACCAAAGGCGCTATCCGGCCGAAGAGCGTGGCGGGCTCCAGCGGCTGGCTGGGTTCCAGTCCGTAGTGGGGCCATAGTTCCTCCAGGGCCCGGGTCTGCGCGACCGTGATGCGGCCCTGGCGGCGGATGAAACTGCGGATGCGGCGCACCTGGTCGTTGTTCGCCAGGTCTGCGGTGTCATTGGCTTCTTGCTTCGGGTTCATGTCATTGGGGGCAAACGAATGGCCGGGTGGGCGCTCACTCAAGGGCGGCGGATGATAGCATCTGTTCGGGCAGGTACAGCCGCATCTTGTGCGGACAGCGCTAAAGAGCCGTGCCCATCGCCCGTTCACCGCTTGCGCATGTGCTCCACGTGGCTGCCTTCCCAGTAGATGCGCCGGCAGCTTTCGCAGCGCAGGAAGTGCTCGTAATACAATCGAGTTTTCGGCTCCAGTTCGTCCCGGATCGATGCTTTATCGGCCGCGACGAGTTGGCCGTTGCAAACCATGCAGCGGGTACCGGTGGGATGGCTGGTGTCCAGTCCATAACGACAGGCGACCTCAATGACTTGTTGCTCCACCTGGACGTTGCGCACCCAGTAGCCATGAACGATGCGCCTGGCGTGGAGCAGCCGGCGGTCGCGCGTGAGCACGATCCTCCGTTCCCCGGCGGCGATGTCGGCGATCTCGGAATCCCGGTAATCATTCCGGAACAGGCAGTCGTAGCCCAGCCAGCGCAGGCGCCGCGCCAGCTTGCCCAGGTTGACGTCGACGATGAAGCCGGGGGGATCGGGCGGGGGTTCGCGCAAGCGGGCCAGCGACTGGATATTCAGTGACCCGAAGGGCGGGTAAACCGCAACCCGGTCACCCTCCCGGAGTCGATAGCCAAAGTCCACCGCATGGCCCCGCACCAGGATCAGTTCGACCTCGGTATGCGGTACGCCCAGCGCCTCGACGGGATCCTTGATGCCGGGGCAGCCCTGGAACCGGCAAGTGCTCGTGCGCTGCTGTCGCGGCAAAGGCAAAAAGTCATTGAGAATCCCGTAGAATCGGAATTCGGCGGTATGCCAGGGTGGTGCGTTGTCGGCGTCTTGTTCCTGGAAGTCCTCCCGCCGGACGTGCGATGCGGATCCCCCTGGGGTTGCCGCCGAATCATTCTTTTCGGAGTGCTCAATCATGCCCTTGCGTATCGGTTGCGATCTCGTTCTGATGCAGTCCTTCGAGCGGCAGTTTATCCGCGCGGAACCGCGGGTTCTGGAAACCGTATTCTGGCCAGCGGAATATATCGATAAACCGCTGGAAACCCTCGCCGGCATCTTCCCCGCCAAGGAAGCCGCCTGCAAGGTCTTGTCGCCGCCGCCGGGGCATTGGCTGGATCTATGCGTCGAGCATGCGCCCTCGGGGGAACCGCTCATGAAGCGGGCGCGGGATTTGCCGCGGGTCAAAGCCCTCCAGGTAGCCATTGCCCATGCCGGCGACGATGCGCTGGTCTTCGTGGCGGTTCAGACACGATGATGACGCTAACGGAATTTCTCGAACGGCAGACGGCCCGTCATGGTGGTCTGCCGGCGCTGCAATATCGGCCGCGCTATCGCACGATCGGCTGGACGTACACGCAACTTGCCGAACGCACGGCGTTGCTGGCTGACGCCCTCACGGGGGCGGGCATCCGGCCGGGTGACCGCGTGCTGCTGCATTCGCATAACTCACCCGGGTGGGTGGCGGCCTTCTTCGCCGTGGTCCAATGCGGCGGGGTGGTGGTTCCCTTGAATCCGCGCAGCCCGCTGGAGCAGGTTCAACGCATCGTCGAGTCCGCCCGCCCGCGGCTGCTGCTGCGTTCGCGCCGCTCGCTGGCGCCGGGCCCGGTGGCATTGCCCGCCTGGGATATCGAGGCAGACGCTGGAGGATTCCCATCGCGGCTGGCTGCCGCGGATAAGACCGATGACGAACCCCCCCCGGCCGTCGTGGAGATCCTCTACACGTCCGGCACGACGGGTGATCCCAAGGGGGTGATGCTGACCCACGCCAATCTGCTCTTCGACATGGAGGCGCTGAGCGAGCGGGTACCCTTGCAGTCCCAGGATCGTGTCATCAACCTGGCGCCCCTGTTTCATGCCTATGGGCAGATGACCGGCATGCTGTGTCCCCTGCTGGGGGGTTGCGCCGTCCGCCACGTCGGGCCGCCCACCACCCGGGCGATCCAGGAGGCGCTGCAGTATTTTCCCGCCACCCATCTCATCCTGGTGCCGGAGATTCTCAAGGCCCTGATCCAACGGGTGGAGCAGGGCATGGGCCGCATTCCCGGCGGCCTGAGCCGGCTCCTGCGCGCTCGCATACGCCGGCGGATTTCCCCGACCCTGCACACCCTGATCTGCGGCGGCGCCCCGCTCGAGCCCGAACTGGAGGAAAAATGCCGCGATCTGGGTTTCGAGGTGTTGCAGGGCTACGGCCTGACCGAAACCAGCCCGGCGGTGGCCGCGAATGCTCCCGGCGCTCATCGGCTGGGCTCGGTCGGCCGACCGTTAGCGGGGCTGGAGCTGAAACTGGCGGCCGATGGCGAGGTTCTGGTGCGGGGTCCCATGGTCATGGCCGGCTATTATCGACGGCCGGAGCTGACCGCTGACGCTTTCGAGGGTGAGTGGTTGCGCACGGGGGATATCGGCCGGCTGGATGAGGACGGCTATCTTTACCTGCAGGGACGCCGGCGCTACCGGATCATCACCGAGAGTGGAGAGAACGTGTTTCCCGAGGACATCGAAGCCGAACTGAATCGGGTCGATGGCGTGCTGGACAGCGCGGTGATCGGGCGTGTCGAGGCCGGGCGCACCCTCATTCATGCCGTATTGCTCTGCTCACCACCACAGGCTCAGGCGGCTGTGGCCGAGGCCAACCGGCGGCTGGCGCCCCACCAGCACATCGTGTCCTGGTCGGTCTGGCCCGAGCCGGACTTTCCGCGCTCCGTCACGCGCAAGGTACGCAAGGAGCTTGTGCTGCGGAGTTTGTCGGAGCGGCCGCATCAGGGGCCCGAGTCGGTAGGGCTAACGACGGCTACGCCACTCAAACGGCTACTGGCGGAAGTGACGGGTGTCCCCGTCAACGGGATTCTGGATGAACTGCCGGTACTCGCCGGACTCGGGATCGATTCCATGCTGCGTATCGAACTGGTGGCACGGTTGGAAGAAAGACTCGGGGTCTGCCTGGAGGAGGCCAGCATCACTCCGGAATTGACCGTGGCGGGCCTGGAGATTCTGGCGCGGAACACGGCTGGAATCCCGCTGGCAGGGGAGCGCCCTGCGTGCTGGTCGCGCTCGGCGTGGGCGGTACGCCTGCGGCCTTTGGCGGTTGCCGTATTGCTCCAGTCCTGGATTCCCATTGTCTGCCGGCTACGGGTCGAGGGTCTGGAGCAACTCCGGGATTGGTCTGAACCGCGCATCTTCATGGCCAATCACCGCAGTTATCTGGACTCGGTCGCCCTCGCCCTGGCCTTGCCGCCCGCGCTAAGAAACCGACTGTGCATCGCGGCGGCCACCAGCGTGCTTTACCGCCGTTACGCCTGGGCGGTCCCCTTGGCCGAGTTGACGCTCAATGCTTTCCCCCTGCCCACCGAGTTCGACGAGAACATCCAGAGCGGATTCAACGCGATCGGCCATAGGCTGGATGAGGGCGGCAGCGTGCTGCTCTTCCCCGAAGGTCAAATGAATCGGGGCGCCCAGCCGCTGCTGCCGCTGAAAGGCGGAACCGGCGTTATCGCCGTTGAAATGCAAACACCCGTCGTGCCTGTCGCCATCCGCGGCGCCGAGCGAGTCCTGCCGCCCGGGGTTCTCCTGCCCCGCGAACGAGGCATCGTGACGGTACGCTTCGGCAAGCCCTTGTCATTTGGTTCCGATGCGGCCTATTCCGACGCCACGAACACCATTCAGAAGGCCATTGAGGAATTGTTACAGGAGCTGAGCTGTTGATTACTGGCATGATGGGGCTTGGCCTGGCGGAACAGCATCGGTACCCCCCTCGATAACGGTCATGTGGGCAAGGGCATTGTCATCAGTTGCCCCGGCAGACGCAACAATAGTAATAGTCGCCCTAAATTTCCCCGCCCTGTTGTCACGACGTGCGGAATAATCCGGGATGCCCCGGAAAAATAAGCTCCGGATGGGTCACGGCAAGGGGCTTGCGAGGTATGATGCCTACTTGTTCGGGGACTGTCCTCACAGCCGACCCGAGGTTCCCCCTGGATTTGGTGGGGCCCCCAGCGTATGGCAGGGGAGGCGCCCAGGGGTACCGGAGGCTTCCCCGCCCCGAATTCCGTTTCAGGCCAGCAGGATTATCATGAGTCAAGATAAGAAATCTCCCCCAAAATCGCAGGGATCTTCCGCGAAAAGTCCCAACCAGAAGAAGGCATCCACGCCCGTCGCGGCTGTGAAACCCGGGGCTGAAAAAGCAGCAAAAACCGCCGATACGCGGGCCGAACCCATCGCGGCCAAAAAGTCCCCGGCGAATGTCACCCACACGTCGGGGGCTCCGGCGGAGGCATCGAAGACCAGCGGCGTAAGCTCCCCCAAGTCCGCATCCAAACCCCGCGCTTCCCTGGCGGCTAAACCGGAGCGACCCGGGGCGTCCGCCAACCCATCAAAAACGGAACAATCCGCCGATGCGGGAATGAAAGCCGTCGGGCCGGTTGCGGAGTTGGAGCCGCTCAAGCCGGTCATGACCTCGCCAGAACTGGCCAGGTCCCCCATGGATGCTCCAGACCTTCTAAATGCCGGGCCGGCATCCAGGCCGGAGTCGGTCGCCGATGCCTCGAAGAAACCCGGTGTTGATGCCCCCGGACCAGAGGCTGTCGCGGCCACTCCTCTTGCGGTGGCATCCGACCCCACCCTAAGGGTTGAACCAGTTCAGCCCGGCCAACCCGTGGAGCGGCGGGCTTTACCGCACGAACCCGCGCAGGAAGCGCCCCACGCGCCCGAATGGGCGCCACCCCCGCACCATCCCGTCCGTAACCCTCTGTTCATCGTGCATATTTCGTCCGAACTGGCGCCGGTCGCCAAGGTGGGCGGTCTCGCCGACGTGGTTTTTGGTTTATGCCGGGAAATGGAACAGCGCGGCAATCATGTCGAAATCATCCTGCCCAAGTACGATTGCCTGCGTTATGACCACATTTGGGATTTGCAATGCGCCTACGAGGATCTATGGGTGCCCTGGGGTGGTGCGGCGATTCATTGCTCGGTCTACTCCGGCTCCGTGCATGGCCGTAAATGCTATTTCATTGAGCCGCATTCGCAGGACAATTATTTCAATCGCGGCGTCGTCTATGGCTTTAACGACGATGTCATGCGCTTTGCCTTCTTCTCGCGGGCAGCCATGGAGTTCCTGTGGAAAGCGGGCAAGCATCCCGACATCATCCATTGTCACGATTGGCAGACCGCCCTGGTCCCGGTCATGCTCTACGAGATCTACCAGCCGATGGGCATGATGCATCCGCGCGTGTGTTTCACCATTCACAACTTCAAGCATCAGGGCGCCACAGGGGGCGGGGTGCTGAATGCGACCGGCCTGAATCGGCCGGAGTATTACTTCCACTACGACCGCCTGCGGGACAACAATAATCCACAGGCCATCAACTTGATGAAGGGTGGCATCGTTTATTCAAATTTCGTGACGACGGTATCACCCCGCTATGCCAGTGAAGCCAAGGATCAGGGGCAGGCTTTCGGTCTGGAGCCGACCCTGCACATTCATCACAGCAAGTATGGCGGCGTGGTCAACGGTGTCGACTATGAAGTCTGGAATCCGGAGATCGACCCGCTGCTATCGGTGAACTATTCGGTCGATAGCCTGGACCTCAAATATGAAAACAAGCGCGCCCTGCGCCACCGCCTGATGCTGGCTGACAACGAGAAGCCCATCATTGCCTTCGTGGGTCGGCTGGACCCACAGAAGGGCATCGAACTGATCCGGCATGCGTTGTTCTACACGCTGGCTCAGGGCGGTCAGTTCGTTTTGCTCGGATCCAGCCCGGACCATTCGCTCAATGCCTATTTTGTGGGCCTCAAGCACCAGTTCAACGACAACCCGGACGCGCATCTGGAAATCGGTTACAACGAGGAACTGGCGCACCTGATTTATGCCGGCGCCGACATCACGGTGGTGCCCAGCCGTTTTGAGCCTTGCGGACTGATTCAACTCATCGCGATGCGTTACGGCACCATTCCGGTCGTGCGGGAGGTCGGGGGCTTGGCCGATACTGTCATCGACAAGGACTTCTCCAACCATGCCTTGAATGAGCGTAATGGCTACGTCTTCCGTGATTACAACGAAGCCGGGCTGGAGTCGGCCCTGGGTCGGGCGATCGCCTGTTATTACCAGTATCCGGAACATTTTCGCGCGCTCATGAAGAATGCGATGCGTTATGACTACTCCTGGAATCATCCCGGCCAGGATTACCTCAATATTTACGATTTCATTCGGGAACAATAAGTCCGCACACCACCATGAGAATCTACAACCTCTTTCCACTCCTGGCCGGTTCCGTCGATCGGTGGCAGCCACATCTGCAGCGCGCCAGCGCTCTCGGCTTTGATTGGGTCTTCGTCAACCCCATACAGACGCCGGGCAAATCCGGCAGCTTGTATTCTGTCAGGGATTACTTTTCCATCAACCCGGCGCTGGTCGCTTCTGAATCTTCCGTCAATCCGGAGGATCAGGTGCGATCAGTAATCCGGGAAGCCGAACAATTGGGGCTCGGCATGATGGTCGATCTGGTCATCAACCACTGCGCCTATGATGCCCCTTTGCTCAAAACTCACCCC
>Ga0194126_10011762_pt1 | contig 11182 bp, 8 predicted proteins | sample TA2KigC150mmetaG_FD_148641 | JGI IMG/M metagenome (GOLD analysis project Ga0194126, IMG submission 148641) | Freshwater microbial communities from Lake Tanganyika, Tanzania - TA2015035 Kigoma Deep Cast 150m | ecosystem: Environmental > Aquatic > Freshwater > Lake | place: Tanzania: Lake...
GCACAGGCTCACTTTTAAAGACATCTTTTTTTATTGGCTGGGGAATATTTTCAACCGGTGAAAATCAAAAACTGCCTTATGATATTATAAACAGTTTTGTCCTTTTAAAAACTTTAAATGATTTAAGCAGGTTTTTTTTATCTTTTCCTGGGAATTTTCAATTCCTCAAAAATATCCCGTACATTGAACAGAAAATAAGCATGTTAAGAAGCAGGATCAATGAGATTGCCTCTTCCGGTTTTGAGCCTTCCTGGCTGGAAGCCGGTATCAGATCTCTTGAAAAACTGTATTAATTTAAATCTGATTTAATGTTAATATATCAATCCTATGAGAAAACATCCTGATTTAATATTGCTTCATGCACCCAGCGTGTATGATTTCAGAAAAAAAAGCATAATGTTTGGTCCGACAAGTGATCTTGTACCATCAACCCCTATTTTTGAAATGTATCCCATCGGATTTTTAACTATCTCAAATTACCTTGAAAAGAGGGGCTTTTCTGTGAGGATTATAAATCTTGCTTACAGGATGTTTTATGACCCTGGTTTCGATGTGGAAAATTTCATTGCTAAGCTGAGCCCGGTGGCATTCGGGATTGACCTTCACTGGCTCCCCCACTGCCAGGGTGCTACAGAAGTGGCAAAAATTGTAAAGAAGCTTCATCCAAAAACTCCTGTTATTTTTGGGGGCTTTTCGGCTTCATATTTCCACCGGGAGCTTATAGAATTTGACTGCGTTGATTTTATTGTAAGGGGTGATTCAGCTGAAGAGCCGCTCTCAAGACTGATGAGCGAACTGAAGCAGCACCCCGGAACCGGTTACAAAAATAAAGTTAAATGGCAGGAATGGCATGAAAAAGATTATAAAAATATTCCCAACATTGTATGGAAAAAGCAGAAAAAACCGGTGGTAAATCCCTTAGGATGCATTTCCGGTGACCTAAAAGAAATAGATTTTGACTACAGGATAATGTTTAATGAGGTTTTAAGATACCGTGATTTAAGAAGCGTCCTGCCATTCTGTGACTGGTTCCGGTACCCGATTACAACAATCCCGGTTGTGAGAGGGTGCAGCAATAATTGTGCAAACTGCGGGGGCTCAAAGTATGCTTTTGAGCTTTTCGGTCAGAGGACCGAACCGGCATTCAGAGATCCCGAAAAACTTGTTGCGGAAATAAAAAACATCAGAAAATATATTGACTCACCCGTTTTTCTTCTTGGAGATCTAAACAGCAACGGCAGGGATTATGTCGAGGAGTTTTTCAGGCAGGCAAAAAAACTTGATAAGGGCATCCAGATCTTTTTTGAATTCTTCAAACCACCCGGCAGGTGGTTCTTTGACCTTGCAGCAGACACTTTCCCGGAAGTCTGCTATGAGATTTCTCCTGATTCCCATGACGAAAAAATAAGAAATGTTATGGGCAAAAGTTATACCAACAGCCAGGTTATCCAGAACATCGAGTATGCTCTGTCAAAAGGAGCTCTGCGGTTTGACCTTTATTTCATGACAGGCCTCCCGTTCCAGACCAGGGATTCCATACTTCAAACAGTAACATTCTGTGAGGATCTGTATGAAAGGCTTGGCTGGGACAGCCGGTTTGCGCCTTTTATCTCTCCCATGGCACCGTTCATGGATCCAGCTAGCAGGATGTTTGAAGACCCGGAGCAATTCGGTTACCGCCTGCTCTGCAGGACACTGCAGGAACATATTGAAGCGGTAACACAGCCGTCATGGAAATATATTTTAAACTATGAAAGTGACTTTATTTCTGCAGATGACCTTGTGTTATCAACGTATGAAGCTGCACTTGGCCTTAACAGGTTAAAGGGAAAATCCGGCTATATAAATGAAAAAACAGCTTTTGAAAATGAGCAGCGTATAAAAAAAGCGGTGGAAATCATGAAGGAAATAGATGATATAATGCTTGTCAAAGATGCCAGCAGGAGAGAAGAGAAGCTGATGGAGCTCAAGGATAAAACCTATATCTACAGCCTTTCAACAGTATGTGAAAAAAAGGAGCTGGAATTTCCATTTTCAAGCAGGAACTTTAAATGGTTTGAAATAATCAAAGCCATGTTTTGCAAAAAATGAGCAAAGATTCAACAATCCGTGAAATTTCTGCAGACCTTACTGCTCTCGTTTTTTTAAAGCAGGATTTAAAAAAACTTGAGGAGTTTTTTAACAGGTTTACCGAAGGGCTTGAAGGGATACTCCAGGAGACTGTCAGAAGCACACTGAATACTGCAGGAAAAAGAATAAGACCTATACTTCTGCTTATTTGTGCAAAAAATGAGACATACGATATAGAGTATCTCCTCCCTGCTGCAGCAGCAATAGAAATTATTCATACCGCATCACTGATCCATGATGATATTATAGACAAGTCAGTGTTGCGTCGTGGCAAAAAAACTATACACAATATCTATAACAGGGATACGGCAAAATTTGTTGGAGACTACCTTTTCACACACACTTTCTTTCTTCTGAACGGTTACAATATACATGGAATCCTTGCTGAAACATCTGAAGCTGCAAAGATGCTTGTAAGGGGGGAGTTTGACCAGTTGAAAACCAAAAGGGATTTAAACCAGACAGAGGAAATCTATCTTGAAAAAATAAGTGAAAAAACTTCATCCCTGTTCAAGTTAAGCTGTGCTCTTGGAGGAACACTGTCCGGTTCTGAAAAGAGTGATATTGAAAATATGAAAAAATTCGGGGAATATATAGGGATTTCATTCCAGATCAATGATGATTTAATTGATGCTGACCTGACACAGTCTTCCTCAAGGGTTGGAAAACCCGTTGGAAATGATCTTATCCAGGGTGATATAACTCTTCCATATATTTACGGTTTTTCCAGTAATTTTTTTAAAAGAGAGGTAAAGCTGCTGCTTTCAAAAAAGAATATTAATGCAGATGACATAAGGAAAATCCTGGCCATGCTTGCAGAAACAGGTGCAATTGAGCAAACGAAAAGGAAATTTAACCACTATTTGGAAAAAGCACAGGAAACAGTAAAGCTCATTAAGGGCCCAAACAGGCGTACAGGTCTTTATGCAATCTGCAATGCTATCATGTCGGGCTCCCGACAGGTCAAATGAACAATTTTTCTAAAGTTATAATTGAAGTACTCGGGGTAACGTTTCCTGTATTTGTGGTCGTAGCACTGGGCTTTCTAATAAGAAGGAGAAAAATCATTGAACGGGAGCATGTATTTACATTCAACAGGCTGACCTATAATTTCGGGCTTTCCACTCTTGTCTTTTCAGGTATTGCTGAAAACAAATTCAGTGAGATTTTCAACATTGATATTATAAAAGTTATTTTTCCCTCATACTTTCTCTATCTGCTGCTTATCTTTCTCTCTTTTTATTTTACAAAACTTGACAGTGACTTAAGGGGAGCAATAATAGTGTCTTCATATAGAAATAATATGGCTTTTATAGGATTGCCCGTCCTTCTATATGCTTATGGCAGCCTTGCAGCAGCAAAAGCAAGCATAGTAATTGCACTGCTTCTTCCCATGAACATTATTGTGACCGCACTTTTTTTGCAGTTTGTGAATAAATCTTCCGGCGGACTCAAAACCGTAAAAATTTTAAAAGAGATATTCCTTGACCCTGTAATAATTGCCGTAATTGCAGGTCTTATGATTTCTTTTTTTGAAATTCGTTTGCCTGAACCAGTCGGGAGGGTTTTTGATATTCTTTCCGGTATAGCAGTTCCGCTTGCACTTATTTCAATTGGTGCATCCTTTAAATTTTCCTATATAAGGAAGAATTTAAAATATCTTTCGCTTGTCACACTGGCAAAGCTTGTAATCTTTCCGCTCATAACGGTATTTTTCAGCATTTATGTTTTTAAGACAGGCAATCTTGACAGGGATATATTATGCATCCTTTTTGCCACGCCTGTTGCAGTGGCGACATATATACAGAGCCAGAAGTATCAAACTGACAGGGATTTTATATCCTCAGTTATAATAACATCAACTGTTGCTTCTGCTTTTACCATATCTGCATGGCTGTTTGTCCTGAAGCTGATCTGAAGCGACAATTGCTGATCCCTTGAAATTTTTTTAAATCCGGCAGCATGCAAAGAAGTGGCGGCAGTATTTATATCACCTGTAAAGCATCTGGTAGAAGAAATAGCTTGCCATGACTTTTTTTATATAGTTTCTTGTTTCGTCATATGGAACATATTCTATGAACTCATCTATGTCCCTGTCTCCATACAGGGATATCCACTTGTTCATGGCTCCGGGTCCACCGTTGTATGCACCACATGCATAATATTTGTTCTGGCTAAAGCTTTCAAGCTGCTTGCTTAGATAATATGAACCCATTTTTATGCTTGTCTGCGGGTCAAGAAGCATTTCAGTGCTGAAATTTTTTATTCCAAGCATCCCTGCGATGCCTTTCCCTGTTGAAGGAATTATCTGCATCAGCCCCAGCGCACCCGCATATGAGCCTGCTTCAGGATTGAAGCGTGATTCCTCCCGGATTACTGCAAGGACAAAAAGCGGATCCACCCCGTTCACGGCACTGTACTTGTCAACATATTCCCTGAAACCATAGGGGTAGATAAGGTAGTAAAAATAATCTTTGTATGGTGATGAGAGGCTGCTCTTCATCTTTGAGTAATGTTCCGAGATTATTTTCTGTGAATTGATGTAATCCTTTGCCATCAGGTACAGTGTTGATATCTGCAGGATTCCGAAATTATCTCTGCCGAACTCATTGCTGGCTGCCTTGATTTCAGCGTCTGCGCTGTCATGGAATTCTATAATAAGCAGTTCTTTTGCCTTGTCTGTGTGTGTAAATTCCACCGGCTGTGATGACTGGTTCTGCAGCTCCTGGGACTGCGGGTTGTCTGAAGTGCTTTCAGTAGCTACAGTCTGGCCAGCCGCATCGGACTGGGTATCTGCTGCAGTAGTGCTGTTTTCTTTTTTACTGTTGAAAATGTCATCATATATTTCAGGTAGAAGTTCGGCAATTTGCGGATTATCCGGATAAACACTTGTGTCTATTGCAGGAAGGGTTTCATTGATTCCTTTTTCTTCAAGTGTTTTTTGAGCAGCGAAAGTATAATAGCTGTAGGAGCCCAGGGAAATTATTTTTTTCAAGGATTCGACTGCAGTGTCTTCCTGGTTAAGTTTTTCATGGCATTTTGCTTTCCAGAACAGTGCTTTTTCTTCAAGCTGTCCACCCTTAAACCTGTCTGCCATTTTACTGAAAGTGTCCACAGCGTTGCTGAAATCATCTGTTTTGTACTGGATCCAACCAAGTTCCCAGAAGGCATCAGGTATTTTATCCCCGGCAGGATATTCGCTTACAATCCTCTGGAAATATTTTGCTGCTGTTTCAAGGTCATCCTTAAAAAAATAAATTCTGCCTGTTCTGTAGAGCCCGTCATCCGCATAGTTGCTCTGAGGAAATTTTGCCAGCAGCTCATCATAATATCTCAATGCTTCAGATTCATTATCAAGGTTAGTCTCCGCTCTTCCCAGAAAATAAAGGCTGTCATCAGCATAACTGCCCGAAGGATATTTTTTCAATCCCGAAAGGAGATATTCCCTGGAGGAACCATAATCCCTCAGATTGAAATAGCACATTCCCAATTTGAAAATGGTCTTTGCTTCAAGGGACTGATCCAGGCTGGCAGAGGCAGCGCTGTCAAGTATCTTTTTGAATTCAGAAATTGCATTTTCATACCAGTAAATATCAAAAAATTTTTCTCCCCTTCCATAAAGGTCATTGTTTGAGGGAGTGAATGTTTCTGTGATTTTCTTTTCAGCAAGGGATAGAAGTGCTGCCCAGGATTTTTCAGCATATTCACTGTCAGGATTTTCAAGCCATATTTTTTTGTAATTTTCAAATGCTGATGAAAACTTATTGTTTCTTTCCTGGCAGACTGCAAGCTGGAACCTGCAGTAAGGCGCAAGCTCAGAAAGGCTGAACAGGGTGAGAAATTCCTCATAGCCGGTTTCAGCATTTAAATATTGTTGCCTGATAAAGAAAAGATCTGCATACTCAAGGACTGCTTTTTGCCTGAAGATGGAATCGGGGAAATTATTTTTAAGGTTGATATAATTTTGTTCTGCAAGTTTGAATTTTTCCTGCAACAGCAGGCTTTTTGCATTGTAATAAAGAATGTGGTCTGCAAGGATAAGGTAGGTATCTTTTATCTGATTGAAATAATATTCAGCTATTACGTAATTGTCCTCCTGGAATGCTTCAACACCTCTTTTAAAGAAATCCCGCTGCTTTTCAACGTCACTGACCCCGAAATTGTTGCCGCTGCTTTCAGTATCTGCCACGGTATCTCCGGTGGTTGTGGTTATATCAGGTTCCTGCGGATTTTTAACCGGATTATCCTCTGCGCTTGTTGGGACTGCTGTTGTTTCTGCAGAAACACTGCTTTCAGCAGAAGTATCAGTACCATTTTCAATTTTTTCAGGTATTGACTGCTTCATGCTCCTGCAACCGGCCGGCACAGTAAAAAAAACTGCAACCGTAAATATTATAAGCCCTTTAATAAGAATACTTAAAAAAATACCAGGTTTTGAGCTGAATGGCCCGGCTGAATGTTTAAGTTTTTCCATGGGCTTTATTTTACAACTAAATGGCCTCAAGGAAAAATTAGATATAAAAATTTTTTGGATATATAATTTTATCATGTTTGGAAAAAGGAAAATCGGCATCGCTCTGAGCGGGGGAGCTGCAAGGGGGCTTGCCCATATAGGCGTGCTTGAAGTCCTTGATGATCTCGGCGTCGAAATATCCGCGGTGAGCGGGTGCAGCATGGGTGCTATTGTCGGATCAATCTACAGCCTTGGAATTCCATTGCAGGAAGCAAGGGATTATCTCAAATCCACAGACTGGAGGAATTTTCTCATAGCTTCTGTTCTTGGCCTTTCAAGGGCAGGTATAGTCAATGACCGCAAAGTTGATGCAGGGCTTTCCAGGTTTCTTGGGAATAAAACATTTGGTGATTGCAAAAAACAGTTCTGCTGTGTTGCTGTTGATATAATTTCCGGAAAGAGGATAGTGATGAAGTCTGGCAGCCTCAAAGAAGCGGTGAGGGCTTCAATATCAATACCCGGCATGTTTCCTCCTGTTCAGAAAGAAAACGCCCTTCTGGTTGATGGAGGGGTAATGGAACCGCTGCCCACAGAAGCGCTTAAAGAACTTGACTGCGATTATATCATTGCTTCTTCGATAATTTTTGAAAGTGAAAGTCCTTCTGCTTATGATGATGCCGGTATGGATAAAGACTTAATGGCACAAAAAATTAAAAAAATATCCATACAGACAATTCTTGATAGAAGTATGAACCTTATTCACAACCAGATGGTCCAGCCGTACCTTAAACAGGCCCGCATTGTAATAGAACCGAAAATAGGAGGTTTTGGTTTTTTTGATTTTATAAAGAGCGAGCAGATAATTGAGGCGGGTCGGAAGGCAGCCCTCAAAAAAGTCCCTGAAATCAAAAAGAAGCTGAAAATAAGATAACAAATAAATTATAAAATGAATAATAAATAAATAACTAAGAAAATAATCATTTAATAAATCAATAAATTAATAAATGAATAAGTTAATGGATAAACAGAAAAGAAAGTTGGTAAGAAAAACAAATAATAACCCTAACAGGAGTCCTTAAATGAACGATGTAAAAATTATTTACCATGGCCATGCAATGTTTGAAATCATATCATCTGCCGGAACCGGGATTATTATTGACCCTTACGATGAGCAGGTAAAACAGGTTCTGCCGGATGTAGCTGCCGGAATAGTCCTGGTATCCCACGGGCATTTTGACCATAACAATGTTTCACTTGTCAGGGGAAACCCTGTTATTGTGAGGGACAGCCAGCCCAGGGTTATAGACGGGATAAAGATTAAAGGGTTGAACACATATCATGATGCGAACCGGGGGCAGTTGCGGGGCGGCAATATAATATTTCAGTTCACCGTTGATGAAGTGACATTTGCACACATGGGAGACCTGGGGCATTTGCCAGACCAGTCAGTGTTCGAAGAGCTTGGCGGCATTGATGTATTGATGATTCCTGTGGGCGGAATATACACCATCAATGCTTCAATGGCGTTAGGTATTGTGGAAAAATTAAAGCCTGCTGTGGTTCTGCCGATGCACTACAAGGAAAGGGATTCAAAACTCGGGGTTGATACCGTTGACGGGTTCCTTTCAAGGTTTGAAACCTTCAGCGTCAAAGACCATTCGGTTGTGGTCTCAAAAAGTTCGCTGCCTGAAAGAACAGAGGTCTGGGTGCTAAAATCAAGCTGACAAAATTATTAAAATTCCTATTCAAATTCAAGTGAAAAATCTGCCGCAGGTGCAGAATGGGTTATACAGCCTGCAGAAACTATGTCCACGCCTGCAGCGCATATTTCTTCAATGCTCTCAAGATTTACACCACCTGAAACTTCAACCAGGCATGGCATATGAGCTTTTTGTCTGATAATTTCCACCGCCTGCCTGATTTGCACGTGATCCATGTTATCAAGCATTATGATATCTGCCCCGCAGGCTATTGCCTCATTCAGCTCACTGAAGGTTTTGACTTCAACCTCGATTTTCAGGTTATGCGGGGTTTTATTTTTTATTTTGCCAAAAGCTTCAGTTATTCCCCCGGCTGAAGCAATGTGGTTGTCCTTTATTAAAATCCCGTCAAAAAGTCCGAACCTGTGGTTAAACCCGCCGCCGCAGGTAACCGCATACTTTTCAATCTTCCGGAGTCCAGGTCCCGTTTTTCTTGTATCGGATATCTTTACATTATATCTGTCTGCTATTTCTGTAAACTTCCTTGTGAAAGTTGCAATCCCGGACATATGCTGTATAAAATTCAGGCTTGTCCTCTCTCCGGAAAGAATTGCCAGGGTCGGGCCGCTTATCATGCAGATGACGTCACTGTTTCCTGCAAACTGTCCGTCTTTTTTCAGTTTCTCCATTCTGACATCAGGAGAGATTTCCTCAAAAACATATCCGGCAACATCTATGCCGCTTAAGACAGCTCCGTCTTTTTCTTTACAGACTATGTGTCCGGATGAAAAGCTTTCCGCATCAATCAGGTATCTGGAAGTTATATCTCCATAACCTGAAAGGTCTTCTTTTAAGGAAAATCTTATGAGTTCAATTATTTCAGATTTTTCTATTTTTTATCCCTTCTGCATATCTGTTTTCTCTTCAAGTCCAGTTGTTGTATCAGTTCACCGGTTCAAAATTCACCGTGTCTTTTTTTAATATAATATGTTTTTTCCAGATTACATCATCCTGTTCTGTGAAATCGCTCCTCTGGTGGGTTCCCCGGCTTTCACAGCGGATACCTGCAGCCCTGCCCACAAGGTAACCGACATTTAACATATTTGCAAGCTCTATTGCTATTTTATCAGCAATATTAAAGATTTCAGTTTTTTTAAGTGCTGACTTAATAAAATTCTCTGATGCGCTGATGCCCCTGCTGTCCCTTAAGATCCCTACATTTTTACTCATCATATGTCTGAACTCGGCTGTGGTTTCTTCAAGCAAAGCCGCTGTTTTTGCATCCAGATGTTTAAGTTTCATCGCTGAGCTCTGCACATTATTCTGTCCCCTATAATTATCCTTTATTCCGGTGACGTCTTCCTGAATATTTTTTCTGCAGCAGCTTAACAATTTTTCAAGATCCCCGAGGCTTCTGATTTTTGAACTGCTTTTTTTATTTTCCAGTTTTTTTATTATGTCCTTTGAAATTTCCCAGCCGAATACGAGCCCTTCAATTAAGGAATTGCTTGCGAGTCGGTTTGCTCCGTGGGCGCCTGTAGCTGCTGTTTCACCGCAAGCGTACAGCCCTCCTATATCAGTCTTTCCTTTCAAGTCTGTCCTTATCCCCCCGTTTAAATAATGTGCTGCGGGGAAGACCTTGATTAAATCCGTGCTCAGTTTCAGGCCGTTTTCCATCAGTTTTGATATAATGTTTGGAAACCTTACCTTTAAAAGTTTTTCGGGAATGTGGGTTGCATCAAGAAAAATGAAATTCATGTTTTGCTGCGCCATGACTTTTACCATTTCCTTTACAACAATATCCCTGGGTGCAAGTTCAGCTTTGGGATGCCTTCCCGCCATGAATCTTTTGCCATTGCTGTCCCTCAGGTAGGCGCCTTCACCCCGGAGTGCTTCAGTGATTAAAAAAAGGTGCCCGTCATTTGTCTTAAAGACTGTAGGGTGAAACTGAATGAATTCTATGTCTTTCAATGATGCGCCTGCCCTCCATGACATTGCAATGCCGTCGCCGGTTGAAATTGACGGATTGGTGGAGACTTCATACAGATGTCCAATGCCTCCGCTTGCTATCACGACACTGTCAGAGGGGTAAATCTCCAGGCTGCTGTTTTCAAGGTTCAGGGATATCACGCCCAGTACCCTTCCGTCATCTCCGGTTAACACATCAAGTGCCAGGTGCTCCGGATGAAATTCAATGTTGCTGAACGTTTTTGAATGTTTGACAAGCTTGTTTTCTATTTCCTCACCTGTTGCGTCCCCGCCGGCATGAAGTACCCTGGGATAGCTATGGCCACCCTCAGTTGTAAGGCTTATTTCACCACCTGAAATGTCGAAGCTTATTCCCATTTCAAGCAGGTCTTCTATCATCCTTGGGGCATTTTTTACAAGCTTTTCAACTGCTACAGTGTCGCAAAGACCCTGGCCTGCTTCAATCGTATCCCTGTAATGGACTTTCCACCAGTCGGGTTTCTTAATTGCTGCTGCAATACCCCCCTGGGCATACCAGGTTGTTGATTCTGAAAGCCTGCTTTTTGTAAGCACCATGACTCTTGTAAATCCTGAAACCCTTATGGCTGTTGAGAGTCCTGCAATACCGCTTCCGATTACAATGCAGTCGCACCATTCATTGATTCTTCTTGCAAAGGAGGGGTTTATTATATATCTGGGAAACATTAAAACCTGCTACTTTATCTGTAACATCTTTTCAATTGCCGATCTTGCACCATTGATTACCTTTTCGGGAAGTGTGATTTCATAGATCTCTTCCTCTAAGGACCACAGTACTTTCTCAAGATTGGTGAGCTTCATATTCGGACATACTGACCTGTTTTGTGCGGGGTAAAAGATTTTTCCGGGATTTTCCTTCTTCAGCCTGTGGATAATTCCTACCTCAGTGCCA
>Ga0194126_10011771_pt1 | contig 11177 bp, 6 predicted proteins | sample TA2KigC150mmetaG_FD_148641 | JGI IMG/M metagenome (GOLD analysis project Ga0194126, IMG submission 148641) | Freshwater microbial communities from Lake Tanganyika, Tanzania - TA2015035 Kigoma Deep Cast 150m | ecosystem: Environmental > Aquatic > Freshwater > Lake | place: Tanzania: Lake...
CGATACCCCTTCAAACCTAAGTGTCTCGCTCCCGTTCAAAAACTGTTTGGCCTGTTCTATTGTGGTTAGCTTCTCATCGTTCATGATCAGTTGCATGTCCCAATCATAAATGAGTTGCCTGTTTCAGGCTCACCTTGCATCAGAAATCGGTGCTCCCTCCAGGCTCATCTTGTATTGGAAGAGACTCTGGCTTGACAAAATGAAAAATGGGTGTTATACTATATGTTTATTGTATCGATATGCCTTTGCAGTCTTTTACTAACACCTTCCCCGATTACAGTCCATAGTTACAATCCTTTTTCTGATTGATTTGAGTACAGTTTTGAGACGTTACTTCATTATTTCTAGGTAGGTGAGTTTATGTCTATTTCGTTGATACCTGAGAAGCGAAGCGTTGCTTTGGAGAAGAGAAAATCATACGCTAAATTACCTGAGGTACTGGAAATCCCAAATCTTATTCGAGTTCAACTCGATTCTTATCGCTGGTTTTTGGAAGAGGGACTGAGAGAGCTTTTTGCGGAGGTCTCACCGGTTCATGATTTCACTGGAACGCGGCTGGAGTTACATTTCGATGGCTACGAGTTCCACCAACCTCCGTATTCCGTAGACCAATGCCGTCAGCGAGATATGACCTATGTAGCTCCACTCTATGTTAGATCCAGATTGGTGGTTAAAGAGACCGGAGAGATTAAGGAGCAAGTGATATTCTTCGGTGATATTCCCCTTATGACAGAGAAAGGCACTTTTATAGTCAGCGGAGCCGAAAGAGTAGTAGTCAATCAATTGCTTCGGTCTCCGGGCATTTATTTCAGCTTGCAAGAAGATCTGGCTAGTGGACGTGAGCTATGCTCTGCTAAATTAATTCCCGAACATGGTGCTTGGCTAGAGTTTGAAACATCCAGCAGGGATGTTATTTTCGTAAAAGTTGATGGCAAGAGGAAGATCCCTGTGGCGATTTTGTTACGTGCTATTGGCTATGACGACGATAGTGAGCTACTTGGACTCTTCCAACATGAAGATATCTCGTCAGAACATGCCTTTATACAATCTACAATAGAAAGAGAACCTTCTGTTAGGACTAGAGCAGAATCTCTGATTGATATCTATAAGCGATTGCGCCCTGGCGAACCGCCTACTGTTGAAAATGCGCAATCACTTTTGAATAATCTTTTCTTCAATCCTAGGCGCTATGACTTAGGTAGAGTTGGACGATATAAGCTAAACAATAGGTTGGGTCTTGACATTGACGAGCACCATCGCTGCCTAACGTCACAAGATTTTGTAGAGATAGTGCGGCGAATTATCAAGATTAATAATGGGAAAGAAGAACCTGATGACATTGACCATCTGCGTAATCGACGGGTTCGGACAGTAGGACACCTTGTACAGAATCAGTTTCGTATCGGGTTACTGCGTTTGGAACGGACGATCAAAGAACGCATGAGCATTGTGGGACCAGAAGCTGCAACTCCAGCTACTTTAATTAATAACCGTCCTATAGTTGCTACAATGAGGGAGTTTTTTGGAGGTTCACAGCTCTCTCAATTCATGGACCAAACTAACCCATTAGCCGAGTTGACTCATAAGCGACGTCTCTCAGCAATGGGCCCAGGAGGGCTTTCTCGAGAGCGTGCCGGCTTTGATGTTCGTGATGTGCACCACTCCCACTATGGAAAAATCTGCCCTATAGAGACACCAGAGGGGCCGAATATCGGTCTTATCGGTTCTTTGGCTACCTATGCCCGGGTCAATCGCTATGGCTTTATAGAGACACCTTACCGTAAGGTCATCCATGAGGTGCCTAATACTGTTGAAAACCTCATAGATAGAACAACGTCGGAGGACATTTTGGACCCAAATGAAAAGCTCCTTGTAGCCAGAAAGACTTTACTCACTAAAGAAATTGCTCGAAAGATAGCCTCTTTGTCCTCTCGGGCTGTCAAAGTGGTTCCTTTTGTCTCTGAACAGATTGAGTATCTAACCGCTGATGAAGAAGAACGATATTCGATTGCCCAGGCTAATACTCTTCTTAACCAGCGAGACGAATTTGTTGAAGATAGAATTGGCGTCATAAGAGGTGGTAAATATCTAAAGGAACCCGCAGAAAAGATAGATTACATGGATGTCTCACCGAAGCAGGTTTTCAGTGTCACAACCTCTCTTATACCTTTTCTGGAGCATGATGATGCTAACAGGGCTCTGATGGGGTCGAATATGCAGCGTCAAGCCGTGCCACTGTTGCGCCCTGAAGCTCCATTAATAGCTACCGGAATGGAAAGAGAGGTGGCCAAGTACAGTGGACAGGTTGTATTTGCCCACGAGGATGGTGAAATCGTTTCAGTCACCAATACCCAGGTAATGATTAGGGATGGCGATGGGAAAGAGCATGTTTATCCATTGATGAAGTTTGTTAGAACTAATCAAGGAACCTGCATCAATCAGCGCCCTATAGTGTCCAAAGGCGATAAGGTCAAAAGGAGACAGGTTATAGCCGATGGTTCAGCAACAGATCGAGGTGAGCTTGCTTTAGGACAGAACATCCTTTGTGCCTTTATGAGCTGGCGAGGATACAATTTTGAGGATGCTGTTATCATCAGCGATAGGTTGGTCAAGCATGATAGGTTTACATCTGTCCACATTGAGAAGTATGAAATTGAAGCCCGTGAGACAAAGCTCGGCTTAGAGGAAATAACTAGAGATATACCTAATGTAGGTGAGGAAAGTCTGCGTGACCTGGATGAATCTGGTATCATCCGCATAGGCGCTGAAGTTGATCCAGGTTCTATCTTGGTGGGCAAGATCAGTCCGAAAGGAGAAACTGAGTTAACTGCTGAAGAAAAATTGCTACGAGCCATCTTTGGTGAGAAGGCCCGCGAGGTAAAGGATAGCTCTCTCAGAGTACCGCATGGCGAGTGGGGCAAGGTAATCGATGTCAAGATTTTCTCCCGAGATGAGCACGATGATTTGCCTGCAGGTGTCCATTGTCTAGTACGGGTATGGGTTGCACAGAAGCGGAAAATCTCTGTTGGGGACAAAATGGCGGGCAGACATGGTAATAAAGGCGTTATCTCCTGTATCTTGCCCGAAGAGGATATGCCTTTCCTGCCTGACGGTAGGCCAGTGGATATAATTCTTAATCCTATTGGTGTGCCGTCACGCATGAATATAGGTCAAATTCTGGAGACCCACTTAGGCTGGGCTGCTGAAACACTAGGTCTCAAAGTACTTAATCCGATTTTTGACGGAGCTAATGATATTGTTATTGAGGATGCCCTGGCTAGGGCGTGGATAGTTCGGCATTTAGGTGCTATCAATCAAGTCAGTCAAGGTGATTTTGACTCTTTTGTGCTTGACAGGGCAAAGACTTGGCTTGCCGATAATGGGTACAATGCTGAGAAGGTATTTGATGATTGCTATCTTGGAGAGGCGAGAAGGGTTTGCCTTCGCTTATGGCTTGAAACTCTAGGTGTTAAGGTTTACGGGCTTAGTGATGAGCAAGTGGAGGAGCTGGTAGAAAAATCTTATCTTGAACAAAAACAGTCGCCACCTGTATTCGGCAAAGTTGCTCTCCGTGACGGGCGAACCGGTGAACCGTTTGACCAACCGATAACTGTGGGCAGCATTTACATGATGAAGCTTATTCACCTCGTTGAGGACAAAGTGCATGCTCGGTCTACCGGCCCTTATTCTTTGATTACACAGCAGCCTCTTGGCGGTAAAGCTCAATTTGGTGGGCAACGCTTTGGTGAGATGGAGGTGTGGGCGTTAGAAGCCTATGGCGCCAGTCACACACTTCAGGAGCTGCTTACTGTTAAATCAGATGACGTAGCTGGTAGAGCCAAGGCTTATGAATCCCTTGTTAAAGGTGAAGATATATTCCAACCAGGCGTTCCTGAATCTTTTAAGGTTTTGTTCATGGAATTGCGCAGCCTGGGTCTAGCTGTTGAGCTACTTAACGAGGAAGAGGAGATGGTGAGCTTCCTTGAAGAAAGAAAGAAAGTTGGGACGAAGCGTGGAGATTTGAGCTAAAGGAGATATATGATTGAAGTCAATGATTTTAATGCCATCCGTATTTCACTGGCTTCGCCAGAACAGATTAGAAGCTGGTCCTATGGCGAGGTAACTGAGCCTGAGACAATTAATTATCGAACTCTAAAACCAGAGAAGGATGGGCTTTTTTGTGAGAGAATTTTTGGGCCAACCAAGAATTACGAATGCTACTGTGGGAAGTACAAGAAGATACGTTATCGTGGTGTTACCTGTGATAGATGTGGGGTTACAGTAGAACATTCTAGGGTGCGCAGGACGCGTATGGGCCATGTCGAACTAGCAGCTCCAGTAGCTCACGTTTGGTTTGCTAAAGGCGTACCTAGTCGGCTAGCGTTGCTTCTTGATGTCTCACCACGAAACTTGGAGCGTGTGCTTTACTTTGCGCAATATATCATTATTTCAGTTGATGAAGCAGCATGTGAGGAGAGGATTAGAAAACTTAAAGAGAAACTCTCGCAGCATATTGTTGAGAGAGAGCGGTTGTTGGAGAATCGGGTGGCGGAGATGGAAGCAAAAACTCAGTCGCATCCAGACCAAGAGACTGTGGAAAAGGTGAATCAGATTAGGCGTGATTTCGTCGAGAAAAAGGCTGAGCTCGAGGGTGAGCTGCAGACAAAAATATCAGAGCTGGAAAACTTGCGATCGCTAGTGCTTCTTAGTGAAAGTCAATATCAGGAGCTTAAAGATGAATTCGGTGACTTTTTTGAAGTTGGGATGGGGGCAGAAGCGATACTGGATATTCTTAAAGATGTTGACCTTGAAAAGCTACGCTTAAATCTTATTGAGGAGGTTAAGTCGAGTTCGGGTCAGCGCCGTAAGAAGGCCAGTAAGCGATTGCGGGTGGTTGAAGCCTTCTGGCGTAGTGGTAATAAACCTGAGTGGATGATATTAACCGTGCTTCCGGTATTACCGCCCGAGCTTCGTCCGATAGTCCAATTAGATGGCGGACGATTTGCTACCAGCGATCTCAATGATCTTTACCGGCGTGTGATTAACCGCAATAATCGCCTCAGGCGGTTGATTGATTTGGGAGCTCCAGAAATTATCATTCGCAACGAAAAGCGTATGCTTCAAGAGGCTGTGGATGCGCTTGTAGACAGTGGGCGGAAGGGACGAGCACCGATACTTGCAGGCACCCACAGGCTAAAGTCACTATCTGATATGCTTCGTGGTAAGCAGGGGCGTTTCCGCCAGAACCTTTTAGGTAAGCGAGTGGACTATAGTGGCCGTTCAGTCATTGTTGTTGGGCCTGAATTACAGCTCCACCAGTGTGGTTTGCCCAAGCATATGGCTTTGGAGTTGTTTAAGCCTTTTGTTATGCGCCGACTGATCGAGCAAGGCTATGCCCACAACATCAAAAGTGCTCGAAGGCAAGTAGAGAAAGCTAGACCAGAGGTGTGGGACATTCTGGCTGAGGTGGTTAAGGAGCGCCCGGTATTGCTTAACCGAGCTCCAACACTGCATCGATTAAGCATTCAGGCTTTCGAGCCTGTGCTTATTGATGGTAGCGCAATCCAAATTCATCCTTTAGTATGTGCTGCTTTTAATGCTGATTTTGACGGCGACCAAATGGCTGTTCACGTGCCTCTCTCTCGGGCTGCAGTAAGAGAAGCTAGAGAACGCATGCTTAGTATTTATAACATGTTGTTGCCGAGTTGCGGTGAGCCAGTGATGACGCCTACTCTAGACATGGTTCTAGGTTGTTACTATCTCACTAATATTCGACCTGGGGCTAAGGGTGAGGGGATGCGCTTCAGTGATTTCGAAGAAGCTAAACTTGCCTATGCACTGGAAATCATTAACTTAGATGCTGAAATAGAGGTGAGAAGTGAGGATATGGAGGCACAGAGATTGAAGACCAGTGTTGGTCGAATTCTGTTCAATGATGTCATTCCTCCCGAGTTTAGGTTCTACAACCAAGTAATGGACAAAGCCTCTTTGAAGCGCTTGGTGCTAGATTGCTATCGTTTATTGGGGAATGTCCCCACTGTTTCCATGCTTGACAGTCTTAAGCAACTAGGCTTTGAGTACGCTACTAGATCTGGTACCACTATTGCCGCAAAAGACATTGAAGTGCCTCGGAATAAAGCAAAGCTTCTTGAAGAGGGTGATGAGAGAATAGCTGTTATCGAAAGCCAGTTTAACCGAGGGCTTATCACGGAGGACGAGCGTTACAGTAGCGCAATCCAAGTTTGGACGGAGACTACAGATAAAATCACAGAAACGATTTCTCAATCATTAGACCGCTATGGTGGTATCTATATGATGGCGACCTCTGGGGCAAAGGGGAATATTTCACAGATTAGGCAGATGGCTGGCATACGAGGTTTAATGACTGACCCAGCCGGGCGAATAATAGATTTCCCTATCAAATCGAGCTTTCGTGAAGGTCTCTCGGTAATGGAATATTTCATCTCTACTCACGGTGCTCGTAAAGGATTGGCTGACACCGCCTTAAGGACCTCAGATGCCGGTTATCTTACCCGCCGTCTTATTGATGTTGCGCAAGATTTAATCATATTTGAAAATGATTGTGGCACTGAAGAGGGAATTTGGTTTTTTGAAAGGGCGGAGAAAGGGTTGTTGCCACCTCTTGCTGAGCGGCTAGTCGGACGGCTAGCTGCGGCCGATATTATTGCTCCAAATATTGGGGGGATTATTGTGCGTAGAAATGAGGAAATTGACGAGGAAAAGGCTAATCAAATTACTGAGGCTGGTATTACCCAGGTATATGTCAGGTCGCCCCTTATTTGTCATTCTCGGCGGGGCATCTGTCAAAATTGTTATGGACGTGACCTTGCTAGGCGAGGGCTGGTAGAAATTGGTACTGCTGTGGGTATTATTGCTGCCCAAAGTATTGGTGAACCAGGAACCCAGCTTACATTGCGCACTTTCCATACAGGTGGTGTAGTCGGAGCCGATATAACCAGTGGTTTACCAAGGGTAGAGGAATTGTTTGAAGCTAGAGTACCAAAAGGGCTGGCTGTCCTTTCTGAAATCGACGGTGTTGTTGAGGCTATCGAGACTCAAGAGGGGCGAAAAATTAGAGTTACTAGTGCCGAATCCTATCTGGATGAATATACACTGCCCGCTGCGGCTGAGGTGACTGTAGGCAATGGTGATTGGGTTGAGGCCGGAACAAAGCTTGCTACCTTAGCACCCCAGCCATCTGAAGAATCATCTGAAAGCCAGGAGCTGGCAGTTGTTGAACAGCATCCAATTATAGCTAGGGTAGCTGGTAATGTGGTTATTGAAGATGGACATCTTTATATCCGATACGAAGAGATAGAAGAACGAGAATATATAATCCCATCGGGGAGCCATATTCGTGTTAAATCGGGTGATAGAGTGAAAGCAGGAGACCAGTTAATTGATGGTGCTGTCGACCCTCAAGACATTCTACGCATCATGGGGAGAGAGACGGTGCAGCAGTATTTGGTTGAAGAGGTGCAAAAAGTCTACCGCTCGCAGGGTGTGAACATCAACGACAAGCACATTGAGATTATAGTCCGCCAGATGCTCAGGCGAGTGCGTGTCGAATCCCGGGGTGACACTGAACTCCTAGCTGGAGACCTGATAGATCGCTTTGATTACGAGGGCATAAATGCTAAGGTGCTAGCTGAAGGTGGTGAGCCAGCTACTGCTCAGACTGTGCTCCTCGGGATCACTCGGGCTTCATTAAACACGAGTAGTTGGTTAGCTGCTGCTTCTTTTCAGGAGACTACTAGAGTGCTTACCGAGGCAGCAATTTGGGGCAAAACAGACAAGCTCCTTGGACTAAAGGAAAATGTAATCATTGGCAAGCTTATCCCCGCTCAGTTTCTCCCCTTGCCTGAGGAAATTGGACCGGTAATCCCACAAATTGAGAATCAGGCGGTATCTGAAGACGGGTTATTCACATGAGCTGAAATCAGGGAAAGCAAGCCAAACTTGGAGTTTGAAGAATCCCCGCTAGACAGCGAGGATTCTTCTATTAAGCGGGTCTTTTCAAGGCTTTAGTTCGTGTTGCTGCGATGTGATATAATTTCAAGAAAGCTTTAGTTATCTTCTCGACGATGCGAGAGAAAGAAGTAACAGCACGGATAATATCAGGCAAGCCTAGCGCTGATGATATTTCTTTGGACACTAACCTTCGCCCTAGACGCTTGAGTGATTTCATCGGACAGCAGAAAGTTAAGGGTAACCTCGAGATAGCTATTGCTGCCGCTCAGAAGCGCGGTGAACCATTAGACCATGTTCTTCTTTACGGCCCACCCGGTTTGGGAAAGACTACATTAGCCTATATTATTGCTGCTGAGATGGGCGTTAGTATTAAAGTTAGTTCGGGTCCAGCGATAGAGCGTCCCGGGGACATGGCAGCTATTCTAACTAATCTACAAAAGAGCGATGACTTCTTTATTGACGAGATTCACCGACTTAGCCGTCTGGTAGAGGAGATACTCTATCCAGCAATGGAAGATTTTGCTATAGATATAATTCTTGGCAAGGGACCGGGTGCCAGAAGCCTCCGCTTGAACTTGCCTCGTTTTACCTTGATTGGGGCTACCACACGCTATGCCTTAATGAGCCCACCTTTGAGGGATAGATTTGGAGTTGTTTACCGCCTTGATTTTTATGATGAACCGGCCATAAGGGCAATCTTGAAACGCTCAGCAAAAATTCTCAATATAGATATAGATGAAGCCAGTCTTGGTCAGATCGCCTGTCGAGCACGGGGAACACCACGGGTAGCTAATAGACTTCTTAAGCGAGTGCGTGACTATGCTCAGGTTATGGCTGATGGGGTGATTACCGAATCTATTGCCATTGAAGCACTTTCTAAGTTGGAGATAGACCCTATTGGCTTAGATGAGATAGACCACAAAGTTCTCCGCACTATAGTTGAAAAATTTGATGGTGGACCGGTCGGGCTTGAAACTATTGCTGCTTCTATCAGCGAGGAAGCGGATACTATAATGGATGTTTATGAACCTTATCTTCTTCAGTTAGGATTCTTAGAGCGGACACCTCGAGGTAGGGTGGCTACCAGACTTGCCTGTGAGCACCTGGGGGTCACCTACAAGAAGGGGCGACCCCCTCAGGCAAGCTTGTGGTGAAGCTTATTTGACATCTTGTCTATGAACTTTAGAAGCGAATTCGCTATCCTGTTCCTTTCGGTTACTTTTTTACTGTCAGCGGCTTGCCAGCAACCATTTGATGTAACTGTGGTAACCCAAATTATTGACGGCGATACTGTTGTCATTAAGGATGGCCGCTATGTGCGTTACATTGGCGTTGATGCTCCGGAAAAAGGTGAATTCTATTATGCGGAAGCTAAACAGATGAATGAAGAACTAGTGGCAGGGAAAAAGGTCAGGCTAGAAAGAGATGTTTCAGACAGTGATAAATATGGAAGGTTACTACGCTATGTTTATATTGGCGATACCTTTGTCAATGCTGAGATGGTGAAACAAGGCTGTGCTTGGGCTAAGGCTTATCCACCCGATGTCAAATATCAGGTCTATTTAGAGTCGGTGGAGAAAGAGGCAAGACAATCAAAGAGAGGAGTTTGGAAATAGGCTTTTTGGCTATTTGCATCGGCAAGCGGTTAGGATGGCGATTTGTGGGACAATTCTACCGATTTTTCTTCAGCCTCTCTTATTTTGCGGTCCAGCAATGCCGGGATAAGAAGAAGGAGCGAAGCCAGTAAAGCGAGAAGCAGCCAGCCACCGAAGCCGATAGCATTTCTGTCTCCCAAGGCTACTATTGCCACAACGATTGTTTCTATGACGAATAGAATTCCAACCTTAGCCCAACGTTGCCTTACGCGAATAAAAGTGACAACGGTTATTGCCAGCACTGCGAAGCTCAAAGAAATCAGCGGGGCAACCTCATAAAGTTGCTCAAGCCACGGGAGTCTGCTCCCTACGCCTAATGCTAGTATCCAGCCTAATACTATGGGAATAGGTAGCAACATCAGTGAGGCGAATAGCCAATCCCGCTTTATGGTTTGCTTGGTCACTGAGAATATGACCACCAGGGCTAAAGGAATGTAAGCGGCAGCTGCAAACCAGGCCCAACTGCCAGGTAAATAGATTAGCAGGATGCCGACAGCTATGACTGGGGTCAAGCAATAGCCCAGCCAGGGGAAAAGCCAAGCTGGCTTGCCATGACACCACCCATAGATGGCGAAGCAGATAATTGCCCCTAGGATGCCTAGCAACCAGAAGGTGTTTTGCCAGCAACGCAAAGCGAAGAGCACAGCGACCAAGAAATGTGGTAGTGCGGCGAAAATAGCCTGGCGCCAGCTACCTTGGCTATATACTTCGTACATTTGCCGAGCCACAAGTCGGGGGGAACCTAAAAGCTGCGCTGCCTTTGCCTTTGCCTCTTCTTCGGGGAGCCCGGATTCTATTAGTTCATGGCTTCTATCCTCAATGTGGGCACTAAGTTCTCGCACCACATCGCTTTCGATCGTGGGGTCGATTCTTAGATAGTCTTTGAGATTATCCGTGTAGTTCAATTTGGCTGGCATTATCTTTTAACCAGTTGCTGGCTGCATAATTAGAGCCACAGCCGTGGAGAAATCTTGCCACACCACTAATCTCTCAGCTAGCGCCTTTTCCCCTTTCGCTGTTATGTAATAGTATCGCCTCTCCTGGCCGCCTGGTAATCTTTGCCATTTGCCTTGAATAAACCCGGCTTTTTCTAGTCGGTGGAGGGCTGGATAAAGGGTCCCTTCCTTGAATTGAAAGTAGCCATTACTTCTTTTTTCTAGCTCCTTTATGATTTGATAGCCATACATTGGCTGGTGGTTAATGAGACAGAGAAGCAAAGAATCAGTGCTGCCTTTAAGTAATTCACGTTCATAATTCATGTCTACACCTCACTAGAAGTATCGGTCTTAGTTTTAAGAATAGCATCGGCAAGTATTATCGTCAAGTCACCTTACTCTCTGGTTACTGTCAACTATTGGTCGGTTTGAATCAAGGATGACTGTCATGGTTATATCTCAAAAAGTAGTAGCGTTCTTTTTATTCAGGCTTTTCCGAAAGGGTAAGAATTGGGGCTCACCTACCTTGTGGTAGACTTTATAGTCTAAGCAACAAACCATAAGGAGGTAAGCCCTAAATGACATTAGCACAGAG
>Ga0194126_10011775_pt1 | contig 11174 bp, 9 predicted proteins | sample TA2KigC150mmetaG_FD_148641 | JGI IMG/M metagenome (GOLD analysis project Ga0194126, IMG submission 148641) | Freshwater microbial communities from Lake Tanganyika, Tanzania - TA2015035 Kigoma Deep Cast 150m | ecosystem: Environmental > Aquatic > Freshwater > Lake | place: Tanzania: Lake...
GCGTGGTGCCGCTGCCGCACATCGGATCGAGCACCAGATCCCCCTCGCGCGTGTACCGCTGCAACAACTGCCAAATGACCCATGATGGCGTTGCCCCCACGTAGTCCTTGTCGCCCTGCATACGCGATCCATCCGCAGCGGTGTAGTGCTGGCTTGGGTACTCCCAGAGCGTGGTGGGCGCGATCCGAAGCGGTGGCCGATTCATGGCGTGGTCGCGGTCGCGCCACTCGCCGTCCCGACTGGCGCGCTCCAGAGCACTCCCGCCGACGGCATGCGCCCAGACTCAATCGTCCCGACTTGTGCCAGTTCACGCTCGAGTTGCTGCCAGCGTTCAAGCCGCATCGAACCGATCGGCGAACCATCCGCGGGAACGATCAGCGGACGCTCCATTTCCGCCGCGATATTCATCGCCTCGAGGGACATCGACGGATTGAGCGCAGCGATGCCCGGGTTGTACTTCGAAGGTTCCGCGAAGTAACGCCGCCATCCCTCGCTTGTCGCACGCACGAACGCCTCCACGACCTGAGGGCGCTTCGCAGCGGATGCTGCGCTTGTGGCAAGCACCGCTGCGTAGGGATTGAACACGGTCGCCACCGACAGCACGCGTGTGGGCACGCCGCGAAGCCTGCACTCCACAGGTTCTGCGGTGATGAAGCACTGCTGTACGGCATCCTCCGACGCAAGGAACCCCGCAAGGGCTCCTGTGTAGGGCACCATCTTCAGATCCTTGCCGCCATACTTTGCATTGAGCAGCCTCACGAAGGGTGGATTCGCATCGACGGCCACCGTCGAAGAACTCGTCCACAACTGTTCAATCGTTGTGATGGGGTTGGATTCGTGCAGCAGGAAGCCTGTGGGATTCTCCTGAAAGATCGCGAAGACTGCCACAAGATCGCCCCCTCGATCGCGCAGTGTCAGCACATCCTCTGCAGTCATGACACCGAAGTCCGCCTGCCCGCTCGCCACCAGTTGCGCAACGGGCACCTGCGAGCCGCCCTTTCGAATATCCACATCGAGTCCCGCCGCCGAGTAAAGACCATCCTGCTGCGCCGCGAAGATGCCCCCAAACTCAGGTTCGGGCACCCAGTTCAACTGAACGCGAACCATCGCTGCAGCAGGGGTTGCACTGCCATCCTTGGATTGATCGCAACCAACATGCAGGCACAGGAACGTCGCCGCCGCCACCACCACACTTCGCCACATCACCGTTGATCCTCCGATTCGTTGACCGCCGACGCATGCCACCGGCTGACAAGAAGCCATCCCACGAAACTGATCGCACCGAACAGCGCGAATCCCACCACCGTGGTGAGCGCGACCGCGGCGAACACGAGATCCGTTCTCGCATCCCGCATCGCGGCTTGGATCACGATACCGAGCGGTGCCCGAGTACCACCGTAGCCGGAGACAAACTCGCCCACGACCGCGCCAATCACCGCGAGGCCCGCCGCGATGCGAAGTCCAGTCACCGTGGCCGGCACCGACCACGGAAAGTCCAGTTTCCACCAACGGCGCAGCGGCGAGGCTCCATACAACTTGAAGAGTTCTCGAAGACCGGGATCCACCGATGCCTGCCCATCGATCGTTGCCGCCAACACGGGAAAGAGAGCCACGATCGCGGCGGACAGAATCGCCATCGGCAAACCATTGTCGACCCACAGTTGCAGCAGCGGCGCCACAGCGACAACAGGCACCATCTGAAGCACCGTGGCGAGCGGATAGAGGGAACGCCGAAGCAGCGGAATCAGTGCGATCACGCTCCCAAGCAGGATTCCTGCGGCCGCTGCGCAGATGAAACCGATCGCCGCACCAAGCGCCGTTCGCCCCATAGCGGCCGTGAGCATGTCGCGGCTCTCCCACATCGCGCGTGCAATCGCGCTGGGAGGCGGAAGCAGATAGTGTGCAACGCCTGACACCATCACGCCGATCTGCCACACACCAAGGACAATCGCCACTCCGAGCAGCGGCCAAGCGACCGCGCGAATAGCGGAGGCGGTTGCGCTCATGCCGCCTTCCCGTTCGAAGCCGCACCTGACGCGGCGGCAAGGAGACGCATGCAATGCTCGACTTCACCGATGAACGCCGCCCCGCCGCGATCACGCTCGGCGCGTTCGACTTGAACGACATGATCCGCATGCACGCGACCCTTCGCCATGACGACGACACGGTCGGCAAGCCAGACTGCCTCGCTGACCGAGTGCGTGACCAGCAGTGTTGTTGCGCCGCATGTCCGCCACGTGCGCAGAATCTCTGTATCAAGCTGCATGCGCGTGAACTCATCGACGGCGCTGCACGGCTCGTCCAGCAGCAGCACCTGCGGCTGAGTGACAAGCGCGCGCGCAAGCGCCACGCGCATGCGCATGCCGCCCGACAACTGAGCCGGCAACATGCGCGAAGCGTGCGCCAAACCCGCGGCCTGCAGCACATCGAGGGCACTCGCATGTCGCTCTGCGAGGGGAACGCCCGCCAACTCAAGGGGTAATGCGACATTGTCCACCACGCGCCGCCACGGCAGCAACCGCGGATCTTGGAAGCACACCGACTGCGAAACGGTCGCCTCCCCGGCCTCCACCCGCCCCGCTGTCGGCGAATCCAGTCTGGCCACGAGCCGCAGGAGAGTCGTTTTGCCGCATCCACTGGGGCCGATGAGTGCGGTGAAAGAGCCGGGCGCCAACGACAACGTCACGCCATCCACTGCACGCACGCCACCCGAGAACTCGCGCGCAACACGATCGAACTGCAGGATCGGCGGCTCGCGGGTCATCCAGTCTTCAGATCAATCTCGATGTCTTCACCAGGTGGGAGGCGGTGCATCAGCGCTGACTGAAACTTCACAGGGTCCGCGGACGATGGCACCTTGCCGACAATGATCACCTGTCGTTTGTGTTCATACTCCTGCGCGGAGGAGATCTTGCCACCGACCTTCCGAATCATTTCCATGGCCGTCAGCAGGACGGCCTTCGGATCTGACTTGCTCGGCAACTTCAGACGCAAGCGAAAGCCCACGGTCGAGTCGAGCCAGAAGATGAGCACCCAGGAGAAAACGGTGAAGAACACCGCCATCGCGAGCTCACCAAGTCCACACGCCAGACCGATCACCACCACCATAATCGCCTTCCCCGTGACTTTCGGATTTTCCAGCACGGTCCGGAAACGGATGAGACCGCCGATGCCGAAGATCACAAGGGCCATCGCCGAGTCGACGCGCACCAGCTCCGACACCACTGCCCCGACAAGCGAAAGAACGATCAACGTGTTGCGCTGCTCCAGATCCTCCACTGGATCGCCCTTCCCCGAGCGACGCGGATGCCATGCAATCGCGAAACCGCAGAGTGCAGCCACGACCAATCCAAGCAAGAGCGACAAAACGAACCAACCATTCGTGAAATGATTGATGGAACTCTGTACCCCATGAAGGTTCATGGGGTGCTCCTTTTGCTGCTGCTCGAAGAGCGGCACCATCGACGACCCCTTGTCAGCAAGAAGGAATGGAACACGTTGCAAGAAGTCAGTGACCACCATATCGGGGTATTCTCGCCTCCATCTATGCAAATGTGCAACTTGGAATCTGCTTGGCTCAGAATCGCTGTGAAGGCATGGTGCATCGTCATCTGGACGGGCAGCCTGCTGGGCTGCGAACCCCCGCGGGACACCACGCAAGAGACGGCTCCAAGCGAGGAGCGCTATGACCGTCGCGAGGAAGATTCCCAAGAGCGCAAAAGACAGTCGAAGGACGTCCAGCAAAGCGACAAGCCAACGCACAAACACGATCTCACCGCGAAGGATCCCCGCTGGTACATCACCATGCACGGGAAGCCTGCGGGAAACACTGTCCACGGGATCAACAGCGATGGCGACCTGCTTGGCAGCGTGCTTGGCGACGTGCCCGAATCAGCAGGTGGTGCGGCGCAGGGCGTTCGCGGCATGCTGCACACGGGGCGGCACGGATTGTTGCTCGTCAGCGCCAACATGTCGGATACGCGGATCCTCTGGTACGGCTCGCCAAACGCCGACGGCATGCTCCCATTCGACTCCACTTTTACCGCCAAGCGCCTGGCCAACCCCGAGATGATCCACTCGTACGCGCTGGCAGTCGGCATCGACGGAACCGTGTTCGCCTCGAACCAAGACACGAACACGGTCACGCGCTACAGCGGCATCGGTACGGCGACACCTGGCCAAGCAATTCCCGTTCCTCTGGAGATTGCAGGACTCGGGCTCCCACCGGGCACAATCGTCCCGCGTGCAGGAGTGTCTCCACAGGGCGTCACGGAGATTCGTGGCATCGCCGTTGGGGCCGATGGACTCCTGTATGTCGCAGACCGCGGTGCTTCTCAGGTGCTGGCATTCGACCCCAAGACGGGGCTTCGCCACTCGGTCATCGCCGATGCATCGCGTGGTCTCAAACGACCGATCCAACTGCTGTTCGCTCCCGATGGTGAAACGCTCTATATCAGCGATAACGGCGCACCCGCCATCTTCCGCACGAATGTTCGTACAGGTGAATTCATCCTGTTCGCCAATGCACGGACGGGTTGCCCCGAACTGCCAAGTTCGCTCGCGCTGGATAACGAGCATCTTTTTGTCGGTGATCGAAAGCGCATGCAAATCCTCCGCTTCAAGATCGAGACGGGCGAGCGAGACCGCGATGCATTCGTGGAAACGTTGCCCGATGCGCCCGAATTCATGATCCCCGCGTCGGTCGTCAAGGCATCCTTGCCATCGCCCGCCTCGGGTGACGCGCGACGCAACGACAAGTCCGACGGCTAATCGCCTCGCTGCAGCCGCAAGTCCACGGCACCTGGTGCGCCTGCGTGCGCCACAAGGTAGGCGCGGTGCGGCGTGCGCCCAGAGAAATCCTCGGGCAGCGTGAACGAGCTGATGTCGCGCAGGACCGCACCCGCAGGCAGCAGCCCGGGATCCGGTGCGAAGGAGCGCGCATTTGTGCTGAACCAAATTTGTCCGCGCGGATCAAGCCAACGGAGAGCGGCGGCAATCAGCGCCGGCCAATCGCGTTCCACCGAGAAACTGTCGGCCACCATGCGCTTACTGTTGGAAAAGGTGGGCGGGTCAAGCACGATGATGTCGAAGGACTCGCCGCGTGTCGGCTGCTCCAACCATTGGAGACAGTCCGCTTGCTCGAAGCGGTGCGAATCACCACCAAAACCGTTCAGCGCCATGTTGCGCTGCGCCCACGCGAGATAGGTGTTGCTCAGATCGACCGTGTGCGTCCGTGCTGCGCCACCTGCCACCGCATGGCAAGTGAACGCCCCCGTGTAGGCGAAGAGATTCAGCACTCGCCGTCCCTTCGCGCGTGCGCGCACCATCGCCCGCGTGGAGCGGTGATCGAGGAACAGTCCCGTATCGAGATAGTCGGAGAGGTTCACCTCAAACGACAGGCCGTGCTCTTGCACGGTGCGCACGACGCCGCGCGTGTCGACCCGCTCATACTGCGCAAGACCTCGCTGACGCTGGCGCCGCTTCAGGAACAGCCGCGAGGGATCCACCGAGAGCCCACGCAGGATGTGCTCGGTACACGCTTTGACATGCGCCTGCTCACGCTCGGGCGTGTCGTCGCGCGTCCGTGGGTGCAGCCATGCGACGACATCGCCGTCGTACCAATCCACGACCAGAGGAAACTCAGGGATATCCCGTTCGTACACGCGGAAGCACGGCGTGCCCGTGCGCCGGGACCACTTCGAGAGGTGCTTGAATCGCTTCGCGAGTCGGTGATCGAGCATGCGGGTCTTCGCTTCGGCGCGTTGCCGATCTTCGCAGGGGACGCTACCCTCCCCGTCTTCATTTCACAGCCTAAACCTACGGAAGGAAACTGCATGCGATTCGCACCGCTCGCCCTCTTCACCTTGCTTGCCACCACCTCGACTGCCCTTGCAGGAGAGGCAGATCTGAAACTTCCCCAAGTCAATGATGTCGACTTTGGTGGTGGGCTGACGGGATGGAAACTGATGATGGGCGGACTCGCCATCGCCGTGGTGGGCGCTCTCTTCGGATTGCTGCAGTACCGCCAAACGGTGGCGCTGCCTGCGCACAAGAGCATGCTTGCGGTCTCCAACATCATTTGGGAGACCTGCAAGAGCTACATCATCCAGCAAGGCAAGTATCTCGCGGTGCTCTGGATCCTGATCGCGGGAGCAATCATCTTTTACTTCGGCTACCTCGAGCATAAAGGTGCGCGTGATGTGATCGTCATTCTGCTCGCTTCGGTGCTCGGCATCCTCGGCTCCTACGGCGTGGCGTGGTTCGGAATCCGCATCAACACGCAGGCCAACTCGCGCGCCGCGTTCGCTTCGCTCAAGGGCTATCCGCTTCCCGTCCTCGGAATCCCGCTGAAGTCTGGCATGTCGATCGGCATGCTGCTCGTCTCCGTGGAACTGTTCTTCATGATCTGCATTCTCTGCTTCCTGCCGCCGGAGCTGGTGGGGCCGTCGTTCATCGGCTTCGCCATCGGCGAGTCGCTGGGCGCATCTGCGCTTCGCATCTGCGGTGGCATCTTCACCAAGATCGCGGACATCGGCGCAGACCTCATGAAGATCGTCTTCAAGCTGCCTGAGGATGATCCAAAGAACCCCGGCGTGATCGCAGATTGCACTGGCGACAACGCAGGTGATTCTGTCGGCCCGACCGCGGACGGCTTCGAGACGTACGGCGTCACAGGCGTCGCGCTCATTGCATTCCTTGCCTACTCGCTCGGTGCCGTGGGCAACGAGGGCGAGATGTGCGGCAAGCTGATCGTGTGGCTCTTCGCCATGCGCGCGCTGATGATCGTCACCAGCCTCGCTTCCTACTTCATCAATGAAGCGCTCAGCCAGGCAAAGTACGGCAAGGCGAAGGACTTCCACGAGGAAGCTCCGCTCACATGGCTCGTGTGGATCACATCGATCCTCTCGATCGTGGTCACCTTCGTCGCGAGCAAGTGGTTGCTTGGCAACATCGAATACAACGGCGTGAAACTGGAGAACCTCTGGTGGGCGCTCAGCATCATCATCTCCTGCGGGACGATCGCCGGCGCCGTCATCCCCGAGTTCACGAAGGTGTTCACCAGCACCAGTTCGGGCCATGTCGATGAAGTGGTGAACGCCAGCAAGCAGGGCGGCGCATCACTGAACATCCTCTCTGGCTTCGTGGCGGGCAACTACAGCGCCTTCTGGAAGGGTCTCGTGATCGCGGGACTGATGGGCATCGGTTGGTGGATCTCCACCGAGAAGGACATCGCAGCACTCATGCCTGCCGCGTACGCGTTCGCCGACCCCATCTTCGCGTTCGGTCTGATCGCGTTCGGCTTCCTCGGCATGGGGCCCGTGACGATCGCCGTCGACAGCTTCGGACCCGTGACGGACAACGCACAGTCCGTGTACGAACTCAGCCGCATCGAGGCGCAGCCCGGCATCAAGGAGGAGATCAAGCGCGACTTCGGCTTCAACCCCGACTTCGAAGTGGCCAAGCACACGCTCGAAAAGGGCGATGGTGCAGGCAACACCTTCAAGGCGACCGCGAAGCCCGTGCTCATCGGCACGGCTGTTGTCGGTGCGACCACCATGGTGTTCGGCATCATCCTTGCGCTCATCAAGTCTGAGGCGCCGACGGATGCCACGCTGCAGCAGTTGCAGGCGGCGAGCCAACTGGTGATCGGCAAGCTGTCCATCGTGACGCCCGAGATTCTTCTTGGGCTCCTCATCGGTGGCGCGGTGATCTACTGGTTCACGGGTGCCGCGACGCAAGCCGTCGTGACGGGCGCGTACCGAGCCGTGGTGTTCATCAAGGAGAACATCAACCTCAACAAGGCGGAGGCAAGCATCGAGGACGCCAAGAAGGTGGTGGAAATCTGCACGGTCTACGCGCAGAAAGGAATGACCAACATCTTCCTCGTGGTCTTCTTCTTCTCGCTCGGACTCCCCTTCTTTGATCCGTTCTTCTTCATCGGCTATCTGGTGTCGATGGCGTTCTTCGGGCTCTATCAGGCGATCTTCATGGCCAACGCAGGCGGCGCGTGGGATAACGCGAAGAAGATCGTTGAAGTGAACCTGCGCGCAAAGGGCACGGACCTTCATGCCGCGACCGTGGTCGGTGACACCGTGGGCGACCCCTTCAAGGACACCAGTTCGGTGGCGCTGAACCCCGTTATCAAGTTCACGACGCTGTTCGGGCTTCTCGCGGTGGAGATCGCCATTGCCATGAAGGACAATCCGGCGCGCGTGTGGATCGGTGTCGGCTGCGCATTGGTGGCATGCTTCTTCGTCTGGCGCAGTTTCTACGGCATGCGCATCCCGACGGACGCAAAGCGCTAAGTGCGCAGACAGAGGCTGGGCCGATCGCAACGCCGCTACCGACCTAGAATGTTGGGCCGATGTTCGTTCCATTCGCTTTGCTCGCAGTGACCGCTGTCGCGCCTGGCGCGGATGCCGCGTCAGGCGGCCTGCTCCGTGAGGCAGGTACTTGGCTGGCGGGTCATGGCGCACTCACCATCTTTGTTGCATTCGTCCTCTGCGGCATCGGCCTGCATCTCTCCGAGGATTTCATCCTCATCCCCGCGGGCATCATGACGGTGGATGCCGTCACGGGCAATGTCTCCTGGCCACTGTTTGTCGAGTATGGCATCGCTGCGTGGGCGGGGATCATTCTTGGCGACATCGGATGGGTCTGGATCTGCCGTCACTTTGGTGCGCGCATTCTTGGCAGTCGCTGGTTCCTGCGTTTGGTCGGACCGCGCACGCTGCTTGAGATGAAGTACGAAGTGGATCGCCGCGGTGCGTGGGCGTTGCTGGCCGCGCGCTTCATTCCCGGTGCGCGCACACCGATGATCACCGTGTGCGGTCTCATGCACCTTGCTTGGTGGCAGGTGTTGTTGGTGGAGATGTGTGGCGTCGTCATCACCGCCCCGCTCCAGATGCTGATTGGCGTTGGAGTCGCGAAGCTCGGGCAGCAGTTTGAAAGCGATGCGCATCGCTGGATGCTTTACATCGGTGCCACCCTCGCCGTCGTGCTGGTGACGTTCATTCTGCACTTGGTCATTGCCCGAAGAGCCAAGAGTGCCAACAAGCCCCGTGCAAAGGTCACCTGGCTCGAGACACTCCGCGGAACGGCTGCGGTGCGCCGCGCTCCGCGCCACAGGCTCCAAAACAACTGAGGATCGTTGCCGATTCGCCGAGGGCGCGTTAGACTCCGCCGCCCCTTTTGCCAACATTTGTTCGGCAGGCGGGGCGACAATCTGGCACACACTGGGCGAATACTCAAGTGGTCAACGAGGACAGACTGTAAATCTGTTGGCTTTGCCTTCGTAGGTTCGAATCCTACTTCGCCCATTTTTTTGGCTTTCAGTAGCGTTTGCTCCCCAATCGCGTGAGCCGCAGACTGCCTGAAGAGCCCTCAACATCCCCCCCCCTCGCAAACGCAACATTTTGCGGAAAGTTTATTTGCACCACCCGCCCGATGGGGGCATCTTGCAGAGTCGTTGGGGAGTGCCCAATGTCTGCTGGGAAAAGGGGTTCGTAACACAAAGGAACATTGCCATGATGACTGCTCGTCTTGAAAGACACTTCACTCTTGCGACCGCCGCGCTGTCGATCGCTGCCGCCTCGCACGCCGAGGTGATCACTTGGAACATCAACACTGTCGTCCCTGCAACCACTGACGGGCTGTACTGCAACGTCGAGACCCAGCAGGCCATTTCGACCGCTGGCTCTGGTCTGCCCGGCTGGGACCTCAATCCCTACAGCGCCACGGCCATGAATTTCTTCTGGAATGGCACCGGAGGGAACCTCTCGGCCGGCGTCCGCCTGAACACTGTCGCTGGCGGCACCACGAGCGGTACGACCCTGTCGAGCCTTCCGGAAGGCTTCGTCATCGGGCCCGCTCTCGTCGGCGGTTCGTCTGGCGCCTCCTTCGGGGCAAGCAGCCCGAGTTTCACCACCACGGCCCAAGGGAAGTGGGCCTACAACGCTGTGAACCGCTTCGGCTTCCGCTTCACGGACGCTGCTGGTCAGGTTCGCTACGGATGGGGCGAAATGCAGATGGGCGCCACCGCGGGCGTCCGCACACTGCTGAGCGTGTCCTACGAAAACTCCGGTGGTCCGATCACCGTCGGTGGTGGCCCGCCCCCGACCTACAACCCGTGCGCTGCAATCAATCCCGTGCTGGCTAGCGGACCGAACAGTGTCTTCATGAATGTGGACACGGCGCAGGATCTCGCCCTGAGTGGTTGCGGTACTGCCGCGAAGGCGAACTATTACAAGTACACGGCGCCCTGGGCGGGCAGTTTCACCTTCAGCACCTGCTCCAGTGGTGCAGCCACGCGTCTTGCAGTGCTTGATGGTTGCGCGGCTGGTTCCAACCAACTCGGATGCAACGACAATGCCTGCGGCAGTTCGTCGTCACTCGATCTTTCCCTGACCAGTGGTCAGGTCGTGTACGTGGTGGTCGGTGGTGAAGGTGGATCGAACTTGCCTTCGCCGCTCGCCATCGATGTGACCGCCCCGCCAGCGCCGCCAAACCCAAACTGCGCCACCGCGACCGCACTGGCATTCGGCTCGAACGCGGTCGACAACGCCACACACTCGGGTGACTTGACGGTTCGCTCCACTGCCACCACTGGTACCGCCTTCGTCTACAAGGCTCGTTGGTTCAAGTTCACCCCGACCGTGACGGGTGCATACACCTTCAGTGCTTGCGGTTCGGTGAACGACACCAAGTTGGCGTTGGCAGCAGAGTGTCCAGGGGTGGGTGCAACCTTCAACTCGATCGCCTACAACGACGATGCGTGCGCATGCTCCTCGGGCTGTGGCACGGCGACGCAGTCGAACTATTCAAGCCGCTTGAACAGTTCCAACACTGGCATCCCACTCACACAGGACCTCGTGGCAGGTCAGGCCTACCTGCTCGTATTCGGCGGCTTTGGAGCGGCAACGGCAACGGTTTCGGCTGACCTCGTTATCGATGGTCCGCCACAAACCCCACCGTGCTCGGGTGATTTCAACGGCGACGGCCAACGCGACGGTTCGGATCTCACGGCGCTGCTCGCCTGTTGGAGCGCGGGATGCGGCGATCTGGACAACGATGGAACGACCGGTGGCAGTGACCTCACGGCGCTGCTGGCGGTGTTCGGCGTGCCCTGCCAGTAATCGAGTCTGTCAGACAGTTGAGTGACTTTCGCGCGGGGT
>Ga0194126_10011777_pt1 | contig 11172 bp, 9 predicted proteins | sample TA2KigC150mmetaG_FD_148641 | JGI IMG/M metagenome (GOLD analysis project Ga0194126, IMG submission 148641) | Freshwater microbial communities from Lake Tanganyika, Tanzania - TA2015035 Kigoma Deep Cast 150m | ecosystem: Environmental > Aquatic > Freshwater > Lake | place: Tanzania: Lake...
TTGTCACCCGGTCCATGTCAGCGACCTCCAGCGTGACATCTGGGCTGAGGAACGCAATGCCGTACAAGAATCGGCCTTGGATTGTCGTTTTCGCAAGAAAGTCTTACCAATATCATGAGGTACGACCCAAATGCCAGAAAGAGCGTAAAACAAAATCTTTTGCAGGCCTTCCAAATCTTCTATCTCACGAGTATGTTCTTCGCTGGCTTTCAAAAGTTCCCCGGCAAGATAACCCTCTAAAGCATCCACAGTGAGTTCGTGAACGTTTCGGGCCTCATAACTTCAGACCTCCTGACATAGCCCCTTTATGATGTGACAGGTTCGGGAGCCTGCACCGCCAGGCGGAGACGTAGATGGGTACCGGGGAACGGGACGGCCAAGTCGTCGAGTTGCTGGCACAACGCCCCGAGCGCCGCGGTGCGATGCGGGGACGACTGCGCGGCAATGGTCACGCGTAATTCTTGGTCCGTGACTTCCAGTCGGGCGGGCGATTGGAAGGCCGCGTGCAGCAGAGTGCGACCTTCCTCATCGGCCCGGGCGTAGTGGTCCTGGAGCATTCCCAGCAGTTGCGTCTCCACTTGGTAGGCAGCCATCTTGATCGTGTCTGCGATAAGCTTCTTCTCCGTCTTGAGCGTCTGACGATCGCGGGCGGGAACCCTCGGCAGGATCTTCTGACGCTGGCGCAGCAGCCGGTCGACGGTGGCCTCGGCCTTCTGGAGTTGTTCGCGGAGCCTGGCGTGCGCAATCTGGAACCCCCGCATCGTCGGTCGCACGGCCTCGTCGTTGGCGGCCGCTTCTTCTCCCAATTCGCTCCGTAGCCGCGCGACCTGGGTCCGGGCTTCCTGCACCCGCCGTGTGAGCCGGAGCCATTCGGGATTGCGGCGATCGGTCGTTTCCGCCACGTCCTGGGCCCCGTATTCGAGCAAAGCGTCCAGGGCAAACTCTTCGTCCATGTACTTGAAGTAGTTCTCCTGACACCAACGAAAGAAGATGCGGTGGGCCACCATCACCGCGGACAGGTCCTGGCGGTTGGTGAAGATCGCCGTCTGGCGTCCGTCCGCACGCCGCACGCGGACCTCCCGCATCCAGAGATAGCGCTTCGTCGTCTTCCGGGCCCGGGCCGGCTTTCGTTTCTGCCTCTTCCCGACGGGCAGGCCTCCGACGCGGACCCGGGGTCGGTCGCAGATCGTGTATTCGCGCCAGACGCCGTCGATCTGCTCGCGCTGGACGGCAAACCGCGTGGAAGCCAGTTTCTTCACCTTGCCCTTGCGATACGTGATCACGTCGAACCCTGCGGCGATCAGCCGCGCAAATAGCTTCGGGCTGAAGCCGCCTCGGTCAAAAACCGCCGTCATCCGCCGCGCGTCGCCCACCAGGCGTCGCACGTCGGCCAGGATCGGTTCGAGCACCTGCGTCAAGTGCGCGTTCACCTCGCTGGTCACCACCAACAGGGGTTCGCCGTCGGCCGTATGCACCCAGGGGTCGGTGGCCGCGGGCGTGACGACCTGTCGTTGGGCCTTTTTTGCCTCAAACAGCGGGAATTTCCCGTGGTATTCCCGCACGTGCCCATCCAGGTACAGAAACGCCACGCGCTCCTCGTCCGCGGCGATCCGCCGGCGGGCCATCTCCTCCATCAAGGCCTGGCCCTGCCCCAGCGCGGCCAAATCCGCGAACTTGCGACGCACCGTCTTGACTTCCGGCGCCCGGTCCAACCCCAGGAGCGCTCCCAGGTCCTCCGGGCGGTATTCCTTGAAATGCTCGGGCCGCTTGATCCGCAACAACGCCGCGAGGAACAATGTCACCACGATCGTCCGCAGACCATAGAACGACGGGGCCAGGGAGTGATAGACCTGGCCGAATGCCTCCAGCAACCCGTGACGGACCAACAGGGGCACGGCCAACAGCGCCCCGGCACGCGGCACACACGCCGCGTCGGCAAACAACGGCACCGCATCGTCCAACCGCCCCACGCGGGCCAAGAACCGATCGCCACTGCGGTCGCGGGGATCGTGGTCCAAGGTCAACGACGGCGTCACCGGCGGCGTGACCGAGACGGGCGCGTCGGCCTCGCCCCGTTCCGACGACAGCGGGGACCCGACGCCGGCGGGCGAAGTCGTGGGGGCGGGCACCGCGTCAGCGCTTGGCGGCACGGGGGTCGAGGCGGTCGGCAACGCGGTCTCCTCGATCCCCGGCAGCCGCGGTTCCGGCGCGGCCGGAGTCCGCGTCAATCCCAGCCGCTTCAAGGTGCGACGGATCGTGGCCTCGTCGACTCCCAACCGCGCGGCCATCTGGCGGTTGGACTGTCCCGCCCGAAACCACCGCCGCACAAAGCCCTCTTGGCTCTGGTCCAACTCGCGACCGCGTCCGGTACTCTTCTTGGACACCAAGCCGTCGATCCCGTGCTTGCCATACTCGCGCTCCCAGCGGGCCTGGGTCGACACGCCGTGACCGAACGCCTGGCAGATCTCCTCTTGTGTGGCCAGCCGTGACTGACGCAGCGCGACCGCCACCAGGCGCAGGTGCACCTCATCGGTCAACGCGACGCGATAGATCGGTTCGTGCCGGTGGAAGATGACCCGGTAGCCGTCGGCATCGACGAACCACACGGAGACATTGAGGCAGGTGCGACCATCCGAAGTGGGTGTTTCCAGCGGCAGCAACGAGGAAGTGGAGGCGTGCTTATTCATACTATCAATACGAACGCCACCTCAAAAAGTTCAAAAAAACCATTCCCGCATTACGCCGCATCATCCCTCCGAAAACCTGCGAAACCTCAGGGAAATGCGCGGCTATGTCAGGAGGTCTGAACATACAGGCCGACCATCCGCTCGCAGACCGCCCATTGGGCCCGCCAATCTCCCGCTTGGCCCTCTTTTCTTTCCACCCGCACCCGCCGCATACGCCGCTCCTTTGTCCCCCCGGTTCCCTCGTAGCGCACGGCGGCCCAACGAAAAAGAGCACCGCCGCAACCACGCTCGACTCAGGCCGGTCAGGGCCCTTTGGGAACGTGGAAGTCAACGGTGCTCTCTGCAGACAAACTTCCCGCGCCGGAGCCCGCATGCTTCACGTCAGATGCTGAATCGAGGATGCCGTCTTCAAGAGACATGAAGCTCAGGTGCTCCCTGCGGAAAACAGAGAGCACCGAGCCTTCCAAACGCTTCCCAAATACAAACCTGACCGTTTGAGTCGAAGCGTCTGAAATCTCAGTGCAACCAGTTGTCACGCGCGGCGGATTTCTCCCGCCGCGGTCCGTATTCTACCCCTGTCCCACCCGCAAAGGCAAGAAGAAATCCGAAAACCGAGAACGGCGGAACGGAGAACGGAGGACAGACGACGGATGGGAGGCCGGGGGCCATACGGACAGATCATCCTCGCCCATCGTCTTCCTTTCGCTAATTCCTGGCGAATAATTCCTACTTCGAGATGGGACCCCGTTCACCCGCCTGTAATATCAGCCTTCAACCGGGCCGGGTTGTCTACGCCTTGGTGGGTATCGTGGCCACCAGCTTCCTGACGAGAGGGGCGGTCACCTGACCGAAGCGCCCTGGCCCGGTTCCCTTCTCACAGGCGGCACCACGGACGCAGACCACATCGACGCCTGCCGCCCACAGGGCGGGCAACTCCTCTCTTCCGATGCTCCCCGCTACCCAAGCCTCCAGGCCGAGCTTGTGGCATTTCCCCACGAACCGTTTGATCTTCTCCGGGGTGTAATAGTCCATCAGGCCCTTGCCGAGGGTCTTATCGAAGGTATCCACGAGGAGACCATCGGCCTTCATGTGCTTGGCCAGAGCGGGGCCATCCTTCAGGGGGTCAATGTACCACTTGGCGAGTCGATCATCCGCGAAGAGGGCCGGAATGCACTGTTTCTCGGGGAACCACTTCTTGACCGTGCGGACAAGCGCTGGGCCGAATTCCTTGGCTTCCCCGAGGGACATCCTTGCGAGCCCGAGTTTGACGATGTCCGCACCGGCCAAGGCCACGCCCAAGGCCGCTTGACACGCGCTTGACCGCCCCGCCTGCTCCTCACCGATATTCGTAGCGACGGCCACCGAGCGAGGGACCGCTTCGCGGACCGCCGCGATGTTCAGGGGGTAGGGTGTCCCAAGAGCCGACGCAGGATACTCAACGTCCGCGATGGTCGCTCCCCCCTTTACGGATGCCAGTGCCTCGTTCTTTCCACGGATACTGACGAGCAATCTTTGCGCATTCAGAGTCACGTCAACTCCTTTCCGCCAAACAGTTGGCGCAAAACAGTGGGAAAATTCCCCTTGAGTCGGCACTTCTAAGGCGATAGGATACGTACTTGGTCTGTGTTTCGCAAGTGCTTGGGTGCGCTGCTTTTTCGAGTGAATTGATTCGGGAGTCGGCATGTACATAAGGCGTGTACGACTAATAAACATTCGATGCTTCAAGAAGCTCAATTTGGAGTTTGGCTGTCCAGAGGATGGATGCAGGGTTGTTCTTCTGCTTGGGCCGAATGGGACTGGTAAGACTACGATCTTGCGGTGTATAGCTATCGGACTCTCGGATGAAACCGGTGCGGCGGGCCTCCTTAGTGAACTCGAAGGAGATATAGTTCGAGATGGAGCCAAGCTTGGAGTCATTGAAATTGATCTGCTTGATGCAGATGGGAGGGTGTTCACTCTCAGGACCGAGATATCACATGAGGATGGAACTGCCTCCGGCAGTCCGAGAATAGGAAAGAAGCCTGATCCGGAAGGATTCCGCCGGGAGAAGTTGTTTGCCTGCGGATACGGAGCGGCGAGAAGGGCATTTGGTGATAATTCATATGACAAATACCGTCTTATTGATGCGGTGTACACTCTTTTTAGCTATGACGCTGCTCTGCAGAACATAGAAATACCTTTTTACCGATTATCGTATGGCAAAGTGGATATTCATGACCTCTTCAGGCGATTTGAGTCGATTCTTGACCTTCCGCCAGACTCTATCTCCCTGGAGAGTTCAGGCTTGAGAGTGGGCGGGCCGTGGGGAAAGCCTTTACCCGTGGGAGCCTTGGGAGATGGATATGCGGCAACTTTGGCTTGGCTATCCGATATGATTGGCTGGGCGATGCTCTTTAAGCGCGAGGAATTCAAGGCCGTCAACTTCCCGGGCATCGTGTTTGTCGACGAAATTGAACAGCATCTCCACCCTGCGTGGCAGAAGCACATAGTCGGGGAACTACATAGGCAGTTTGGGGACTTGCAGTTCATAATGACATCCCACGCGCCGATGTGTGCGATCGGGGCAGCAGACCTCCCGGACGAAAAATGCGACCTCGTTGTACTCACGCCGAGAGAGGGATGGGTAGATGCGAGTTCGGGACACAAGCCGCCAAGAAATCAGCGAGCCGACCAAGTGCTTACCTCGTATCTCTTCGGCCTGCAAACAACGAGGGGTGACAGAACTCTGGAGAGGATAGAAAGATATGTTGAACTGTCAGGCAAGAAGCCGCTGGGTAAGGACGAGGAAAGAGAAATAAAATCGCTGCGAGCCGATCTCGAAGACACACTGGGTTCTGCCGAGACCGAGCTTCAGCGAATAGTGGAAACGGCAGTCCACGAGGCGATACGCAGTTTGCTGCAGGCGAGTCCGCAATACAAGTCATTGGATCCGTCTGTAGCTGGCTATGAGATACGCCGACAGATTCGCGACCTCTTTCAGGCCGAGGAACGACATGGTGAAGGTTGATTTTCCGGAGCCAGACACAAAAGAGTGGCGGGCTTGGGTTGCGCAGTGCGCACGTGAGCAGGCAAAGCATGTGAACGCTATCGAGGCTGGCGAAGAATCTGAAGTTAAGGGCCCAGTCTATAAAGGTGTGAAGTTCGGAATCAAGACCTCCGTGTATATGAATCCGACGGCGTATTTCTTCGGTAAGTGTGCTTACTGTGAATCGCGCATGAGTGAGAATCAGCCAGGGGACATCGAACATTTTAGGCCCAAGAATGCCGTGAGGGATATCAAGAACGAGACCGTGACGGTCGATGGAGGAGCGAGATCACATCCCGGTTACTATTGGTTGGCTTACTGTTGGCGAAATCTCTTGCCTTCATGTAGGGACTGTAATAGTCCGAGCAAGGCGAAAACTGGGCAACTGATTGGAAAGGGAAACCGTTTCCCCGTGGAAGGCAATGAGTATGCCTGTAGATCGGGTGAAGAGCTACGCGAGAGGCCGCTGTTGATCAATCCTACGATAGAAGACCCGGAGGATCACATCGAGGTTGATGCCACTGGGCTGATGCATGCGCGCAATGGATCAATCAAAGGTAGGACGTGCATAGACGTCTTCGGACTCAACGTGCGAGAGGCGTTAGTTGAGGGGAGAAGACGTGCCTTTAAGAAGATGCAGAATGAGACCGGTCTGGCGCTCTTGGCAGCCGTGAATGGGTACCCTGATGTGCAAGATCGTCTTACTGAATTCTGGGACGCATGGCACGGTAAGGCCCCGTTTTCTGCTGCGAGCAGGGCTGCCATCCGACAACACCTATCTGCACGCGCGATAGACCTTCTGCTCCAGCTTTACTTAGATCTAGCCGACAACTGATGAAAATGCACGCGACAAAGCCCTACGGTGTTGAGCTAATCCTTGACCTGCATGGATGTGATGTGTCCACCTTCACGAGAAAGAGCTTGGATGCCTACTTCCATACGCTTTGCAGGGCAATTCATATGCAGAAATGTGAGCGTTACTTCTGGGATGACGTAAGAGTGCCGAAGAAGGAGAGGCAAACGCTCGCTCATACGAAAGGAACGTCGGCCGTCCAGTTCATCCTGACGAGTTCGATCGTGATCCACACTTTGGACTTGCTGGAAGCGGCCTACATCAATATATTCTCCTGCAAGGCCTTCGACAGAAAGGTCGCCATGAAGGTTACGAAGGAGTGGTTCAAAGCCAAGAGGTGCAGGACACACTTCATTGAGAGGATATAGGATGCTGCTGACCGAGCAGGAGATCCGCGTCCCCTTCTGCGAAAACAACGTACCCCTGCTGGCCCACTTTGAAGAGCACATTGCACGCCAGATTCCCCAGGGTGCCCATCTTACGCGATTTGTGGTCACGGGCAGTGATTTGGAGGGGGTTCATTGCGAGTTCGCTATGTTGTCGCGAGCGGAGGGGCATCCGACATCCGTACCCACGGCAATATTCAAGTTCGTGCGCAGGGAGCTTGAGAGTTCGGACAAGTTCAACGCCGTGATGCTCGTGCCTACCGGGATCGGGGCGGAGATCGGCGGACACGCCGGGGATGCGACGCCTGTTGCCAGGATGCTTGCTTCCATGTGCGACACCCTGATCACCCACCCTAATGTTGTCAACGCCTCCGACATAAACGAGTTGCCTGAGAACGGCTTGTACGTGGAGGGCAGTGTCATATCGCGCCTCCTGATGGGCACGGCGGGGCTCCAGAAAGTGCGGGCGAACCGTGTCCTCCTGGTCATTGACGAGCACGAGGATAGGCAGGTATCCGAGTTGGCGATCAATGCCGCTTCCGCGGCTCGTGTAACGCTGGGGTTGAACTGTCCCGGCGTCCTCAAGATCGATCCGCCCATATACATGCGCGCCGATTATTCCTCATCAGGAACCGCTGTCGGGCGCATCGAGGGACTGGAGAGGCTCCTCGACGCTTTGTGGGATCGCCGTTCGGAGTTCGATGCAGTTGCTATCGCTTCGCAAATCGATATTGCCGAGGGCTTGAAGAAGGATTACTTCCAATCGAATGGCCGAATGATCAATCCGTGGGGTGGTGTGGAGGCCATGCTGACCCATACGGTGTCCATGCTGCTAAACGTTCCGTCGGCTCATGCTCCTATGGTGGACGATATGGACGAAGCCAATGCAGTCTTCGGTGTGGTCGATCCGAGGATGTCTGCGGAAGCCGTATCGAGCGCTTTCCTCCACTGCGTTCTCAAAGGGCTTCATCGCAGCCCACGTATCGTCACAGATCGCGCGCTCTTCGCGCATCCTGAAGTGCTGACCGCAGCGGACATCTCCTGTCTCGTAATCCCAGACGGCTGCGTTGGTCTGCCCACCCTTGCCGCTGTGGAGCAGGGCATTCCCGTTATCGCGGTACGCGAGAATCGTAACCGGATGCAGAACGACCTCACGGAACTGCCGTTTGCGCCGGGCAAGCTGTTCATCGTGGAGAACTATCTTGAGGCGGCTGGAGTCATGGCTTCTCTCAAGGCTGGGGTAACCGTGGAGGCCGTGCGACGTCCTCTGAAGGAAACCCACGTGTTCAGCAGAAACGTGCGTCCGCGCACGGAGCCGCCCATCCAGACCTGCACCAGAGCGTTGATTCGCGAGTAGCATTCCTGATGTCGAAGAAGACCGACAGGGACGGACATCTTAATAATGCCAGAGTTTACCTCTCTGGCCCTATGGATTTCGTCGCATCGCGATCAGAGGAGAGGCAATCGGGATGGCGAGTCAGAGTGGGCGAATTTCTGCGGTCCTTTGGGGCAACCGTATTTGACCCATGGTTCAAGCCGAAGGTGCGGGGTTTCCATGAATACGGCAGGGAGGATGTTGCCACCGTTCAACTCCGCGAGGAATGGGTCTTTGATCCCACCTCGCAGGGCGCGCAAACGCGAGCTCGCTGTGCGCACGCGTTCTGGGAGACCATGCACGTAGCCCCGCATGGTGGACATAAGCGACTTTGTGATCGCCTACTGCCCAACAAATATCTACAGTGTGGGCACACCACACGAGATCATCACAGCAAGGCAGCAGCACAAGCCTGTCCTTTTCGTAAGTACGCCGGTGAAGTTCCCAGCACTCGATGGGCTTCGCAAGCACTTGTCTGACGCGGGTGACAAAGAAGGCCAGCGATTGCTGAGCCAATTGATCGAGCAAGTCCCAATCAAGGAGAATCCCAAGGAAACACCCAGCCTGATTAACGTCAACTATTTTTTCCCTTCAGCGACAATTATTTCTTCCGTTCCCCAGCCCCCCTATAGGGGGGCTGATTCTGGACCCGTATCATCGTCTTTCTTTCTCTTCTTGGCCTCTTCGGCCCGGTAGCTGGGGACATTCAGCTCCAGCACCACGCTGTGGTGGATCAGCCGGTCGATGGCCGCCGCCGTCGTCATCGGGTCTTTGAAGATCACCTCCCACTTCGAGAACGGCAGGTTGCTGGTCAACAGCATGCTCCCGCGTTCGTACCGATAGGCCAACAGGGTGAACAGGACCTCCATCTCGTCCCGGTCCTGTTTGACGTACCCGAAGTCGTCGATCATCAGGGCGTCGTACTTCGAGAGCTTCTTCAAGAGCTTGTCCAACTCCAACGCCCGCTTGGCGCGTAGCAACTGCTGGACCATCACGTCGCAGGTACTGAAGTACACCCGCCGCTGCTGTTGGGCCAACGCGTGGCACAGACCACAGAGCAAGTGCGTCTTGCCACTGCCGGGAGGGCCGAAGGCCAGGAGATTCTCATTACGGTCCACGAAGGAACCCTCCAGCAGGATCTTGACCTGCTGGCGGATCTTCAGGGGCATCCGTTTGAGATCGAAGTTCGCCAGGGTCTTTTCCAGCGGCAGCCCGGAGGTCTTCACCAGCCGGGCGATCTTGTTGGTCCGCCGGGCTTCGCATTCCCGCTGGGCCAACTCCAACAGGTACTGCTCATAACTGAGCTCTTCCTGGACGGCGCGCCGGCTGCATTCGGCATAGTACTCCCGGATGGCCGGCAGGTGCAGTTCCTTGAGCAACTCCGTCAACTGCTGGTGCACATTCTGGTTCATGGGACCAGGACCTCCTGATATTCCAACAACTGATCGTACATCCGCAAGTCCACCGGCGCGATCTCGATCTCCGTAACCGCCGGCGGCCGGAGCCGGGCCTGGACCCGCTCTGCGACGACCTTCACGTCGAGCGGACCAGCCTGGCTGAGGAAGAACCGCAGGGTCTCATTGACCAGCGTTTCGCTCTCCTGGGCGGCCAGTTCCAGGAGCTTGAGATACTGCTTGTTGCCCTGCTTGGCCCCGGCCTGCTCCCGCAGCAGATCGTAGGCGATCCGAAACTGACTGGTGGGAAACAGGTCGTCCTTGTACCGGTAGTTCTCGAACGCCCCGGGCTTGCGAACGAGCCGGTCGATCACATGCCGGTAGTTGATCCGGTGACCGTTTTCCCCGCGTAAGCGCGGCAGCACCTCGATCTGGCGCTGGGCATACCAGACCTCGATCTGCTCGGCGTAGAGGCGGGCCTTCACTCGTTCGCCGGCCAGCCGGCTGTGCAGGGAGTAGGTGTTCTTGAGCACGCGAATCGTCCCGAAGACGCCCACGCGGCATTCGATCTCGCGGAAGTCCTCGTGCCGCCGGGCCGGCAGCCGACGCAGGACCTGCAATTCCTCCCGCAGGCGTTCTTGACGACCCGCATCGAGCTGTTCGAACATCTGCTCCAGGAACCGCTCGTATTCCGCGCGATTCACGAAGTCGCGGCTGCCACGCAACATCAGGGCCTGATCCACCGCCTTCTTGAGCCGGTAGTGACGCTGCTCCACATCCCCGTTCTCCTCGGGGCTCCGCGGCTGAATCTTGCCGCTCGTAAATCCATCGTGGTTCGCCAGCCCCCGGTAGTGCGCCGTGAACGTCTCCGGATTACCGATCCGATTGACCGCCGACGTCAGATTGTCCGTCCGATGGTACTTCGTCACCCCACCCAGCTTCCACAAGGCATTCTGCAGCCCCAGACTCAAGCTCTCGTAGCTCTCCGAGAAGCACACCGTCCCGGTCTCCCAGTTCGACCAGCACAGCACGAAAGGGTACAGCAGGTGCACAAAGGGAACCCCGCCGATCGTCACGCCCAGGCTCCCCATATGCGTGAAGTCCGATTCACACCATTCGCCCGGCTCGTACACCTGGGCAAAGAAGATCTCCTTGGCCGGGCCCTCCAGAGCCCGCCACCGCTTCACCCGCCGCTGGAACGTCCGCAACTGGCCGTCCTGGTACCTGCCGGGCCACTCCCGCTGTAAGGCCGCAAACAGCGTCTTGGCCTCCAGACCCGGATTGTCCCTCAGCAGTTCCTCCGCCCACGGCCAATCCTCCGCAAACGCATCCTCGCGCGTCTTCCAGTCGTGGGCCACCCGACACTGGCTCGGCAGCTTCCCCAACCGCCGATACTTCCGCGCCGTCTTGTCCGTCATCCCCGCCTTCGCGGCCGCCGCCTCCAACGTCTTC
>Ga0194126_10011778_pt1 | contig 11172 bp, 7 predicted proteins | sample TA2KigC150mmetaG_FD_148641 | JGI IMG/M metagenome (GOLD analysis project Ga0194126, IMG submission 148641) | Freshwater microbial communities from Lake Tanganyika, Tanzania - TA2015035 Kigoma Deep Cast 150m | ecosystem: Environmental > Aquatic > Freshwater > Lake | place: Tanzania: Lake...
CGAAATAGTATCCAAGCCGGTTTTTTGCAATCCTGTCGGGAGAGGCGCGGCTGGACCTGGCTTTAAAGCGCCGAAGGCGGTCGGTTGGGCGGAAATTGTATCCGCCGCCGCAGTATCAGGCTTGACAGCGGCAGAGTCGGCGGCAATCTTAAGAAGGGTGTCGGAACGCGTTGTGTCGCGCACAGCAAAGGTCAAGCCGGCGCGCGCTGGAAACAGCGCCGGATTGACCAGCCGATCGAGCGCCGTCGTGCGCCGAAAGCCGATGCGGCGCGCATCTTCAGTCGATGGCTGATTCTCGGCTGGCGCCAACCCGAATGATACCAATAGCCCGACCAGCGCCAAGCCGGCGAGCCTTAATACGCTGAATGACGGATTAAGCCGCTTGGGTTTGCCGGGCGGCGGCGTTTGCATTGCGGACCCGCGTCCTCTTAATTATTTGAAAACGGTATCGAACGGTTTGAGCGGCAGCCTTGAATAATTTTGTATTATATCCTAATTTAAAAATAAAAATTTGTGTTCGCAAGTCTTGCTATATAGAATATTTATTATTAACATTAAGGTTGTAAATCTCAAATGATTCTTTATGCGTCAAATGATGACAATATGTGTCATTTCTGGCTTTAGGCTTTAGGCTTTAGGTTATATAGACTGTCGGATAATGCCATTTAGTCCGCCGTCGACTCGCCGCAGTCGACGGCAGAACATTGTCCTTCCGATAGATACGTTGCCGACCACGGCGGGTCGGCAACGGAAACAGGCATTTTCAGACAGTCTGGGACGCTCGCGTCCGCCGAAAACCAAGCATAGAATGTGGCGGACGAGGGCGTCCGTCTTGCCATCAGTTAATAAATTCAACATTTTTGCAATTACCTCAATCATTATCAATATAAAATCCGCGTTCCGTTTTAGGAGTAGTATAATGTCGCCGCATCGGTTTAGGCTGTTAACAGCCGTTATAATTTTAACCATACCATTTGTGTCGCTCGGTTTAGAGCGCAGCGGTTCCGCTGCCGCGGACGAATACTGGCGGCGAGCGGATTCACCAGTCTATATTGCCGGTATATTTACAGTTCCCCTTGGCAGCCGTCTGACGATAGAGCCCGGCGTCGAAGTTCGTTTTCAAGCAAACAGCGGACTCAACATCCAAGGCGATTTAGTCGCAGTCGGCGCGCCGGATGACTCAATCCGCTTTACTTCCGCCGGCGAACGCAGCGCCGGCGCCTGGAAGGGTATAACTTTTCGTAGTCTGAACGATGCTCCAGCCTACGACGACGATGGTAATTACATCGGCAGCGGATCCATTATGGACTATTGCGTTGTTGAATATGCCGGTCAAAAAGTATCCGAGACCAGCGCGGCGCTGGAGATTATCACCGTATCGCCGCTCATCAAACGCACCTCCATCCGCGCGTCTCAAGCCGTAACCGGCACAATCCGCTGTTCGCAAAATGCAGCGCCTTTAATCTGCGATAGCCACATCGAAGGCAATCGCGCCGTCCGCGGCGGGGCGCTGAGTTCCGACATCGGCGCCCATCCTATGCTGCTCCGAAATTGGATCGGCTCGAATACCGCCGACGATAACGGCGGCGCGTTGTATGTATCACTTGGCGATTTAACATTACGCGATAATTTCATATACTCCAATCTCGCCGGCGCCTCCGGAGGCGCGCTCTACGCCGCTCGCTCAAACAGCCTCGTCATCGAGGGTAATCATTTTCGCGCCAACAGCGCCCGCGAACGCGCCGCAACTATTTTATTGACTGAAAAAGTCACCGCGGTCTTAAGTCAAAACGCTTTCGAACAGTCAGCAGATTACATCTATCTCGAAAAAGCCAAAGAACCTGTCGAAGCCAGCCGCAACTGGTGGGGTGCGCCGCCGACGCAACTAACTTTTGGAGATTTAATACGCGACCGTAAGGTTGATGCCGCTGAACCGTTAATAAATATCGAACCGCTGCTCTGGGCGCCGCCGGAAAAACTACTTACTAATCCATATAAGACGCAGAAAATTATAGTCTGTCGCGACGACGACTACAATTTGGAAATTCCGTTCGGCGTAGCTGAATGCGCGCCCTTGCGCCTCCGCCTCGACGCCGTCGATATTAATCCTCTGTTCCAAGATGTCGTCCGGGCGCGGCTCACTTCCACGCTCGACCCGCAAGGCATTGTCGTCCCCTTGACCGAGACCACAGCCAGCAGCGGTATTTTTACTTTCAAAGCCAGCGTCGGTCTGAAGTCTAACCAGGAGAAATATATTATAGGCGACCGCGATGGCGGACATATCGATATTTCAACTGCCTTCGCTCCCGATATACATAAGCAATACCCGACCCTGCCGGCGCTGCCGATAATCTCCGACTTTGCCATCGCCGACATCGTCGATATATCCCATATGACCGACCATAAACCGCGTTTTGCCTGGTCTTACTTTGAAGTCGTCGAACGCCCGCAGAAATTAATTAAAGTGGTAGTTACAGATGTGAACAGCGATGCGTCGGTCTGGAACTCCGGCGAAGTCAAATCCAGCCATTGGCAAATAATCTACGATGGACAACCATTGCAGGACGGCGAAACCTATAATGTTACGCTGAATGTGTCCAGTGGCAAATACTGGAGCGAACCGTCCTATCTGCAATTCAGGATGAACAGCCTGCCGACGGCGCCCGAACCGCTGCTGCCTGAGCCAAATTCGATTATGGCTATCCTGACGCCTTTATTGTCAACCGTCTTGTCGTCTGACCCCGAAGGCGATGAATTGTTATACGAACTCGAAATATTCCGTTTGCAAGGCGCAGAGGCAGCGCAGAGCATTTTCAAGGTTCAGCCGGGCATTTCAGATGTTCAATGGACGCCCGAACCGCTGGAAGAGAATGGCGCCTACCGCTTTCACGGCCGAGCGCTTGACCCGTTCGAAGCCGGTCCGTGGAGCGCCTGGCGGACATTCTATGTCAATACCATCGAAGAGCCTCCGGCGGCATTCGATTTAATCTCGCCGGTCGATGAGACAACAATTTACGACCTTTGGCCTGAATTAACCTGGCGGGCGGCTTCCGACCCGGATCCGCTGGCGAGTCTGACTTACACAGTCGAAATCGGAACAAGCGCGTCGCTGGTCGGCGCGCTGCGCTATTCTAATATCAGCGATGCTAGATTCAAACTGCCCGATGCGTTGTCGAACCTGACCGATTATTACTGGCGCGTAACCGCCGTCGATAATACCGGACGCTCGACTTACTCGTCATCGGTTGGGCGGTTTAAAGTTGACACTACGCCCTCGATTCCAATGCTCGCCGCGCCGCTGAACGGCGAGGAACGCAAACCGGAGGCAAATCTGACCTGGAATGTCGCCTCCGACCCTGACCCGCGCGATAAAATCGTCTATGACTTGCGCGTTTATGAAACATCCCGAATGGACCGACCGGTCGCTCAAGTCGATGGCTGTGAGACGACCTATTTACCGGTCAACCAACTTAACGGCTGGGAGATGTTAGTTGACAACCACATCTATTACTGGCAGGTTCGCGCCCGCGATAATCATAATTATAGCAGCGATTTCAGCGGCAGCGGTTCGTTCTTCTTCAACCGCTTCAACGATACGCCTTCGATGCCGATGGTAAATGCGCCACGGGATACTGTCACAAAAACAAACGACATTCTCTTTGCCTGGCAGCCGTCCTCCGACCCGGACTTATCAGATCCGCCTTCGACCTTGACTTATGATATTCAATTGACGACTTCGACTTTCGACGCAGCCGCCAAAACCTTCGCTTCGCGTCCCGGCGCCGATAACCTGAGCATCAAATTAGACGACAATATGCTCTGGCATTACCGCGTGCGTTCGCGCGACGACGAAGGCGCGGTTTCCGATTGGACAGATCCACGCTCGGTGTTAGTGAACATCGCTGAAGATCCGCCGACACCGTTCGATTTGAACAGTCCGGTAAAAGGCGCTGTCATAGCGGCTATTGACTCACTCGACTTCAGTTGGAACGCCAGCCGCGATGTCGATTACGGTTCGTCGGCGCGCTATCGGCTTGAGATTATCGCGCCCAACGGGCGAACTTTCACTTATGAAACGCCACAAACCCAATGGTTGTTCCGAGAAACTCTTGAAAATGAGACTCACTACCGCTGGCGGGTTTTCGCCATCGACAACATCGGGCTGACGACGGTCTGCCGGTCGGAGTTCACCTTTAGAACTAATTCGACGCCTTCGGCGCCGCGCGCCTTAACGGCTGCCGGCGCGATATTAAAACCGGACCACCAGTTAAGTTGGAGCGCTTCATCCGACCCCGACCGCCGCGATATTATCACATACCAGGCGCAGGTCAGCGGCGATTCGAAATTCATCGAAATCCTCGCCCATCGCGAGAATATTGAGCGCACGCAAGTCAACATCCGCGACCTTGAAGGTTTTGCCCGCTTGAAAGACAACCTGAAGCGCTATTGGCGGGTGCGCGCTATCGACCAACGAGGATTTTACTCCGGATGGAGTCCTATTTCTGAAGTTGTTTTAAATCTGCGCAATGATGTCCCCGGCGACTTCAACCTGCTCAGCCCGGCCAACCGCGACACCTTAAATGACCTCGCGCCGACTTTGAAGTGGCAGGCGGCGCGCGACCCCGACCCGGCGGCAAGGGTAACTTATACTGTCGCCGTTGCGCGCGATGCAGACTTCAGTCAGTTCGTCATTAACGCCCGGGCGCTGTCCGGAACATCCTTTAAAATACCGGAAGGCGCGCTCGAGCGCGGCGCAATGTATTATTGGAAGATAACAGCGGAAGATGACGAAGGCGCATCGACTTATGGTTCAAATTCCGACGCCGACCCCTGGCGCTTCTATATTAAAACCTTACCGTCGAAATAAGGCGCAGAAGGATTACACTTCAAAGCAAAATGGCGTCTTGTCACGACCTTTTGTGTAGATTTCAAATGGAATAATTCGATAATTGTGAAATTGTTGTCCAATTCAACCACTGCGTCTAAATAATTTATGCTTTCTTTCGACAAATATCAGGGTCTCGGCAACGACTTCATCCTCTTCGACCGTGTGCATAATGAGCTGCCTGTTCCCAACCCGGCTCAGATTCGGCGTCTTTGCGACCGACGGTTCGGCGTTGGAGGCGACGGCATCCTGCTCTTCGAGCGCGCTTCGGATCCTGCTGCGTCGCGGATGGTATATTTCAACGCCGATGGAGGCCGCGCCGAAACCTGCTTCAACGGGCTGTGCTGCATAGCCCTGCATACCGTCCGCACATCGGTCGCTGCTCCATTTAGCAATTTCATCATCGCGACCGACGCCGGAAATGTCAAAGCCGCAGTGAATATAGAAGCCGGATTGGTCGAAGTCGAATTGCCCGGTCCGGAATTCAAACCGGATTTAATTCCGACCACGGCCGACAGCGAAAACTTTGAGTTGCCCCTGGTGAATAATCGTTATGTAAAAGGAACAACCTTATCACTGGGCAATCCTCATTTTATAGAATATCGCTCTGAAGACAATCTGGATGACCTCAATCGCCGAGTATTGGATGTCGGCGCCGAAGTCGAAAGGCACCCTTTTTTCCCGCGTGGAATGAATTTTGAAGCGGCTTTTAAGGTCGATGATGAGGATATTTTAATGGCGGTTTGGGAGCGGGGAGTAGGTCGGACTTTGGCTTGCGGCTCAGGCGCTGCGGCAAGTGTCTGCGCCGGCGTGCGCAGAAATATCCTGCCGGCAAACCGACCGGTCAAGGTGAGGATGACCGGCGGCGATTTAACTGTCGCCATCGAAGCGGATTTCAGCCGGGTGAAGATTATCGGCGAAGCCAAATGGGTTTTCGCCGGACAAGTTTCATTGTAGTGTTGTCATAGTGTTAATAAAGTTCTTTTAATGTCCCGCTTCCTTCCTGCCCGGCGCCTGGCGCTGCCGAACTACCCCTTTGCCGAATTGGAGCGTCAAGCCTCAGCGCTGCGCCGCGCTGGCAAGTCGGTCTGTGATTTGTCTATCGGCGACCCGGACCTGCCGCCGCCCGAATTCATCGTCGATGCCGTCCGTCAGTCGCTCAATAATCCTCGCAGCCATCGTTATCCATCCAGCCGCGGCGACCACGAAGTGCGCGCATCAATCGCCAGATGGTTCAAAGGGCGTTTCGGCGTCGATATCGACCCTGAGCGGCAAGTCGCTGTTACCATCGGCGGCAAGGAGGCTCTGGCGCAGATAGCCCGCGCGGTAGTCAATCCCGGCGACCGTGTTGCATTCCCCGACCCCGGCTATCCAGTCTATAGCCGCGCTGGCTGCCAATTCGTCGATGGAGCGCCAGTCAAGATACCGCTTTCAGTGCAAAACGCCTTTCTGCCCTTGCTGTCCGATATCCCTTCAGCGCGCCTGCTTTATTTAAACTACCCAAATAATCCGACCGGCGCGACCGCTAATAAGGATTTTCTATCTAATTTGGCGCTATTGATAGACGATAATCCGGAAATGGTCGCGGCTTATGATATGGCTTACAGCGAGATGACCTTCAGGACGCCGGCATTATCACTGCTACAGTTCACCGATCGTTGCATTGAGTTCCATTCGCTTTCGAAGATGGCAAACGCTACGGGCTATCGCGTCGGTTTTGCCGTCGGCGATATCGATTTGATCGACGCTTTGGCGCGCGTCAAAGAAGAGATTGACTCCGGCGCGCCGCTGCCCTTTCAAATGGCGCTCAAAACCGCTTTGGATAGATATGAAGGCGCCGCGCCGCCGCCGGAATTCACCGCGCTTAAAGAAATCTACTTCCGCCGCAAAAACGCTTTGACCAAGGCTCTCGCCGATGCGGGCTACGATGTCTTCGATGCCGCGGCGACCTTTTATATCTGGTTCAAAGTCGGCGAGGATGAGATGCCGTTTATTTCTGCCGCGTTGAATAAAGGATTGCTGCTGACGCCGGGGCGCGGCTTTGGCTCTGGCGGCAAAGGTTGGGCGCGGGCATCCATCACTGCGCCGGACGAGGTTATCGAACAATCTATGGAAATTATTAGGACATTGTAATATTTTGAATTAGAAATGACTGAAAATCATCCCTTATCTCCCAATTTTTATAATATAAGATTAAAGTCCTTCTTTTTGCCAGCCTATATCATCCATATTGCCCGTAATGTCTTTCTGTCCATAGCATCCGTCCAAGCACTATCGAATGAAATCCAATCCTCGCATACATAATCCTTAGGGCAGTGCTTCCTGCGCGATCGGGCGATAGCCGACTACATTGCCGCGACGTTGCCGCTTGGCGAGCCGGTCATCGAAATTGGCTGCGGCGATGGCTTCTTCACCGAAGCCCTGCTCGATGCCGGACATCAAGTGCTGGGCGTGGAAATCGATACGAATTGGATTCCAAAACTTCAGCGCCGCATCCGCCATCGTCGTGAATTCCAACTCATCGCGCCAGACATTCTAACGCTGGACTGGTCGGCTCTGTTCGCCAAATTCGACCGGATACAGGTAACCGGCAATCTGCCTTACCATTTAACCAGTCCAATTATATTTTCTGTTTTCAAGCAGGTGCGGGAAGCGGGAGGGATTTCACGGCTGGTCGTGATGTTGCAAAGAGAGGTGGCGGAGCGATTTGCTGCAGAATCCGGCGGGCGAGGTTACGGCAGTATAACGGTCTTGGCGCAGTATCACAGCCAAATAAAGTATTTGTTGACGGCGCCGAAGGATAGTTTTTATCCACAGCCGCGCGTCGAAGGGGGAGTGGTAGTTTTCGATTTTAAACTACACCCTCAATTACCTGGTGTTGGCTACGAATATTTTCGGCGGCTGGTGCGCGGTTGCTTCGCTCAAAGACGCAAAATGCTGCGCAATGCCATCCGCGTCGTGAACGACCTGCCAACTGACTGGGAAGCCATCGACTTCGATTTCTCCCGCCGCCCCGAGCAGGTCTCTTTCGAAGAATATCTTCGACTTGCGCAATCTTTAATAGCGCTGAAACCCGCTGCTTCGTAACTTCGTAGCCCGGCTTCTCTGAAGCCGGGTTAAATTTGTTTCTTCCTTCTTCCTGCCCAGTAAATCACATTCCCGACAATAATCATCGCCACAATCAGCAGGTGGCCGACGGATTGGGCATCCATAAAGGTTAGCGCCAGAGCTGGTTTCTGCAGCAGTTGCTCGTATTCGGCGCAACCGGCTATCCCCGACAACATCCCCTTCAACTGCCCCGACTGTAAGTAGGCTGAAAACTCCGGCACCGACACCGCCCCCGCACCGGAAATCATTGTAATATTGAACCTTGACTGTGCATACTGGACATACTCCTTCGTGCCGGGGTAACCGACGGAGATGTTCACGAACAGCGGGAAGGAACTATAGTTCCGCACACTGTTCATAAGGGGGATTGAGTCGATGGCTGTGCCGTGGTAGTCAACCGGAAAGGCGTCACGGAAGGAGCGCCCGATGTCAACGATTACCGCCTCGCGACCCTCCTTATAGCCGAGGTCCACATAGTCAACGCCGTAACTTTTATCGTTGCCGCGCTCAGCGAGGACGGTCCGCAGCGCCAGTTCTAACATCGGCGGTCCCGCCGGCCAGAGCGAGAAGGCTACTACCCGCAGGTTCTTGCGGAACAGATGCCGGAGGGTGGCTTCGGTCATCGGATAGAGCTCGGCTTTCGAGCCGGGGTCGTAATCGCTGGACAGCAGCACTAACGAGCCTTCCGGCAACCGCTCGATGTAGTCGTGATAGGCTTGCGTCGAAGCCGATATTTGCAGCGGTATGCGCAGCGGGAAAAACAGCGGCAGCAACACCGCGAGCGCTACTAACAGAAACACCCAGCGCCGGTCGAGGCGCTCAAGTTTGGAAATTAGGGATGTTTTGGGCATCGGATTGAAGTTTTCTGGATATAATGGACGATATGGACTAAATGGACTCTATGGACACATCTTGAAAGATTATTTGACTAACATTAAAGGTTGGGTGTTGGATTTTCCGTGTGAATTGGACAGTTTCACCCAATACTTGCCGGCGGGGATGTTGGACGCGTTCCAGATTAGTTGTCTCTCGCAACTTTACTTAGATTATTGTATAGATTTACAATGTGCCGGTCATTTAGGTCGAGGATATCAATAGTGATAAATTCCTATCTTGTGATGTGAAGCGAGAATCGCAAAATCTATGTTTATTTCAATCAGTTAATTTGCTTGTGAGCATTATAATCCCTCCCAGCCCCATCGCCACTAGTAACGCAATCGCCCACAACCGTTATTGTCGGCATTCCAGGGCGGGCGGGATTTTGGATAACTGCCCATTAGGAACATCCCTAACCAGGCGCTTTCCAGATAATCCGCTCCCCGCCGGAACAGCGCCCACCAGGCGAAAATACCGAACAGGACAAAATAGACAACAAAGGAAATTATCTCACCGGTTTCCATTAAATAATACCTCTTATCCCTCTGAGTTCTCTGTGTCTCTGTGTTTAATCATTTACCTAGATACGAACGTTCGATGCCGAAGACCATTTTCAACCCGGTGGCGACCGCGCCGAGCGCGGCGCCGATGAGGATGGCTCGCTGGGCGACCATATTCGGCACTTCCATAATCCAGTCTGTCAGCCCGGGCAAGTCTTTCCAAATCATCTGCCCGACCGGTACGCGACCGAGCATCACGATGACGGCAGTTGCCGCCAGCAGCGCAGCCTGCCACGACCGCACCCGGAACGCCCGGAAGGCGGCTGACGCGATGTAGAACGCCAGTGTGGCATACATCGTCGAACTCATCGGGACATACATCTGCAGGTAGAGCCGGTCGTTGAAAAAGCTCCCCGGTGTGATGCCGCCGATGAAACCCGCCAGCACGACGAGCACCAGCCCGGCGATGGTGATGATTTTATATTGCCAGTCCGGCTCGCGACGCTGAATCTGGTCCACATTGACGCGCACCAGGTTCGACACACCAAGCACATACGCGAAGGCGACGACGATGACCGCCCATTGCTGGAAGCGTCCTGCCAGTCCCTGCACCGCCCAGTGCGGCACAAAGAACTGCAGCATCATAAACAGCCCGAAGAAGAGGGTCAGGCGAAGTGGAATTTCGTGACGCATTTGAATTTGGAATTTGGAATTTGGAATTTGGAATTTGGAATTATTGGTTCGTTATCGAGTTCAAGATAAATTAGTAAGACTTGATATTTACTCTTGAGTAAATATTAGATAAAATTCAAATGTAAAATTCCAAATTCAAAATCTGGACTATTGAAAGGCAAAATGTTCACTCAAATGTCCGAATTCAAATTCTAAATTCCAAATTCCAAATTCCAAATTAGTTACGCGACCGTTATATCTTTGGCAAGATAAACATCCTGGATGGTATTCAGGATTTTCACGCCGTCTTTCATCGGCTTCTGGAAGGCTTTGCGGCCGGAAATCAAGCCCATTCCACCGCCGCGCTTGTTCAGCAGCGCTGTCAGGGCGGCTTCCGCCAGGTCGTTGGCGCCGGACGCGCCGCCGGAATTAATGAGACCGACGCGCCCGTTGTAGTTGTTGATGACTTGATAACGCACCAGGTCAATGGGATGGTCGGTCATCAGGTCGGAATACATCCGTTTGTCGAACTTGCCATAACTGCTGCCTTCCATATTGAGCATCTCATAGCCGCGCAGGGCGTCAGGCAGTTTCTGCTTGATTATATCGGCTTGTATTGTCGCGCCGAGGTGATTGGCTTGCCCGGTTAGGTCCACCGCCGAGTGATAATCCTTCTTGCCCTGCTTGAAAGCCGCATTGCGAGTATAGCACCAGAGGATAGTTACCAGCCCCAACTCATGGGCGTATTCGAAGGCTTCCGACACCTCTTGCAGTTGGCGCGTCGATTCCTGCGAGCCGAAGTAGATTGTTGCTCCGACGGCTACCGCTCCCATCTCGAAGCACTGGTCCACCGATCCGAACATTATCTGGTCGTGGGCGTTGGGATAGGAGAGCAGTTCGTTGTGGTTGATCTTGACTATAAAAGGAATCTTGTGCGCCCATTTGCGAGCCACTATTCCAAGCACGCCGAAGGTCGAAGCCACGGCATTGCAGCCGCCTTCGACCGCCAGTTCGACGATTTTCTCCGGGTCGAAATAGATTGGATTAGGTGCGAAGGATGCTCCCGCCGAATGTTCGATGCCCTGATCCACCGGCAGGATGGAGAGATAGCCGGTGCCTGCCAGCCTTCCG
>Ga0194126_10011779_pt1 | contig 11171 bp, 8 predicted proteins | sample TA2KigC150mmetaG_FD_148641 | JGI IMG/M metagenome (GOLD analysis project Ga0194126, IMG submission 148641) | Freshwater microbial communities from Lake Tanganyika, Tanzania - TA2015035 Kigoma Deep Cast 150m | ecosystem: Environmental > Aquatic > Freshwater > Lake | place: Tanzania: Lake...
GGCGAGATTGTGATCATTCTCTGCGACCGACTTCAACGAGGCCCACCAGCACTTCGGTTCGTCGCTTTCCGGAGGAAGCAGCGTCCCGGCCTCGACGCCGGGCGGCTTCTTGAAACCGGAGTCCTTGTAGATGCGCCATTGCCGGAGCATCGCCGGGATATCATTTCGCTCCGGTGTCTCCGGACGTCCGCCGCCGGTGATTTTGTCCGGGTCGTAACCGTCGTTCTTGATTTCGTAGAACCAGGTTTTGCGCGCTTTCGTAGTCGCGTCGGCCTTTTCACCCCTCACTCCGGCCCTCGCCCCTCTGAGGGGCGAGGGAGAAGACTCGGACGCTTTTCGGAAAACCAGGATGCCGGTCTTCACGCCGGCGTAGGGTTTGAAGACGCCGGCCGGGAGCGAAATCACCGCCAGCAAATCGAAATCCTCGACCAGCTTTCGGCGCAGTTCGACGTGCGCGCTGGTGGAGCCGAAGAGGGCGCCCTCCGGCACGATGATCGCGCAGCGCCCGCCGGGCGCGAGTGATTCCATCGCCAGGCCGAGGAACAGCAGTTCGCTCTTCTTCGATTGCGTCGGGAGGTCCTTGCGAATGGATTCCGTCGGCAACATTCCGGCAAACGGCGGATTCGAGAGGACGACTCGGTAACGGCGGTTCACGTCCTCGTCGCTCAGGCCGCCCATTTCGGACAGCACATTGGCGCGCTTCACGCGGGCGTTGCGGATGCCGTGCAGGACAAGATTCATCATCGAGATACGCATCATCTGACGCGACACTTCGATGCCGTAGATGGAACGTTCGAGCAGTTCCCAATCGGGAACCTTCTCGCCGGGGCCTTTGCGGTAGGTCTGGAGGTTGGGCATGTCCTTCTTCGCCTGGGGGAGCGTCAGGCCGCGTTTTTCCAGCCATTCCTCGCCGTAAATCGGCACCTCGCTCGGTTCGGTGGAATACTTGGAGAGGATGTGCTCGATCGCATCAATCAGGAATCCCGCCGTACCGCAGGCGGGATCAAAAATGGAATCGCCCAGGTCCGGGTCGAGCATTTCCACCATGGCTTTGCGAATCTGGCGGGGCGTGCGGAACTGTCCCATGTCCGACTGCGGCTGACGCGAGAGGTACTGGAGCAGATACTCGAAGATGTCGCCTTTTACGTCCGGCCCCAGCTTGGTGAAGTTGAAGGAGTCAAGCCCGTCGATGACTTCCTTCAACACGTGGGCATCGTCAATCTCCAGCTTGGCATCCTGGAAGTAAATGGCCACTTGCGGCTCCTCTTTGAGAAGCGACGCCATATAGGGGAACACTTCATCGCGCAGGAAGTCCCGGAGGTCATTGCCACTTTTGAAGCGCCAGTTGCTCCAGCGGTAACGGCTGGCCTGGTCTGGGAACAGGGGCTTGCCGTTGCCGCCCGATTTTCCCTTGAGCAGCCGTGCTTTCACTTCGAGTTCGGCTTCGCGTTCGTCGAGGAGCTTGAGGTAAATCAGGTAGGAGATTTGTTCGACGAAGAGCGTTGGAACGGCCAGGCCGCCGGACCAGAGAATGTCGCAGATGCGGTCGAGTTTGCTGCGGATTTCGGGATTCATTGTTTGTGGTAAGGACGCGTTCCACCGGGTACGTGATATCCCATTCGAGCGGCCGACGACAAGGTATGGAGTCCCGGCTTCAGCCGGTCCGACACACCAAGGCCGCCTAAAGGCAGGACTACAAGCAGAAGGCCCATGAAAAGGTTGAGCGAAATCTCCGTTCGCATGGTTGCGTTCACGCCGTCTTCCGGAAAAGCGTCTGGTTCATATCGGCCACGATGTCCTGCAAGCCTTGCTCGCCGAAGAGTTCGATGCCGACGTCGGCGGCGTTCAACACTGACAGGGGTGGTTCGAATAGATCCTCCAACTCGACTTTGCCAGTGGCGAGGCCGCGGTTTTTGAGCAGCGCGAGGTATTGGGCCTGTTCGGGCGTGACGTTCTTTGAGACCAGCCAGGCATGGAAATTCTCGGTGATCTCGTCGTCTTTGCTCTTGAGCTTCTCCAAACCGAGCGCGTGCCGGACGAATTCGATGAGGTTCCCGGCCGCGCGTCGATACGCCAGACGGAGATTCTCCTCGTTGAAGTAGTTCTCCGGACGATTCAGCTTTTCGGCAAGGGCGTGCTCTTCGGATTCAGTCAACGGTTGTCCGTCTTTGATTTTCTGGATCAGCGGATCGTTCTGCGCCGCGGCGCGGATGGACTCCTCCCAGTTCGTGACATAGACCTTCTTGTCAACGCGTTCGCCCGCAGGGCCGACTTCGACATACGTGAGGGCGTCCAACCAATCATCCTGGATGCCGAGCTCGACCAATTCGCCAGCCGGGCCGGGCGGGCGTGTGCCACCGCTACTTCCGCTGCCGCCCGCAGGACCTTCAAAAATGTCGGTCTCACTGTCGTTGAAATACTCGTGGTTGCGGAAGAAGTCGTAGATGACGAAGCGTTTTTTGCCGATTTTCGGGCAAGTGCGCGTGCCGCGTCCGCGAATCTGCTGATAGAGGATCGGGCTGAAAATCCTGCGGCAAAGAACAACGTGTAGGACTTCGCGGCAATCGAAGCCGGTCGTGAGCATGTCCACGCTCACAGCCACCATTGGGTAGGTCTCCTTCTTGAAGCGCCGAATGGCGGCGTCGGCGGCGTGAATGTCCGAGGTAATCACCTCAGCGTAATGTCCGGCGTGTTCGGGATGAAGCTGGTTGAGATAGTAAGCCAACCGTGAGGCATGATGCTTCGTAAGGGCGAACACGATCGCCTTGCCAGGGCCATCCTGCTGCGCTGGCGCAAGTTCCTTGTAACTTTCCCACGCGAGCCGGTCGAACTCCTGCATCATCTTGCGGTTCGTGTCCTCATTGGTCCACGCGCGCTCAAATTCGGCCGGATCGTAGTTCTCGCCGTTAATCGTCGTGCCGGCCGCGATCAGTTGTGTGATGCGCTTGGCAAACCGGTAAGGGACCAGGTGGCCATCCTCAAACGCCTTCACGATCGAGTAGGCGAAATCCGGCTACCCCGTTTTGCACTGATAGAACCGGTACGTGTTACGGTCGATGTAGGCCGCAGGCGTTGCGGTGAGGCCAATATGGAGGGCGTCGAAGTGCGTGAATGCTGCTTGCCAGGCTCCATAAATCGAGCGGTGGCATTCGTCAGCGATCACGATATCAAAGTAACCACTGGTAAACTCGTGGTAGCGGCAGATCATCGTTTGCAGCAGGCAAACGGTGATTTGCTTCTGCTGCGTGGCCATGCCGGCTTTGAGCCAGTAGCTGCTGTATTCGGGGCAGAGGTCCTGCAAAGCCCCGATGGCTTGCTCGGCCAGTTGTTCACGGTCAACCAGGAAGAGAAGCCGCTCGGCGCGCCCCGCCTTGAACATTCGCCTGGCATGGAGGCAGATGATGTCGGTCTTCCCGGTGCCGGTCGGCAGTTCGATGAGGAAGCGGCGCTTGCCAAGCTCAACCGCGTGATCCAATGCACGGAGGACTTCCTTCTGGTATGGGCGCACAATTCGCGGTTCGCCGACGCGAAGGTAATCGTCGGGAATCGGAATGGTCGCCAGCGGCTTGGCTTCCTTGCGCAAGTATAGAAGGCGTTCCAAATCCCGTCGGGAGTAGAATGAACTGACGACCCGGGCGTCGTCGTTTTCGTAATCCCAGAAATAGGTCAGTTCGCCATTCGATAAGAAGATGAACGGCGCGCCGATGTATTTAGCCATCGGCAACGTTTGGTGCTTGGCAGTGTAGGGGTCGATCCGGGCTCGCTTGGCCTCGACAACGGCAAGCGGACGGCCGTTCGTTGCCAGAAGAACGTAGTCAGTCCGCCTTGACTGTTCGACCTCCGCTCCAGGAACGCCAGACTCAAAATCGTGAAGTGGTTCGGCACCGGAAACGGAGACTTCCGCTCGGACCTGTGACTTGTCCGTCGGGTCCCACCCTGCTTGCCGCAGCAACGCGTCGATCAAAATTCGCGCATCCGCCTCCGAGTTTTGGTTGCTGATCTAAACGCCATTCTCAAATCTGCCGCCAGTATTGCTTCCACCAGACAATCCTTCTAGGCTAAAAATCGCAAAGCCCATAACTTGGCGGTCATGTTTTCAGAACTTCTCAGCGAGAGCGGTTTGTCCCTTGATCGATTGGAGAGTTTTTGCCGGGTCGCCCAGGCTGGTGGCGTCACGAAGGCCGCAAAGGGCGATCCCGCAAGGCAAAGCCTCTTCAGCCGCCAAATTAAAGAACTGGAGGAGTTCTTCGGGACCGATCTCATCCGGCGGAAAGGACGGGGTATCGCTCTTACCGAGTACGGCGCGCGGCTGCACACCATCGCATGCGACTGTTTTGCGGCTCTGTCTGACTTCAAAAGCGATTGTAGAGGACGTCCTGTTGAAGTCGTGATTGGCGCGGGCGAGAGCGTCATCCAGTGGCTGCTGTTGCCCCGCCTTGAGGAACTCCGCCGGCGATTGCCCAATGTTCGGCTCAAGTTTCTGAACCTCCCTACTACCGAAGCGGTGAAGCGGCTCGGAGATGGAACGATCGATTTCGCCCTGGTGCGCAAGGACGCCGCCACCCGTCCGCTTCAGACCACATCCCTTGGGGAGATAACGTACCGCCTGTTTCTTCCTCCGGGTTTGCGCGTGGCCGCAGGACCTGAAGTCAACGTCAAGGCACTCCGAGGAATTCCTCTGGCAACTCTTGAAGGCGAAGGAAGCTTTCGCACCGAGCTCAACGCTTTGGCGAAGAAGGCAGGAATAACGTTCAACCTTCAGGTCGAGTGTTCGTCCTTCCCGCTGCTTGCGCGGTTCGTCGCCAGAGGAAATGTGGCCGCCATCCTTCCGAATATCGCCGAAGAAGATTTGCTCGAGGCGGGAGTCAATGCTGTCGCGCTCCCCTTCTTGAAGCGTTTCTCACGTCCAATGTGTCTGGCGACCAATGCGCGGTTGATCCGCATCCGGCCGGTACTTGGCCAAGTCGCTGCTGTGTTGTCGCAGTTATGCCGTTTCTGACGGCTGTGGAGTCCGGATTGCCGGTCACAGTCAACGCCTCACTTTCAAATGGCTCACCGCATACCAGCCTTCCGCGTCGCGTCCGTCGATGGCCAGGCGCACGGCGGGCGTGTGCGTTGCCGGGTCCACGAGGCCGAGGGACAATTCCTATTCGCCAGGCTCAGTTCCGGCCGGGACTTGGACAGCCGATTCGGTGGTTCGCGGGCCGGGCAGCCAGCCGCGAATGGAATTCTCAGAAACGAACGTGAGGAGCCGGGTGGTGGACCCGCCGCGCTTCGTCAGGCGAAAGGCGACGCGATAATCGCGGTAGGGCGGCGCGACACCGATGTTTTCCCAAGTGACAGTGAGCGGAAGTTCGTCCCCGACGCGCACGGTGGCGAGGTGTTCGAGGCTTCGTACGACCAGACGATAACCCAACCGTCGTAGAAATTTCTCAATCTCCGGCCGCGCGCCTTCAGGGATGGGCGCCGACTTGTTGTTCACGTAACTGGCATGACAGCGCAAGGCGTAGTCGAAGATGTAACTGATGTCCCAACCTTCCTGCTTCCATTTGCGCATATCCCAACAACTCTCGAAAGCCACGGGCGCGGTCTTCTAGGCCTCCTGCGCCCCGGTCTTGGCCAACTGTTGCAGATAAAAATGGTCCATGTGATTCCAGGTCTTGGAAAATCCACCCATGTCCCCCAGGCAATCCGCGCGCCACCCCAGCCTGTCCTTCACCGTGCGCTTCATTCCCTGTTCGCTGCCAATGAGGATCACTTTGGCTGTCTTGGGAAAGGCGCCTCGCCATTCATCGATGATGGTGTCGATCAGCGCCGGCGAGGGAAGCGGGACCGGCTTGCCGGTATCCACCGCCGCCGTGCTGCTCATATGCCATTCGCCCCAGAGACCGACCGAGCCGATGTCGAGCAAGTCCAGGTCCGGATGTCCGTCGTAGCGTTTGCCCAATTCTCGGATCAGCCGGAAATGCTTTTGCTGAAAGAGCGAATCGGAAAAGTCCGGCACCCAATGACTGCGTCCTCCGTACTTGAACTCGATCCCGCGGCAGCCCTGGTCTTTGAGCCATGCCGGCACGTCCATGTATTGGCCGGAGCCGGTGCACATGATCCGGAAGGCGAACTTTTGGCCGGCGCGCCGGGCGTGCGCGAGTAATTCGTCGAACCTGGCGAAATCGATCTCGCCGTCGCGCGGTTCGATCTCGCGCCAGTAAAATCGGAAATACGCGCTCGCGCTGGGCAAGCCTTGGAGATTCTTATCGTCGTCAGCGAAATGGTGGAAAGCTTGCCAACCCATGCCGGGATTCGCCAGCAAGTCGTCGATCTCTCGCGGTTCAACTCGAACCATGATTGCACCGGGCTGAACTGCGGACGGTGGCGCCGCGGCCTGTTTCGCGCCGGCTTGGTTGGAGGCGGCCAGGTTCAACAGAAGAGCGAGCAGGCCCACGAAACACACCAAAGACACAGAATCGAAGTGCGTGGCCGACGCGATTCCCCTCAGCCACCGCGTGAAGATTTCTGGATCTTCAACAGGTTCACCTTTCGCGTCTTTCGTGTTTTTTGTGGGCTGAACTCCCGTTTCCAGTTTCATTTTCGTATCCTCAATGATGCGCCAGGATGGCCTCCCGCTGTGAACGCGGAATTGACGGGTGTCAGAAGCCCAAAGCGTCACGGAAACGCGCCGGGGCGGAGACCAGCGCTCCGCACGCCAGGTTCATGCGCCGTACGGCTTGCGGGCCGTGGAAGCTTCCCATGAACGCCTCTTGTTCCGCCAGGTTTTGGACTGCGCCAGTCTTCTGGCGCTTTCGATCCGCCAAACCCGCCCTAAAGCGGCAGAAGACTGCCGCACTCCAAGACGCTGGCGCGCCGAAGCTCGTTCTTCTCCGTTAATGGCTGCGATGCGCGATCCAGAATTCGTGGAAACTTCCCATGAACGTTTCGTCCGGACCGCGGCCTTCAGGCCGCCTCGGCGCTGGACTCCGGAGTGGGCCCGAAGCAGCCTAAAGGCTGCGGTCCGCCCGGTTTTCGGCTCACTTCCGAAGCCTGAAGAACCGGCTGGTTGGCGCGGGTTGGACGATGAAGGGGCTGGCGGGGCTTCCTTCCACGCCCGCCCACGGACCATCAATGGCATTGGCGGTTTGCAGAACAAAACCAGCACCGTCCCAACTCAACGTGATTGTCCCGCCGGATCGCGCCATGGCCAGCCGCACCGCGCGCGCGATCGGTTCGATGCGGCGCATGGAAACGCCGAACGTGATGTCCGCGCTCCGAAGATTGTAGTTGTGCACCTCCACCGCCAGGACGTTCTCGCCCAGAACAAGATTTCCAACGTCTGCGGGGACGGTGAATTCGTCGAGGCACGTAGCGTCTCCGTCACAGGGATAGCCAGTCGCCAATGTGCCGGCGTCGGCGCGCGCCGGCATCCGCAGCCGGTGGATTTCAGTTCCGTTGAGGTAAAAGACCGCTCCATCATCGATGTAACCGGAAAATGCCAGGGAACTGGCGGACACCAGATTCTCGAGCTTGAATCGGGTGCGAAAATAATACGTGACGTGAGGGTAGCCGCTGTTTTGCGGATTGGCCGGCATCTCGGTGTTCTTCGGCTCAACCAACGCGTTGGGCCCGGCCGCGCGCACGTCCGCCCAGAGCAAGGCCGGCTCCGGCCCGCTCCACGCCGAATCGTCGTAGCTGCGGCTCGTCCAATCGGTCCCGTCGAAGTTGGCCGTCGTGAATTTCCAGGAGTTCGTGAGGCCAAAGATTTGATTCGTCGTCACGTAATTCGTGGTGACAAAATACAAGTTCGGCGAAGTGTATTGTTGGGATCTCGCGGTGGAAACGGCGCGATAATAATAGCCCGTGTTCGGCTTCAAGCCTTTGAGTTCCACGACGTGTTGAGTCACGAGGTCCGAGAGAATTCCTGAGCTGCCACCGAAATCGGCCGTGGGACCAAACTGCACTTCGGAGGTAGCCGGTTCAACCGTGGTCCACGTGATCCGGGCGGTGGTGTCGTCGGGAACCGCGGCGACATCATTGATGAAGCCGGGCAGCGGTTTGGCGAAGATGCCGAAATGGCTGCCGACCGTTCGCTCGCGGCCCGAATCGGCGACGGCGCTGGACCGATTCAGCCGCTTGGGAACGCCGGTGCTGTCTTCGATCACGAGCGTCGTGGAGCCTCCGCCGTCCATGTTCACGCCATCGTGCGCGCCCAGCAGCAGCAGCCAGCCGGCCGTTTCGTAATCGTTCGCGCCGGAACTGTATCCGGACTGCCGGCCATCGATGCCCACGAGGTAAAGATAGCGGCGATCCTGCGAAATGCCGAAGGCGGTGCGCGGCTCGACTTCGCGTGCCGCAGAGCGATTCACGATATTTCTCCCGTTCACCACGAGGGGGTAATTTCCCGAAATGGCCGTGAAAACATCCGCCACGCTGGCCGCCGGCCAGTTTGTGTGCAGGACCGTGGGGCGATTGTTCGCGTCGAAAAGAATCGTCGCCGCGTGATCTCGCCCGTCCTGGGCCGACACCACCACGCCCTCGCTGATCTGCAAGCCATAGACGTCCATCGGCGTGTACGCCGGAAGGTAATAGTTGCGCCCGCTGAAGAAATTCGCGTTGATCGCGGCCTGCACTTTGTAAGTCTTCAAGAAGTCGCTCATCGTAAGAGCGCCGATTTCCCGCACGCCGGCCGAATAGCTGGAGATGCGGGGCGTCGTGAAGAAACGGATATCCGGGTCGGTCAGGTCTACGCGGAACGCATGGACGACCTGGCGGTTTGGGAAATCGCCGCCCGGGAGGTTCGTGCTGGCGGAATGATCGACGCCTTTGAAGATGGGTTTCCAGAGGCCTACCATCGTCGCCGCCCTCGCCGAGAGGCCAGTGGCCAGCAAGGTGGCAGCCAGGACCAGTCTGAATGAAGTTTGCATTACGTGGAATGGAGTTGAGCCGGAATCAAGGCCAGCAGTCACCAACGTTGAACCGCGGGAGCTTTGAACATCGAACATCGAACATCGAACTTTGAACCCGAAACCCGAAACTCGAAACTTGGAGTTAACGCCCGCTATATTTGTAGTCATAGCCCGGAATCGGATCGCGCGTGTAGGCTGCGTTGTATCCGTCGTAATAAATCTTGGTCAGCCCCGCGTGCCCGTCCGCGAAAGCGACCACGCTTTTCGCGTCGCAGTAAAAAGGCGCGTTGGCTTTGCCGGTCTTGCTGCGATGCCAGGATAAGGGAGCGTGAGCGGCCCATTCCATGAGCAGGAGCGTGCGTCGCGGTTGATTTACCGCGGGCAGTTTCCAGCCTGCGATATTCGGCGCCCCCAGCAAAGTCACGCCGTTGAACACGTAACTCCCGTAGTCGAATCGCGGACTCAGGCAGAACGGCTGCGGGTCGGAGTAACCCCGGTCCGCCGGACAGGCAAAGACGCGGTCATTCGGAGAGGAAGCACCCGTCAACCCCAGGTAACTCTTGACCTGTTCCTTGTACCACCACCAGAAATCTCCGGGGTGCGCGCGGGTCGGCCCCGGCAAGGTCGCTTTGTGATCGTCGGCGTAAAGCAGAACCGCGCGGCCAATTTGCTGAAGGTTCGCCGTGCAAGCCTTGAGGCGCGTTTTGTTCCGGGCCACGTTGAGCGGCGTGATCACCAGGGCCGCGAGCACCGCGCACGTGGCCAGCGTCACGAGCAGATCGGCCCGGGTGAAACCGTCGATGGTAGGGCGGTGCTGCCGCGCCGCCGAATCGATCGAAGATCGGCTGCGCGGCAACGCAGCCCTACCGTCGCCCAAAGGGCGCACCTGAGGACTATGAACCGAGAAATGACAAAAAGCATGTCCCGTACGGGACAAAGTTTCGCATCCGGCTTGAGGCGGTTCAGGGGAAGTTCCCATGGCCACGGCGCCCTGCACACTTCCCATGAACCGTCTCCTCGGACCGTGGCCTTTAGGCCGCTTCAACGCCAAACTCCGGACCGGGGCTGGAAGCAGCCTGAAGGCTGCGGTCCGCACAGTTTTTGGTTCGTTGGAATTGCTCATCGGCCCCCCGTGTTAAGGGTCCCGCTCGTCTGGGGCTGATTACGTTGCCCGCAGCCGTGCGCCGGATCAGTTCAAAAAAATCACCGGAAGGAACTTCCGCAGGCCGGATCGGATCGGCCTGGATCAACTGAGTTCCGGCAATCGCGGCCTGAGCCCGGCGAGCTTCACGTTGAAAACTGGCCAGCAGGAGGTCGAGCGCCGGTTGCCGGAAAGCCTCGGTGTCGCGCGTAATGACGGTGATTTGTCCTCCATGTCCCAACAGGCTCAAGGCCTCCGCCGCCAAAGCCCGTCCAATGCCGGAATGGAGTTTCCGATCCACTCGCGGCGCGAACTCGCAGGAAGAAAGAACGACGACGGCGAGCGCTGCGGAAGCGATCAGCGCAGCGGTGATCTCCACGTGCCTTGGATAACGCATGATTATCTGTTGGCCGCGTGTGGTCTCGGCTTCATCCGGTTTTCGCGACCAGAGCGGTGAAAGCCGGGACTAGATGCTGGTCGCCATTCCTGCGTTATCTCCGTTTGCTCCTGTTGCATTTGAGTCCGATGGCCAATCGCGCAGATCGAGTCCGCGAGGCTAAAAGATCCCCCGCGGCTTTGACAGCACGACGTTCGTCAGTCCGGACGCGAGCGCCGCGCTGATTTGGGCGCGCAGGTTGGCGGTCTTCGTTTGCTGGACGCTGCCGTCGGCCAGCGCCAGATTACCCTTGCGGACATGGAGTGTTCGATCCCAGGCCGCATCAATCGAAGAACCCAGATAAATGCTCCACCTGGGGTCCAGTCCACCGTCGCCGCCCGTCACGTTGAAATCTCCCAGGAGAATCGTTTGCGGACGGTCCTCGCTGGAGTTCAGTCCGATCAGGTAACTGACGTGGGCGTCGCCCGAAGCGGAGACCCAGTTCATCGCGGCCCTCTTTTTCGTATTCGCCGGGCAAAGCAGAATGCTGGGGGTAGCCAGTTCGTTCGAGCAGATGCGGAAGTGATCCATCCAATCGGCCGAATCGAGGCTTCCGCCGTTCGTGACGGAAAGGTTCCAGGGATATTTGTCGGCGTTGTCGCCGGCCCAAATCCGGAAGCTGAGGCTCATTTGCTTCAGATTGTTCACGCAAGCAATTCGTTTGGCTTTGGCTTTGGCCGCGGCCAGGGCCGGCAGG
>Ga0194126_10011780_pt1 | contig 11169 bp, 9 predicted proteins | sample TA2KigC150mmetaG_FD_148641 | JGI IMG/M metagenome (GOLD analysis project Ga0194126, IMG submission 148641) | Freshwater microbial communities from Lake Tanganyika, Tanzania - TA2015035 Kigoma Deep Cast 150m | ecosystem: Environmental > Aquatic > Freshwater > Lake | place: Tanzania: Lake...
AGACAATAAAAGTAATAAAAAAATTATTCTTGCATCAAAATCCCCAAGGCGCAGGCATATACTGGAGCTGTTAAAGGTAGATTTTGAGGTTATTGAACCCTTAAATACAGAAGAAAAGATTTTCAGAGACCCTTTTAAAACAGTTTTTTATAACAGTAACCTGAAAGCACAAAATGTTTACAGTCGTGTTATAATTAATAATTTAAATTATAATAACGCTTTAATTGCAGGTTTTGATACAGTAGTATACTTTAGAGGAAGGTATCTGGGTAAACCTGATGGTACTTGTCAGGCAGGAGAGTTTTTGAGACTTTTATCAGGAAAGAACCATCTTGTAATAAGCGGTATATCAATAATTGAGAGTAGCTCGGGTAAAACTTTTACTGACAGTGAAAAAACAGTTGTAAAATTTAAAGTGCTTCAGCCTGAAGAGATAGAGCATTATTTAAAAGTGGAGGAAGTGGCTGACAAGGCAGGAGCTTATGACATTTCAGGATTTGGCGGTGTGCTGGTTGAGAAAATAAAAGGCTGTTTCTACAATGTTGCGGGCTTGCCTGTTTTTAAGTTTGTAAATTTGCTTGAAAAATTAAATTATAAAATCCTTTAGAAAATGCAAGGAGATAGTTAATGTTTGATTTTTTATTAAATGTTATAGGCAGGGATATGGGGATTGACCTTGGAACTGCAAACACACTTGTTTTTGTAAAAAATAAGGGAATTGTATTAAACGAACCATCAATTGTAGCTATTGATAAGGAAAATAAAAGAATTCTGGCAGTTGGACTTGAGGCAAAGAGGATGGTTGGAAGAACGCCCGGCAATATTGTTGCAATAAGACCTTTAAAGGATGGTGTTATTGCTGATTTTGATACAACTGAAAGAATGTTAAGGTATTTTATAACAAAAGTTCACAGAAACATGTCTGTTGCAAGGCCAAGGATTGTCATATGTGTACCATCAGGTATTACTGCAGTTGAGAAAAAAGCTGTTGTTGAAGCGACAGAACATGCAGGTGCAAGAGCTGCATTTATTATAGAAGAGCCTCTTGCTGCTGCTATAGGTTCAGATTTGCCAATTGATGAGCCGTCAGGGAGCATGATAGTTGATATAGGGGGTGGAACATCAGAGGTTGCAGTAATATCTCTTGGCGGTATAGTTGCCTATCAGTCCCTGCGCATTGGCGGCGATGAAATGGATGAAGCAATAATTTATTATTTAAAAAAGGAAAACAACCTGCTTATTGGAGAAAGTACTGCAGAGAAAATAAAAATGGACATAGGTTCAGCATTTCCCCTTGAAAATGAGGAAAAAATGGAAGTGAACGGAAGGGACCTTGTAACAGGTCTCCCCAAGACTATTATAATAACAAGTCAGCAGATGAGAACTGCACTTGAAAAAACATTAAGCGATATTATAAATTCAATAGTTGAGGTTCTTGACAACACTCCTCCCGAGCTTGCTTCAGATATTATGAAGCGGGGTATAGTTCTAAGCGGTGGAGGAGCACTTCTTAAGGGACTGGCTGAAAGAATAAGCAGGGAAACCCATTGCCCGGTATTTCTGGCACCTGACCCGCTTGCAGCAGTTGCAATAGGTGCAGGAAAGTGTGTTGAAGACTTCAATACTTTAAAAAGGTATCTGAAATATTCAAGGCAGTAGTGTTGTTTTATAATTTTTATGTTTTATTTTTTAAGTTTTATGTTTTTTAATTTAGATAGCTCCTAAATGGCTACAGCACGAAAAAACCTCAGATATATTATTGTTCTAATTGTAATAATAGTTCTATGTATAGTAATTGTAACTGTAAGCTATAGAAACTCAGAAATTTTAAAAAAAGCAAGGTCTGCAGTTCTTGATACATTCGGACCTGTACAGGAAAAAACATATCAATTTTTTCAGCCGGTAATACGTTTTTTTAACGGTATTCAGGATTATTTTGTACTGTCAGAAAAAATCAAAAACTTAGAACAGCAAAACAGAAAGCTTACAAGGGATTACAGTGAAATTGTAAATTTAAAAATAGAAAATGATGCACTTCGTAAACTGATAGGCATAAACCTGCGCCAGGATTACAAAACAGAACCTGCAAAGGTTATTGGTTTTTATGAAAGCAAATGGCAGTCTCATATAATAATAGATGCAGGCAGAAGCAGTGGAATTCTTGAAGGAATGGCAGTTGTGAATGAAGATGGGTTGATTGGAGTTGTAACTTTAGCTTCTAATGACACCAGTGAAGTCAGATTAATTAATGATCCGCATTCAAGTATTGGTGCCAGAATATTGTCTTCAAGAAAATTAGGAATGGTTGAAGGCAGTTCTGATAAAACAATTTATTTAAATTATATTGTATCCAAAGATATTGTATTTAAGGGAGATATACTGATTACATCTGAATTTGGAGAGCTGATACCATCAGAAATTTTAATTGGCAGGGTAAAAAGGATAAAGGAGTCTGAAAAAACACCGTATCTGCAAATTGAAGTTGAGCCTTTTGCTGATTTTAAAAGGCTTGAATACGTGCTGGTTATAAAAAATTAGAAGTATCTGTTAGACAGGTACAAATTAAGTTAAAATGAAAATATTTCTCAGAATTATACATTTTTTATTTCTTATTATTTGTCTTATTATTCAGACCTCTTTTATTGAGCATTTAAAACACTATAATATAAGTTTAGACCTTTTAATGATAGCAGTGGCTGCTGTTTCAATTTTTAACGGACAGATTTTCGGTCTTATATACGGTTTTATTATAGGACTACTGCTTGACCTTATGGTTGGAGGTATTGCAGGTGTAAATGCAGCTATTTATGCATTAAATGGTTTTTTTGCTTGTAAGATAATAGAGATCGGGTTCAGAAAAAAATGGGCTGTTTATGTATTTTTAATTTTTATTTTAACTGAAGTAAACCTGCTTTTAACGAGCGGGATATATTACCTGTTTAATTTCAGTTTAAATCCCGGGCAGTTAGGAATTGAAATGCTTGTCAGCCCTATAATTAATATTCTGTTTATGTTTATAATTTTTCCATTATTAGGTGCAGGAAGGGGGAGGAGAGAAGAATTTGGGTTCATATACAAAGATGAGATTTAGGTTTGTTATTTATTTCCTCCTGATAATTGTGGTTGTGCTGGTTGTGAGGTTGTATTTTCTGCAGGTAATGAGCGGAGAAGTGTATGCTGCAGAGGCATCCGAGATTATTTTACGCACAAAAAATGTTTCAGCTCCAAGGGGAAATATTTATGACAGGAATGGAAAACTTCTTGTAAAAAGTGTGCCTGTACCTGCAGTTGCTGTGGATCCCCGCATTGTAGCAGGAAATGAAGAGGTTATACGGATATTGAGTGATAAACTTAATATGAGTGTTAATGATATTGTTAAAAAACTGGAAAGAAGCAATATATCTTATCTTGACAGGATAATTTTAAAGTCAAATATAGATTACCAGACCATGATTTATCTTAAGGAAAATTCAAGCACACTGTTAGGTGTGGAAGTTATTGATGTTTTTTTAAGGGAGTATGAATACGGCTCACTGGCTGCACATATTCTTGGTTATATTGGTGAAATTAGTGAAGATGAATTGAAAATGCCACAGTACAGTGTAGATTATGAGGGAGGAGACCAGATTGGTCAAATCGGTATTGAAAAGACTTATGAGCGGTTGCTTAAGGGGACAAAGGGTAAAATAACATATGAGGTTGACCCTGCCGGTCGTCCCACAGCAGTTGTTGAAGAAAAAACTTATATGCCGGGTAATGATTTATTCATCACTATAGATATTGATTTACAGAAAATAGTTGAAGAAATTCTTTCAGACCAGATAATTCAGATGCGCCAGCAAAAAGTGCCGGGAGAGGATGAATATTTTTTAGTGCCAGGTGGCGCTGTTGTTGTTCTTGATACAAAAAGGGGAGAGATTCTTGCAATGGCAAGTTACCCCACATATGACCCGTCTGTATTTACCGGGGGAGTATCTGCTGCGGACTGGAATTATTTAAATGACCCGGTTAATGAATTTCCATTAAATAACAGGGCAATGATGGGCTATGCTTCAGGTTCGGTTTTTAAAATAGTTGCAGCCTATGGCGGACTTGCAGAGGAAATAATAAGCCCGAATCGTTATGTAAGCTGTCAGGGAGTCTGGACTGTTCTTGGCAGGGATTTTCCAAAGTACTGCTGGGCTAAGGGCGGCCATGGTGCTTTAAACATTTTTGGGGCGATTCAGAACTCGTGTGATATATTTTTCTACCAGGTTGCATATGAGCTTTTTGCAAAAAATAAAAATGCTAATGAGCTTCTCCAGAAATATGCAAGAATTCTTGGTTTTGGCAATTATACGGGAATTGATTTGCCCTATGAAGATAAAGGAGTGGTACCTGACAGGGAATGGAAGAAGGATTATTTTAAAAATCAGAAGGCAAATACTGTGTGGTTTCCCGGTGATACAGTTAACATGTCTATAGGTCAGGGAGATGTTCTTACAACTCCACTGCAAATGGCGCTTGCATATTCAATTATAGCAAACAATGGATTGAAAGTTACGCCTCATATTGGAAAAGAGGTCAGGGATAAGAGCGGCAATATATTTGTTGAGCTTGAAAATAGTGAAATTGTAGACCTGGAATTAAATAAAGAGTACCTGGACACCATTGAAAAAGGGCTTGGCCTTGTTGTAACTAATGGAACAGCAGCATCAAGATTTTTAAATTTTCCGCTCAGGGAAATTCCGGTGGCAGGCAAGACAGGTACTGCTGAAGTTTTAGGCAAACAGGATTTTGGCTGGTTTGTATGTTATGCACCTGTTAGCGACCCGCAGTATTTAATTGTTGCTATGCTTGAACAGGCTGGCGGCGGCTCTAGGTCATGTGCGCCGATGGCAAGAAAAATACTTGAATATCTTTTTAATTTATAACCGGTTCAATAAATGAGCAGTTTAAAATATGAAAAAATATGGTTGTTAACACAGAAAAATTTTTATAATGAAATTAAAACATGCTGCTGTGTTTTTATAATCGAGAAATAAGGCAGATGTACTGTAATGAAAAATAATACAAAGAGTTTTTTTTTAAATGATAAAAGTCTCATTGCAGAAAAAGAGAAAAAAAGCAGTTTAAAATTTGATTATATTCTCCCCATAGCTGTTGTACTTCTGTCCGGTTTTGGATTATTAATCATCTACAGTGCCACAAGATATGGCATGCCTGAAAGTACTGTTGATCCCATGTATTATTTAAAAAGGCAGGGTTATTTTCTTGCCGGTGCTGTAATTGCTTTTATTCTGATTCAGCTTATAAATTACAGGGTTCTTGCAAAAATCTGGTGGGTATTTTTTCTAATAAATATTGGTGCACTTGTCAGCGTTATTTTTTTAGGGTATGAAGTTCATGGGTCAAAAAGCTGGATTGATTTTAAGCTTTTTTCTGTTCAGCCGTCGGAATTTTCAAAAATTTTTATGGTAGTAACTGTTGCTGCGCTTCTTTCAAAGTGGCCAAGGGAAAAGACAAATAGTGTGGGTTTTAAAAAAGTAATTCTTTCGCTTCTTGCAGCGCTCGTTTCAATTGTTCTTGTGCTCATGGAGCCTGATTATGGAACTGCCCTGATTTTCTTTTTAACATACATGGGTATGCTTTTCATATCGGGTGCAAATTTTCTATATTTTCTTGGAATTTCAATTCTTTCTGCAGGGGGATTTTTTACTGCTGCCAGGACTGGACTGATAAAACAGTATCAGCTTGATAGAATACTTGTCTTTATGAAACCTGATATACAGCAGCAGACTATCGGATATAACCTGTTCCAGTCAAAGCTTGCAATTGGTTCAGGGGGACTCTGGGGTAAGGGGCTGTTTTTGGGCAAGCAAACAAATCTTAATTATGTTCCCGAGCACCATACAGATTTTATTTTTTCTGTTATTGGGGAAGAAGTGGGATTTTTTGGTGCAGTGGCTGTGATTCTTATACTGGCATTTATCATATGGAGATGTTTTTATATTGCTTCAAAATCAGGCAATGATTTTGGTGCACTCATTGCAGGCGGTATAGGTTTTATAATTCTTTCACAGGCAGTGATAAATATTGGAATGACCATTGGTATAATGCCGATAATTGGAATTCCGCTTCCATTTTTAAGCGCCGGAGGCTCCAATCTGCTGGCAATATTTTTAGGTATTGCTCTTGTGGAAAATGTTTATTTCAGAAGGGACTTAAGAAAAAGTTATAGAATTGCCTATGAGGAATTTGATTAGCTTTTCTCTTATAGTATTTTTATAGTATTTTATTATTATATCTTATTGTTTTTTATAGTTAACCCTCATGATTTCTTCTTTAGAAAGATTAGATTTTAAAAATCTAAAAGAGCTTTTTTGCGATATTGAAAAACCGGGAAGGTATATAAACCATGAATTCGGTATTAAAAGTAAAAGCTTTGAATATTTGCTTGATAACCCCTCAACAGTTCTTTTTGCGCTTGTTTTTCCGGACATATATGAAATTGGAATGTCAAACCTTGGTCTGCAGATACTCTATAAAATAGTTAATGACTGGCCTGAATTTAGCTGTGAGAGGGCTTTTTCACCCTGGGTTGATTTTGAGAAAAAATTGAGAAGTTTAAATATTAAATTGTTTTCACTTGAAAACAGGATATTTCTTGACTGTTTTGATGTTATCGGATTTAGTGCAGCCCATGAAATGCTCTACACAAATATTCTAAATATTTTAAACCTCTCAGGTATTGCCTTAAATTTTAAAGATAGAGGAAAAAAGAATGTTTTCCCACTTGTATGTGCCGGCGGTCCTGCCCTGGTGAATCCCTGGCCTCTTTCAAAATTTATGGATTTTATGGTTGTGGGAGAAGGGGAAGAAGTCCTGCCCCAGGTTTTAAGAATAATAGGTGACTTCAAAGCAGGTTACAAAAAAAACACTACGGGTAAAGATTATGCAAACAATTCAGACAATTATGCAGAAAAACAGGCACTGCTTAAAAAACTTAAAAAAATTGATGGAGTTTTTGTCCCTGAGTTTTATAAAGTTTATTTTACCAGCAGCGAGATGATAAAGGATATTCAACCATTTGAAAAAGTGAAAAAAGCTGCAGTAAAGAACCTTGATAGTTTTGGGCTGGTAAAAGACCCTGTAATACCAAATATACAGGTCATACATGACAGGTTTAATGTTGAGATAATGAGAGGCTGCAGCCGGGGCTGCAGATTCTGCCAGGCAGGATTTATTTACAGACCCGTAAGGCAGAGAAATATTGACATGCTTATAGCGCAGAGCATTGAGGGCCTTAAAAATACGGGTTATGATGAGATTTCTTTTACCTCTCTTTCTTCAGCAGATTATAAAAAAATAAATGATTTGATTTGTTCGGTTACAGGCTCGCCTGATTTTGAAAGAGTTTCTGTATCGCTTCCATCACTTAGGATTGACAGTTTTAATATAAAACTGGCAGAACTTGTCCAGAGCGGAAGAAAAACAGGGCTTACTTTTGCTCCTGAAGCAGGCAGTCAGCGATTAAGAAATATTATTAAAAAGGATTTAAACCATGATGACTTAATGCAGTGCATGAAAACTGCAATAATAAAAGGCTGGGATAAAATAAAACTGTATTTTATGATAGGCCTGCCCCATGAGACTGATTCTGATATTGACAGCATTATAGAATTTATAAAAAGCATTATCAGCCAGGCAGAAAAGCTAATGTCCAGAAGAAATTTTGCAAGGTTTCAGCTAAATATAAGTATAAACAGCTTTATCCCCAAACCTTTTACACCTTTCCAGTGGGCGGGACAGGAAAAAAGTGAAATCCTTGAAGAGAAGCTGCATTATATATTAAAAAATCTTCCAAAAAGATTTATTAAGTTTAATTGGACAGACCCTTATAAAAGTAAAATTGAGTGTGCTCTTTCAAGAGGTGATGTGCGGGTTTCAGATGTTGTAGAGAGGGCATGGAAAAAGGGCGCGAGGTTTGATAACTGGACAGATTTTTTTAGCTATAATTTATGGCAGGACTGTTTTAAGGAAGCTGGGCTGGACATTGACTTTTACTCATCAAGGGAGATTGAAAGGGATGAAATTCTTCCCTGGGATATCATAGATATCGGTGTTAAAAAAGAATTTTTCTTACAAGAATATGAAGCTTCAAAAGAGACAGCAGAAGAAATGAAAGCATGATGAATTTAAAAGAAAAGAATCTTTTATCTTCTGTTCAAAAGGTTATAAGGTTTAAGTTTACAAAAAATGATGAGTTCAAATACCTTTCTCACCTGGATATTATCAGGATTATCTCACGTGCTTCTGCAAGAGCTGGTTTAAAGTTAATTTACGGTAAGGGTTTTAATCCAAAGCCAAAAATGAGTTTTTCAAATCCTATTCCACTTGGAGTGGAAAGTCTGGCAGAATACTGTGATATGGAACTGGCGGGTGAAATTAATGCAGGGGAATTTATAAATTTAATTAATAAAGCTCTTCCCGAACAGATATGTGTTGTTGACGCTAAAGTTACCGGTGTAAATGTTCCAAAGCTTATGTCTGAAATTTCTTTTGTACTCTACAGGTTTAATCTAATTTTTAATACACTATTAAAAACTGGAAAAACTAAAAAAACTGAAAAAATCGAAAAAACTGAAAATAAATTTGCTTTAAAGGCAGGAAAAATAAGCCAGTCGGCTTATGCAGGCAGCAGACTGCCGCCGGATGCTGAGACTCTTAAGCAGTATTTTATAGGCGAAATAAATAAAAACCCTGAAATTTATAATTCTATATACAATTTCAGTTTTTGTGCAGAAGACAATAATTTTATAATTCTTGAAGTTTTGGGATATGCCAAAAACCTGAAGGGAAAAGATAATTTAATTTTTAAATTTAATAATTTCTTAAATTTTTTAAATAATTTCATAAAGAAATATGAAATTAAGCTTGAATCGTTTTATAAGGTTGAGATGTATTTGAATTTAGAGGATAAGCTTGTAACACCGCTTGATGTGGTGTAAATTTATGGTTTAGATATTTTTTTTAAATAAAATAAAATTTTTAATTTTTTTATAGGAGTGTAAAAAATTGGGAAAAGAAATGCTTGCGAGTTCTGATAAGAACGAAACAAGAGTGGCTATTCTTGAATCAAAACAGGTGATTCAGCTTTATTTTGACAGGAAGAAGAATAAATCGCTTGTAGGTAATATTTATCTTGGAAGGATTGAGAATGTTCTGTCCAGTCTTGATGCTGCTTTTGTTTCAATTGGTGAAGAAAAAAATGCCTTTCTTTACATCAATGAAGTCACATATGACATTGAGCTTGAAGAAAGGCAGGAAATACTGAGAAAAATTCAGCACATACTGAAGCCCAATCAGACAATACTTGTGCAGGTTACCAAAGACCCGATGAAGGGCAAGGGTGCAAGGCTGACAACTTATATTTCAATTCCTGGAAGGTATCTGGTTCTTGCACCTTTTAATGAAGGTATAGGGATATCAAAAAAAATCGAAGGAGCTGACAGGGAGGAGCTTAAAATTGCTGCAGAGGAAATTAAGCCGCAGGGTTTTGGGTTGATTGTAAGGACTGCAGCAAAAGGTGTTCCGAAATCAAAATTGAAGAAGGAATTAAAACAGCTTTTAAAGCTATGGGGTTATATAAGAAAAAAGACGGCAGTTATAAATGAACCTGCATTAATACACAGGGAATACCCGATTGTCATAAGGCTTCTGCGTGATATTTTTTCTGAGGATTTTGATGCAATTTATGTTGATAAAAAAAATACAAAAAAGGAAATAATAAAATATTTAAAAAACATGGGAATAAATTTCAATAATATTATTCTGCATCATGGTGGCGGTGACCTTTTTGAAGATTTTAATGTAAATGAAGTAATTGATGGTGCACTTGAGAGAAAAGTCTGGCTAAAATCAGGTGGTTTTATTGTTATAGATTATGGTGAAGCCTTAACATCAATAGATGTAAATACAGGAAAATTTATATCTGCAAGGAATTCAGCCCAGACAATCCTTAAAACCAATCTTGAAGCAGCAGAGGTTATAACCAGCCAGTTAAGATTAAGGGATATTGGTGGAATAATTGTTATTGATTTTATAGATATGAGCAGCGAGGATGACAGACAGGCGGTTTTTTCAAGGTTCAAGCAGCTTCTGGAAAAGGATAAGACAAAAACTGAAATTCTTTCATTTTCAAAGCTCGGTCTTCTTGAAATGACAAGGAAAAATGTATCTGACGGAATAGTGGGGACGCTCTGCAAGACATGTCCATGCTGCAGCGGAACCGGTTATATAAAATCTGAGGAAACTGTAAGACTGGAAGTGGAAAGAAAGATAAAAAAACTTGCAAAGGATAATCCTGCAAAGGCATTTTTAATAAGGCTCAATCCCACCATTGCTTCCCTTGTAATAGGGAAAGGCGGAAAAAATCTTGGTACCCTGGAAAAGCTGACCAGGAAATATATTGCAGTAAGGAGTGAAGAAAGTCTTCCTGCAGGTTCTTTTATTGTTGAAGCTGCAGGAACAATAAATGAGATAAGAGAAGCATCAAAACCTTTTAAAGTAGGAGATATACTTGACCTGGAAGTGGAAGAGCCATATTCGCATAATAAAAATGATGCTCTTTCAAGAGTTGAGGGATATTTTGTACAGATAGTTGATGGCCGAAAGTACATAGGTTCGAGAGTAAAAGTTGAAATTGTTTCAATATCAAAAACAAGTGCTGTTGCACGGATAAAATAAGGTTTTGCCAGTTTATAAAATAACTATTGCATATTGCAATGATTAATTATTAATAGTGTCTTGTAACAATTAATGGCGGTTTGTTAACAGATATTATAAGTGGAGGTTTAAATGGAGAAATGGGAATGCCAGGTTTGTGGTTATATTTATGATCCTGATATTGGAGATCCAGAAAATGATATTGCACCGGGAACAAGATTTATAGATATTCCTGATGATTGGGTCTGCCCGCAGTGCGGGGCCTCTAAGGATCAGTTTGAGAAGTTAAAAGAGGTAGTCTAAACATATCAAAACTTAAGCAAAATGGAAGCATCTAAAATTTCGTGATAGTAATAAAAGTAAAACTTTAGGGACCAGGATGGGTTATTTCAAAAACACGCAAGATTTTTCCCAGCGAGGAAAATCTGCTCTGTTTCAGGCTTCGCTCTCCTCTTAAAAGAG
>Ga0194126_10011781_pt1 | contig 11167 bp, 10 predicted proteins | sample TA2KigC150mmetaG_FD_148641 | JGI IMG/M metagenome (GOLD analysis project Ga0194126, IMG submission 148641) | Freshwater microbial communities from Lake Tanganyika, Tanzania - TA2015035 Kigoma Deep Cast 150m | ecosystem: Environmental > Aquatic > Freshwater > Lake | place: Tanzania: Lake...
ATTGATGCGTTGCCTTCTTTCCTTAACGAGTATTATTTTGCTACCCTATTTTATTTTAAATATTTGAGGGCAGCAAGAGATAACTCAATAAGCATTGTCATGAAGTGCACGAAGGGACGGTTCTTCCGTGTACCAGTTGCACTTGCCGATAAATATTCTACCTGCACGAAGGGACGGTTCTTCCGTGTACCAGTTGCACTTGCCGATAAATATTCTACCAAAGCGATATTTATATCCACCTTATTACCCCAAGCTTAGCCCAGTTAATCTTTTAATTTGCCTGATCGATAAACGCTGATCTTTCATCACCCTTATAGCACTGTGCATCTCACCGACACAAGAGAACCTTCCCCTTGTTTTGTTTCCTTGGGATCAAGGATAAATCTTCCGCAGATGGAACTATGCTGCAGGAATTAAAAATATTTTGTTGAATGAGTTTGAGCGACTACAAATACTCATAGGGAAGGGCAGGAGGGCATGTATCGCATACTATTGGCAACCGATGGTTCCAAGAGCATGAAGAGGCTTGTTGAGGAAGTTTTAACGATTGCCGTTGCACTTAAAGCGGAAGTCACTATTTTAAACGTAATCGAGCATAATGACTTTAGCTACATGGTAAATACCCCTTATACTGTTGAAGTCAAGAATAATGTTAACAGACAACTGAAGGTGGAAGCCGATAGGATTGTCGATGAGGCGGCCAGTCCTTTCAGGGATAACGGGCTAACGGTTAGGACAGAGATCTTTGATGGAGAACAATCACCGGCGGATGTTATCTGCGATTATGCTTCCAAGGGCGGGTACAACCTGATTGCCATTGGCAGCAGGGGGCTTCGGGGCGTGAAAGAACTTTTTCTTGGCAGCGTCAGCAACAAGGTTGCGCACTTAGCCTGCGCCAACGTCCTCATCGTCCGGTAGCTTTATGTATTTTTTTACCAAATAGAATCCTGTCCCTGAAGGTCCCAAAGGGTCGGTTCTTCTGTGTTCAATTGTGCCAAACTGGTAATTCTATTTCAAATACAGCACCGTTTTGATTGTAAGCTTTTATGCTTCCCCCCATTAAATCAACAGCAGATCTTACAATTGATAAGCCTAATCCAAAATTACCACTTTTACCCTTATAAAAGCGATCAAAGATATGCGGCAAATCATTTTGAGAAAACCCCTCACCATCATCGCTAATTCTAATAACCGCAAACTCACCTTTTTTAAATAATGATACGGCTATTTTATTGCGGGCATATTTGATACAGTTAGAAATAATATTGATAACTGCTGCAGACAAAAGATAGTCGCTTGCATTTACGGTAAGGCTGCTATCCTTAATGTCCAGTTCCAGACTCTTGTTTTCTTTAAGTGCATATCCAGTTATTTTCTGAATATATTCCTTCAGAAAATCAGAGAGATTGATCATCGAAAACTCCCGCTCATAAGTGTTGCTTTCAATTCTCGATAAAGTCAAAAGTCCTTCTACCAGAGCATTCAGGCGCTTGCTTTCTTCGCAAATAATCTCGGCCGTTTTGGCGGCATCGGGAAAAACACCCTTTGCAATCCCCTCAGCATATCCTTGAATACTCATCAGTGGATTCCGAATTTCGTGGGAAGCATTTTGTAAAAACATTTTCTGAGTACGATCGTAATCTATCAGTTTCTTTGTCATTTCATTCATGTTGTTAGTAAGGTCGTTAATTTCCACACTGCTTTCATTAGCGGGCAACATCAAAAAATTTCCCCGTCCAATCTCTTTAGCATGCTTCGATAAATTCGCAATAGGCCGAGTAATGCTTTTTGATAGCTCTACAGCTACAAGACTGCCAACCACAATAGCTAAAGCTATTATTGACATCAATATTATGTTGATTACCCGCACTATGCCTAAAAACCCTCTGCTGCTAGAAATAAAAATGAGCTTATAAGTTTGAAAACTGTTGCCTGCCGAATAGTTATTAATTACGAAATACTTTGTACCTGCAAATCTAAATGAATAAACTTGCCCCGGTTCTCTGTTTTCGAGGATCTCAACCGCCCTATCCACGATTCTAGCGGACAAAAAACTATCGGAAAAATTTTGGGGAAAGCGTAACTTACCACTGCTGTCCACAATAATAAACTCAGTTGAGGAAAAAATTCTGGATATTCTAATTGTTCCTCGAATCAGCTTCAGCTTTTCAAGCATGGTTTCATTGCCGATCTGGTTTTGGGCATCCACTGCAATCTGCTGCCTAATAACCGCTTCTACGGTTGCCACTGCGTTTTTTAGCTCTCTTTGAGCCATTTCTTGCGAATAGATCCGCATAGCAAGATTGAATAAAAGCATAATCACTAAAAGGATTATGATAATCAACCATAAAAAGGATGTGGATATTCTTTGATTAATGGTTTTCATCGATTGCCCTCATGTGCAAGCTTAAATCCAAATCCCCAAATCGATTCGATTTTTACATTACTGCAAGTGAGCTTTTTCCGTAGGCGTTTCAGGACATCATCTATGGCTCTTGTGTCAACCTCAAAATCAAATTTCCAAACATTTTTGAGCAATTCTTCACGGGAAACAGCCCGCTCTTGATTCTCAAACAAATAGACCATCAAGGCAAACTCTGTAGGGGTTAAATCAATGGTTTTGCCTTCCGCAAGCGTTTCTCTGGTGTTAAGATTTAAGACAATATTGCCATAGTTTAAAACGGGAGTTTTTTTCATCTCGCTATCAAGCGCTATACGCCTAAAAATAGCTTTTACTCGTGCAACAAGCTCAAGCGGAGAAAAAGGCTTAACAAGATAGTCGTCACCCCCTAAAGAGATGCCCGTGATCCGGTCAAGCTCGCTGTCGCGCGCAGAGACAATAATGATCGGCACATTATGCTTTTGCCTTATCCGGGTACAAGCTAAAAGCCCGTCAGTGCCATTCATCATAATATCTAAGATCACCATGTCACAAGGATGATCTAGAAACTTTGCCAGTAAATCATCAGCATTTTCGAAGGCGGTAACCAAGTACCCTTCATTAGATAAAAAACCATAAATCAGCTCTCGAATATTCTTCTCATCATCAGCAATATAAATGGTCTTGCCCACTATAATCACCACACTTTTTGAAATTCTATCATACAGGCTTGGGTTAATAAACGGTTGCCACTATTTTGCCACTATTTAACCTTTGTTTTTCCAGTGACCGATCAATTAATATACAATCAAGTTAATAGAAAAAAGAAGGTGTGTGAAAGCTGAAAAAACTATATTTATCCGTGTTTGCAGTATTAGTGGTTGGGATGCTCGCCGGTTGTACCCAAAGGGAAGGTAAATCTGAGAATCACCCTGATAGCATTAGTAATTCTGTCGAATCAAAAAAACAACTTGAAGAATCTTTGATGGTCCTTGAAGATTTGGGAAATGTTTTAAACTCTTTGGACACAGTGCGCGACCAGGATCTGATAACACCATAATGAAAAATAGGAGAATTTGTTATGAAAAAATTGCATTTAATCTTTATCGTGAGTATGCTGGTTCTCTCAACAGCAACAACAGCTTTCGCTACGGGACAGCAAACAGAAACCACAACCAGCATTAGCTCTTTGCAGATTCAGGAAAAAATTAAGCAAAAAAGACAAGAGGTTATAGATTTTAAAAAAGCCGCTCATGAAAAAAGTGCATTGGTCAAGGCTGCTGCTGAAGAAAACAAAGCTCTTCTTCAGATAATCAATGCCAAAAGAAAGGAGCTGGCCCAGGTTTACGTTGACCTGAAGGAAAATGGTACAACTTTCGATGTTTCAACTCTGGAGCAGATTGCCAAATACAGGAAACAGATCAGGGATCTGACTGATGAGTTGCAGGAATCCAAAGGCTCCATTCAGGATTATATTGAAGCCAATAAAAAGGCGCTAAAGAGCTTGGATTACGGTGTATTAGAAACCATGTATGCAGACATTGCTGAAATCCAAAGTTGGAGAAATGACCAGCTTAATGAAATCAGTCAGATTCTCGATGAAATGCTGGCATTAGTCCAATAGAATAAACATCACAATAAGAAGAGAGAAGGCAGGTAGCGGTAGACTTACCTGCCTTCTCCTGTACTTGCAGCCCTATAACTGAGCAGCTCCAGTGCCTTCTGCTAGTCTCCCGGTTTTGCGGCTCCTGAGTCCAGCCCGGTTAACACAGCGCCCCCTCCTCATTTTCACCATTTAGTACAGCCTTAATTTTATTAGACTTCTTCAGCTTTACCGTTTAAAATATTGCGAGTGCATAAAATAAAAGAGAGTCGGGTTAGCTTGACCGACAGCTTTTTAACGTAGTAGTATATTCCCAACAGAAAGATAAATATCTAACTCTTAAGGATTGATAGTTATGAAGAAGAAACTATTTTTAATTGCCGGCCTTTGTTTCTACCTCGCTGCTATTTTATCCTTATTTACTGCTGTAGATAATAAAGCTATCACCATTGGTGTTTTTAGCATATTAGGGACAGCATTTATAGCAATCTATAATATCCAAAAGAAATCACCTGACAGCCAATAAAAGGTCCCGCTTCACTTTACCAAAATAGCCTTCGGAAACATCGACTATTCGCGAACCGTTAGCGAAAAAGCAGTTGGGGGGATTCAGATCGAAATCCTCAAGCGCAGGGGCAGCACAGGGGGACCCAGCACAGGGGAACCCAGCACAGGGAGACAGTTCTCCTGTGTTCCATTATCGGTCCCAAATATTTTACCGACATAGTATTATTTATATTCCTCTAATTATTCCAAAACTAACCCCGGTTAATCTTTCTATTTGCCTGATCAATAATCCCTGTTCTTTCATCTTTCTGATTGCTCTATTCCTCTTCTCAACTTCAAAAGACTGAACATCCGCCGGAGATAGAACTTTCAAAATGTCTTTTATCAACCCTGAAGCTTCAACGTCATTTGACCTTTTTCCACCATCATAATCCAAACACTGATCGTTATTATAAACCTGGTTGAATTCAACCCATAATTCGATCGCTTTCTTCGGGTCTTCGGAAAACAATGCCCATGGAAATTCAGTTTCACATATATCATGTTTTTGAAGAGAATACTCAGCGTAACTGCTCCACGGGTATTGCTGAATAACTTTTGCAATTTCTGCTTTAACCGGGTTTTGATGAATATACCTCATTACGGTTAGTAAATACGCGTCATTCTCAACCGCTTCACTTTTTTAACGATCCTGAAATAATTACCAACTCAGCCATATTTCCAGTTATACCAATAAACATAGCTTGCGTCGATTCTGCGAAACGCCGTACTTAATGATTTACTTTCCTCCTTCATTAACAGGTGGATGTGGTTGCTCATCAGGCAATAAGCAAATATTCTGTAACCGCTTATATTTTTATACTTTCTAATCTTCTCCCAAAAAACCTGTTAATCTTCTTCATCTTCCGGAAAATTTTATTTGCTTAAATCAAATAACGGAGTATAATTTGGATAAGCAGAGACTATATATATAATAACGCATCTAGTGATCTTTTAACTAAACCTTTGCTGACAAACACCATAGAACCTCATGAATCTGCGGGTTTATCTGGCATTTACCTTAGCAGGTTTTATTTTTTATGCAGGAGGTTCTATTTGATGAATGGCAATGAGAATAAGATATGTCCTTACTGCGGGGAAGAAATAAAAGCTTCGGCTATAAAATGTCGGTAATGTCAATCTTTTCTCGCGCAAAAAGATGATCAAACCCACCATAATGTTCAACAGCTTCAACAAACTCCACGAAAAACCAGGCGCAGCCCCATGCTTTCCCTGGTAATTTTTTTTCTTGTTGCAGTCATAGCCCTTCTCGTTTACCAGCTGTTCAGGGACTCGCCTGAACAGGCTGCAATCATGCCCGAGGAATCTGGTGAATCAACTGGTAACAATGAATATACCCTGGTGGAGGCGGAAGAAGCGGCCGCTCGCTATAAACCGACCACAGATGAAGCTTCGCCGGATCATGGAAGCGCATCCTCTTCTGCAGATTCAGGCAGCCCTGAGGGCGGTTCAGCTTCAGCTCCTGCAGATAATGTGGCAGATAATGCCGGATCTAACGAATCTGTAGGTTCTGCGGGCAGCCAAGGCATAACACCGGTGCAGGGTCTGATCGATCTCTTCAAACCGACAGAAATGCCCGTGCCTGCCATCATGCAAATCCCCTCTCCACCGCCGGAAAGCCAGGTGGAGATAATGCTGGCCAGGGTTACCGGAAACAGTCCGGGAAATATACTAAATGGCGGAATTGCAGCAATGAAGGACGACTGGATCTATTATAGAAACCAAAATGACGGTGACAGGATCTATAAAATCAAAACCGACGGCAGCATGCGAGAAAAAGTAAACAATAACAGTTCATGGTATCTTAACGTGGTCGATGACTGGATCTATTATTCAAACGAAACTGACAATTGGCGGATCTACAAAATTAAAACCGACGGTAGCATGCATACAAAAGTAAATGATAATAAATCATTGAGTCTTAATGTGGTCGACGACTGGATCTATTATAAAAACAGAAGTGACAATGGCAGGATTTACAAAATTAAAGCCGACGGTAGCATGCATACAAAAGTAAATAATGATAGCTCGTATGACATTAAAGTCGTCGGTGAATGGATCTATTATAACATCGGAGATAACTATGATAACGATGGCAGGTTCTATAAAATTAAAACCGATGGCAGTATGCGAACAAAAGTAAACAATGACAGATCTTTTTGTGTTAACGTTGTCGGCGATTGGATCTATTATAGAAACCAAGATGACGGTGGCAGGATCTACAGAATGAAAAACGACGGCAGCAATAAAATGAAAATCAATGATGATAACTCATGGTCTCTTAACGTGGTCGGCGAATGGATCTATTATAGAAACCAAGATGACGGTGGCAGGATCTACAAAATTAAAACCGATGGCAGCAGGCGAACTAAAATAAATGAATTTCGCTCAATTAGTCTAAATCTGCTCGACGACTGGATCTATTATAGAAACCAAAATGACGGTGACAGGATCTATAAAATCAAAACCGACGGCAGCGGTAATCAGATAGTAGATTGATCAACAATCATTAGGTTGAGCAACCCCTTGATCATAAAGTCGTAACACAGAGGTAACACAGAGGTAACACAGAGGGACGGTTCTTCTGGGTAACACAGAGGGACGGTTCTTCTGTGTTCCCTAATACAGAGGGACCCAACACAGAGGGACGGTTCTTCTGTGTTCCCAATCCAAACGATAATCATCATTATCGGTTTGGTTGAATTCAACCCATCAATCGGTCGCTTTCTTCGGGTCTTAAGGCCCGGCAATCTTCTTCGTCCTCATAAACCCTCTGTTTGTTGATATTAAGAGTAATCGTATGATAATTACCGGAATTGCTTTTCTTCCTTGCGCCCCTTGGTATCTCATCACACCACTACAATCTAGCAAAGTATGGGTGCATGTGCAACACAAGAGAACCGGCCCTCTGTGTTCCCCGGCTTGGCCAAATCTTCCATGAGCATTGTCTCCATGATATTTTTGCCGAGAGAGCCTTTGATAAGGCAAGTGATTTCAAGCGTTTGAGTCGGGGTTTTTGTTCTGAGATGGGGCAGCACTTACAAAGGAATTGCGGCCACCCGTGCAGAAACAGTAGCTGTTTTCTGCTTTTGATGCTAAGTAGAGTTACACATGGATGCAAATAAAACAGTGAAGATACTAAAACCTATAATCCGTCCGGCGAAAACTAAGGACTACCCCTTTCTGCGGCAGATGCTTTATGAAGCAATTTATATTCCGTAAGGCGAAACAAAGCCTCCACTTTCAATTCTTGATGCACCCGAACTTGACAAGTATGTGAGTGAGTGGAAGAAAATAGGTAATGCCGGTTTTATTGCTGAAATTGATGGCCGGGACGCAGGCGCTGCCTGGACTAAACTGTTTTAGAATGCTGAGACCGGTGGTTACGGGTTTGTAGATCATGAAACACCCGAATTGTGCCTGGTGATCAGTGAAAAATACCGGGGCATCGGCGTTGGAACAGCGCTGATGCAAACCCTGCTAGAGGAATTAAAGGTGCTTAATTATAAGAAGATGTCACTTAGTGTGGATAAAGCAACCCGGGCCATCAACCTTTATAAAAGGCTTGAATTCAAAGTGATTAAGGAACAGGAAACTGACTTATTAATGGTGAATGATCTGTAAACACTATAGAGAATCGTCCCTTTGTACTCATAGTATTTATTAAGAATTGAGGAGGTTATGATTATGAATTTTAAAGGCTTCCCACAAGAAGGGATTGATTTTTTGCGCAACCTAGCAGCCAACAATGACCGGGAGTGGTTTAAAGCTCACCGTAGCGAGTATGAGGAGTTAGTACTCGAACCGGCGCTGGAACTGGTTACAGCGTTGGGCGAAGAAGTGGCTGCTGCATTTCCACCCATCACTTACAGCACATCCGGTAACAGCGGCTCCCTGATGCGTTTAAACCGGGACACTCGTTTCAGCACTGACAAAACCCCTTATAAAACTCATGTTGCCATGATGTTCGTACCTGAGGGCCGTCCTAAAATGGGGGCACCGGGATTCGGCCTCCAGATAACAACCAACTACGCGGAACTCATCGTCGGTCAATTTGTTTTTGACAAACATCAGCTTGAACGATATCGAGAAGCAGTGCTTAGTGATACTTCCGGCCCAGCCCTGGTGGATGCCGCTTCTCTGGTGGCAAAAACGGGCAATTACCCCCTGGGTGGTAAAGCACTTAAACGTGTTCCACAGGGTTACGATCAGGAGCATCCTCGATCCGAGTGGCTCAAATATAAGGGGCTGCACGTATTTGCCCCAACAATATCTCTCGCGGTAGCGGCTACACCGAAGCTAATCGATGTCGCGATGGGGCATTTTCGTTTAATGGCACCGATCTGGTCCTGGCTGATTAAATATGTTAACTAGAAGAGAGGGAGAGTTAACAAAAGAGATTAGAAACCAAAAGATTTCTGTGGCACAACTGGAATATGGATATACTTTGAAGGAGATTGCTGACTCGATTGGGATTCTCTATACAACAGTGAGTAAGATTATACGAAAGAAAGAAAAGTGATAAATCAAGACCTGACCCTAATATGTGCACCAAATAGAAGAAGAGGCATGTTTAATGCCTCTTCTTCTTTGGATAACGATTTATGCTTGATAATACTTTAAGGCCTTCCGGCTCCGGCTGGTGCACCAGTACCACTTGGCTTACCTGCTCCTTCCGGCTTACCTACTCCTTCTGGTTTGCCGGCACCTTCGGGTTTTCCGGCATCTTTCGGTTTACCGGCACCTTCGGGTTTACCAGCGCCTTCGGGCTTACCGGCACCTTCCGGTTTGCCAGCGCCTTCTGGTTTACCGGCTTCTTCAGCTTCTGCTTTGTCTTCTGCGCCCTTTGTAGCAGTATATATCATCATCAAATCTCGAATCGACATATTGATGTACTCGTCGGTAACCTCTTCACCAAGCAAATTAGTTATAATATTTAGCTTGCCTGGCGTAATACCCAGTTCTTTTGCCTCTTGAACCATATAATAGCCAAGAGCTTCTGCATCAACTTCCGGGTGTACATCATTATTATCTGCTTCAACTTCTGCAATATTTTTCAGCTTTGCAACCAGTTTTTCAGCTTTTTGTTCATTTTTGGCAATTGCAGTCAGAACCAAATTGCCCTCTTCATCAAGATAACCGGCTTCGGCAAGCTGTTCTATAATCTCCGCGATTACATCCTCAACCTTCTTATTTTTAAAATCATGATCTCTCAAAAGGTTTTTTGCCTCATCATTAACATATTCCAGATCAATGACTTGCTCGAATAGATTAACCTCCATATTAATTCCTGGGTTAACATCCAGGCTAATATAATATGCCGGAGTGCCGTATGCCAACGCACCGATACCCACCAAGATGCATAACATTGCCGCAATAGCCACCATTGAACTGAAAACTTTATTCCCTCTCCACTGATATGCGGCTTTTTCTTCTTTCATATAAACTACCTCCCCAATATTAAAGTTTCTATCCTTTAACTTGGCGACAGTTCCATCTTCTTTTAAAACTGCTACATGACCGTCTTTAATCTGTAAAACAACTGCTTTTATCATTTTAGTTCCCCCCTGATGAAGCTCAAATACTCTGCGAGATAAGGATAATCACCATTGAGTATCTCAACTGCCGCTATTATATACTTACGATGACGTTCGAGTAATTTTCGGGGTATCTTTTCTTTTTTTTCGATTGTTTTTAACGGAAGTTGCCTAGTTTTTCTCATTTCGTAAATCAGTAGCGGGTTTTTTAGCAGGTATGCTGTTGCTTTGCCACAGGCATGCTTTGTTTTGACTGCTTTCGGGGAGCTTTCAATTAAATCCATGAAAGTAAAACCATAACCTTTAATGACCAGACTTATAGCATTAATTTCCAGTTTCATACTTTCTTCATCATCACTATTAACCCTATCATCAACTGATTCAACCTGTTTTTCATTGTAATATTTATTTTGTGCCCTGAAATAATCTATCAGTCTTCTGTTGATTATAAGCTCGGCAAAGGCAATAAAACTACCTCTGTCATAACTATATTTTTTTACTGCTTCATAAAATGCGCTTAGGGCTATTGACCATTCATCATCACTCTTTGACACATAGCGTCTTGCAGTTTTCGCAGCGCTTCGTAAAATAAATATTTCGTTCCGTTCAATTAAAGCTGATAACTTCAGTGCATCATCAGCCGCTTCAATAACCATTTTATCGATTTCACGCATTATTATTACCTCTTCATGTCGCGTAGCGCAGACATTTGAAGAAATTATAACTATAGTAAACAGATGGATAGTAATTAAACTTCTTAAAAATATACAACAATCGGCTTGATAGCCAAGAGGATCGCCACGAAACTTCAAACTACGGGGTCAGGTCTTGAAATATAAGTTTTTCTTGAACCCAAAATTATATTTTTAAATCAGAAGTTCATTGCCCAAACTGCCAGGCTGGAAAAGGCAATTGCCAGGGTAAAGCTTAACAGTGTCCCGATAATAACATATTCAGCAATTAATTGAACTTTCGATCCTTCGAAGCGTAAAATTGATTTTGCTGCCACTAAAAAACCTATGCCTAAAGGCTGACTGATCAAAATTAAAATTAAAACCAACATTCGTTCGAGCTGGCCAA
>Ga0194126_10011786_pt1 | contig 11166 bp, 8 predicted proteins | sample TA2KigC150mmetaG_FD_148641 | JGI IMG/M metagenome (GOLD analysis project Ga0194126, IMG submission 148641) | Freshwater microbial communities from Lake Tanganyika, Tanzania - TA2015035 Kigoma Deep Cast 150m | ecosystem: Environmental > Aquatic > Freshwater > Lake | place: Tanzania: Lake...
GTAACCACCAGCGAGTGATCCTGTCCGACCATTTGCGGTTACCGAGACGGCAGCCGACCCTGCTGCGCCTGCTGGCGTGATCGCATTGATCGTGGTGGCACTCACAATCTGGACTCCGGTCGCAGCCGCTCCACCGATCGTGACTGATGTCGTACCGAGGAAGTAGTTGCCGCTGATTGTGATGGGCGTGCCGCCGGCAATCGTTCCGACATTGGGCGCAACGCTGCCCACCACTGGCGGGCATGCGCCCCAAGCGCCGAGGATGATCGCCAGGTCTCCACCCTCAACCACACCGTCGCCGTTGACGTCGGTGCTGAATGTGCCGCTGCCATTCGAACCCCATGCGCCGAGGAGCGCGCTCAGGTCAAGGCCGTCCACGTTCCCGGTTGGCACAACATCACCAGGACACTGCGCCGATGCACGCTCGCCGCCACCGAGTACTGCAAGCAATACAGCCACAAGTACGAAGTTGAAGATTGGCGGACGGCGATCGATTTGCATTGGGTGATACTCCTCAGTTTGGCATGCGACCTGCGAACCCGGGCAAACTCCCGTACCGCAAAGTATCCCGACCCTCACCCGCGTCAAGTCAACCACGCTTCATTTGCGCCACTTTCAACACCAACCCCCGTTTTCTCGCCATTATGCCACCGCCCGCGCGCGCCGGCAATCTCAGCTTTAGAACGAGGGGTCTGGCGGCGAACAAAAGGGGCCACTGCAAGATCCGGCGAGGTAACTTGCGGTCTTTCACCTGTGATAGGGAGACACCGTGGCTCGTCTAGAAGATTTGACCGTCGACGCCGAACTTCGTGGCATCGTGCCAAACCAGACCGTTCGCATTGTCTCATCGCGCTGGATGTGCGCGTCGGCGTTCGCAACGACAGATCACGCATTGAAGAGGACTCGCGGAACTGAATGAGACCAAACTGGGGATGTACGACGATGATGCCGGATGCAATAACGCCGTTCGTCGGGCTGCGAGGCTCGCCTGAGGAGATGATTTCTGTTGGAGATGGAGAACAACTCCGGGTCTATTACCTCGATGTCTATTTCCCGGGGCGATTTGCAGAATCTAAAACTCACCAGTCCACCAGTCTGACGATTGACTTCAAACATGGAGTCCCTATGGCGGTACGCCACTTCTCTGCGCTGGTCTTGCCGAGATTCGAGAACAACAGAATCGCGCCCGCATTCGTTGCGGTTCCGGGTCACCGAAAGGGGCCAGCAACGCCCACCGGTGGGTTGCGGCAGATCATTGCCAAGGTCGCAGGTGCCATCGATTTGTCCGACTGTCTTCGCAGGACTGTTGAGATTCGGAAAAGCGCAGGAGCAGCGCGCGGGACGCGCCCGGACGTGAAGAAGCACATTGACACCATGGAGATCGTGAGCGCGGAGCGACTTCACGGAAAGAATGTCGTCGTCTTTGATGATGTGCTGACCAGGGGAGACACCATGCGCGCAGCGCGATACATTGTGGCCAAGTTCGGCAAGCCAGCGAGCCTGACGTGCCTGTGCTTGATGCGGACCCGACTAGGAACACAATCCGCCGCAAACTCTTGGCCACCCCGGGCAGAAGACATCGAGTTCTGACATCAAGGAACCGTAGCATTGCGTCGTGATCAGCGCCGAAGAACATGTCCGACTGATGCTTGCCCTGTTGAGCCTCAAGGGCGTGGGGCCTGTCACGGCCCGGGCGTTGGCATCACGGGTCGCCGCAGCCTTCGGTGAACCAGGCGAACTGGCAGACTTTCTGTCGAACTTGGACCATCGGCCCCGTGGCTTCACTCATGTGAGCGCCACGGAACTGGATGTCGCTTTCCGTGCTGCCGACGAACGCATCGAGCGGTGCGCGGAACTGCAGATCAGGATTGCCTCGGAGCGCAGCTCGCCATTCTGGGCCGACACATGGTGCATCCCCAAACCGCCCGCGATCCTCTACTACAAGGGTGATACCAAGTGCGCGGCGCCACCCGGCGTGGCAGTCATCGGCACCCGCGAGCCAACGGACTGGGGGTACAAGTCAGGCGAACGTATCGCCACCTGCTGCTCGGAACGGGGCTTCACCGTGGTGAGCGGGCTCGCCGTGGGCTGCGACACAAGTGCTCACGAGGGAGCGCTTGCCGCGACTGGGGCAACCATCGCCGTATTGGCCCACGGACTCGATACCGTCTATCCGGCAGTCAACCGCAAGCTCGCTGATCGAATTCTCGACGCCGGCGGCATGCTCGTAAGCGAGTATCCACCGGGCACGGAGCTGAGGGCGAACCAGCTCGTTGAGCGGGACCGTCTCCAGTCTGCACTCAGTCGGGCGGTCATTGTTGTCGAGACCGATGTGAAGGGCGGGACGATGCACACTGTCGGCTTCGCATCCGCTCAAGGACGAAGGCTGGCCGCCCTCTCCCACCCTGACCGCCTACTGCATGAGCCGAAGGTCCAAGGAAACCAGGAGCTGATTCGCACTGGCAAGGCGACACCGCTGCCAGACAACGACGCCCTGAACGCCTTCCTCGACAATGTCGTGCCCTCGCCACCAGCCGCCATACCGGCCGCGCCCATTCCCGACAATCTCTTCGACGCCGGAGGATGAGATGACCAAGAAGCCGAAGGGGCTTGTTCTCGATCTCGACCAAACTATGGTCGATTCGAGGTGCGCCAAGGCGCTGCGTAGTCAGCGCGACTGGCGGTCCGTGGATTTGCTGATCCCGCGATTCATCGTCGCCCCGGGCGCAATTGAACTCGGCCGAATCAAAGACCTAAAGATTGCAGTGGTCACGAAAAGCCCCGCCACCTACGCCAGGAAGGTGCTGCAGCACTTCGGAATTCGGAGTGATGCACTGGTTGGCTACCACGATGCCTCGCCTCGGAAACCGCATCCTGCGCCGACAGCCACAGCCCTTGAGCTCCTGGATCTATCCCCGCACGATGTCTGGGCGGCCGGCGACCACGCCGACGATCTCCTGTCGGCGCGAGCGGCAGGAATCACGGTGCTGATTGGGGTCACGGACTGGACGGATTCTGAAGCCGGACTTGCACTTGCCAGACCCACGGTCACCGTAAAGCACTTGGGTGGAGTCGTCGAGCTGCTGAGGCGAACGCTGAAACAACCGTGACCTGCTCCTGCATTGTGTGATTGGTGCTCATGAGGGCGATCCTATTGCACGACCGCGACAGTACACGGTTTTTCTGCCAAAGTTCCGAAGAGATCCAGACGACCCTGCTGCCAGCGGAGCCCGCGTGCCCGGGTTCCGAACACCCACCGGCGCGCAGGGCCTGGGGGGACATATTGATGTTCAGGCCACCTCCACAGCCAATTGAAACCGCCACACAAGACCTACCCAAGGCTGTGGCCTGGGCCGCGCTCAAAGCCGCTTATACGCAAGACCAGTTGGGACTCATGCAGGTGCATGAACACCTGTCAGAACGCCAGCTAAATGATGCGCTCCGCTCTCAATTTGTCCCGCCAAAGGGACTCCGCCTCTCGTGAGGCGTTCCCGTCATAGTTCGAGTGGGAGCCTTTGTTCGATCAGCGATTCGGCAGTTGTTGGGTCGCGGAGGAACAGAACTTTAAACCCATCCCACTCCTGCCCAATGTCGGCAGAGTCCCTGATCATCCCGAACGTTGAGTCAACCGCATTCTGGATCGATTCTTCGTCGTCTGGAAAGGTTATAAAGTCTTCAATGCAGATTTGTAGCACCTCCAAGTAGCGCGTCGCGCCGGCGCCGAAGGGGGTTGTGCCTTCGAACCCAAGGAGCACGTGTGGGCATGGAGACGAGCTGCTGATGGCGACTTGGCAGAAGGGGCAGATCACATGCAGGTGATGCGGCCGCTGCGCGCCGGTGTGGTCATGAACGGGGCGACTGGAGCCGTGCCCTGACCTCGTCGTCAACACTCTGGGCGCTGTGAGCAACGGCTTCTCCAGTCAGCTTTCGCGGAATGTGGTCGAGTCCCATCGCCCTGGTCACCAGCCGGAGCACATGGGCACCACGGATGGTCGTGCGCTGCGAGGCCAACATCCTGTTCGTGTTTTGGTGCTCGACCACACTCACCTCAACACCAACTCCACCGTCCTCGAATCCGATCCAGAGGTCGTTTCCCTCCGCATGGATCCCGCCCGGTCCAGCAGGCGATCCCTTGTAGCAGAGTCTTCCACCAAGACAGGAGGCGGTGTGGAGCAGGTCTGCGGTGAAGTTGTTGATGATGCCCTGCCGCCGGGGCTCCCAGTAGACCGTCCACGGTCGCAAGGAACGGAATCGATGAAAGCAGAACTGCTGGCCTGCCCGATCCGTACGCCGACAGATCAATGCGGACACAGCGCCCCCATAGGGAAGGTCGCAGCACAGATCTCGCGTGTCGAATTCACAGCGGAACGCACCGATGTATCGCTGAACCGCTTGCGGTGGTTTGGACTTATGCCATCGAGGAGTCATGACCGTGGCCCCTTTTGATGCTTGGAGTCACCGAACATCATCGGATGTCACGCAACCTGATACAGGTACCTTTGGAAGTCCGCGAATGTCCGACGCACCTCGTCGGCCGGCCCGAGTTCCGACAAGGCGTCGGCGATTGAGTCCCGATACTTCAGCCGCAGGAGCGGCGTCAGCTTGTCTTGATCCAGCTCCTCCACGCCGACCGCAACATAGTGCTGTAGCACGAAGTCAAGGAACTCCTGCTGCTTCGCCCCAAAGCTGCGGCACACGCAGATTCTGGCATGACCTGCACGCACTTCCCGGGTGACAGGTGCCTTCGCAAATGCGACGTGGGCCAGCACATCGAACAGGTCGCTCGACTCCGCGTCGATGATCCGCTGCATCTCCGCAAGCTGCTGCAGCCCGAATCCCTTCTCTGCCAAGCCATCGAGGAGCCTACGGCGAGTGTCCGGCGCGCTCCATATCTGCCGCAATTCCTCCTCGTCATGGAAGAAGTCTGGCAGGCGCCCGAAGAGCAGCTCCATGAAATGCTGAGCACTCATCGGCTTCCCATCCGGATGCCAGAAGCTCGTGCAGGTCATGTGCTGGATGGCCCGTTCCTTGCCATCCGCCAGCTTCACCTTCACCCTGCGCCGACACACGCAAGGGCGCTCGCCGCACCTACGGCACGGTTCGGGCGGGCACTTGCACGGCGTCTCCCCACACGCTGCGCAGGACTCGGGATCGGGCACAGCGCAAGTGCACGGCTCTGAGCCGCACGCCGCGCAGGGGGCGGGGACATCTGGCGCCTCAGGCTCGCCATCCCACTCCGGATCGAGGAAGTGCTGGTGCGCCCTCACGAAATCGAAGATGGTGAAGTAGTCCTTGCCGTCAAACAGTCGCGTTCCGCGCCCGATGATCTGCTTGAACTCGATCATGGAGTTCACCGGACGAAGCAGAACGATGTTTCGGATGTTTCGCGCATCCACGCCCGTGGAGAGCTTTTGCGACGTCGTCAGGACGGTGGGGATCGACTTCTCGTTGTCCTGGAAATCCCGCAGGTGCTGCTCGCCAAGTTCCCCATCCTCAGCCGTGACACGATGGCAGTAGTTTGGATCCTGACTGCGCTTGATTTGGTTGATGTAGTCCCTGACTGCCAACGCATGCGCCTGCGTCGCACAGAACACGAGTGTCTTCTCGTTTTGGTCAATCTGGGACATGAAGATCTCGACGCGCTTCTTCTCGCGCTCCGGGATCTCGATCACGCGGTTGAAATCGGACTCGCCGTAGCGACGGCCGGCCTCAACCTCGCCCTCGACCACGGCATCGTCCGGCGTGTACACGTACTCGTCCAGGGTCGTGCTGATCTGCTTGACCTTGAATGGCGTCAGGTATCCGTCGTTGATGCCGTCCTTGAGCGAGTAAACGAACACGGGCTCGCCGAAGTACCCATAGGTGTCGGCGTTCTCCTGCCGCTTTGGGGTGGCGGTCAGCCCAAGCTGCACGGCTGGAGAGAAGTACTCCATGATCCCCCGCCAGTTGCTCTCGTCGTTCGCCCCGCCACGGTGACACTCGTCGATGATGATGAAGTCGAAGAAGTCAGGCGGGTACTCGCCGAAATGAGGCGTCGGCTTTCCGTCAACTTCAGGACCCGTCATGAAGGTCTGGAAGATGGTGAAGAAGACGCTGCCGTTGGTGGGAACGCGTCCCCTCCTTCGGATCTGGTCGGGGCTGATCCGGACCAGGGCATCCTCGGGGAAGGCCGAAAATGCGTTGAACGCCTGATTGGCCAAGATGTTCCTGTCGGCAAGGAACAGAATCCTTGGGCTGCGGGTTGGCTCTCCCGTCAGGTTCCACCGCGACTTGAACAGCTTCCAGGCGATCTGGAATGCGATGAACGTCTTGCCAGTTCCGGTCGCGAGGGTCAGCAAGATCCGCTTCTGCCCTGCACCGACCGCCGCCAGTACCCGCTCGATGGCGATGTCCTGGTAGTAGCGGCCAGGATGCGAGCCGCCCTTGTCCTCGTAGGGAACCCCAGCGAAACGGTCGCGCCACGAATCTTCCCTGCTGAAGGTGAGTTGCCACAACTCCTCCGGCCCCGGAAAGCTCGCCCGTTCGCCCTCCTCACCCGATGACATGTCGATGCCATAGATCCCTTCGCCATTCGTGGCGTAGGTGAACCGGACGGCCAGCTTCCCCGCATAGTCCTTCGCCTGACCGACGCCCGCAGACACAGCTTCCGACCGGGCCTTTGCCTCAACCACCGCGAGCTTCGTATTCCGGTACTCAAGAACGTAGTCGGCCTTGACGAGCCTTCCGGGACGGCCACGCCCCTCGATCCGACCTGGGCTGATCACGTACTCACGACGGACGCGGCTGCCCTCCACCACGCCCCAGCCCGCAGCCGCGAGCGCGGGGTCGATGAGCTCGGCTCTGGTCTCGGCTTCGTTCATCGTCATGCCTTCACGAGCTTGAAGCTCACCTGATACCGATAGAAGCTGATCGACGGGGTGAGGGCAATGGCGCGCCTCAACCTGGCGTCGTCCTCCTGGGCGATGATCGCGCCGAGCACCTCTCGACCGGCGGCCAGCTCATCCTTCACGAAGCTCATGTAGCGCAGGGTCTGCCCCACGACAGCGTCGGATGCGCGACCCCGCTTGAGTTCGACCACGAGCAGTCGCCGTCCGTCTTTGCTGACGGCGAGGATGTCGATGGGCCCCGTGTCGGATGGATACTGCTGGGCCAGTTCTCCGTCCTCTTCGTAGATGTCGTACTCGCGCCCCAGCAGCGTGTGCGCCCAGTTGCTCACCAGGAAGTCCTCAAGGTGTTCCTCAAGGGCGAAGGCCGTCGGGTCTTCAACGGACGGGTCGACAGAGACGAGCGTCGGGGCCGCCGCGCCGCCGATCAGCCTCTCGATCTCGTCACGGTGTCGCGAGACGTTGCTGACCGTGCCAATTGACCCTGCGGAATGCCGGAGGGCGTCGCTCAAGTCCGCCCGATCAATGGTGGCCGGTAGCCACGTGACCGGCCGACGGTGCGGCAGGATTTTTTCGGGGAAGTATCGGTACTCGCCACCAACCTCACCTACCCGATACTTGCCGGTGCCATCTGGACACAGGACAACATCGCCAACGGCGATCCCCTTGGCAACGGTCCATAGGGCGCCACACGCAAGCCCGGCGCCGATCTTGGTCTTCTCCGGGCGCGCCCGCTGGTAGACGGGGATGAACTCACGATTGAACTCCCGCCAGTCATCCGGAAGCGAGCGAGTCAGGTCCTGCACGATTCCAAAATCGGCGCCAATGAAGCCGCCCTCCAGACACTCCGCAGCATGCGCACTTCCCTTGCCAAGCATGACCCTGTAGTAGTTCTTCATCGGTGAGCAACCTCCGGAATAAGTTCTGTCGAATTCCTAGTCATTGAAGGCGACCTTGAGCGATTACAAGTTGCCGCTGAACGCCTGGTGGAGCAGCGACCGCTTCAGTGCGGCGAGCGCGATCTGCTTCTGCTCGTACATCCGTGACAGGCGATCAGACTCGTCGAGCAGCGCGTCCAGCAACTTCACGACTTGCCGCTGCTTAGGCTTCGGCGGCAGACATAGCCGAAGCGCGGAGAGCACCTTCTGATTGATGTTGCTGATACTTGCTCCGCCGCCCCCCCGTCGGAGCTGCGCACGAGTCTCACGGCATCGCAGCAGATAGAGCAGAAACTCCGAATCAATCAAAGACCGCTTCCCGCGAACTCGGATCAGGAAGCCGGAAAAGGAGGTCGAACACTCAAGCGGTGGAACAAGCATGCTCCGTCCAACCAAGTCTCGACTTCCGTTTGACCGAACCATCAAGATGTCGCCCTCTTCCAGCGCGTAATCGAGCGGGAGCGCGCTGTCGATTGTGACGCTCTCGAGATCTGCCACTGGCACGACGAAGTTAGACTTGAAGTCTCCAACCCCTACAAGCGGAACCGTCTCGCCTCGACTGCTTCTGGTGTAGTTCAAGCCATTCTTGAAATCTGCGATCTCCCCCAGCGTCGTCTCCACCCACCCCTCGCCTCGTCGGGTGAAGACGTCGGACAGGTGGCTCTCGAAGAGCTCGCGGGCGTTTTGGAGGTTCTGGGCGGCGTGGGCTTGGGCGGTGGCCAGCCCGGCAAACGCTTCGTCCAGCACCCCCACGATCCGCTGCTGCTCGGCCAGCGGGGGGACGGGAACTGAAACCTCTTTCAGTTTTCCGCCGGAGAGTTCTCGGAAGGTCGCGCCTGTGCCGAGTGAATCCAGCAACTCCACGATGCTGCTGAGGTAGTAAAACAGAAACTTGTGCTCAAGCGGGCTGCCCGGAATCAGGCTTTTGCAGCCTTGGTTCGTGGACATCGGTTTGGTGTTGATGACCAAGTGACCGATGGGCGCACGTGATGAGAGAATCACCGAGTATGGCGGCAGCATCCGCGCCGAGCTGTCGCGTAGCCCCGCATCGGTCAGCTTTCGCTCGGTTTCGTCGGCATAAGGCGACTCACGCTTTCCCATCTCGGCGGGCGTAATCCACAGGTGCTCGCCGCCCCAGTATTCGGCCACGCTCGTCTTCGGCGTGCCGCCGTTCACGACTTCGCACACATCGCCGATGCGCTTTGTTTGCCAACCCTTCATCATTTCAGCAGCGCCTTGATGTTCTCCAGCACTTCGGCGCTTTCGGCGTCGAGGGCGGCGATTTCTTCCATGATCTCCTGCGGACTGCGGTGGGTCACGGTCTCGCCGCCGTTGGGGTTCTTCACGGAGAGGTCGAAGGTGGCGGGGTCGATGTCCTTCGCGTCCACGCTCCAGCTCTTCGGCGAGTCGGCATGCGTCTTCTGCAGCTTGACGAACCCCGCCAGGTCGTCGTCGTTCAGCGGGTTTGTCTTCCCCAGATTTCGGCCGGGATCAAGCTGGTAGTACCAGACCTTGCGGGTCTTCTTGCCCTTCTCGAAAAAGAGCACCACGGTCTTCACGCCTGCTCCCTGGAACGTGCCGCCAGGACAGTCGAGGACCGTGTGCAGGTCGCAGCTCTCCAGCAGCATCTTCCGAAGGCTCACCGAAGCGTTGTCGGTATTGGACAGGAACGTGTTCTTGATGACGATTGCAGCACGACCACCTGCCCGCAGGATCTTGATGAAGTGCTGGAGAAAGAGGAACGCGGTCTCGCCGGTGCGGATTGGGAAGTTCTGCTGGACTTCGGGGCGCTCTTTCCCTCCGAAGGGCGGGTTTGCCAGAATGATGTCGTACCGGTCCTTCTCCTGGATGTCCGCAAGATTTTCGGTGAGCGTGTTGGTGTGGATGATGTTGGGGGCCTCGATCCCATGCAGGACGAGGTTCATGATCCCGATGACGTAGGCCAGCCCCTTCTTCTCCTTGCCGTAGAAGGTGGTCTCCTGCAGGCGCCTCTCCTGGGCAGTCGTTCGCTTTGGATTCTGCTCGCGCATGTAGTCGAACGCCTCACAGAAGAAGCCTCCCGAACCACATGCTCCGTCGTAGACGCTCTCCCCGATCTTCGGATCAACCACCCTGATCATCGCTCGGATGAGTGGCCGAGGGGTGTAGTACTCCCCGCCGTTCCTGCCGGCGTTCCCCATCCGCTTGATTTTCTCCTCGTACAGGGCGGATAGCTCGTGCTTCTCTGCCTGCGAGCGGAATCTCAGCCCGTCGACATGGTCGATGATCTCCCTCAGGTTGTAACCGCTGGTGATCTTGTTCTTCAGCTCCCCGAAGATCTCACCGATCTTGTATTCGACCGTGTTGGGCCCTGAAGCCCGCTCCTTGAATTTCTTCAGGTACGGGAAGAGCTTCTGGTCCACGAAGTCCCGAAGGTCGTCGCCTGACAAGGCGGAGTGGTGGTCAAGCTTGCCGTCCTTGCCCCTCGGCGCCGCCCATGAACCCCATCGATACGGCTTGTCGAGCAGGTATGCGTAACGCTTGCCGCCAAGGGCAGCCTCAGAGGCCCGATCCTCTTCGAGGCTATCCAGGTACTTCAGGAACAGGAGCCACGAGGTCTGCTCCGTGTAGTCGAGGTCCGTGGTACAGCCCGCCTCTTTCCAGAGGATGTCTTCGATGTTCTTGAACGCTTGCTCGAACATCACCGGGACCTCCAACCAAGCCTTCGGGGGTTCAGAGTCCCCCTCTCTTCGACTTGGGAGCCCGGATCCTAGTTTGCCGGGGTGGCGCCGCCTGAGCCGTTGGCGGGCGGAAGCGAGTTCTCCAGTGAATCCCTGAAGGCGGCCCAGGATGCCCTGACGTCGTTCCGCAGGTCCCGTGGTCGAGTGGATCCTAGTGGGAGAGGTGGCGCCGCCAAGAGAGCCGCGAGGACCTGCTGGCGCGCATAGAAGCGTGAGTTTCCCAGTCTCATGGTTGAGATGGCGTGGCGGTCAATCCACCGGCGGCACACAGCTCTCTGAGCCCTGGGGGTCGGCGAGCCGCCGCGACTGAGGAGCTGAATCAGTTCCAACTCTGAGATGAGTTGGGAGAGATCTGGAACTCGAGAACGGCAACAAGGTATCCCCGGGGCCTCCCCTCTCAGCTCATCCTGCCCCCCCGGGGGTGGGGGTGGTTGCTGAGATTTTTTGGGGTCTGAAATTCCGGGGAGAAAGGACCTTTGGTAAGTCCCCACGACTTTATTGGGTTGATTCATGTCTGTTTTTAGTGAAAATTTGGGAGCTTTCCTCCGTGAGTGCTCGGGAATCTGTTCTCTTACCCCACTCACTTGGAATCGGAAGTCCACAGAGCCTCCTCCGCAGGAACGC
>Ga0194126_10011789_pt1 | contig 11164 bp, 7 predicted proteins | sample TA2KigC150mmetaG_FD_148641 | JGI IMG/M metagenome (GOLD analysis project Ga0194126, IMG submission 148641) | Freshwater microbial communities from Lake Tanganyika, Tanzania - TA2015035 Kigoma Deep Cast 150m | ecosystem: Environmental > Aquatic > Freshwater > Lake | place: Tanzania: Lake...
CGTTCGGCGGCGGGGATGCCGGCCAGGATGAGGGGAAGGGCGATGTTGTCAGCGGCGGACAGGCGCGGAACCAGATGAAAACTCTGGAACACGAAACCGATCTGCTGTGAGCGCAGGCGGGCTTGCTCGGTGTCGGATAGGGTGGTGACATCACGGCCGTCGAAGCGATAGTGACCGCGGTCGGGTCGGTCGAGGAGGCCGATCAGGTTCATGAGGGTGGATTTGCCGGAACCCGAAGGTCCGGTCACGGCACAATATTCGCCCCGCCCGATGCTCAGATTCAGGCCCTGCAAGGCGTGTACGGTGCTGTCACCGAGATGGAAGCTGCGCCCGATGTCGGCGAGCTGGATCAGCGGATCGGGCATCTTCAAGGGCTTGGCTTGCCTGGGGCTGCGGCGGAGGCACGGGCCAGGATGCCGGCCTTCACGCCGTCACGGTCCAGCGAAGTGACAACCTGATCGCCGGCCTTGAGTCCTGCAATAACCTCGGCGTATTCCCAATTGGCCATCCCGGTGCGGATCTCGCGCGTCTCAAGACGGTTTGTCTGCGGGTTCAGGAGGAGCACCCGGCGTCCTTCCTGGATGGCCGAGGCGGGAACACGCAGGACCGCGTCGCGGCGGTCGAGGAGGATTTCGACATCTGCGCTATAGCCGACCAGCAGTTTCTGGGCATCAGCGGGGGCGTCGAAACCGATCTCGATCTCGACGGTGCGAGATTGTTTCTCGACGGCCAAGACATAAGGAGCCACGCGCCGCACGCGTCCCTTCAGGGTGATGCCGGGAAGGGCGTCAAAGGAGAGGCGGGCGGGTTGTCCGGGGCGGATGCGCGGGGCGTCGATCTCATCCATCGGGGCCTTGACATACAGGCAGCGGGTGTCGATGAGGTCGATGGCGGGCGGGGTGGAGATGCCGGGCGGAGAGGGGGTCGAATATTCGCCCAGCTCGCCGACAATCTTGGCCACGATGCCGGCAAAGGGCGCCACGAGGGTGGTGCGGCCGTGTTCGACGCGGGTGACGGCCAGCTTGGCCTCGGCCTGAGTGATGTCGGCTCGGGCGGTGATGCAGGCCTTGTTGCGCGCCTCAGCCTCGGTGCGGGCCGCCTCTTCCTTGCTCTCCGATACGAAGCCTTGTTCGCGCAAGCGGGTTTGCCGTTTGGCCTCGCGTTCGGCATTTCCGGCCTGCGAGCAGACCTCGTCCATACGCCGCCGGGCCAGTTCAACCTGAGTGCTGGCCAGTGTGGTTTGTGCAGCCTGATCGTCGTTCCAGAGGCGTAACAGGGGTTGACCGGCCGTGACATGGTCGCCTTCCTTGACGCCTAGCCAGACGATACGGCCACCGGCCAGGGTGGAAAGCCGCGTGCGGCGGCAGGCCTCGACGCTGCCGGCGCGGGTGTTTGAGACCGTGGCCTCAACCGCCCCGAGCGCGACCGTGTGGACGGTGACGGCAATGGGTTCCGGGCGGGTCTTCCACCAGATTCCGCTCGCCGTGAGGGCGAGCAGCATCAAGGTGAGAAGAGGGGTGCGCCAGCGCCTTATCCAGGATTTAGTTGGGGCGGTCATGGTTGATGAGGGGTCGGGGGCGGGGTCTGGATGGGCGTGGGCGCGCAATTTTGTGCGCGATCTCTGTGGCGGGATTGAATGTTGCGGGATTGGATCTAGCCACGGGGCCGCACCCCCCAGAAGGCCATGGGTTTGCCGCTGGGAGTGCCGATGACCTGGTCGTCACGCATGACAACGCGGCCGCGGATGAGGGTGGCGATGGGCCAGCCATGGACGGTCATGCCGTCATACGGCGTCCAGTTGGCGCGGCTGGCAATCCAGCGGTTGTCGATGCGTCGCTCGGCCTTGAGGTCCACGATGCTGAAGTCGGCGTCATAACCCAGCGCAATGCGGCCTTTTCCGGCAATGCCAAAGATGCGTGCCTGTCCGGCGCTGGTGAGATCGACCAGCCGTTCCAGACTGAGGCGCCCGTGGTGAACATGTTCGAGCATGATGGGCAACAGGGTCTGTACGCCGGTCATGCCGCTGGGTGACTGGGGATAGGGCTGGGCCTTTTCCTCCAGGGTGTGCGGGGCGTGGTCGCTGCCCAGCACATCGACGGTGCCGTTGCGCACCCCTTCCCAAAGCGCGGCCTGATGCGCTGCATCGCGCACGGGCGGGTTCATCTGCGCCAGGGTACCGAGCCGCTCGTAGCATTCCGGCGCGCTCAAGGTCAGGTGGTGGGGCAGGGCTTCGACGGTGACGCGCTGTTTGTGTGCGGCCAGAAAGCGGATCTCGTCGCCGCTGCTGATGTGCAGGATATGCAGGAGGCGGCCGGTTTTTTGGCCGAGCGCGACGATGCGGCGGGTGGCGTTGAGGGCACTCTCGACATCGCGCCAGACGGGGTGGTCGCGCACATCGCCGGACGCCTGAGCAATCTCCTTGCGGATCTTGAGGCGTGCCTCGTCCTCGGCATGGATGGCGACGCGACGCTGACCGCTACGGAGGATGCGTTCCAGCACCGCCTCATCGTCGGCGAGCAGGTCGCCGAAGGAACTGCCCATGAAGACCTTGACACCCGAACAGCCGGGCAGGTTTTCCAGTTCGGCGAGTTGTTCGGCGTTGACGGCTGAGCCGCCCATGTAGAAGGCGTGTTCGCACCAGGCGCTGTGCGCCGCCGAGGCCAGTTTGGCGTTGAGATCGGCTGCTGTCAGAGTCAGCGGGTTGGTGTTGGGCATTTCGAACACGCCGGTGACGCCGCCCAGCACCGCGCCGCGGGTGCCCGATTCGATGTCCTCCTTGTGGGTGAGGCCCGGTTCGCGGAAATGCACCTGACTGTCGATGACGCCGGGCAGAATGTGCAGGCCGCGCGCCTCAAAGGTCTCGGTTGCCGTCCAACCCACCAGGTCACCCAGCCCGACGATCTTGCCATCACGGCAGGCGATGTTGATCGCTTCGCGGCCGTTGGGCGTCATCACGGTCCCGCCGCGAATGAGAAGGTCAGCGGTGTGAGGGGTGACGGAGGCGGTCATGCGCAATCCTTTGCTCAATGATGACAAGTTCGGCGGTCAGTCAGGAACTGCACGACAGGGCTGAACAACCGGGCCGGTGGCGTGCCCATTCCGGGCGCCGTTGCAGGTGCATATTATGCGCGTCTGTCGCGCAACAGGGTTATTTCGCTGCTGGGGTAGGGCGGGGTGTCTTACAATGGCCGCCATGCCGAAACCCACCATGAAGATCCCCGAGATTCGCCCTGAGCAATCCGTCGAACTCTTGCAGGCCCTGCATATTCTCACTCGCGACGGCAAGCTCAACCAGGATAGCCGCCGCAAGCTGAAGCAGGTTTATCACCTGTACAACTTCATCGAACCGCTGCTGGCCGAGGTGATGGCGCGGCGGGGCGATTTGACGCTGGTCGATCATGGTGCGGGTAAATCGTATCTTGGCTTCATCCTCTATGATCTTTACCTGCAGGCGCAGACAACCGGCCAGATCTTCGGCATTGAGACGCGCCCCGAGTTGATTCGCAACGCAGAAGATCTGGCCAAGCGCGCTGGGTTTGCCCGGATGCGGTTTTTGAACCTCAGCGTCGAGGCCTCCATCGCCGCAGCGGAATTGCCGGCGACGGTCGATATTGTCACCGCGCTACACGCCTGTAATACCGCAACCGATGATGCGATTCGGTTTGCGCTGGCCAAGGAGGCCAAGCACATCGTTCTGGTGCCGTGCTGTCAGGCGGAGGTGGCGGCGGAATTGCGGCAGAACAAGGCGGCGGCACTGGCGGCGGGTGCCCTGGCCGAGCTGTGGCGTCACCCGATTCACACGCGCGAGTTTGGCAGTGTGGTTACCAATGTTCTGCGTTGCCTGCAACTTCAGGCGCACGGCTATCAGGTGACGGTAACCGAGCTGATCGGCTGGGAGCATTCGATGAAAAACGAGCTGATCATCGCCAGCCGAACCGGGCAGCGGCGTGGGGACGCCCAAAAACGCCTCGAGGCATTGCTCGAGGCGTTACATCTGCAGGCCTTGCGGCCGCGTTTTTTGGGGACTGACGCTTAGCGGTCAGGCGATAAAACCGCGGGCGCGCAGTTTGTCGGCTATTTCCGGAATGACGGCCATGTCGTCGATGGTGGAAGGCACCGTGTATTCCTTGCCATTGACCAGCCGCGACAAGGTGTTGCGCAGGGTCTTGCCAGACCGTGTCTTGGGCAGGCGGGCCACCACGACGGTGTCCTTGTAACAGGTGATGGCGCCGATCTGGGCGCGAATCAGACTGACCAATTGCTGTTGCACCTCATCTTCGCTGAGCGTCACGCCCCCTTTCAGGACGACCAGGCCCATCGGTACCTGACCCTTGAGATCGTCATCGCGGGCGATGACGGCGCATTCGGCCACGGCGGCGTGGTTGGCAATGACCTCCTCCATCTCGCCCGTTGAAAGGCGATGGCCGGCGACATTGATGACATCATCGACGCGGCCCATCACAAACACATAGCCATCGGCATCAATATAGCCACCATCACCGCTGGCGTAATAGCCGGGGAAGAAATTGAGATAGCTCTGACTAAAGCGTTTGTCGTCGCCCCAGATGCGGTTGAGACAGGAGGGCGGGAGGGGAAGCTGGATGGCGATATAGCCCTGGACGCCTCGCGGCACCGGCTGGCCATTCTCGTTGAGGATCTGGACATTGAAACCGGGGGTCGGCACGGTCGAGGAACCCAGTTTGACCGGCATGGTCTCAATGCCGCACGGATTGGCGGTGATGGCCCAGCCCGTCTCGGTCTGCCACCAGTGATCAATGACCGGCTTGCCGCTGGTTTTCATCAGCCATTCCTGGGTCGGCGGATCAAGGCGCTCGCCGGCGGAGAAAATGTTCTTTAGCGTGCCGAGATTGTATCGGTGCATCAGTGCGCCGTCCGGGTCTTCCTTTTTGACAGCGCGGAAGGCGGTCGGCGCGGTGAACAGGGATTTGACGCCATATTCCTCGCAGAGCCGCCAGAGTGCTCCAGCATCCGGCGTCATCACGGGTTTGCCTTCGTAAACGATGGTTGTGCAGCCTTGCAGCAACGGGCCATAGACGATGTAGGAATGGCCAACGACCCAGCCCACATCGGAGCTGGCGAAGAACACCTCGCCGGGTGCCGTGTCGTAGATGGCCGACATGCTGTATTTGAGGGCGACGGCATGGCCGCCGTTTTCGCGCACCACGCCCTTGGGTTTGCCGGTGGTGCCGGAGGTGTAAAGGATGTACAGCGGATCAGAGCCCTTGACCGGCGTACAGCCGACAGGCTCGGCGGCGGCCAGCAGGGTTGCCCAGTCGTGGTCGCGGCCGGCCTTCAGCGGGGCGATGCTTTCCCGGCGCTGATAAATCACGCAGCAATCCGGTTGGTGGGTCGCCAGCTCCAGGGCGTGGTCGAGCAGGGGTTTGTATTCGATGCGGCGTTTGACTTCGATGCCGCAGGAAGCAGACAGAATCACCTTCGGCTTGGCATCGTCAATGCGCACAGCCAGCTCGGGGGCGGCAAAACCGCCGAACACGACCGAATGGATGGCGCCCAGTCGCGCCACGGCCAGCATGGCAATGACGGCCTCCGGGATCATGGGCATGTAGATGATGACCCGGTCTCCCCGGTTTACGCCGAGCTTGGCCAGCATGCCGGCCGTACGCGCGACGCATTCGGTGAGTTGCTTGTAGGTATATTGCGTTTTGGTGTCGGTGACCGGTGAATCATAGAGAAGTGCCAATTGATCGCCACGGCCGTTTTCGACATGGTGATCAAGCGCCATGTAGGCGGTGTTCATCTCGCCATCGGCAAACCAGTAGCCGATCCCTTGGGCATCGGTTTTGAGGATCTGTTCCGGAAATTTGAACCATGGCAGTTGCTTGGCCTGGTCGCGCCAAAAGCCTTCCGGATCCTGCATGGAACGGGAAAATTCGGCGCTATATTCAGTTTTTTGGTTGGCTTTATCGCTCATTGTAGGGTCTCCTCTGGGGGCTCAAAAACAATCGCCGGGGATGCGCACCCATCCTTCCATCAGGATGCGCGCCGAGCGACTCATCACCACTTTTTCAACTTTCCAATCGCCGTTGATCTGACTGGCCGTAGCGCCCACCTTGAGCGTACCCGAAGGATGACCAAAGGTCACGACCTTACGCGCACCGCCCCCTGCGGCGAGATTGACCAGGGTCCCGGGAATCGCGGCGGCGGTACCGATGGCGACGGCGGCGGTGCCCATCATGGCGTGGTGCAGTTTGCCCATCGAAAGGGCGCGCACATTCAGGTCGATCTCGCTCGCCGCAATGGCCTTGCCGCTGGAGGCCGTGTAGTTGGCGGCCGGAGCGACGATCGCTACCTTGGGGGTGTGCTGCCGGTTGCTGGCCTCGGCAATCTCCTTGATAAGGCCCATGCGCACCGCGCCGTGGGCGCGAATGGTTTCAAAGCGGGCGAGAGCGGCAGGGTCACTGTTGATGGCATCCTGTAACTCACAACCGGTGTAACCCAGATCCGCGGCATTTAAAAAAAGCGTCGGGATGCCGGCATTGATCAGGGTTGCCTTGAAGGTTCCGACCCCCGGAACCTCCAAGTCATCGACGATATTTCCGGTCGGAAACATGGACTCGTCGCCATCCACCGGCTTCACAAAATCGATCTGCACCTCGGCAGACGGGAAGGTCACGCCGTCGAGCTCGAAATCGCCGGTTTCCTGCACCTGACCCTGGCTCACCGGCACATGCGCGACGATGGTTTTCCTGATGTTGGCTTGCCAGATGCGCACGACGCAGAGGCCGTTCTCGGGCACCCGGGCCGGGTCAACCAGCCCGGCATGGATGGCATAGGAGCCGACCGCCGAGGTCAAGTTGCCGCAGTTGCCACTCCAGTCAACAAAGGCCTTGTCGATGGCGACCTGGCCGAAGAGGTAATCCACATCGTGATCGGGCTGGGTGCTTTTCGCCAGAATCGCTGCCTTGCTGGTGCTCGAAGTGGCGCCGCCCATGCCGTCGGTCTGCTTGCCGTAGGGGTCGGGGCTGCCGATCACGCGCAGGAGCAGTTTGTCCCGCGCCGCGCCTGGCACCTGGGCGGCGACGGGCAGATCGGTCAGCTTGAAGAACACCCCCTTGCTGGTGCCACCCCGCATGTAGGTGGCGGGGATGCGGATCTGAGGAGCATACGCTGGAACACGACTCATACATGACCCTCCAGAAAATCCTGCGCGAAGCGTTGCAACACGCCCCCCGCCGCATAGACGGATACCTCTTCGGCGGTATCCAGCCGGCAGGTCACAGGCACCTCCACCCGTTCGCCATTTTTCCGGTGGATCACCAGCGTCAGGTCGCCGCGCGGGGTTTTTTCGCCGCTCACATCAAAGGTCTCGGTCCCGTCAATGGCCAGCGTTTTGCGGTTGGTTCCTGGCTTGAATTCGAGCGGCAAGACGCCCATGCCGACCAGGTTTGTTCGATGAATCCGTTCAAAGCCTTCCGCGACGATCGCCTCTACACCGGCCAGGCGCACGCCTTTTGCGGCCCAGTCGCGCGACGATCCCTGGCCGTAATCGGCGCCGGCCACGATGACAAGCGGTTGTTTCCGGGTCATGTAGGTCTCGATCGCCTCCCACATGCGCATGACCTTGCCGTCCGGCTCGACGCGGGTCAGCGAGCCTTGCTTGACCTGACCATCGACCACCGCCATTTCGTTGATCAGCTTGGGGTTGGCGAAGGTGGCGCGTTGTGCGGTGAGATGGTCGCCGCGGTGGGTGGCGTAGGAGTTGAAGTCCTCTTCCGGTAGACCCATTCTGGCCAGGTATTCACCGGCCGCGCTGGAGCGCAGGATGGCGTTGGACGGCGACAGGTGGTCGGTGGTGATGTTGTCCGGCAATACCGCGAGCGGGCGCATGCCTTTGAGCGTGCGTTCACCGGCCAGGGCGCCTTCCCCTTCGGTGTCCCAATACGGCGGACGGCGAATGTAGGTTGACTGTGGGCGCCAGTCGTAGAGCGGCGAGGGCGCCTGTTCGGCAGCGCGCCTGGCGAACATCACATCGTAGATCTGGCGGAACTGTGCCGGTTTCACGCTGGCCGCCACGATGGCGTCGATTTCGGCATCGTCCGGCCAGATGTCCTTCAGGCGAATCTCTTTGCCATCAACCACGCCGAGCACATCCTGCTCGATATCGAAGCGGATGGTGCCGGCGATGGCATAGGCCACGACCAGGGGCGGCGAGGCGAGGAAGGCCTGCTTGGCATAGGGATGGATGCGGCCATCAAAGTTGCGGTTGCCGGAGAGCACCGCGGTGGCGTAAAGGTCGCGGTCGATGATCTCCTGCTGGATCTTGGGGTCGAGCGCGCCGCTCATGCCGTTGCAGGTGGTGCAGGCGAAGCCGACGATGCCGAAGCCGAGCGTTTCCAGTTCGGGCAGCAGACGGGCTTCCTTGAGATACAGCTCGGCAACCTTTGAGCCCGGGGCAAAGGAGGATTTCACCCACGGCTTGCGGGTGAGGCCCAGCGCGTTCGCCTTCTTGGCGAGCAGGCCGGCGGCGACCATGTTGCGCGGGTTGCTGGTGTTGGTGCAACTGGTGATGGCAGCGATGATCACCGCGCCGTCCGGCATCTTGCCGGCCGATTCTTCGGCGAGCGCGGCGTCCAGATTCACCGCAATGCCGCGCACCGCAAGGTCCTTGGTGGGGAGCTTGCGGTGCGGGTTCGAGGGGCCGGCCATGGTGCGCTCGACTTGGGAGAGATTGAATTCCAGCACGCGCTCGTATTGCGCGGTCGCGAGGTCGTCGGCCCACAAGCCGGTGCTCTTGGCGTAGTGCTCGACCAACGCGACATGTTCGGGGTCACGGCCCGTGAGGGTGAGGTAATCCAGGGTCTGGGCGTCGATGTAAAAGAGACCGGCCGTGGCGCCGAACTCCGGCGTCATGTTCGAGAGGGTGGCGCGGTCGCCAATCGACAGGCTGAAGGCACCCTCGCCAAAAAATTCCAGCCAGGCGCCAACCACGCGCTCCTTGCGCAGGAACTCGGTGAGGGCGAGGACGATGTCGGTGGCCGTGATCCCGGGCTGGCGTTGGCCGGTCAGCTTGACCCCGACGATATCCGGCAGGCGCATCATGGAGGCGCGGCCGAGCATGACATTTTCCGCTTCCAGACCGCCGACGCCGATGGCGATGACGCCCAGCGCATCAATGTGCGGCGTGTGGCTGTCGGTGCCGACGCAGGTGTCAGGAAACGCAATGTTGTCACGCACCTGGATCACCGGCGACATCTTCTCCAGGTTGATCTGGTGCATGATGCCGTTGCCGGCCGGGATGACATCAATATTCTCGAAGGCGGTCTTGGTCCACTCGATGAAGTGGAAGCGGTCTTCGTTGCGGCGGTCCTCAATCGCGCGGTTCTTGCGGAAGGCGTCCGGATCAAAGCCGCCACACTCGACGGCCAGCGAGTGATCAACGATGAGTTGGGTCGGCACGACTGGATTGACCTTGGCCGGGTCGCCCCCCTTGTCGGCAATCGCATCCCGCAGGCCGGCGAGATCGACCAGCGCGGTCTGGCCGAGAATGTCGTGACAGACCACGCGTGCCGGATACCATGGAAAGTCGAGTTCCTGACGACGCTCGATCAGCTGGCGCAGGGCCTCGTTAAGCAGGGTCGGGTTACAGCGGCGCACCAGTTGCTCGGCCAGCACCCGCGAGGTGTAGGGCAGGGTGGCATAGCTGCCGGGCTGAAGGGCCTCGACGGCGGCGCGGGCGTCGAAATAGTCCAGTTCGGTTCCGGGCAGACGCGTGCGGTATGCAGTGTTCATGGCAGGCCTTTAGTGGATCAGGGGCGTTCGCTCAGCGGCAGCCACTTGAGGTTTTCCGGGCCGACATAGTTTGCGCTGGGGCGGATGATCTTGCCGTCCTGGCGTTGTTCAATGACATGTGCCCCCCAGCCGGTGACGCGGGCAATGACAAAAAGGGGTGTGAACATGTCGGTCGGCACGCCCATCTGGCCGTAAGAGACCGCCGAGAACCAGTCGAGATTTGGGAACATTTTTTTAAGTTCCCACATTACTGATTCCAGACGGGCCGCGATGTCGAACAGCGTCATGTCAGCGTTTTCCTGAGCAAGACCTCGTGCGACGCGCTTGATGACTTCATTGCGCGGGTCGGCAATGGTGTACACCGGATGACCGAAACCGATGACGATTTCCTTGTTGGCGACCCGTTGGCGGATATCGGCCTCGGCCGTATCGGCGTCGGCGTAACGGCCCTGGATGCGGAAGGCTTCTTCGTTGGCACCACCATGCTTGGGTCCGCGCAGGGCGCCGATGGCGGCGGTGATGCACGAATACAGATCCGAATGCGTGCCTGCCACCACACGGGCGGTAAAGGTCGAGGCGTTAAACTCGTGCTCGGCGTAGAGGGTCAGCGAGGTGTGCATGGCCCGGACCCACGAGGCTCTGGGCGTTTCGCCGTGCAGCAGATGCAGGATGTGACCGGCGGTCGAATCGTCGTCGGTCTCGACCTCGATGCGCTTGCCAGAGGTGCTGAAGTGATACCAATACATGAGCATCGAGCCGAAGCTGGCCAGCAGGCGGTCGATCTTGTCCTGGGTGGCGGTGTAGTCGCTGATCGGGCCTTCCGGTTCACAGATGCCCAACATTGAACAACCGGTGCGCATCACATCCATCGGGTGCGCGTTGGCGGGGATGGCTTCCAGCGCCTGTTTGACGGGGGCGGGCAGACCACGCAATTTTTGCAGCTTGGCCTTGTAAACAGCCAGTTCAGAGCGATTAGGCAGGCTGCCGTGGATCAGGAGGTGGGCGATTTCTTCAAATTCAGCCTGTTCCGCGAAATCGAGGATGTCGTAGCCACGGTAATGCAGGTCGTTGCCGGTACGGCCGACGGTGCAGATTGCCGTGTTGCCGGCGATGGTGCCAGAGAGCGCGACGGACTTTTTGGCCTTGGGTTGGGTCGTTTCAGTCATTGTGTTATTTCTCCTTGGCCGATTCGGCGTTCTATTCGGCACCCTTTTCGGCGAACAGACGGTCGAGTTGTTGCTCAAAGGCGTGATAACCGAGGTAGTCGTAAAGGGCCATGCGGGTTTGCATGTTGGGCACCACGGCCTGCTGGGTTCCGTCGGCGAGAATGTGCTGATAGACGCCCAGCGCGGCCTGGCTCATGGCGCGGAACGCAGAGAGCGGATAGAGCACC
>Ga0194126_10011790_pt1 | contig 11163 bp, 10 predicted proteins | sample TA2KigC150mmetaG_FD_148641 | JGI IMG/M metagenome (GOLD analysis project Ga0194126, IMG submission 148641) | Freshwater microbial communities from Lake Tanganyika, Tanzania - TA2015035 Kigoma Deep Cast 150m | ecosystem: Environmental > Aquatic > Freshwater > Lake | place: Tanzania: Lake...
AAAACTTATCGATATGGGGAAATACAAAATCATTGATTTCTACCCCCTGGTAAGGATAAAAATCATTGAAGAGCCCGAGTTTATCAATTTAGACCGGACAAAGGAGTCTTTTATCAATATTAATACTCCTGAAGATATAAACCTTATCAAAGAAATTAGGAAGTCGTTCTGAAATGGCCAAACGATTAATCCCTCATTTACGATTGTTTTTATCCCCCTTTGGCAAAGGGGGATATAGGGGGATTTTAAAATTTTACTGGAAAAATCTCCCCTTCCCCCTCTTTTCCAAAGAGGGGTATAAGAGTTTATTTGTATTACTTAAACCCATAACTGAGGGGTTACACAAAAGAATAATTTTTTATACAATTTTTGCTGTTTTGTTTATGTGGAGTTTTTCCAGCCAGGATGCCTTCGCAAGGACTCTTGGGGAAGATGAAAAGCTGATCTGGGTTGGGACCGGTGCCTTCAATGATGGCTTTTATGATATTGCCGAAAAACAATTTTCACAATTCCTTCGTGATTATCCTGAACACGGGAAATTATATGACATCTGTTATCTTCTGGGAAAAACGCTCTATCTCAAAGAAAAGCTGAAAGAATCCCGATCCATTTTTTTAAAGATCATCAATGAGAACAAAGCATTTGATTATACGGAATACACCCTTTTCTGGTTGGCCGATATTGAACTCAGATTTGGAAACAACGAAGGAGCCAGAAGATATCTCGTCTCCATTCTCAATCGATACCCCAAATTTGAAGGCATGGATCGGGTTTATTATTACCTCGGATTGATTGATGTTGGATCGAATCGAACCTCCCAGGCAGGCTCCCATTTTAAAAAAGTATCCCTTGCCTCTAAAAACAATGAGCTCATTCAAGCCTCTCATTTCTGGCTGGGAATCTTGTCTTATAAGCAGAACCACTTCGAGGAGGCGGCGGGGTTTTTTAAGACGATGACGTCCGATCTTAAACCTGCTTCTCCCCCTTTTTTAAAATACGCCTTGCTCTGGTTAGGCGAAACTTATTTGAAGCAAGGGAAGTTCGATGAAGCGAAGAATATCTACGGGACGTTCAATGAACGTTTTAAGGAGGATGTCGTCATCCCGGAAGTCTTGTGGAAAATGGCCTTTTGTGATTACCGAATCGGTCATTTTAAAGAGGCGATCGAAACCCTCCAATCCTTTAAACCCCAGGCCAAAGATTCTCCGCTCCTTCTATTCACCCATTATTTATTGGGAGAGATATTCCTGCAGAGCAGCGACCATCCCTCATCGATAAAAGAACTCAATCTTATTTTTACAAAATCAAAGGAAAATCCATTCTGGGGGATTGCTTTCCTTTCCCTTTTCTGGAACCATATGCAACAGAACGACCTTTCGGGAGCCCATAAAGTATTTCAGAGGCTCCAAAAATTGAACGCGTTTGATGATGAAAAGGCGGTTCTCCAGTGGCTCAATGGGGAGATGGCCTTTTTAGAGGGCAGAATCACGGACTCCCTCCCCTACTATTTTAACGTCCTGAATACGAATTATAGGGAGAAGGCTCTTTTCCGTATCGGAAAGGCCTATTTTTATGATAATAAATTCAGAGAGGCCATCACCAACTTGGACATCTTATTGCTTGAGTTTCCAAACTCTCCCAATATTGAGGAAAGCCTCTTCATTAAGGGAGAATGCTTCAGTCAATCCGGAAATTGGAACCAGGCCTTTGAGGCATACGGGCTTCTTGCGCAGAAAGATAAATATCCTCATTGGAAACTCTTTGCCTTAACCCAGACGGGAAATATTTACTTATCGCTAAAGGAAAATTGGGAAGCTGAAAAAGCGTTTAAGAAGGTCGTTGAAGATTTCCCGCATCATCCTCTCTCAACCCATGCCGCTTTCCAGTTGGGGAAACTATTTTTTAAACAAAATAGTATTTTAGAATCGATCCACTATTATTCCATGATCCTCAAGGGGGGCCGTCCCGAATGGTTGGGCGGAACTTACTTTAGTTTGGGGGAAATATTTTACCAGCAGGGAAAGCACGATAAGGCGTTTAAAAGCTTTGAAATGGCCCTGAGATATCTTCAGGAAAGCTCGCCGTGGTTCTTTTTGACCCATCTCGAAATCGGGAATCTTCAGAGGAAAAACGGGAAATATGAGGAGGCCAAGCGATCGTATCTGACCATCCTGAACCAGGCAAAAGATGAGGAGCTCAAAAAAGCGGCGTCGGAGTTGCTTCGTCTCATTGAACCCAAGTAGACTATTTTAGGTCAAGGTTACGGTGACGGCTACGATGCCCGTATCGTTTTTAAAAGACTACGTCTCTCGTGTTGGATTCTTTTACATAACTGTAACCTTAGCCCAGGCTTCCAAAGTACTTCCATTGTTTACGGGTGACACTCCATCATGGAGGATGATCAGATAGAGACAAACGGTAAAAAGCTCATCATCAGAAAGATGAAAATCGAAGATGTGGAGGAGGTTCTCCCCATTGCCGCCACCTCTATATTAAATCCCTGGTCAAGGGATATGTTGCTTGGGGAGGTTGCCCACCCCTTTTCTCATTGCTTTCTTATATGCAGGGAGGAGGAAGATGTTCCTCTCGGTTTTATCTGCTTTAGGAATATCGGAGAAGAATCGGAGCTCCTCAACATCTGCATTCATCCCATGCATCAAAAAAAAGGGCTGGGTAAAAGATTAATGGAATTCTACATTGATTTTTGTTCCCAAAAAGGAGTGAAGAAATATTATCTTGAGGTCAACCCTCAAAATATTCCAGCTTTCCGACTCTATCAATCCTTTGCTTATCAGGAAGCAGGAAAAAGAAAGAATTTTTATCAGGGAAAATACGAGGCGCTTCTCATGGAAAGGTAATTTTAAATTAGATTACGGTTACGGTGACGAAGCCCGTATCGGTTAACGGTAACGGTTACTTACAAAGAATTAAAAGACCATAACCGTAGCCTTTTATTCACGAAACGGGCCTCGTTACCCTAACCGAAAGACGAAGCCCGAGCCTCGATACGAGCTTCGACAACGATAAACGTAACTTTTATTTCGGTAAAAAGATGGCTCTCCAGACTGACGGGATTGTCCTCAACAACAGAAAAATAAAATCGATCTATTTCTTGCTTGAAATAGACTGTCCTTCTATTGCCAATGAAGCAAAACCGGGACAGTTTGTCATGATCAGCACGTCCGATAATCATCACCCTCTTCTGAGACGACCGTTTTCCATTTACAAGAGCTTTTCGACCCTGCATCCCAGTAAAGAGAAAAGAGGGCAGCTTTCCATTTTATATAAAAAGGTGGGTAAAGGCACCCAAAAGATGTCAACCTTCAAAGAAGGGCAAAAGGTTAATCTGATAGGCCCATTGGGAAATGGATTTACCTTGCCCCCCCTTCCCCACTCGCTTCCAACAATATTAATCGGAGGAGGAGTGGGCATGGCCTCCTTATCTGCCATTGGAGAGACATCAGGTTCAGATAAATTATATGTATTTATTGGCGGAAAGACAAAAGACGATATCTTATGTGAGGGAGACTTCCAAAAAGGAAAAATCTTTGTTGCTACGGAGGATGGAAGCCGGGGGAAAAGGGGGACTGTTGTAGACCTTTTCAAATCGGAAATCAAAAGGTTTGATAAAGCCCTACCCCACCATGTCTATATCTGCGGCCCGGAAGGAATGATTAAGTCAATAGCAAAAATCATCAAATCAAAGAAATGGGTTGCCCAGGTTTCCCTTGAGGCCAGAATGGGATGCGGATTCGGGGCCTGCTGGGGATGTGTGGTAAAGACCAAGGACTCCGAAATGGCCTATCACAGAGTTTGTAAAGATGGACCTGTCTTCCCGTTATCGGAAATCGTATGGGAATAAACCCCGTTAGAAAGTCTACGACTTTCCCACGGGACGGCTCAGACGAGTATTTAGATATTTGGTATCAATTTAGCTTTTTGAAAAGAAGAGATATATGAGTCAATGGATCAAAAGAATCATCATAAAATCCCCCTTAATCCCCCTTTGCCTGTCTATGACAGGGAAAGGATTACCAAAGGGGGAACCCCTTTCGCCTCCCTTTGGTCTCCGACCCAGAGCGGTCTCTGACCCGGAGGGCAAAGGGAGGTTGGGAGGGATTTTATAAAGTTTTTTCAAACCGCTAAAGTGTTACAATATTTGGTTTGCATAAAAAGGTGATCCATTCCCCCGGCTATAAGCAACGGGGTTTTCTAACGGGGTAAAGATGAAATCGGCTGCTCATCCTGACTTATCTATCCGTATCGGAAAGATTGAATTAAAAAATCCGGTGATCGTCGCTTCAGGGACATTCGGATATGGGCAGGAATTTGAAAATTTTATGGACTTGAGCCAACTCGGGGCCATTATCCCAAAAGGGATTTCTTTGAACCCCATGCAGGGAAATCCTCCTCCAAGAATTTTTGAGACGGATGGCGGGATTCTTAATTCCATTGGCCTTCAAAACCCCGGGCTTCAGGTCTTCATCAAAGAGAAGCTCCCCTATTTAAAAAAGATCAAAACGAATCTCATCATCAACTTTTTTGGAAAGACTCAAGCGGAATATGTCGAATTGGCCAGACGGTTGGATTCCCTCGATGGAATTTCAGGGCTTGAAATGAATATCTCCTGCCCCAATGTAAAACAGGGAGGAATCATCTTCGGTTCGGACTCTAAAATGACGTATCGACTCGTGTCAGAAGTGAAAAAATCCATCAGACGCCCTCTCATCGTAAAGCTTTCGCCAAATGTCACCGACATTACGGTCATTGCCCGAAGCGCAGAGGAAGGAGGCGCGGATGCGGTCTCGCTCATCAATACTTTCAAGGCAATGGCCATTAACATCCATACAAAAAAACCCGAGTTGGGAAATGTGACCGGGGGACTTTCAGGGCCTGCGATTAAACCAATTGCCTTGAGGATGGTCTGGGAAGTTAGCCGGGCGGTAAAAATTCCTGTCATCGGGATGGGGGGAATTATGAAGGCGGAGGATGCGATCGAATTTATGCTCGCCGGAGCTTGCGCCATTCAGATCGGAACAGCAAACCTCATCAACCCAAATACAGGAATAGAGGTGATCGACGGGATAAAAAAATACCTCCTTCAAAATGGAGTGGGCCAAGTTCGGGAACTCATCGGCCTCTTCAAAAAATAACCTCTTCGCATAGACGAGGGGACAATAAGGATTGATGGGCCAAAAACTATAACCCCATCAAACCTGATCTTTAAGGATCTTTGGCGAAATGAAGATCAGCAAATCTCTCCTCTTATCTTCTTTTGCCTCTCTCTTAAAGAGCCACCCGAGCAAGGGGATCTTACTCAGGAGGGGAATGCCTTCTGTATCATCACTTTTCTCTATCGAATAAACTCCGGCAATGACAACCACGCCATTATCTTTGACCAAAACCTCTGTTATAGCCTCTTTTTTGTCAATACTCGGCACTCCATCAACGGTAATACTCCTATCGGGTGCGTCTTTTTTGGCTTTGATAATCATTTTGATGTACCCATCATTTGTTGCATGAGGGGTTACGGTCAATTTGAGATTGGCATCAATGAAATCAGTTGTCACAGTCCCCTCTGTTGTCAACTTCCGATAAGGAATTCTCAACCCCTGTTCGATCGATGCCTCCTTGTTGTGCAGGGTTGCAATTTTGGGGCTGGAAATAATCTTAACATCTCCCTGGTTTTCGTGAGCGGAAATAGCAATATCCAATGCCTGGATGGTTCCCCGGCTGAAAAGAAATTCAACGATACCTGCTGTTCCTACCTTCGGCAAGGCAGGGAAGTTTACAATTTCCCTTGTAACAGTCCCCAGGGTAGTACTTGGTATTCCTCCACCCGCAGTGGCCTTACCTCCTCCAATTTCAAACCCCCATTTGACGCCTAATTCCTTTTGAAACGTCAGGTTGGCCTCAACGATCCTTGCTTCGATTAAAACTTGAGGCGTCTTTGTGTCGAGCGATTTCACCAAAGATTTAACAGCAGGGATGTTTTTCGGAATATCCTTAATGATAAGGATGTTAGTCCGATCGTCCACCTTGACATCGCCCCGTTCGCTTAAAATCCCTTTAATCTGAGGGATGACATCCTTTGCTGTGGCATAGTTGATTGGAATCAATTCCGTTACCATATCCTCCAGTCTTTCCTTGGCTCGTTTCGCCTCCAGTCGGGCCTGGCTCTCCCTGTTCAGGGTTTCAATAGGAGCAATCCTTATTACATTTCCGACCTGAACCATGCCAAGCGATCGGCTCTGTAAGATGACATCGAGAGCTTGATCCCAGGGCACATCGACCAATCTCATCGTGATCTTCCCTGACACATCATCTGCCGTAATGATATTAAAGTTGCTTACCTCTGCGATCAATCGTAAAATATTTTTGATGTCCGCATCCTTAAAATCAAGAGAGACTTTTCTTCCCGTATACATCTTTTCCGGCCCGACCTCTTCCGCAGGTTTTGCAACCGCAGGCGGAGGAGCGGGTTTTTCTTCAACTTTAGGAGGCGCCATCTCCTCTTTCTTGGCTTCAACAGCAGGTTTCTCCTCCACTTTCGTTACGTCTGCTTTTACCTCTGCTGTCACTTCTTCTTTAGGAGGAGGGGGTGGAGTTACCTTAGGGAGTTCGGGAGGAGGCGTGGGAGCCTCTAATTTCGTCACAACCTTCTTCGGCTTTTCAATATCAAAAAAGAGGGTATTGCCTTCCTTGGTGGTTTCATAGGGTGTCTCTTCCCTCAATTTAAACAATATCCTGATGTCATTCTTAACGTTCTTAATGTCAATATGATTGACAGCGCTATCAAACTCGCTCGTATTCATTCCCCTCTGGAGATGTTTCGGGGCAAAAGCGTTCTTGATATCAATGGCGATCACCTTTTCCGAAACACGATAGGTTTCAAATTGTGGATCTCCGCTAAGGCTTAAGACGATTCGTGATTTATCGTTTATTTGTTTAAAATCGGCCTCTTTCAGGGCAATCTTTGCTTTTACCGGCTTTGCGGATACTTCCGGGGATGGCGGCGATACCTTCTCCTTGACAGCAGGAGAAGTCGAAGAGGCCAACTGCAATTTAGGAACGGCTAACTTTTCAGACCCCTTCTCCTGCAGCAAGATTTGAGGCTCAGAGGGCTGAGGTACATTTCCAACCGATACGACCAGTTTATCGTCAATTCGATTGATCTGGTAGGCTGGCAGTTGAGGTTTCGATGAGTCGAAGACCAGTCTTAATTTGTCCTGATGTTGTCCGATTCGGACTTCCTTAATGAACGGATTTGAAACCCGAATTGACTTTTTCGGGTATTGAGTCCCCACTTCCCAGATGTCCAAAACCAGGCGCGGAGGACCGTCCAGTTTAAATAAATTATAATTTTCAACTTTTCCGTCTGCTAAAATATTAAAATCGATGTGATCTATTTTATCTTCCAGGGAAAAATTGATAATCTCTTTTGCCTTGTTCGTCTTTTCCTGGGTTGAAACCATTACAGCAGGAGATGAAGAAACGGCGGCCTCTTTTTTCGTCTCAGGGGTCGAAAGGTCCCCCTCTTTTGCCTTTTCAATCACTTCCTCCTTTTTGACTTCCTTTGTCTCTATGATCTTCTTTACTTTTTCAATGTCAATAAAAACGTTTTTATCTTCCCTGGAGATGTTGAAAGGGGTCATCTGAAGGAGGCCGATTTCGATCCGGCCTTTGTCGTCATATTGAGTGGTTAAAACTTCGGAGATTGTCCCATTGTCCACCTTCAAAGCGCTCCTCACCTGTTTAAGGTCGATATGGGTAAAATCCACCACGATTTTCAACGGTTCCTGGGAGAGTTTATACAAAGGGGGCGGAAGGGTTTCCGATCCTTCGATATGAATTCTTGTAAATTTTTCTTCTTCTGTGAAAGCGATCTTTTGGATGATGGAAGGATTGGCCTTCGCCACCGAGACAACAGGAGGCGAAGCCTCGCTCGGAGGCTTTACCACATCCCCTCCGGTGGCACAACCGCTGATGATCAATGAGATTAAGGTGATAAACACCACTCTAACCATCAAAAAAGCTTTCATGATTCTCCCCCTTCTTCGATTTTGTGAAGCAATAATGGAATTTCGCTCTTTTTCACCTTGCCTAAAACATCCTCATAGAGTTCCTCGATGATAACTCGATCTTTTAAAATTCTTGTAACCTTCCCCTCGTTCTTTCCGATTTCGGTTCCTCTTTTTATAAAATATCCTCTTCCGGCTGAATCTTCGACTAAAGCGACATTCCCATCAGGAGTTGAAATGATAGCAACCAATTTTAGCTGGCTGATATCATATTTCTGCAAAGGTGTAAGCGGAGTGGTCCTCACTCTTTCCCGCACGGGCGTCAATTCAATAAAAGGCTTAAATGGATCCGGTTTACCGGCAGGGGTGTATTGATATTCCGGTTCTTCCTTTTTGAGGGGTTCTTTTTGATCTGCCACCTTAACCGGCTCCTCTTTTTTAACCACGGCCTTTGGAATCGCTCCTTTTTGAGGAGGAGGAACGGATTCTCCTCCACAGCTTGCCACAAAAAAGAGTAAGCTCAATATCCCCCAGACGAAATGAAATTTATTGTTTTTTTGGAACATCGACGTCGTCTCCCTTTTCCTTTGTCTCTGTTTTTCACGGAGTTTTTCCGTCACCTTTCTTTTCTTCGGCTTTCTTTTCCATGAACCGGTAGGTGGTGATGAGGCAGGATGTTCGAATGACAACATCCGCCTCCCTCCCCTTAACATCCTTGGCTCGTGACATATTGAAGTCAACGACATTTATAATTCTCGGGAGCTTCCCGATCTTATCAAAGAAAAGCCCCGTGTTATGATAGCTTCCCACCATCACCAGATCGATGGGGACTCTTGCATAAAACTGCTGAGGCTCTTCAGGTTTGGGTTTGAAGAGGGTGAATTCCAGATTCGACTCTTTGCCAAGGCGTGAGATGCTTTTCAGGATTTCAGGAATCTCCTTCTCATTGGGGAGTTGAGTCAACGCATTCGTCAATTCCACATTCAACTTCTCAATCTGACCCTTAAATTTTTCCAGATCTCTTGTGATCATCTTCCCTTCATTCAATTCCTTGATTAGCTTATCCAATTCCACCCTTAATACTTTTAAATCATTCTGCACCGGAATGAAAAAAAGGTAGAAATACATTCCCGTAATAACGCATAAAATCCCGATCAAAATTAAGATTTTTTTGGATGACGGGAGCTCTAAAATTGTATTTACTGTAATGGCCATCTCCTCCCCCTTTTACCCCGAGATGATTTCACATGAAAGAATAAACTTTTTTAACTTGATTTTGTTCTGCTCAATCTGTTCGCTCACAACCAGATCAACATTTTTAAAAAGTTTTGACTTCTTCAGATTGGTTATAAACTGGACGATGGTCTCATCATCCAGAGCGATCCCTTCAATTCCGAGTTTCAATCCCTCTTTCTTCATCAGTTCCAACTGGAGTTTCTCCGGTTTATCGACACTGATCCCGTCCAGAACCCGGACAGGCGTTTCTTTGCCCTTTCTTAATGAGTTGATGATGTTCAACTTGTCTTGTAAGGTTTTTTGGGCCTCCTTGGCTTTCGTCACCTCAGCCGCCAAAGACTTATAGCGCGCAATCTCTTTTTTCGTCTCTGAGATCTGGGTCGCCATATCCTCTTTTTCTTTCCCGATTTTCCAATGAAGGCCGGCCAGCAGGATCGCCAGGAGCCCCACCGAAACGATGAGGATCACAAACTCCTTCTTGACTCCGACCTTCTTCTTTTCTTTTCTCGTCAGAAGTAGATTGATCTTTATCATCTATCTCCTACCTTTCGGGTGGCGAGTCCTACCCCCACCGCCATCATCGGGCCGATTTCCCTTAAATATTCGAGATCGAAGTGCTTTTCGCTATACTCGATCTTTTTAAAAGGGTTGACGATTTCAACGGGTATGCCGATCTGCTGCTGCAAGAGGATATCGAAGTCTTTAATTTTCGATCCCCCTCCGCTTAAATAAAGTTTGCTGATTTTTTCATAAGTCGATGTCGATTGGAAAAATTCTATGGAGTTTCCTATTTCCATGGATAAAGATTCCGAAGCCGACTTTAAAACATCCTGAATGACCGGCTGTGCAGCGGCATCGATCTTGCTCCCCACCTTAATTTTTTCGGCCTCTTCGTAATCGATGTGGAGTTGCCTCTGAATCTCCTCGGTAATTTGATTTCCTCCCTTAAAAATATCTCTCGTAAAAGCGGTCATGTTGTTCTTCAGGATATTAATGTTGGTGATGCTGGCCCCTACATTCGCCATCGCTACGGTTTCATCTTTTTCAATCTCATAATTCACCGAAAGCATATTCTCGATGGCGAAAGCATCGACATCGATGGTGACCGGGTTTAATCCTGATTCGATGATCACGGAGACATAGTCATTGATGATGTCTTTTTTGGCAGCCACCAAAACCACATCCATGACCTCCGGGTTTTCAGCGCTGGAGCCAAAGATCTGAAAATCGATATTCACATCGTTGATGTCGAATGGGATATACCGTTCGGCCTCCCACTGGATTGATTCTTCCAATTCGGCATCTGACATCAATGGGAGGCTGATCTTCTTGACAATCACCGAATGACCGGAGACAGAGGTGATCACATCTTTTGTCTTTGTCTTTGTATTGCTGATCAATTCGCGGATGGCATCGATAATGGTTACCGAGTCCATCAAGGATCCATCCACGATCGCTTCCGGGGGTAATGGAGAGATCCCCAAATTCACCAATTTGTAAGTGTTTTTACTCTCCCCCAATTCAACCAGTTTGATCGAACTGGACCCTATATCCAACCCAATGACTCCCTTTTTTCTTCCCAAAATCATATGAGTTACCTCAATTCTCCAATTTTGGACTGAATAATTTTATAAATGGTTTCGTAAAAAGTCGTCTCACCGGTGAAAGCCGGTGTCCAGTGTTTTTATGATTATTTGAAATTACTGGATTCCGGCTTTCGCCGGAATGACGGTTCTTATCCTTTTTTGACTTTTTACGGTTCCAACATTTTATAAATTAGTAACACTTTAGCGGTTTGAAAATCTTTGTAAAATCCCTCCCGACCTCCCTTTGCCCTCCGGGTCAGAGACCGCTCTCTCCGAGCCAGAGGCTCTTCTGAGCCGGAGGCTGGGTCGGAGACCAAAGG
>Ga0194126_10011796_pt1 | contig 11161 bp, 8 predicted proteins | sample TA2KigC150mmetaG_FD_148641 | JGI IMG/M metagenome (GOLD analysis project Ga0194126, IMG submission 148641) | Freshwater microbial communities from Lake Tanganyika, Tanzania - TA2015035 Kigoma Deep Cast 150m | ecosystem: Environmental > Aquatic > Freshwater > Lake | place: Tanzania: Lake...
GAAGAGTGCACGGCGCGCCAGAACTCTCGCCTGTCAAAGAGCTGCTTGCCGCTGAAAAGTTTAGAGTGGATTATCGCGCAAGATCGGAGAGACGACGATGTCGAAGCAGTCGACCAAAATGCCCCCGTATCCGTCCGGTCTTTGCACGTGACATCAGGGCTTGACGGGATTTTGCGATTTCCACGCCCAAGGCAAGAGGTCATCGAGCCGATTAACGGGATGTCCGTCGACCATACGTTGGAGTACGTCGACGAGATAGGCGTAGGGCTCGACGTCGTTGAGTTTTGCGGTTTCGATCAGCGAGCAGACGATCGACCATCGTTCACCGCCGCCGTCGCTGCCAGCGAACAGATGATTTTTTTCTGCCGAGCGCGACGGGACGGATCGCGCGTTCGACGGGATTGGTATCAAGCTCAATGCGGCCGTCATGGAGGAAGCGCGTCAAGCCTTCCCATCGCGAGAGCGCGTAGCGAATGGCTTCAGCAAGCGTGCTGCGCCCGGATATTTGGGAAAGCTGCGCTTCGAGCCATTCGCGAAGGGCTTCGATTATCGGCCTGGAGAAGGATCGCCGCTCGGCAAGACGGTGCGCGGAAGACAGCCCGCGCACGCGCGCTTCGATCGCATAAAGTTCGCCGATGCGACGCAGCGCTTCGCTGGCGATCGGCGAGCCCGTGGCTTCGGCGACTTCGTAGAACTTCCGCCGCGTATGCGCCCAACAGGCGGCGAGGATAATGTCGCCATTAGCGGTCAATCGCTCGAATCCGGCATAGCCGTCGACATGCAACACGCCTTTGAAGCTTCCAAGATGGGAAGCTGGACGTTCGGCCTTTCGGTCCGGGGCATAGAGATAAATAGCGGCAGGCGGCTCCGGTCCGCCCCAACCTCGCTGTTCGCGGGCATAAACCCACAACCGGCCTGTCTTTGTGCGGCCGCGCCCCGGATCGAGCACAGGAATGGGCGTATCGTCCGCAAACAGATGGTTGCTCGCGAACACGTTTTTGCACAGCCGACCGTGCAGCGCCTCAAGCCACCAACAGGCGCCCCCAACCCAGCCAGCCAGCGTCGAACGGCTGAGATCGACGCCGTGCCGTGCGAAGATTTGCGATTGGCGATAGAGCGGCGTGTGATCGCAATATTTGGAGATCAGCACCTGGGCGAGCAGCGCCGGCGTCGCCATACCGCCAGCGATCGGCCGCTCCGGCGCCGCCGCCTGGGCGATCGTCCCGCAGGCTCGACAAGCGTATTTCGGGCGCGCGATCCGCACGACGCGAAGCTCCGCTGGAACCCAGTCGAGCATCTCGCTAACGCTCTCGCCGATGGCGTGAAGCACGCCACCGCAACAGGCGCATGTAAGATCTTCGATATCGAGCCGAATATCGTCGCGCGGCAGATGATCGGGCAGCGCTTTGCGCCGCGACGGCGTCTCTTGCGACGGTTCCTCCGTTCTGCCTGTGATCGTCGGCGATCTTTCCCGAGCGCGTGCGACATCGCTGTCGAGGTCTTCCAAAGCGAGCGCCAGCTGGTCGGGATCAAGCCGTTCGGAACGGCGTCCGAACTGCGCGCGCTGGAGGTTCTTGATGATGAACTGGAGGCGTTCGATCTCGCTGTCACGGCTCTCGACAAGAGCCGCCATGTCGCGCACCAGATGCTGCAGGAGAGTCGGATCGACGGGAAGATTGTCGAGATCGATTCGCATGTTCAATGCTACTGCGGACGGCTCTCCGGTACCAGCATTTTCTCCCCGTTTTCCCTGCTATTCCGCGCAGTTTCAGCCGGCGATCGCCGGCTTCCAGACACGCTCGGGCGCGCGCCAGTCAATGCCTTCGATCAGCATGGCGAGTTGCGCCGGCGTCAGCGTGATCGAACCATCATAGCCCGCCATCGTCGGCCAGACGAAGCTGCCTTGATCGATCCTTTTCGTGAACAGGCAAAGCCCATTGCCGTCCCAAAAAAGAATCTTCAGCATCGTCGCCTTCTTTCCGCGGAAGGCGAACAAGTGGCCCGAGAAGGGATCCTTCTTGAGCGCTTCCTGGACGAGAACGGCAAGGCCGTCCATGCCCTTGCGCATGTCGGTGTAGCCCAGCGCCAAATGCACTTTGACGCCCGCCGGAACAATCATCATGGCGCAATCCCCCCGCTTTCGACATGCGTTCGAACGGCGTCGGGGTCGCTGCCAATAGGAGCGAAGACACGCCGTCCGTCGCGCAATTCGACAGTCGCCATCCCGTCTGGGGGCTGCACAAGGTTCTGCAGAAGACGCACCGCCGCTGTGTCGTCTGGCAGCACCACCGGCGCAAGCTGGGCGCGCTTCTTTGGCGCGAGGCCGAACTGCGAGCGCCAACGGAATAGCAGTCCGGTGACGATCCCGTGCTTTCGCGCGACAGCCGAGACGCTTACACCCGGCTGTTCGGTTTCCAGGGCGATCGCAAGCTTCTGTTCGTCACTAAAGAAGCGCCGGTTCGGTCGCGGCGGCGCCGACGGAACCTCCTTCCGGGCGTCTGTCAAGCTGCTTTCGGGAGGCGCATTCCTGGCACTAGTGCTAACAATCGCCCTGGCCGAGGGATGAAGATGCGCGCGCCAGTCGATTTCTTCCTCGACCTGCTCCAACCGATCGCGCCATTTGCGCAGCGCATAGGGCGAAAGTTGCAAGGAGGCGGCGTATTCACGCACGCCCATTCCGCTCCAGTTCATCGCTTCGACATGCATCGCCCAGAACGCCCGAAGGCCTCGACTGCGTTTATCAGTGCTCACAGCGTAACGCAGTCGGGCGCGTTTTTTCCCGCGCTTTTCTCGCTCTTCACGGCGCTTCTGCTGACGCAGTTCCGCCTGATACTCCACATGTTTGCGCGCAGACTCCTTGCCAGCCAGATATGTCAGCCAGCGATCGAACGTGCCCTTCGTCAGGCGATGCTGACGACAATATTCCGTCCGTGTCAGACCGCTGCGACGCCACCCTTCAATGTGAACCATCCAGAAGGATTGACGCGCCGTGTTCTCAAAATGTCTCAAATTCATCGGAGCTCCTCCATGCTACGAAGGAACCCGACATGCTGTGCAATTGCACTCCTCAATGTATGTGCAGAGATCGGACGCTTACATGCCCCCGATTAAGAGGGCAAGATTAAAGCAACCGTGCCGCTTGCGTGTATGCTTTTGTCTGCACATTGTTATTTCCGGGTAGAGCGATTTCTTGCGGTGTGAGCCCTACCGCATTTCGTTTCTTTTTCAGCGCCATGATGCGAGCTGTGCGGATTGTAGCTTGTTTTGCGGCTTCGCTGGCGCAAGCTGTTGCGCATGAGCAACGACGACGCTTCCGACCTTCGACTCCGCGCCGGGAAAATTCGTGATCGAGGCAGCGGATCGTCGCGGCGACCACGCTCGTTCGTCGCGCAGGTAATGAAGGCCGTGACGAAGGCGAAGGGCGCCGGTATCGGGCCAGCGCCGAAGCGCGGCGGCCGCTCCGATCGGCGACGCGATGGCGCGTCGGGTCGGCCCCGGAAAGGGAGATGTTGCCGCATCGGTCGGGGCCAGGCGGCGGCCGATCGATTGAAGTTGGCAGCCGAGGGGCGCGGTCCTGGCGAACGGATGCGTCGCGTCGTCGTCAAGGCGCGGATCGTTCGGTCAAGAGTCGGGAGCAAGGGCGCCGACGCGCATCCGCGTTATTTGCAGCGGGATGGGACCGACCGGGAAGGAGAGAAAGGGAGGCTTTACGGAGCGGAGACTGACGTGGCGGACGGGCGCACGTTTCTGGAGCGCGGGCGGGAGGACCGCCATCAGTTCCGCTTCATCGTCGCGCCCGAAGACGGCGACCGACTAAGCGACCTTCGCGCCTTCACCCGCGATGTCATGAAGCAGATGGAGGAAGACCTCGGAACGAAGCTCGACTGGGTCGCGGTCGACCACTTCAACACCGGCCATCCGCACAGCCATGTCGTCGTCCGTGGCAAGGATGAGACGGGCAAGGATTTGATCATCGCCCAGGACTACATCACGGACGGGATTCGGCTTCGCGCGCAAGAGCTGGCGACGCTGGAATTGGGACCGGAGACCGACCTTGAACTGCGATCGAAACTCACGGCGGAAATCATCGCCGAGCGTTTCACCCGGATCGACCGGGCGATGCTCACTGAAGTCAGCGAGGGAATGCTCGACCTGCGGCCAGAGACGGGTCAAGTCCGCGCCGACTTCGATCGAACGCTGCGCATTGGCAGATTGCAGACGCTGGCGCGCTACGGCCTCGCCACGGAGAGCGAGCGGGGCGTCTGGAAACTGTCGGACCAGTTGGAGCCGACGCTGCGGGAACTCGGCGAGCGGGGCGACATCATCAAGGCGATCAACCGGGCGCTGAAAGCGCGGGGCGAAGAGCGCGCGCTGGAAAGCTATTCCCTTCATGGCGAGGAGGCCAAAGCCAAGATCGTTGGCCGCGTCATCGACAAGAGGCTGACCGACGAACTCGACGAGCGCCTCGGCCTTGTCGTCGACGGTGTCGACGGGCGGGTCCATCATGTCGCCCTCGGCTCCGAGGCGATGGCGAACGCCGCCGAGGAAGCGTCCATTGGATCGATCGTGGAGTTCGCCCCTGCGCCAGCCGGGCCGCGACCGGCGGACCGCAACATCGCCCAGCTCGCCGGCGCCTCAGGCGAGTATTGCCCGAACGTCCATCGGATCGTCGCGCAGGCGAGCCGGGTGCGCGTTCCAGGCGGCGACTATGACGCCTATGTCGAGAGCCATGTCCGCAGGCTGGAGGCGCTGCGCCGGGCGGGGATTGTCGAGCGAACCGACGCCGACCATTGGCGCATCCCGGCCGACTTCGAGACGCGCGCCGCAGACTATGACGCCCAGCGGCGTGGACGGGTGACGCTGCGTGTTCTCTCCAGTCTCGACCTTGAGGCTCAGATCGACGCCAATGGCGCCACCTGGCTCGACCGGGAGATGACGTCGACCAGTCGCGCGCCCATCGTGCGCGCCGGATTTGGGGCGGAGGTCGACCGGGCGATGAAACAGCGCCGACAGACGCTGGTCGAAATGGGCCACGCGTGGCGCACGCCCGACAACGTCATCCGTGCGCCAGGAGACCTGGTCGCCCGACTGGAGCGGAGCGAGATCGAACGCGTCGGCAAATCCATGGCGGCGGAAAAACACGCGCCCTTCAAAATGAAAGCCGAAGGCGAGCGCGTCTCGGGCGTGTTCACCGGCACGACAAACCTCGTCTCCGGCAAATACGCCGTCATCGAGAATGCCTACGAGTTCACGCTCGTGCCCTGGCGGCCCGTAATGGATGACCGCCTCGGACGCCAGATCAGCGGCATTGTGCGGGACGCCGGAATCTCATGGGACTTCACACGCACGCGAGGGATTGGAATCGGGATGTAAGTGCGGCTCAAAGAAGGGAAGATTCAACCTCGAAGACTTTGAACTATTTGCCCATTCATCCGCACGACCAGATTCGGCGAGGCGTGGAAAGTCACGACTCTCCGCGCGCTGATGATCGCCGGGTCGCCCGTTTTTGGATTGCGGCCGATCCGCTCCCGTTTGGCCCGAAGCGTGAATACGCCAAAAGCGCTCAATTTGACCGACTCGCCGCAAACAAGCGCTGCAAGAATCTCTTCGAAGACTTCATCGACAATCTGTCGGGCTTGCGAACGGGATAAGGCCGGACAGCTCTTATATGCTGCTTCGCTTAACTTCTGCCGCGTCAGCGCGCCAGCTTTCGAGTTTTTCTTCAGCATGCGGACACGCCATACGTTGACCGGAGCACGGCGCGTCCGCCTACGAAAATGCTCATGGCCGCCACTCCATTGAGACGATTTTGCAGGGAACCTATGATTATTCGCTCTTTTTCGGCCGCGCAACCTTGCGAGAATCCGACCTTTGCGGCCTTCAACGCACGCATTCCCAGCCGTCACGATTACGCCACTAGGGATCGAAGTTCCGCGGTCATTGCCGGGAGTTTCCATTTCTTCTCCAAACTGCGCTTCGCGCTGCGTCGAAGAATTGGGCCATTCAATTGGCGACGGCCCGCCGCCATGGTTTGCGGCATGGCTCGTCCTCGTCGCGCGCATCAACAAGTTTCCGCCCGCCGGAACGGAAATGGCGATGGCGTTCGCGGACTGAGGCGGTATGATTCGGCTTCGAGAAGGATCAACGCGGCTGACGAAATCGCCATCGCCGACGATTGGCCAGCGGAAATTCCAATCACCCCCGCCGAGGTCGATGTGTTGGAGATGTTTCTCGGCGACATGCTCGACGCCTTTCTTCGACCGCGTCATTAAGCGTTCGAATGAGCCTGGGAGCTCCACATGACCGACCCCGTCCGCGCCGCTCTCTATCTGCGCGTTTCAACCACGCGACAGGCGGAAGTCGATCTTTCCATTCCCGATCAGCAGACGCAGACGAGCGCCTATTGCGCGCGGCAAGGCTGGAGTGTGGTCGGCGAGTATGTCGAACCGGGCGCTTCCGCCATGGACGACCATCGGCCGGAATTTCAGCGCATGATCGAACGCGCCTGCGACGACGATCACCCGATCGACGCCATCGTCGTTCATTCCTTCTCGCGCTTCTTTCGCGACGCGTTCGGCCTGGAGATGTATGTCCGCAAGCTCGCCAAACATAACGTGCGGCTTGTCTCCATTACACAAGTGCTTGGCGACGATCCGGCGCAGGTCATGATGCGGCAGGTCATTGCGTTGTTCGACGAGTATCAGAGCCGCGAGAACGGCAAACATGTGCTCCGCGCCATGAAGGAGAATGCACGTCAGGGCTTCTACAACGGATCCCGCTTACCGCTCGGGTATGCGCTGAGCGAGGTCGACAAGCGTGGCCACCGCACCAAGAAGAGACTCGTCATCGATCCTGTCGAAGCCGAGACGGTGCGGCTGATCTATCGTCTCTATCTTGAGGGGGATGGCGGCAAAGGCCCGATGGGTGTCAAGGAAGTCACCAAGGCGCTGAATGCGCGAGGGCTACGGACACGGCTTGGCGCCCGTTTCGGCGTCGCTTCGGTCCACAAGATACTGACGAACCCTGTCTACGCCGGACGCTGGCGATTTAATCAGCGGGAAGCCAAGACCGGGAGGCCCAAGCCTGCTGGCGAGATCATCGAAGTTGCGGTTCCGGCGATCATTGAACAACCAGCTTCCGACAAGGCTCAGGCGAGCCTGAAAGCCCGCGATCCGCGCATCCTGCCGCCGCGCGTTGTCACGGGGCCGATCCTCCTCACGGGCCTGGCGCATTGCGCGACATGCGGCGGGGCGATGACGCTACGCACTGGCACCTCGAAATCCGGCAAGGTGCATCGCTATTATTCGTGCTCGACGGCCGCCCGGGTCGGCAAGACCGGCTGCAAAGGCCGATCCATCGCCATGGACCGTCTCGACGGGCTGGTGACGAGTCATCTCGCCGACCGGTTGCTCGGCCCAAACCGATTGGCGGGTCTTCTGACCTCGCTGGCCGAAAAGAGGGCATCAAGCGACGCTGACGTTCAGGAGCGGGCGCGCATACTGCAACAGGAAATCGCCCAGGCCGATGACAAGCTGCGCCGGCTCTACAAACTGGTCGAGGACGGCCTGACGGATATCGACGAGACGCTGGCGGACCGGCTTGCCGCACTCAAATTGGACCGCGACCGCGCCAAGGCAGCCTTGGAGCGCATCAAGGTTCAACTCGCGCCTGAGGTTACCTTGGAGCCGGATCAAGTCGAGCGCTTCGGCGCTTTCATGCGGGAGCGCATAACCACCGGCGAGACCACATTCCGGAAGGCCTATCTGCGTTCGATCGTCGACGCCATCGAAGTGGACGACAAGGTCATCCGCATCCACGGCTCAAAGGCCAGTCTGGAACAGGCCGTTATGGCCGGAGAACAAATCGGCAAGGGTGTTCGCGGTTTTATACGCAAATGGCGCGCCCAAGGGGATTCGAACCCCTGTTTTCGCCGTGAAAGGGCGACGTCCTAGGCCTCTAGACGATGGGCGCTTGCCGCGCGGCCGCGTCATGGCGGCGCGAGGGCTGTATAGAGGCGCGACGGGCGCAAGACAAGGCCGGCAGCCGGGCGCCATATCGCCGCGTCTTTGCGGTCTGCGCTAGGCCGACGGGCGCGGCCGCGCGGCGCGGCGGCGGCGTCAGAGCGCCTCAGTTTGCGCCCCCTCCGGCGAAGCCCTAAAGCATCGCGGCGATGCTGACCATCAACGATCTCGTCTACCGGCTCGGCGGCCGGCTGCTCTTCGACCATGCCGGGGTTTTTCTGCCCGGCCGGTCGCGCGCGGGCTTCGTCGGCCGCAACGGCGCCGGCAAGACGACGCTGTTCCGGCTGATCGGCGGCGAGATCGCGCCCGAAAGCGGCGCCATTTCGCTCCCCTCGCGCACAAGGCTCGGGCGCGTCGAGCAGGAGGCGCCGGGCGGCCCGACGGCGCTCATCGATTTCGTGCTCGCGGCGGACCTTGAGCGCGCCGAACTCATGGCGCGGGCCGAGGCCGCGCATGATCCGCATGACATCGCCGACATTCAAACGCGGCTCGCCGACATCGACGCCCATTCGGCGCCGGCCCGCGCCGCCGCCATCCTGCATGGCCTCGGCTTCGACGCGGCGGCCCAGCGCCGGCCCCTGTCGGAATTTTCCGGCGGCTGGAGGATGCGCGTGGCGCTGGCGGCGGTGCTGTTCGCGCAGCCCGACCTGCTGCTGCTCGACGAGCCCACCAACTATCTCGATCTCGAAGGCACGCTGTGGCTCGTCGACTATCTGTCGCGCTATCCGGCGAGCGCGATCGTCATCAGCCATGACCGCGATCTGCTCGACGCCGTCGCCACGCATATTCTGCATCTCGAGCGCGGCAGGCTGACGCTCTACAAGGGCGACTATTCTTCCTTCGAAAAACAGCGGCGGGAGGCGCAACTTCTCGCCGCGAAGGGCGCCAGGAAGCAGGAAGAGCAGCGCAAACATCTGCAAGCTTTCGTCGACCGCTTCCGCGCCAAGGCGACGAAGGCGCGCCAGGCGCAGTCGCGTCTGAAGCTTCTTGCCAAAATGGAGCCCGTCGCGGCCATCGTCGACGACGCCGTCCTGCCGATTCATCTGCCGTCGCCAGAAAAACCGCTGTCGCCGCCGATCATCGCGCTGGAGAGAGCGGCGGTCGGTTATGGCGATCGCATCGTGCTGTCGCGGCTGTCGCTGTCGATCTCGAATGACGATCGCATCGGACTGCTCGGCGCCAATGGCAATGGCAAATCGACCTTCGCTAAACTGCTCGCCGGACGACTTGCGCCCTGCGCCGGCGAGATGGTGCGCGCGCCAAAGCTCGGCGTTGGATTTTTCGCGCAGCATCAGATCGACGAGCTGAACGAGAGCGAGACGCCTTACGCCGTCTTCGCGCGACTGATGCCGGGCGCCGCCGAGGCGCGCATCCGCGCCCGCGCCGCGCAGACCGGATTTTCCGGCGCGCGCGCCGATACGCCGATCGCCAGTCTTTCGGGCGGCGAAAAGGCGCGGCTGCTGCTCGGCGTCGCCGCTTTCGACGCGCCGCATCTTTTGATCCTCGACGAGCCGACGAACCATCTCGACATCGACAGCCGCGCTGCGCTGATCGAGGCAATCAACGATTATGAAGGCGCCGTCATTCTGGTCTCGCACGACCGCTATCTGCTGGAGGCCTGCGCCGATCGGCTGTGGCTGGTCGACGAGGGAACGGTTCGCGCCTTCGACGGCGACATGGACGATTATGCGCGGCTGGTGCTCTCAAAATCGCGCGACGATGAGCCAAGGCGCGTCCCCGTTGTGCCGGCGCAAGAGGCGGCAAAGCAAGAAGCGGCAAAGCAGCAGGCGCCAACGCGTCGCGACGCGGGCCAGACGCGCCGCAAGCTCGCGGCGGCGGAGGAGCGCGTCGAGAAATTCGCGCAGCTTCTCGCCCGCGTCGACGAAACGCTCGCCGCCCCCGACGCCTTCGCCCGCAATCCGCACGAGGCGGCGCGGCTCGCGTCGCAGCGCGAGGAATTGGCGCAGGCGCTCGCCGCCGCTGAGGAGCAATGGCTGGAGCTCGCCGCGGAGGTTGAAGCGTAAGCGCTCCCGCCCGGCGCGTCGCCGAATTTTCCCGCCTATCGTCGGGTGTTGTCGGGCGGGAAGGGTCGGGAAGCGCTCAAGTTTCGCATCAAACTTTTGCACGCCGGAAGCTACTGAAAAACAAGGGTTCGGTGGATGCTGCAAAATTCTTGTGCTTCTTGGGCGGACAGGTTTAGGGGAAGAATTTATAGCCCCGAGCCTTCGTGCACCGGGGAATCTTGTCCATTTGATCGCGGATCAGTTGTAGCCTTTCGTCGAGCCACATCTTTGAAATAACCTCCACAAGCTCAATCGTCACCGTGCCTGCCTTTGGTTTTCCAAATTTGTGCAGCGTCAGCGGAAACGTTTCAGAGAGTGAAGTAAGCCGACCATGAGCTATTGCATCCCTGATATTGACGACGGAACGATCAACAGAAAACATCTTCTCCGGCGGAGTCAGCGTGGAATTATAAGCATCGATCAAATCACCCAAGCTCATGAAGTTTGTCAGGTGGGTTTCTTGAACCGTCCCAGCCGATGAGGCTGGGAATTCTAATTTCTCTCCGTTCGCCTCGCACAAAAAAACACGCAACAAGAGTTCCAATGAATGTAGATTTCCTATGATCTTACCGATCCCAATGACATGTTCCGTGCCTTCCATTTCATGCTCCTCATACTGCCTCACCCCACGTCAGCCGCATAAGCCGCCAATATGGAACCAGCGGCTTTCGTCGTTATTGAGCCTGTCGCCTGCAGGTTCGACGATGCGACACAACGCAGCGTTTCCGGCGGAAATATCTTGGCGGCGGTTCCGGCCTGCGCCGCGCGTTCAACTTCATGATGCTGCTGGCTGCGACGTTTCCCCGCTCGATGACTTCGCGCTCCATGGCGCAAAGCTGGTCGCACGGGGTCCGCTTTCAACTCATAAAGTCAATCGGCGCCTGCGGGATGCAGGGCTTCGAACTCGGGTTAGTTTCTGCTCACTTTCAGCCGTCATGCCCGGCCTTGTGCCACGGCTGTCCGGTTGAGTTTTGTGTGGACAGGGCGCACGGCATTGATTCCTCTTGGTCCGAATCGTTTGGCGACGGGTTCGGACACGAGAAGGAAGCAAGGCCGTGCGGCATCAAAATAGCGTAT
>Ga0194126_10011805_pt1 | contig 11159 bp, 6 predicted proteins | sample TA2KigC150mmetaG_FD_148641 | JGI IMG/M metagenome (GOLD analysis project Ga0194126, IMG submission 148641) | Freshwater microbial communities from Lake Tanganyika, Tanzania - TA2015035 Kigoma Deep Cast 150m | ecosystem: Environmental > Aquatic > Freshwater > Lake | place: Tanzania: Lake...
TCCGAATGCCCTCTGGGGCCTCGACGAGTCCTTTGCCGGCCTGGTGCTGTTGGCCCATCACGCCATGAACGGCACGCCCGACGGCGTGCTGTGCCACACGCAGTCGTCGAAGTCCGAGAACCGATACTGGTACAACGGCGTCGAATCGGGCGAGTTAGCCCAGGTGGCGGCCGTGGCCGCGCATTACGGCGTGCCGCCGATCCTTGTCACCGGAGATGAAGCCACGTGCCGCGAATCGCAACAGTTTTTCGGCACCGAGTGCGTGACGGTCGCGGTCAAACGCGGCCTGTCGCGCGAGGCCGCCGTGCTCTATCCCTTCGAGGAGACGCGCGAGGCGCTCCACGAAGGAGCCAAACAGTCCGTCGCGGCCATCGAGAAGTGCAAGCCGTACCGCGTGGAATTGCCCATCAAGGCGAGGAAGGAATACCTGGTGTTCGAGGACCCGTCGAAGGAACCGCGGCTGGTCACGAAGGAAGGCACGATCACCGATATCTTGCGTTTGTTTGAGTTCTGAACGGCGGCACGCGAATTAGAGGGGGTTCACCATGCCACGATTTCATGGCCCACTTGAGCATTCAAACAGACCATTCCTGAGCGGATTTCGCTTGGCGCTGGTCGTGCTCGTTGCCTGCGCATGCCGCGCGACGAGCGCCGAACGGGTCGGCGAGGAATTCGTCTTCCCCTGGGGCATGAGTTCCGACGCGACTGACAATCAAAAGTCACACGTGCAGGAAATCACCGCCGGAACACAGCAGTACAAAGTGCTCCAGGGCGGCACGATGGACGGTCGCAACTGCCGCACGCCGATGGGCGTCGGCATGAACAGGGAAGGCGCGTTCTTTCAGACGTGGGAGTCGAACCGATCGGTGCGAATGGAAAACGTGGGCACTACCGATGTGGTGAACCCGTGGCTCTCCAACGGCCGGAACAGCTTCCGCACCGTGGCAGAGATTGTGCAGACGGCGATCACTGCCGACATGACCGACGCGGAGAAGGCGTTCGCCATCTGGTTCCAACAGATCCGGCATCGGCACCATTCGCCGGGCGACAACAACGAGCTGGGGGATCCCGTCAAGGTCTTTAACGTCTACGGCTTCAACACGTGCGGCAACGATTCGATCTGCCTGGGGACGCTTTGGAAGCAAGCGGGCTTCAAAACCGCGCCGGCCCGGGCGCTCGGACATTGCATCTCCCAGGTCTTCTACGACGGCGGGTGGCACTTCCTGGACGGCGATCTGCACTCGGTCTACCTCCTGCGGGACAACGAAACCGTGGCCAACGACGTGCAGCTCGCGCGGGATCACGACCTGGTGAAACGCACGCACTCCAACGGCATCCTCTTGGTGGACACGCAGTGGGACGGCCAGGGGACTGCTTCGTACTACTTCACCGAATGCGAAATCACGGGGCAGCGATCGGGAAAGTCGGACACCACGATGAACATGGTGCTGCGTCCCGGAGAAGCCATCGTGTGGCGTTGGGGACAATTGAAGCCCGTGAAGTACCACACGGCGCTCCACACGATGCCCGCCTACATGGACCCGATCTACAACGGCCTGTGGGAGTACCGACCGGACCTGACGAACCCGGCGTGGCAACAGGGAGCGACGACGGTGGACAACGTGCGTTGGGATCAGAGTGGGTTGACCGCCGAGGAGGGCAAGACCGGCTCGATTGTGTGGACCATGCGAAGTCCGTATGTCTTTGTCGGCGGACGCATCGAGGTGGAAGGCAGTGGCGTGCAGTGCTCCATCTGTCCGGATGGGAAGCGGTGGCAGAAAGTGTCCGGGGACAGCCTGGACAAATTCTTCTCCAACGTGGGACCGCCGTACTACGAGTATCAACTGAAATGCGAACTCGGCGCGGGCGCGTCGCTGAAGGCAATCGCCATCATCAATGACCTGCAGATGGCGCCGCTGGCCTTGCCGGAAATGGCCGTGGGCGAGAACGACTTCACCTACACCGACCAGACGCCCGGCCCGCGCCATGTCCGGATCACGCACGAGTGGGTCGAGCGTTCGGCGACCAGGCCGCCGGCAGCGCCGGAGGCGGTTTACCCGGTCGTTGGCGGTGAAACGGACGGGACGGACGTCGTATTCCAGTGGACGGTTCCCGCCGATCCGGACGGGGACGGCATGAGCGACTACCAGTTTGAACTGTCGAGGCGGGCGGACATGCGATTCCCCCTGTCGATGAGCTTCTACAAGTTGAGTTCCCGGACGCTGGATGCCTCGAGAACATGGACCGGAGAAGGATTCAAGTTCTCGGACGTCAAGCCGCGGTACACGCTGAGCGAGCCGGGCCTGCTGACGCCGGATACCCTGTATTACTGGCACGTGCGAGCGATGGACGCGAAAGGCGTGTGGGGACCGTGGAACAAGACGTTCAGCTTCACCGCGCGCGGAGCGGCGTATCCGCTGGACGTGACGTTGGATTGGGACGAGGCGACAGGAATCGGGACCCTGAAGTGGCGGGCGAACCCCGTGGGACGCCGGCCTGCGAAGTACAGGGTCTACGGGAGCGACGAGAAGGGATTCACCGTGATGGACAAGCCTCGCCAGTTGGACCTGGGGATCTCCGCCAAGAAGGAAATGGCGGACTGGAACCCGTGGGCTCCCCCGAATTTCATCGCCGAGACTTCGGACACTCAGTTGGCGGTCATCGGTCCCGACGTCAACCCGTCCGGCAACAAGACGTATTACCGAGTGGTTGCCGTGGACGAACGAGAGAAACGCAGCGGACCGTCCGACTATGCCGTCGCGCCTCGACCGATCATCTACACGAGGCCCGTCGCGGCGGCGAAGGTGGGCGAGCCTTACAGCTACCAGCTGCGCGCGACCCGCTCGTTGGGCGACCTGAGCGCACGAATGCGGGAAGGCAATCAGGTCTCCGGCTACTTCGACATGGAAACGCCACGTTTCACGCTGGTGCGGGGCCCGGACTGGCTTGCGATCGACGAAGCGACCGGCGTCCTTGCGGGAACGCCGAGTGCCTTGGGCCGCGTGGAGGTGGTGGTCTCGGCCACCATTGATCGGCAAGTAAGAAAGCTGGACGAGAAGGCGCTGATTTGGGGCCGGGAAGAGGTGCTCTCCACCGACACGGAGCGAGTCGGCGCGGCCACGCAGACGTTTGTCATTGATGTTCAGTAAGACTTGGCAGGTGTCGGTCGTTCCCCAACACGCCGCCAAAGGGCTCTCTGCTGGACTTCATTCGTGACGGGGTGAACAGGATGAACAGGATGTGTGAGAACGAAGAAGGCAGTAGAAAGGACCTCGTTCGATAATGCGGCGTTCCGACAATCGTACCTGTCATGGACCTCATCAGGTTACGACGTGTCTTTGTCATGGATCTTCTTGTTCTCGAATCCTGTTGATACGGTGAATCCTGTCAAGAACACGGCTTTGTCGCAACCGGCACCACAATCAGCAGCGCACTGGCTCCGCTCGCCACGCGATGTCACGCGAATGGCTAACGTGCTCGGCTCGCTCAGCCAGTGGCACGGGCGCAGTGACGATCACGTGCTGACGTTGCGATCAAACCCGGTTGCTCCGGCGGGCCGTACGTCGACCTGTGAGGTGACGGTGTCGGCGCGCCGAGGCCGCGGGCTGATAGGCGGCGTGTTGGGTGCGACGACGCGGTAGTGTTGGCCGGTCGCTCGGGACGGGCCGTGCGAGCTCGACGGCAGATGACGGAGACGACGCGGCCCGTGGATCCGTGTACTGTGGGTGATCCGTTTTCACGCCAATCGTCTGGCGCGTGAGGCGTTCGATGAGCTGGAGTCGGCAGTGTTCGTCTCGGCTGCAAAACGATACGGCCGTGCCGGTGGCTCCGGCGCGCGCCGTCCGGCCAATGCGATGCACGTAGATCTCGGGCACCTCGGGCAGCTCGTAGTTGATCACGTGTGAGATGTCCTTGACGTCGAGTCCCCGTGCCGCGATATCCGTGGCGACCAGGACGGGTGGTTCCTGGGACTTGAACTGCTCAAGGGTGCGCGTGCGGACGTTTTGGCTCTTGTTGCCGTGGATGGCCACCGCGCGAATTCCGGATCGCACGAGCAGTCGGACGATCTTGTCGGCGCCATGTTTGGTGCGGGCGAAGACCAGCGTACGGCTGGCGGGAATGCTGCGCAGAAGATGTTCCAGCAGCTGGGGCTTGTTTCGCGATTCAACCATATAGACTGACTGCATCACCTGCTGGACCGGTGTTGCCACCGGACCCACGTGTACGTATTCGGGTTGGTGCAGCCAACGGTCGGCCAGTTGCCGGATCTCTTCGGGCATTGTGGCGGAGAACATGAGCGTTTGACGACGGCGTGGCACGGCCGCCACGATGCGTCGCAGATCGGGCAAAAAACCCATGTCGAGCATCTGGTCGGCCTCGTCCAGGATCAGCACGGCGACACGCGACAAGTCGACGTAGCCTTGGTTCATCAAGTCCCACAGTCGGCCCGGAGTGGCGACCAGGATGTCGACCCCGGCCTGCAGCGCATGCACCTGCGGTTTCTGGCTGACGCCGCCGAACACGACGGTGCAGCGGAGTCCGGTGAATCGGCCGTAGGCGGTGAAACTGGCGGCGATCTGTGCGGCCAGTTCGCGCGTCGGCGCAAGAATCAACGAGCGGATGGCACGGCGGGCGCCTGTCGGACGCGAGTTGCGGGCCTCTCGGGGTTCTCCACCCGTGGAAAGTCGTTGGAGTGTGGGCAGGGCGAACGCCGCCGTCTTGCCGGTGCCCGTCTGTGCACAGCCCACCAAGTCCCGGCCATGCAACAGGGTGGGAATGGCCTGCACCTGAATGTGTGTGGCCTCTTGGTATCCCGCGGCGCGGACCGCGCGGAGCAGGGGATCGGACAGGCCTAAATTCTCAAAACTCATCAACATGGAACTCACTTTCATTTCAACCCTATGCAAAAATCCGTGGGGAGGTGGCCCGTCGCCGTATCCGCGGCACATCCTGCGCCAAAGACCCGTACGGGTGCCTGGCGTGCCACACGACCACCGACCTCACCGCGAAAACACTCTGCCGTTTGCCTTCTCAAACCGCGCAGAACAACACGCGCGGAGTACCTGCGTGGCAGTTCACGCGGGAGGAATCTTGCTGCTGAAACGATCAGCAGAGGTCCGCGGAGCAAGAGAATAAGTCGCGGTCGCAAGCAAGATACCGAGGCAACAACAGCGAGCTGGACAGCTTCTCAATAGTTGCCAGGGAGGCCGCCATAATCGACGTTGAGCCGTCCGGCAACGGTCGCAACCGGTGCCGGTCTCGCGCTCAATCACTGCCCGAGTATAGCACATTGCCGCTCGCGGTCAAACCCGTTTGGGGAGTTTTGTCCGCGAACACAGGATGAACGGGATGAATGGGGTGTGTGAGAATGGAGAAGACAGCAGAGGGGATCTCGTTCGATATTGCGGCGGTCCGAGGATCGTACCTGCCCTGGACCACATCAGGTTACCAAGTGTCTTTGTCGTGCATCTTCTCGTTCTCGAATCCTGTTGATCCTGTGAATCCTGCCAAGAACACGACGTCGTCGCACCCGGAACCACAACCAGCAGCGCACTGGCTCCGCTCGCCATGGGACTTCACGCGGGTGGCTCACGTGCTCGGCTCGCTCAGCCAGTGGCACCAGCGCGGGAAAGCCGCTTCACACTGGCTCCGCTCGCCGCGCGGCTTCACGCGGATGGCTCACGTGCTCGGCTCGCTCAGCCAGTGGCACCAGCGCGGGAAAGCCGCTTCACACTGGCTCCGCTCGCCATGGGATTTCACGCGGATGGCTAACGTAATCGGCTCGCTCAGCCAGTGGCACGTGGGCGTAAAGTGGCAGGTTCTTGTCAGCGGTCCGCTCGTGCCGGCTCGCGTGGCCGGACCCACGTCTGATTCCTCTTGTAGCGATTCGCGCGTTCGATCACGGTGGCGTCCTTGCTGACCTGGATCACTTTGTCCAGCGCCTGATCGAAGGCGGCCTTGTTCGACTCGCGGAGGTCGCGGTGGTGCGCCAGTTCGACCACGGACTGGCAGGCCTGTTGCCTGTAGGCGGGTTGATCCAGGTACGGCACGAGGAACTGGAGTGTTTCGGGGACGCGAATCGCAGCGGCGCGCTGCAGCACGAGCAGCCGGTCGGAGTCTTGGGTGCAGGCGGTCATGGCTGCGCGGAGCGTTTCGAGTCTCTCCAGGTCGGTCCGGCCGTCGGGCAGTGCGGCCACGCGGATGAGTGCTCGCAATGCCCGGGCCCGATGCTCGGCGTGCTCGTCCTGTTGGGCCAAGGCGGCCAGTTGCGGCGCGGCGGACGCGTCGGGCCAGTTGCACAGCGCGCGGATGCCCGCGTCGTGCGATGCCGGGTCTGCGTCCGCGATGGCGGCTTCGATGGCCTGGAGGGCCGCCGAGCCTCCGATGCGTCCGACCGTGGGCAGAAGGGCGGCTCGGTCCGTGGCGCTGAACGGCTCCAAGGCGGCCAGGACAGGTGCCGCACGCTGCTCGGCCTGCGGGATGCGGCTGCAGACGGACATCACGGCTTTTTCCGCCGCTTCGCGCTCGCGGCCCGGTTCCGCCCGGAGCACTCCCCGCAGCAGGCCAAGGACATGATCGGGACCGGCCAGTTGCCCGAGCGTCGTCATGGCCGCCGTGCGCACCGACGCGTCGTTGGCCAGCGCGGCCTGGAGCATCTGGGGGATCGTGTCAAATGCGCGGCGCGCCGCCAGCACCTCCAGCAGCGTCACGCACAGAGCTGGCGGGGCGCGGTCCAATTCGGCGGCCAGCAAACCGGCCACCGATTCGCCGGGCAGACGCACAAGGCTCGTTTGAGCGGCGGCACGCACGGGCGGCGAACCCGTCTGCAGCAGCTGCAGCAACGTGCCCACGTCCGCCGGTTCGCCAAGGAACCCCAGCGCCGCAATCGCCGCCAGTCTCGCGGGTTCATCGGACGTCGCGCTCATCAGGTTCAGTACTGCCGGCCGCGCGACGGGATCGCCCCGATCGGCCAGCGCGCTCAGCAGACCCACCTGCGTGCCGCTCGGCAACTTCAACAACTCGTCGGCAAACTGCTGCGTGGCCGCGGGCCCTTTGGCCGATGTTCGCACCTGGGCGAATCCCAGGGCGCGCATCTCCTTGTCCGCGTCCTTCAACAGTGTCACGACCATGTCAATCAGTTCTTGGCCGGGCTCCTCGCCGGCCCGCGCGGCGGGTGCCGTCACGTGCGAGAGAGCCAGGCAGAACACCAAACCGAGCAGTAGACGAATCAGTTTCATGGACGATTCTCCTCGGCAAACCGTTTTGTTTCCCCCGCGCTCCACGCGGCCGCTGGCGAGCCGCCGGTGTCAACCGGCGGGTGACGTCGCGCATTCGCACAACCGGGTCAGCTGACGCTGCCCGCTCGCCTTGCAGCTGACGCTGCTCGCTCGCCCAAAACGGAGGACGGGCAAGAGTGCTACGGCGTCTGGCCGGCGCAGGCCAGCAGGCCCTGCGTGGCGGCCAGTCGCACATGAATGGGCTGTTCATCGCCGGTGAACTTGCGGTACACGGCCATCGCTTCGGCGCGCTTTCCGTCGGCGAGCAGTTTCTCGGCGCACGCGAGCAGCGCGTCGACGACCGCACATTTCGCGGCGGGCGACGCGGGCTGAGCTTGCGTCAGTGCCTGCACGGCCTCCGGAGTACGGATGACGCCGAGTGCCGCGATGGCGGAACAGGCCACGGCCGCGTCGTCGTTGCCGAGCAGCGAGACGAGACCCGGGACGCTGGCGGCATCCTGCCGCGCGCCCAGCGATCCGATGATGCCGACGCGCAGGTTCCCGCCGGTGCGATCGATGGCTTCGCGCAAGGCCTGGGCTGCCGCCGGGTCGGGGATTCGTTCCAGCGCGTAACGCGCCATGTGAGCGAGCTGTTCGTCGGTCAGCAGTGCCGCCAGCGCGGGCACGCAGGCCGCCGTTCCGACGACCATCAGCCAGCGGCAAACGACATCCTTCGCGTCGCGTGACACGTCGGTGGCGAGCACGGCGGCGAGACGTGTCTCCAGCGCGGCGCGGGCCTCGGCGATCTCGCGTGTCGCCAGCACGGCCTCGTCAATGGGATTGAGCGCGTTGCGATCGGCGCCCCAGTCGTACGTCTTCAGTGCCTCAAAGGCTTGATCCAGTGTCTCGGGGTTCATGGCAATTTCCTTGTTCGGGTCTCAATGGGATGCGGACAGTTGCTGAGCGGGTCGGTTAGAGTTGCCACGGTTCGCGACGCGCGCAATCGAGGAACCGATTCGCCTCCGCGTCGCCGGGGAACTCCTGCTTGCTCGCGTCCCATTTCAAGGACCGCTGCAACGTGTACGCGACGATACCCAAGTGGCTCAGCACCACGGTGTTGACAGCCAGCTCGATATCGCGAAACGGCCGTTCGCGTGTCTTCACGCATTCGAGGAAGTCGCCGTAGATGCCGCCCGTCCCCTTGTAGCTCGGCACGGGCTTCGCGGGGCGTGTTTCGCCCGGCGTTCCTTCCAGCTGCAGATTGCCTGTGTCCGGGCGGTTGTGGGTAATGACCAGCCCGTTCGGATACCGATAGGCCAGGTGCTTGTGGCCGTTCTCCTCGTGGTAGGTGATCTCCTCGGGCTGCAGCTCGCGGACATCGACGGCGAACGTCGCGCCGCCGAAATGGTGCGCGCCCCAATCGGTCATGCCGCCGCCGGAATAGTCCACGTAGGACCGCCAACTGTTGCCGTTGGTTCCGAAGTTGCCGTCGCAGCGTTTTTCATTGTACGGCGCCCAGGGCGCGGGGCCGAGCCACAGCTCCCAGTCCATGGTGGGTGGGACCGGTTCCGCCGGCAGGTTGCACGGCTGGGAGAGCGGGCCGACGTTGACGTTGATCGACTTGACCGTGCCCAGTTCGCCGCCCCAGCACTTGTCGACGATGCCCCGATAGTCTTCCAGCACGCGTTGGCTGCCACCCGAGACGACGCGGGCGTAGCGGCGGGCGGCCGCAACCATCAGCGGTCCCTCGCGCAACGTCCGCGTCTCCGGTTTCTGGCAGTAAACGTCCTTGCCGCTTCGGCACGCCTCGATGACCATGATCGCGTGCCAATGATCGGGCGTCGCCACGTGCACGGCGTCGATGTCCGTGCGCGCCAGCAGTTCGCGGAAGTCCGTGTACTGCTGGCAGTCGCTGTTTCCGTAGTGCTTGTCCGCCCTGGCCTTGCCGGCTTCACGTGAGCCCTGTCGCACGTCGCAGACGGCCACATACTGAACCTCGGGGCGTTGCAGGAAAGCCTGCTGGTCGCCCGCTCCCATGTTGCCGATGCCGATGCCGCCCATAACGATGCGGTCGCTGGCCGGCGGGACGCCGTCCTGACCCAGAGCTGTCGACGTGATCACGTACGGCGCGGCCAACGCCGCGCCCGCAACCTTCAAGAAGTCGCGGCGTGTGGGATGGCGATATCGACTCATGCTGTGTTCCTCTCAGAGGTAATGGGGAATCCACGGTCAATACGGTCGGTTCACAACCACTGACACTAAGTGGTCAGTGTTTCATCAGGAAGATCCGGTGGCACGGAAACCGTCGCGGCGGTCGCAAGACGTCGCGGGCGATCGACCACCGGCCTCGTCGCCTGCGCCCGCAGCGTCTGCCGTGCGGTGACCCGATCTTAACCTTGCCTGTGCCGGGCGTCAACTTCCGGCGAGGTTTCGTCGCGGCGGCCAAATTGACAACGTGTCTCCCCGTCTTGTAGCATGCCGCATGTCGCATCAGGGCAAGTCCCGCGTCAGGCGGCTCGTTCCGCGCCCCGCCACGATCCTGGAATTCAAAGGAGACCGCGATGTTCTACAGACTGTCTTTCCCGTTCCTCCTCGGGGCCGTGCTGTTGGCCCGCCCAGCCATTGGTCAGGAACCGAAGGCATCGCGCGAGCGGCAGCTTAAACAGTTGCTTCAGCGATTCCCCGACGCGGACGCCAATCGCGACGGCACGTTGACGGAAGAGGAATCGCGAGCGTATCGCGCGAAGGTGCGAGGCAAGGACGCGGCACAGCCGGACCGTAAGCAGCCTGCCGCGCCGATCGAGCCCACATTCGCCGACGTGCACTACGGCCCGCACGAGCGGCAAGTGCTGGACTTCTACCAGGCGAAGAGCGGCCGGCCCACGCCGGTGATCATCTTCATTCACGGCGGCGGGTTCGTCGCCGGCGACAAACGCGGCGCGAGCCCTGCCATGATACGCGGCGCGCTGGAGGCCGGCATCAGCTTCGCCTCCATCAACTACCGCTTCGTGGACGGCGACAAGACGATCTTCCCGGTCCCGCAGCAGGACGGAGCGCGGGCCGTACAGTTCATCCGCAGCCAGGCCGCCCCATGGAATGTCGATCCCGCACGCATTGCCTGCTACGGCGGCTCGGCCGGGGCGGGAATCTCCATGTGGATCGGCTTCCACGATGACCTCGCCCAACCTGACAGCTCCGATCCCGTCGCGCGGCAGTCCACCCGGATTCGGGTGATCGGCACGATGGGCGGACAGGGCACGTACGATCCGATCAAGATCAAGCAGCTCGTCGGCGGCCGCGCGCACGAGCATCCGTCGCTGTTGAAGGTCTACGGACTGACATCGATGGACGAGGCGTTGAACCCCACGCCGGCGGTCCAGAAGCTGTACGACGAGGCGGCCGCCATCACCCACCTCACCAAGGACGATCCGCCGCTGTACATGATGTACAACGAACCCGACATCGTCCCGCCGCCCGATGCCAGACCCGGCCAGTTCATCCATCACCCGAACTTCGGCAAAGAGCTGAAGGCTGCCATGGACGGGCTGGGGATCGAGAACGTGTTCGTCAACGGCGGCGGCAATCCGCCCACTCAGGAACCGCCCGGCGGCATGCTCGCGTTCCTGAAGAAACACCTCGTCGACCCAGAGGAATCCCAATAGGCCGAAAAAAAGAGCGAGCCCGAGAACCTTTCGCGGCCCACGGCGTCTAGTGCTACGAGGACTTTGAGTCTCTGTGACGTGAGGGACCCGAAAATGATGATGGTGCGGTCAGGTTTCGTGAATCGACAGGGAAGTGACGGGCGTTTCGCCGGTTCGGCGAATGCGCGATCCGTCCGTTCTCTGCGTTTGTGACGCCTGACCGATCCTCGGCGTATCCAAGGAAACCCGGCGTCGCGAACGACGCCGGGTTTTTATTTGTGGGACGGTTCAAGGGGACGTG
>Ga0194126_10011812_pt1 | contig 11154 bp, 9 predicted proteins | sample TA2KigC150mmetaG_FD_148641 | JGI IMG/M metagenome (GOLD analysis project Ga0194126, IMG submission 148641) | Freshwater microbial communities from Lake Tanganyika, Tanzania - TA2015035 Kigoma Deep Cast 150m | ecosystem: Environmental > Aquatic > Freshwater > Lake | place: Tanzania: Lake...
GGCCTGTATGTTATATCTGCACCCACTGTTCATTATGCGTTTCACTGATGTGTTCATGTGTTTTCCGACGTTGATCATCATCATCACGGTCGTCTCCTTCGTGGGTCCGAGCGTCTACAACGCCATGGTAGTCATCGGGATCTTCGGCTGGACAGGCATGGCCAGACTGGTTCGTGGCGAGTTTCTCTCTCTCAGGCAGCGACCGTTTGTGGAAGCCGCCCGAAGCCTTGGGGCTCCTTCATCGCGCATCATTTTCCGTCACCTGCTCCCTAACAGCATTGGCCCGGTGATTGTGAGTGCTACCTTCGGCATGGCAGGCGCCATTCTCACGGAGGCCGGTCTCTCCTATTTGGGTTTGGGCGTACAAGCCCCGACGCCCAGTTGGGGGAACATGCTGAACGCAGCGCGCAGTCTGACGCAGTTGCAGACCATGCCCTGGCTGTGGATCTCACCGGGAATCATGATTATCATTGCCGTCCTTGCCATCAATTTCATCGGCGATGGCTTGCGTGACGCGCTAGACCCACGCGCGTTGGAACGCTGACGATCATTAGCTGTTCGACTGGAGAGCGAGCTTCCCATGGACGCAATGACACCCCCTGGCCACGATAGCTGGACGCCCGCCGCGCTGGCACGAGAGGCCATTGACCAACTGAACCCTGACCATGCGCGCATCGCACTGGGGCGCCAGCGGGTTGGGCATGTGTGGGCATGGCGAGAACAACAGGCATTGCCCATCCTCTTGACGGGCCTCCGTGAGCCCCCACCCAATGACCCCGACTATCCCTTCCGCAGGTTTGATCACGGCCAGCAATTCTACGACCGGGATAAGATGCTCTTCGAGGCCGTCTGGCCGCTCCTCGATGCACAAAGCCCCGCTGCCTGGGGTGATTCCGAACCAGCAATACGCGCTAATTTCGGTGTGGTCCTTGTACCCAGTTGCTTCGGTGTTGCCTATGAGGTTCTATCTCACACCTTGCCGTGGATCCGGCAGCACTTGAGCAAACAGGAAACCGCTCAAGCAATACGGACCATTGACCCAGCGACGATTCCCCAGCGAGGGATCATGCCACGCGCATTGGACTACGCGGCCTACTTCAAGACGCAGATGGGAGATAGGGCGCGGGTGACCACTTCACACAATCAGAGCCCGTTTGACATTGCCCACCTTATTCGGGGAGACGACCTTTTCTACGATCTGTACGACGATCCATCTTTCGTCCATGACCTGATGGAAGCCTGCACCGAGGCCTATATCGCCGTCGCGCACGCGTTTGAGGATCTGCTCGGAAACCCACCGGACGGACTTCAGGGAGAGAAGGCTTTCTCGGACATGCCCCGGGTCAGTTGCGCCGACGATTCTGCAACCCTTCTCGGCCCGCAGCAATTCGAGGAGTTCGGCCTGCCCTATGCCCGTCGCGCCATGGCGGAGTTCGGTGGAGGGGTCGTGCATTTTTGCGGCAACGGCAAGCACATTCTGCGGGGCTACCTGGCTGCACCCGAGGTCAGAGGCATCAACCTGGGCCAGCCAGAGCTCTATGACCCCGCCCAGTTGATGCCGATGATGCTTGACTCTCGAAAAGTGTACGCGGGATCATGGCCGATCCTCCCCGGAGAGGCTCTGGATGGCTACATCGATCGGATCTTGTCCCCTCTGGGAGGCCGTCACCAAGGTATGATCCTTGGCCTGGACCGATACCAGTTTGGGATTCTCCCTGAGCAAGTGGCGGCGCGCTGGTACCAGTACCAGCAACAGGGTTAGCTCGCAGTTCGTTCGGGCGTGACGGCCAGCAGTGCTTTCGTGCGTTATGATTGAGGGTGGCGAACACACCAATTCAACCTGTATCATTCCGGCCTGGCCGGGTTAGGGAGGAGAGAGCCCCATGTCCGACAAATCAGCTCGCGTGGTGTACATGAACGGCCAGTTTGTGGCCGAAGCTGACGCCAAGGTTTCAATCTTCGACTCGGCGCTCATGTTCGGCGACATGGTGTTCGAGATGACGCGCTCGTTCAACAAGAAGCAGTTCATGCTGCGCCAGCACCTGGAGCGCCTGTATCGGGGGATCAAACAGCTCCACATCCCGATCGGCATGGCGATCGACGAGATGGAGCAGGCCATCTACCGGACGATAGAGGCGAACGAACCGGTGTTCGAGGCGCACGACGAGCATCGCCTGATGATCAATGTCTCGCGCGGCCCGTTGGCGATGTACAAGATCGTCTTCGGCGGCAAGATCGAGCCGACGGTGAGCATTGCCGACTTCCCCGTCAAGTGGACGGTCGCGTCGCTGGCGCATTTCTACGACGACGGGATCCATTGCGTCACCCCTTCACAGCGCGCGATCCCGGCGACCCTGCTGGATCCTAAGATCAAGAACCGCAGCCGGATGTATCTTCAGGTGGCGAATCTGCAGGTGTCGTTGTTGGACGATCCCAACGCGATGGCGCTGCTGCTGGACCCGGACGGCTTCGTTACCGAGGGCACCGGCGCCAACTTCTTCATCGTGCGCGATGGCTGCCTGGTGACGCCGGAGCCGCGCAACTGTCTGCGCGGCACGCGGCGGGCCTATGTCCTCGATCTCGCACAGCGGCTGGGGCTGCCAACGCAGGAGACGAATATCGAGCTCTATGACGTGGCGAGCGCGGACGAGGCATTCTTCACCTCGACGGCCTTCTCGATGCTGCCGTGCACCAAGATCAACGGTCTCCTGATCGGGGATGGCAAACCGGGGCTCGTCTTCGCGCGGCTGATCGGCGCGTGGAGCGAGGAAGTGGGGGTGGACATCATCGCGCAGACCAAGGCGTTCGCCGCCGAGGTAGGCGCGCTGACCTCGGGGACCAGCATGTACCGTTTCGCAAAGGAAAAGGCGTGAAGCTCAAAGAAGGCGTTCAGGAGACGACATGATGAAATACGAAATGACATCCAGAGACCGCATACTCGCCGCCACCCGGCGCCAGCCGGTGGATCACATCCCGCTGGGGCAACTATTCCACAGCACCGTGCTCAACACGCCCGCCGACAAACAATGGCACGACCAGTTCGAACGCGCGCGGGTGATGAAGGAGTTGGGGATCGACCCCACCATCGACATCTGGATGCCCGCTCCCGAGGCGCCGCCGGAGATTCCGGTGCGCAGATGGACGGAGACGGATGCCGACGGCACGAAGCTGCTCTGTGCGGCCTATGAGACGCCGGCCGGAACCCTGACCGCGAAGGTCCGGTGCACGGAGAGTGACTGGTACGACGCTACTCACTACCGCTTCATGCCGCGCTGGGATGGCAATGCCCATCGCGATCCGGACCAATACGATCGCATTGACATGATGGACGACTTCTTTACGCGGCGCTACAGGGTGCCGCTGGTCAAAGGGCCGGAGGACCTCGATGCGTTCGCGTATCTGCTTCGGGCCCCGACCGGCGGCTACCGGGACCTGTGGATCCGCAACGCGCGCAAGGCGAAGGCCATCGCGCAGGAACTGGGCCTGGCAACCCAGGCCCGGCGTGTGGCGATCGGCGACTGGTTCATGTGGGTCTGCTGGATCGAGGACTTCTGCATGCAGATGGTGGAGAACCCCGGCTACGCGGAGCGCTTCTACGACATCGTCCAGAACTACAACCGGCAGATCCTCGCCATGGTGCTGGAGGTCGAGCCGGATATCGTCCAGTATCGGGGCTGGTACGACACCCCCGACTACTGGGGACCCAAACGTCTCCGCACGGTCCTGGCGCCCAGGATCCAGGAGCTGGCCGCCCAGGCGCACGCCGGCGGCTCGCTCTTCTGCTACCTGTTGACCGAGGGCTACACGGTCTACCGCAACATCCTGGCCGACATGAACGTGGATGCTTTCCTGGGGCTGGAACCTCTGGCCGCGCGCAAGAGCGAGGACTTTGCCGCGATCAAGGCGGCGTTGGGCCCGCGCCACTGCATCTGGGGCGGGGTGAACGCGCCCGTGACGGTGGGCATGGGCACGGACGAGGAGATCGACGCGGCGGTCCGCACCGCGATCGAGACTCTGGGCCCCACGGGCCTGATCCTCAACGCCTGCATGTACCTGTATGACGACGACGTGAGCTGGGATCGGTTCATGTTGCTGATCGACGCGTGGAGGAGGAACGCTGCATGAAAACAACCATGTCTTCCCGGGAGCGCATCCTGGCCACCTGCGCGCACCAACCGGTCGATCACGTGCCGCTGCATCTGGAGGTGCATCCCAGCTACCTGCAGTATGATCCGCAGGTCGCGACCTGGCGGGACCAGTTCGAGCGCACCGACGCCCTGTTGGCCCTGGGGGTGGATGCCATGTCCGAGGTCTGGCTGCCTGACCCGTCCTTCTACCCGGATGTGCGGGTGTGCACCTGGCGCGAGGAAAGGGACGGCGAGGTCCTGCTGGGCAAGGAATACTCGACACCCGCCGGCCCGCTGCGGCAGATCATCAGGGAAACCCCTGACCTCTACACCTGGCACAAGATCAACCGCAACACGCGCGGGCCGATCGCCGATCTGATCGACGGGGTCGGGTTGCTGGAAGATGTCAACCCCTCGCGCAGCGTGGAGTTCCTGGTCAAAGGCCCTGAAGACCTGCCCCGCATGCGCTACCTGTTCCAGCCGCTATCCGGCGCTGCGCTGGATCGCTGGCGGGAGGACGCGCTGTACGCCAAGCGGGAGGCCGAGAAGCGTCGCGTGATCTTCCTGGCCCGGCGCACCTGGTGCGGGTCGGCCCTGCTGTGGCTGACTGATGTGCAGCAGTCCATCTGCACCTTCAAGACCGATCCCGGTTTCGTGGACGAACTCTTGGAGATCATCCATGGCTGGCAGATGCTCACGCTGGCTCGCGTGCTGGAGATCGGGGTGGACATGGTCACCCGCTTCGGCTACTACGATATCCCCGATTTCTGGGGCCGCAAATACTTCGATCGCTACCTGTGCCCCCGGATGGACGCCGAGGCCGATCTTGTTCACGCGGCCGGGGCGCTGTTGAGCCAGCAGCAGAGTGAAGGGCTGACCCAGCAAGTAGATCTGTACAAGGCGATGAAGGTGGACGTGCTTCGGGACGTTGACCCCGTGCAGGGCGGAGAGGATATGGCCTTGCTCAAGCGCGAGTTGGGGGCCACCAAGACCCTGATGGGTGGCATCAACGGGGACCTGCACCTGGCCAACGCCTCCGCCGAGGGGATTGAGGAGACGGTGCGCCGCACCCTCGAGCTCATGGCGCCAGGAGGCGGCTTCATCATGCACGTCATCCCGGGCGTGTATGGTGGGGTGCCGTGGTCCAATGTGCTCCGGCTCATCGAGTCCTGGAGGAAGCAGGCTGGAGGCTGACATGAAGTCACACACGGACTTGTCCCAGCAGGACCTGTTCATTTCCGGTCAGAACGGCTACCACACCTACCGTATCCCGGCCATCATAGCCACGACCCAAGGCACGCTGCTGGCGTTCTGTGAAGGGCGCACGTCCTGCAGTTCAGACACCGGCGATATCGACATCGTGTCGCGCCGCAGCTTCGACGGCGGGTTGACCTGGACGCCGATGCAGGTTGTGACGGATATGGGTCAGGACACAATCGGCAATCCCTGTCCGGTCGTGGATCACGCGACAGGCACGATCTGGCTTCCGCTGTGCTGGAACGCACGCCTGGGCCCGGAGTCGCAGATCGTCATCGGCCGGGCTCAGCGCACCGTCTGGCTCTGCAAGAGCACAGACGATGGCGCGAGCTGGACTGCACCGGTGGAGATCACGCAGCAGGTGAAGCGGCCAGAGTGGCGCTGGTACGCCACGGGACCAGGACACGGTGTTCAGTTGGCTGACGGCCGCCTGGTCGTGCCATGCGACTTCAGCGCGGGCGATCCTGACCCCGAGCACAACCACCTAGGCTCGCACGTCATCTTCAGCGACGACCATGGGGCGAGCTGGCAGATCGGCGGCGTCATTCACGGGAGGGTCGAAGAGTGTGCAGTAGCGCCGCTGGGCGACGGGCGGCTCTATCTGAATATGCGCGCCCGCCATGGCCTTAACCGCCGTGCGGTAGCCTGGAGCACCGACGACGGGATGACCTGGTCGCCCGTCACGCTCGATCAGGCATTGGTTGAGCCGATCTGTCAGGCCGGCGTGCAGGCGCTGGGCGGTCAGCGCGTGCTCTTCTCCAATCCGGCAAGCACCCAACGCGAGAACCTGACGGTGCGCCTGAGCGAGGACGGTGGGCGGACCTGGGTTTGCGCACGCCCATTGCATGCCGGCCCGAGCGCCTATTCTGACCTCGTGGCGTGTCCCGGCGGCCACATCGGCTGCCTCTATGAGCGCGGGGACGAACATCCCTATGAACGGATCACTTTCGCCCGTTTCACCTTGGAGTGGCTTCAGAACGGCCGCTCAGGCACACCACAGGCATAGACAGGGCGGCGCGTGGTGGAGGCGATCATGGCAGCGACGCAGCAGGCCGGTCGATGGGATGGGGAGTTGGCATGAAGAAGCTCGGAATACTGGTACCGTTGGTCACGCCATGCACGCGAACGGGAGACGTCGATGAAGCAGGCCTCCGCGGTGTCTGCCGCGACATGCTCAGGGCTGGCTGCCACAGCATGTTCGTCGCCGGCAGCACCGGCCGCGGCCCCTGGTTCGCCCGGCAGGATCGGGCACGCATCTGCCGGACGGTCGCAGACGAGGCCGGGAAAGATGTGTTGCTCTTCGCCGGCTGTATGGCGCCCGGCCTCACCGACATGGTGGAGAACGCAGAGGCGCTGGCCGATGCGGGCGCACAGATCGCGGTCGCCACCGCACCGGGCTACTTCAATTACAGCCAGGAGGAGGTGGAAACCGTCTTTCGCCGGTTCGCCGACCGCAGCCCGCTGCCCGTCATGATCTACGACATCCCGGTTTTCGCCGGGATGAAGCTTGACCTGGGCGTGGCAGCGCGGCTGGCCGAACACGGCAATATCGTCGGGTTCAAGGATTCCAGCTCCGACATCGGCAGGTTCGAGGAGCTGGCCCGCCTGCTGGCAGGCGGGGGGGACTTCTACCTGCTCCAGGGCAAAGAGCACCTGTTGGCCGACGCGCTGCGCATCGGCGCGTCGGGCTTTGTCGTCAGCCTGGTGCAGATCGATTCGCGGCCGTTCGTAGCGCTGTACCGGGCGGCCGAGGCCGGAGATCATGCGCGCGCCGGAGCGATCCAGCGCAAGATCACCAAACTGCTCGGCGTGGTTGAAAGCTGCTTCGCGCGCCGCCCCGAGACGTCGACACTGTTCCACCTGCTGAACTACGCCCTGCAGGCGCGCGGCGTCTGCGCCAACATCACGCTCGATCACGAAGGCGAGTGTCCCGGCTGGCTGGCGGACGAGGCCCGCCGTACGCTGGCGATTCTGGAGGAGGCGCGAGACCTATGATTCTGGCGACACGTCATTGCGGGATCGTCGTCCACGACCTGGAGCGGGAGCTGCGCTTCTGGCGCGACATCATGGGGTTCCAGGTGGTGGTCGACTTCTGGGAAGAAGGGGCCTTCATCGACACCGTGCAGGCGCTGTCGGGGGTCAGGCTGCACATGATCAAGCTGCGGGCGCCGGACGGCTCGATGGTGGAATTGCTGAAGGATGAGGCGCACCCCACCCCGCCGGCGGAGCGCAACGACCTCTGCGACCGCGGGATCCGCCACCTGGCTTTCACGGTCGCGGATGTGGCGGCGGCCTGGGAGACGTTGCGTGGCGCGGGGTGCGCCTTGCTCAGCGAGCCGGTCACCGCGCCCGATGGTAAGGCGCGGCTGTTCTTCGCGCGCGACCCGGAGGGTAACCTCCTGGAGATCGTGCAGGTGCTGACCTAGCAACGGTACTGCCCCACGGCGCTCAGGGCGAGCCCGCTTTGAGGATCCCGCAACAACGACGGAGCATACAAGGAGGCAAACGTGGACAGAGAGCTCGCAATCAAACGCATCAGCGGCTGTTTCCTGGCCGTACCGACCCTCTTCAATGAGGACTACTCGCTCAACCTCGGCGGTATGGAGCAGATCATCCACTTTCTGGTGGGGAACGGGCTCCGCGAGGGCAATGCCACCATCCTGGTCAACGGGGCAACTGGCCAGTTTCCGCTGTTGAGCCTGGACGAGCGCAAGAAGACGGCTGAGACGGTCGTGCGGGCCGCAGCCGGACGAATCGGCGTGATCGTCGGGGCACAGAGCTGCGCTGCATTCGAGAGTGCTGAGATCGCGCGGCACGCCCAGGACATCGGCGCGGCGGCGATACAGGTCTCCCCGCCCTTCTACTTCCCGCCGACCGATGATGACGTCTATGAGCACGTGGCGGCCATCGCGAAGGCCGCCCCGGACATGGGGATCGTCTTCTACAACACATGGTGGCTGAACTACGGGATCTCCCTGGGGATGTTGGCGCGACTCAGCGGCATCCCCCAGGTCGTAGGGGTCAAGTGGAGCTCACCGAATGAGACCGAGTACCAGTTGGCGTACCTGCGCTTCGGAAGGCAGCTGGCTGTGATCGACAACAAGCTCCTGCCGGTGATGAGCAAGCTCCTGGGCGGCGCGGGCGCGAACCTCCACCCGGCCATGTTCTGGCCCGAATGGGGCGCCAGGCTTTGGGCTCTGCTGGAGGCCGGGGAATGGAGCCAGGCCCAGGAACAGGTCAACCGCCTGCTTCTGCCGTTCTACGAGGTGTATGGCGAGGCCGTGCGGGTGTGTGGCGGGGAAGGACATGTGGACAAGCTGGCGCTGGAGGCTGTGGGGTTGCCTGGCGGGCCGAGCCGGCCTCCGATGCGTCCCCTGCCGCCGGTCTTCAGAGAGCGGATACAGAGGGTCTTGGTGGAGGCTGGCGTGCCGCTTAGCCGCGGCTGAGCTTGTTCGGACGCCTGGCAGGTTTCCTGGAAACCTGCCAGGTCTCATCACTATCTGGCCAGCCGCTCCCAGGAGGAGGGCCATGCAGGTGGACACCCTACACGAAGAGATCATTGCCCCGACCACTCCCGCCAATCCCCGCAACGGTGAAGGGGCCATCGTTTCACTGGGGCACGGAGGGCTGCTCCTGGCCTGGAGTCGTTTCATCGGAGGAGGCCGCGATCATTCGCCTGCCGAGATCTGGGCCCGCACATCATCGAACGGTGGCCGTGTGTGGGACGAGCCTTACCTGCTGCAAGGGAATGTCGGCGGGTGCAACGTGATGAGCGTAAGCTTGCTGCGGCTGGCCTCCGATGCGCTCCTGTTCGGCTACCTCGTCAAGCACCATGAAAGCCAGGACTGTCACTACTACGTGCGGCGCTCCGATGACGATGGTGAGACCTGGTCTGCTCCGGTCCTGGCGACACCCGAAGCGGGCTACTTCGTGGTGAACAACGACCGGTTGATCCAGACCCGCCGCGGCCGGCTGTTGGCACCAGCCTCCAAGGCGGTCGAACCGAACTACCACTGCGTGGCTGGCTGCTTCTACTCGGATGATGACGGCGCCACCTGGCAGCGCAGCAAGACGGTCATGGATCTGCCCGGCAACGCAGGCCTGCAGGAGCCAGGGATTGCCGAGCTAGCCGACGGCAGCCTGTGGATGCACCTGCGCACAGATCGGGGCTGCATCTACGAGAGCCGTTCCGGAGATGGCGGCGAGCACTGGAGCGCGCCGGAGCCGACCGACCTGGTGGCGCCTCTGGCTCCAGCGTCCGCCAAATGCTTGCCCGACAGCGGCGACATCCTCATGATCTACAACGATCGTCGGCGAGCGCCGCACAGCGTCTTCAGCCACCGCACCCCCCTGGCGGCGGCTGTCAGCCGAGATGGCGGGCTCAGCTGGGACTATCACCGCCTCATCGAACCGGATCAGTCGCGCTCGTACTGCTACACCAGCATCGCTTTCGACCGCCAAGCGACCCTGCTGACCTACTACGTCGGCAAGGCGGGTGGCCCGAACCTCGTGGACCTGAAACTCAAGATCGTATCCACCGCCGATTGGACCATGGAGGAACAGAAGGCATGAAGGGAATCGCGGCCATGGCATGGGCTGCAAGGGAGGAAAGCCAGATGTCCGGAGAGCGCATTGAGACAGCCTATCGCCGCATCATCTCCGAGATCCCCCATCCCGACTCTGTCCCTCTGATCGAGGAGCTGGGCAGGATCGAGCCTCACTCGATGGGAGGCTTTCCGCGCGTGGTCTGGGACCACGCGGCAGGGTTCCAGGTGTGGGACGCGCATGGGAACCAGTGGATCGATTTCACATCGGCGGTGGTGCTGGCGAATGCCGGGCATTCGAACCCGCGCATCGCTGCAGCGCTGGCTGAGCAGATCGATCGGCAGCTATGGCACAGCTACTGCAACCCTTCCGAGATGCGCCTGCGCACGATCAAGGCCATCAGCAGCATCGTCCCACCCCACCTCGACAAGGTCTTCCTGCTGACCACGGGTTCCGAGGCAGTCGAGTGCGCCATCAAGCTGATGCGGCTGCACGGGCGCCAGATCGCACCCGGCAAGGTCCACATCGTCTCCTATCTCAGGTCCTTTCACGGCCGCACCATGGCGTCGCAGATGGCCGGTGGGTACCTGGACCAGCAGGACTGGATGGGACTCAAGCCGGCCGGCTTCCATCACATCCCGTATCCTGAGTGTGCGCGTTGCCCCTGGGGCAAGACTGGCTACGAGGGCTGTGGCCGCACCTGCCTGGAGCGCTCGCTGGACGGCTTGCGGGCCGCAGGGGTAGCAAAGGACTTGATGGCCGGGGTGATCTCGGAGACGTTTCAGGGGCCGACTGTTGCCTTCATGCCGCCGGACTACGTGCAGGCGCTGCGCGAATGGACCAGTGCACACCGCGCACTGCTCGCGTTCGACGAGATCCAGGCTGGCTTCGGCCGCACCGGCAAGTGGTTCGGCTTCGAGCACTACGGCATCGAGCCGGACATGATCTGTGTCGGCAAAGGCATGACCTCGTGCCTGCCCATGTCGGCGGTGATCGGCCGGGGCGCCGTGTTGGATCTTGCAGAGCATGGCGAGATGAGCAGCACCCATACCGGCAATCCGTTGTGTTGCGCCGCAACCATCGCCAACATCGAGGCGATCCGGGATGGCGGGCTGCTGGCGAACGCTGCTGCGCTCGAACCGGTTGCACGCCAGGCGCTGGAAGGGTTGCGGCAGCGGTTCCCGGGTCGCATCGGGACGATCAACGGACGCGGCCTCGTGTGGGC
>Ga0194126_10011813_pt1 | contig 11154 bp, 7 predicted proteins | sample TA2KigC150mmetaG_FD_148641 | JGI IMG/M metagenome (GOLD analysis project Ga0194126, IMG submission 148641) | Freshwater microbial communities from Lake Tanganyika, Tanzania - TA2015035 Kigoma Deep Cast 150m | ecosystem: Environmental > Aquatic > Freshwater > Lake | place: Tanzania: Lake...
CTTCCTGTCGGCCGACGCCGTCCAGCAGGCCAAGTCCGGCCACCCCGGCATGCCGATGGGCGCGGCGGCGATGGCCTACACGCTGTGGACGCGTCATCTCAAGTTCGACCCGACCGACCCGCGCTGGCCGGACCGCGATCGCTTCGTCCTCTCCGCCGGGCACGGCTCGGCGCTGCTCTACTCGATGCTGCACCTGACGGGCTACGACCTGCCGCTCGACGAAGTCAAGCGCTTCCGTCAGCTCGGCAGCAAGACCCCAGGTCATCCCGAATTCGGCGAGACCCCCGGGGTCGAGACGACCACCGGGCCGCTGGGCGCCGGTTTCTCGATGGGCGTCGGCATGGCGCTGGCCATCGAACACCTGGCGGCGAAGTACAACCAGCCGGAGATGCCGGTCGTCGATCACTTCATCTACGCCATCGTCTCCGACGGAGACTTGATGGAGGGTGTGGCCTCCGAGGCGGCCTCCTTCGCCGGGCACCAGAAGCTCGGGCGGCTGATCTACCTGTACGATGATAACCACATCACCATCGACGGCCCGACCGAGATTGCCTTCACCGAAGACCGCATCAAGCGCTTCGAGTCCTACGGCTGGCACACCGTCGTCGTGCCCGACGGCAATGACGTTGAGGCGATCGACAAGGCCATCCAGGCCGCCAAGAAGGACCCGCGCCCGTCGCTGATCGCCTGCCGCACGCACATCGGCTTCGGCCTGCCCACCCGGCAGGACAAGTCCTCCGCCCACGGCGAACCGCCGGGTGATGAAGAGCTGGCCGGCGCCAAGCAGAAGCTCGGCTGGCCGGTGGAGCCGCGCTTCCTGGTGCCCGATGACGTGCGCGAGCACTTCAAGCCCGCGGGCGAGCGCGGCAAGAAGGCGCATGCCGAGTGGACGAAACTCATGCAGCGCTTTGCGAAGGCGCAACCCGAACGGGCGGCGGAGTTCGCGCGCACCCAGGCGGGCAAGCTTCCTTACGGCCTCGAGAAGCTGCTGCCGATGCTGCCCGCCGACCCGAAGGGCGTCGCCACCCGCGCCGCCTACGGCAAGGCCCTCAATGCCACCGCCGGCGCACTGCCGGAGCTGATTGGCGGTTCGGCTGACCTGACTCCCTCCAACCAGACGGCCATCAAGGACGGCGGGGACTTCACACCCGAAGCGCGCGCCAATCGCTACCTGCGCTTCGGCGTGCGCGAGCACGCCATGGGCGCCATCCTCAACGGCATCGCCCTGCACGGCGGCCTGCTGCCGTACGGCGGAACCTTCATGGTCTTCGCCGACTACATGCGCCCCCAGGTGCGGCTGGCGGCGCTTATGGGCAACCGCGTCATCTTCATCTACACCCACGATTCGATCGGCGTCGGCGAGGACGGCCCGACGCACCAGCCTATCGAGCACCTGGCGTCGCTGCGCGCCATCCCCAACCTGGTGGTGCTGCGCCCGGCGGACGCTAATGAGACCAATCTGGCATGGCTGGCGGCGCTCGAACGCTCGAACGGCCCGACGGCGCTGGCGCTGACGCGCCAGGCGCTGCCGGTCTTCGATCGCGAGAGGTTCGCTCCGGCCGACGGACTGCGCCTGGGCGCCTACGTCATGGCCGACCTGGGCAAGGGCAAGCCATCGCTGATCCTGATGGCCTCCGGCTCGGAAGTCGAGCTGATCGCGGCCGCCGCGGAGAAGCTGGTGGAAGGCGGTACGCCGGTGCGGCTCGTCTCCTTCCCGTCGTGGGAGCTGTTCGAGGCTCAGCCCGAGTCGTACCGCAAGCAGGTGCTGCCCGACAGCATGCGCGCCCGCGTGGCGGTCGAGGCCGGGGTCAGCCAGGGCTGGGAGCGCTACGTCGGTGACAAGGGCGTGGTGCTGGGCATCAACCGCTTTGGCGCTTCGGCCCCTTACAAGGAGGTCTACAAGCTGGTGGGCCTCACCGTCGAGAACGTCGTGGCGGCAGCGCACAAGGCGCTGGCCTCCGTCCGGTAGGGAGGTGGGTTGTGAAGGTGGCCGTCGCGTGTGACCATGCCGGTTTCCCGCTCAAGGACACGATCCTCGAGACCATCCGCAAGGCGGGGCACGAGGCCCTCGACCTGGGGACGAACTCCACGGCCTCGGTCGACTACCCGGACTTCGCCGAGAAAGCGGGCCGGGCCGTGCAGCGCGGCGAAGCCGATCGGGCCATCGTGATCTGCGGCTCGGGCGTGGGCGCGGCCGTGGTGGCCAACAAGATGCTCGGCGTGCGCGCCGGGCTGTGCCACGACACCTACTCGGCCCACCAGTGCGTCGAGCACGATGATGTGAACGTCCTGGCGCTGGGCGCGCGCATCATCGGCCCCGAAGTGGCGATCGAGGTGGTGCGCTCCTTCCTGGCGGCGAAGTTCTCCGGCGAGGAGCGCCACGTGCGGCGCCTCAACAAGGTGCTGGCGATCGAACGATCGGAAGCCGCCCCCAAGTAGAGGGCATGACACCGGTCGAGAGTCTGTGGCTGGCGAGTCTGGGGTCCGGGGCGCCGGCCGCCGAGAGACTCCTGCGCCTGGGGAGCGACACGCCAGGGGGCGGAGTGCTGAGCGTCTGGTCGGACCTGGCGGCCGCAGCCGGCAGGAACGCCAGGGCGCCGGCGCTGCGCCGGCTGCTGGGAAACGCGGATCGTCAAACGGAGCGGACGATCGAGGCCCTGGTGGCATTGGTCGTCCGCTCTCTCGCGACCGAACTGCTGCCGATCCATGAGCGCACGAACGGGAGGCTTGGGCGCGTGGCCGTCCGACTGCCTCCCGGGCTCGGCGCGGATGAGCTGCTCGAGGCGGCGGAGCGCCTGACGCGCGCGGTCAACCGGCAGAACTTGATCCCCGGCTATCCGACAACGGCAGCCGGGTTGGAGGCGGCCGAGCGCTCCCTCAGCCTCGGGCAGCCAGTGCTCGTGGGCGCGGCAGCCTCGCTCGAAGCCCTCACTCACTCGCTCGAGGCGTGCGCCCGCGGCCTGCGGCGCCGGACCGAACGCGGCCTGGCGCCGGTGGGCTGCCTGGTGGCCTTCGACCCCGAGCCCATGACGGCGGCGGTCGCATCTGAGCTGGCGGCGCTCGGCGGGGGACGAGCGGAGCGCGGTGCGTCTCTGCGGGGCAAGACCCTCCCGGCTCTGCTGCAGCTTGCGCTGGCGCAGCATGCCGCCGCCCGTGCCGACCTGCCGGATCCCGACCTGCTCGGCCTGCTTGTCCTGGCGGACGTGGAACGCTTCGGTGATGAGGCGGCCCGCCCGCTGAGGTTCGGGCTGCTGGCCGGTGAGGAAACTGGGGAGGTCCCCGACTCCGGCTTGCGGCTGGGGATGACCGGCGACTGGGCGATGCTCTCTTCCGCGCGGGCGCACCTCGATGGTCTGGCGGCGCTCGGAATCTCGGTCGCCGAGCTTGGGCGCCTGGCGGACGAACAGGCTCTGATCCTGGAATCCGATCGTTTGACCACGCTTGCGGCCGACGAAGCGGCGGAGGCGCATGCCATGAAGGCGATGCTGGGCGATCTGAGCGGCGAGCTTCCGGGCGTGCTGCAGGTGATGGAGGCCGAACAGGTGTCGGCGCGCCTGTGGCGCGGCGACACGACGCTGTGGACGCAGGACCCGGCGGAGGCTGACGAGGCGGCCCGCCGCCTGGGCTGGCTGCTGCTGCCCGAGGCGATGGCGGGGCGTGCGGGTGAATTCGAGGCGCTGCGCTCGCAACTGGTGTCCGAAGGCTTTCGGCACGCCGTCGTCCTGGGCATGGGCGGCTCGTCGCTGGCGCCGGACGTCTTCCGCCGTATGCTGCCGGCGGAGCGCGGGCTCACGCTGCATGTGCTCGACAGCACCGACCCCGAGATGGTAGCGGCGCTGGCGGGGACGATCCCTGCGGAGACGACGCTGTTCCTGGTGTCGTCCAAGTCCGGGACGACGACCGAACCGCTGGCGTTGTTCGAATACTTCTGGGCTGTCGTCGAGCCGCTGCTCGGCGCGCAGGCCGGGAAGCATTTCGCCGCCATCACCGATCCCGGGACGCCGCTGCAGAAGCTGGCGCAGGAGCGCGGCTTCCGCGCCGTCTTCGCAGGGCCGCCGGACGTGGGCGGGCGCTATTCGGCGCTCTCGGCCTTCGGGCTTGTGCCGGCGGCGCTCATGGGCGCCGACGTACGAGCGATGCTGGCGGGCGGCGAGGCGATGGCGCGCGCCTGCGGACCAACGGTCGAGGCCGCCCAGCACCCGGGGCTGCAGCTGGGTGCCTACCTGGGCTTGGGTGCAGAGAGAGGCCGGGACAAGCTGACGTTCCTCTCTGACGGCGGGTGCGATCCGCTGGAGGACTGGATCGAACAGCTGGTGGCCGAGAGCAGCGGCAAGAAGGCGCGCGGGCTGCTGCCCATCACGCACGAGAGACCTGGTGCACCGGAGGACTACGGCGGCGATCGCCTCTTTGCCTACTTGCGCCGTACGGGCGAGTTGGATCCGCAGGCAAGGGCGCTCTCCGCCGCCGGCCATCCGGTGATGGTGCTCGATGTTGGTCCGGGCGAGGCCGGATTGGGCGCCGAGTTCTTCCGGTGGGAGTTCGCTGTCGCCGTTGCCTGCCACCGGCTCGGCATCAGCGCCTTCGACCAGCCGGACGTGCAGCGGGCGAAAGACCGCACGTCGGAACTGCTCAAGAGCTACCGCAAGCAGGGCGCGCTGCCGATGCCGCACGTGCTGTGGCAGGGGCAGGGCGTCGTGGTCGAGGGACGCGAAGGGTCCCTGGCCGCTTCCATCGGCGCTGAGGTTGGACCGGTGCTCGCCGCTATCCTCGGCACGCTCCGCCCGGCCGAGGCGATGTGCTTCCTGCCCTATCTCCCAATGGAGGCGGCGCTCGAAGCCGAGTTCCAGTCACTGCGCACCGCCCTGCGAGGCGAGCGCCGCCTGGCGACCAGCCTCGGTTTCGGACCGCGCTACCTTCACTCGACCGGCCAGTACCACAAGGGCGGCCCCGATTGCGCCGCCTTCGTTCTCTTGACCGCCGACCGCTCGACAGGCGTGGCCGTACCCGGCATGGGCGTAAGCTTCAATGTGCTGCAGCGTGCGCAGGCCATCGGCGACCTGCAGGCGCTGCTGGCCCTCGGCCGCCGCGCCTGGTGCTTCCACTTCGACTCGACCGAGCGACTGGTGAGCTGGTTCGCCGCCTTTCGTGCCGCGGCCGCCCCGCCGCCCTCCGGGTAACTCCTGCAGTGTCGGTCTGCTCGCTCCTTCAGCGTGCGCCGGACACGCCCCTTGCATGACCCCTCGGCGCTCGTCACCGCTCCCACGTGCCATTTTCTCCGGTGAGTCGGAGGGTGCTTTCGGCCACCTGCCCGAGACGGTCATCGCCAACTTCCGCCGGCCGCACTCCGAGAACGCTCGCCTGTGGAACACCTTCAACCCAAGACCCGGGCGGCCGCTCATGCTGCGCCCCCTTCTCTCTGCCCCGCCTCTGTGGGGTACGGCCATGCCCGAGGCGCCCGACGACCGCCTCGAGTCGTACTTCTGGGGCTACCATCCCGGCGGTAGTCGGCTGGATGGACTGGCGCGGGCGCTGGACGAAGTCGTTGGCGGCGGGCCGCAGACTGAGATCGACCTGATTCTGCGCGGCGCCGGGCACCTCGTGGTCGTCGAAGCCAAGAACCTGAGCACGCTCGGGCGCTGCGGGCGCTACCAGCGCCGCGCCTGCCCCGAAGTCCATCGCTCGGCCGACCGCTGGCTAGAGGGCTGCCGCTACTGGGATGTCGAGGCGGCGCGCTTTGAGGCGCACATGGACTTCGGGGCGCGTCCAGGCCCTGGCACGCCTCGGCCTCCATGCGCAGTGCACTACCAGCTGGCACGCACGCTGCTCATCGGGCTGGCACTGAGCGCCTCGCTGGGGCTGCATCTGCACCTGTGGTTGCTGCTGCCGCGCGAGCGCTGGCCATTGCTCGAGCGCACCTGGCTGGACTTCGCCGGCCGCGTTCGTGATCCCGACCTGTGGCGCCGGCTACGCGTACTGGCGTGGGACGACTTGACCGCCCCCTGACCCCAGGCAAGGTCAGCCATAGCCCCATCTTGACAACTAGAACAAACGTGCTATTCTTGGGCTGCACTCCCCCGCCGGGGGGATTCTGACCAGGAGAAGCCTCATGCCACGCAAAGCCGCCGTCCAGAACCAGCCGCTGCCAGCTGAGCCGAAGCCCAGGGACGCCGTCCTCGACAAGGCGCTTGGCGAGATCACGAAGAAGTTCGGCGACGGGGCGGTGATGCGCCTGGGCGAGGCGTCGCACCTGGTGGTGGAGACGATTCCGACGGGGTCGCTGTCGCTGGATCTGGCGCTGGGGGTGGGGGGCATCCCGCGCGGGCGGGTGACGGAGATCTACGGGCCGGAGTCGTCGGGCAAGACGACGCTGTGTCAGCACATCGTGGCCGAAGCGCAGCGGCTGGGCGGCGTGTGCGCCTACGTCGACATGGAGCATGCGCTCGATCCGGCCTATGCGGAGAAGTGCGGGGTGCAGGTGGAGAACCTGTACATCTCGCAGCCGGACACGGGGGAGCAGGCGCTGGAGATCGCCGAGACGCTGGTGCGGTCGGGAGCGGTGGACGTGGTGGTGATCGACAGCGTGGCGGCGCTGGTGCCGCGGGCGGAGATCGAGGGGGACATGGGGGACGCCACGATGGGGATGCAGGCGCGGCTGATGAGCCAGGCGCTGCGCAAGCTGAGTGGCGTGATCAAGCAGACGAACACGGCGGTGGTGTTCACGAACCAGCTGAGGCAGAAGATCGGGGTGATGTTCGGGAATCCGGAGACGACGACGGGGGGCATGGCGCTGAAGTTCTATGCTTCGGTGCGGCTGGACGTGAGGCGGATCGAGAGCATCAAGGTGGGGCAGGAAGTGGTGGGGTCGCGGACGCGGGTGCGGGTGGTGAAGAACAAGGTGGCGCCGCCGTTCAAGGTGGCGGAGTTCGACATTCTGTACAACGAGGGGATCTCGAAGGCGGGGGACGTGCTGGACCTGGGGGTGACGCTGGGGGTGATCGAGAAGCGCGGGTCGTTCTACACGGTGGGCGAGCAGCGCATCGGGCAGGGGCGGGAGAACGCCCGCCAGACGCTGAAGGACAACCCGGCGCTGTTGCAGGACCTGGACGCGAGAGTTCGCGCTGGCTTCAAGCCCGAGGCTGTGCCAGCGGATATGGAGGGGTGAGGCGGCGCGTCGCGCCAAACCCCGCAGGCCGACGGGCCGGCGTACAAGACAGGCCGGTCCGGAACGGCCACGGTTGCGCAACTGAGCTCGACATCGAGGATTGGATCCGTCGCACGGCGAGATAGGCATGCACGAAGGGAACGTCCGTTTGGGCTCGCCTTGATGGTGTAGGTTCCGTTCGGCCGCTGGCCTCCGCCCGCTTGGGGGCGAGGGGGCACGGTCGTCCATCCTCGAACGACGAGTAGCCCGGGATCGCTTCTCCGGGGTAGTTGTGTAGAGCCGTGGCCTGCCGGGCAGGACACGGCTCGTTTCGTTTGGGGACCGGAGGCATGGAGCGCGAGGTCACGGCGCTCAGGATCGATCCGAAGCGCAAGCGGCGCATCCAGGTCTTTCTGGACGGCGAGCTGGCGATGACGGTAGCGGCCGGTGTGGCGGATGGCCTGGCCGTAGGGGACCGGCTCGATGAGCCAGCGCTGGCCGATCTGCTGCAGCGCCGGGACGAGGCCGAGGCGCTGGCACAGGCCTTGCGACTGATCAGCCGCCGGCCGCGCTCCGAGAAGGAGCTGCGCCAGGCCTGGGATCGGCGGGGTGTGTCCCCGCAGGCCCAGGCGGCAGCGCTGGGTAGGCTGCAGCTGGCCGGACAGGTGGATGATGCCGCTTTCGCGGCGGCCTGGGTGGAGAACCGGGGGGCTTTCCATCCGACGTCGAGGCGGGCGCTCCGATCGGAGCTTAGGCTCAAGGGGGTGGACGAGGAGACCATCGGCGCGGCGCTGGATGGCCTGGATGAATCCCAGGCCGCCTACCGTGCAGCGCAACGGATGGCGAATCGGGCGGCAGGGCTGCCCGAGCTGGATTTCCGCCGACGCCTGGGCGATCAACTTGCCCGGCGAGGCTTTGACTGGGAAACCATCCGCGCGGCCGTCCGCCGCGTGTGGACTGAGCAGGGCGATAGCCCTGAGGAAGAGCGAGGGTGACACGTGGACACAGTATGGGCCATCCTTGGCGTCGTGATTGCGCTGGCTGCCGGCGTGATCATCGGCTACTTTGTACGACAGGCTCAGGTGGATCGAGACAACAAGGCGCGCCATGCCGAGGCCGATCGGATCATCGGCGGAGCCGAAAGCAAAGCAAGGGAGATCCAGCTCAAGGCGCGCGATGAGGCCCTCCGGCTGCGCGATGAGGCCGAAGCCGAGGCCTCCCGCAGGCGGGCAGAGATCGGCCGCGAGGAGGAGCGGCAGAACCGCCGCCGCACCGAACTCGACCGTCGCGTGGAACAGATCGAGAAGCGCGATCAGCTGCTCAGCAAGCGTCAGAGCGCCATCGACAAGCGCGCCAACGAGCTCGACGACCTGCACGCCGAACACGTCAAAGAACTGCAGCGCGTCTCGGGCATGAGCCTGGAGGAGGCCAGGGGCGTCCTCCTGGCCGAGGTGGAGCGCGAATCGCGGGCGGACATGGTGCGGGTCATCCGCCAGATCGAGGAGGAAGCCCAGGCAGAGGGCGATCGCCGCGCCCGCGAGCTGATCGCCGACGCCATCCAGCGCGTGGCGTCCGAGCACGTGGCCGAGATCACGGTATCCGTCGTGCCGTTGGCCTCGGATGAGCTCAAGGGGCGCATCATCGGCCGCAATGGACGCAACATCCGGGCCTTTGAGCAGGCGGCCGGAGTCGATGTCGTCGTCGACGACACGCCCGAGGCGGTCACCATCTCGTCCTTCGATTCGGTGCGCCGCGAGGTCGCCCGACGCGCGATGGAGAAGCTGGTGCTGGATGGCCGCATCCACCCGGCGCACATTGAGAAGGTGGTCGAGCAGACCAAGCTGGAGGTCGACCGGACCATCCTTGAGGAGGCCGAGAAGGCCGCCTTCGACGCCGGTGTGCCCGGGCTGCACCCGGAGATCCTCAAGAAGCTGGGTCGGCTGAGGTTCCGCACGTCGTACGGCCAGAACCAGCTGGCGCACGCCGTGGAGTGCGCCCAGCTGGCGGGCGTCATCGCCGCCGAGCTGGGCGCCAACACCGATGTGGCCAAGGCCGGCGGTCTCCTGCATGACCTGGGCAAGGCCATGGATCACGAGGTGGAGGGAACGCATGCCTCCATCGGCGCCGAGTTCGCCAAACGGTACGGCGTCAACGCGGCCGTGGTCAACACCATCGCCGCTCACCACCACGAGATCGACCAGGTCTCGGTTGAGGCGGTCATCGTCGAGGCGGCCGACGCCATCAGCGGGGCACGCCCCGGGGCGCGGCGCGAGAGCCTCGAGCAGTACATCAAGCGCGTCAAGGGGCTGGAAGAGATCGCTAACTCGTTCAAGGGCGTTTCGCAGAGCTACGCGCTGCAGGCCGGGCGCGAGATCCGCGTCATCGTCCAGCCCGAGGACATCGACGACCTGGAGGCGACGCGCCTGGCGCGCCAGGTGGCCAAGAAGATCGAGGAAGGGATGCAGTACCCCGGCCAGATCAAGGTCACGATCATTCGCGAGACGCGCGCCGTCGACTACGCCAAGTAGCCAGAGCAGCGAGTGGATCGCGGCTGCACTGCCAATCTCGGGCGAGACTCCCACGTGAGTCTCGTCCTCTTTCGTGGTTGGCCCAATAGCGCGTCACCGGCGATCTCGGCTGCGCCGCATCGGAGTCGCAAGCGGGTAGCCAGTATCTGGGTCGCCCTGCTCCGGGGCGGCGTGCTGCGATCAGCGGCTGCTGCGGGCGAGCGGACTGACGTGGCGGGTGCCTGACCTTCATCGTCCTTGGCGGATTGAGGGGGAGGCGGTTCCTGTGGCGACGTGGGTCCTACAGTCGGCACGGCCGGCACCCAGGTCGATGTGGGAGTCTGCATTGGGGTGCGAGTCGGCGACGGCGGGGCCACCAAGGTCACCAGAGCGGTCGGCGTCCGCGAAGTTGTCGGAGTGGGCGTATCCCGAGGCTATGTGGACTTGCCGCTTGCGGACCCGCAGAACCTGGGTGCCGTTGGAATCAGCCGGCTATCACCTCCGTCCCGGTCGGCCTCTCTGCTCCGCCGGGACGGAGCGCTCACCACGCGGCCGGTGGCGCATCGATGGGGGGTGCACCCACATCCTCGTTGGGATGTGACGTTCGAGGTACCCGTTGGGACCACCTGGTGTATGGTGCCGCGAAGAAGTGGCGAAGGCGCCTCTACTATTCCAGATTGCCGATCCGCACATCGTCGAAGTTGGCCATGATACCCTCCTCTTCGGGGTTGTAGATGCTTAGACGGAGCGAAAGGAGCTTGCCTTTCAAGCCCTCCGCGTCGGGCGGCATGTACGATCCTACTTCTTGACCGTCAACAAAGAAGGTCGCCCGAATCTCTGGGCTTATCTCAATTCGGAGAGTGTGCCAATAGCCGGAGAGGGTTGTCGTCCTCGCCGTGGCATACTCCGCCCCCGACGAACCGCGACCCCATACTTCGCAGCCGACGCGTGGACGCACATCTCGGTATACAAAGCAAGAGAACAACAGAGGCTGGCTGGACTTGTCCGAAGTTGTCAGGCTGAGACCCATGTCACCGTGTTGACCCGTGTACTCACTGCCTAGGCGCATCCTCCATTCGACAAAGCCGAACTGATCCGGCCTCAGAGTCGCGGTCGCACGGACGATCTTCTCCTCTCCGCCCTTGGGTGCCAGAGAGAGTACCAGCATCCCTCCACGCTGTTCGGCGCTGCCGGGGCTAGATCCTCTCCATAGGCCTGGATCCAGCTTTCCGTCAAATGCCGGGTTATCGAAATCATCATACGTGCTTGGGTCGCGGGCAGGGGTGCCGGGCGGAGAGGAGGTGATGGTAGCTGCTGTCGGGGAAGTTGCGCTGGTGGGCGGCGAAGCACTTGCCGTGAGATGGGGTTGCACAAGCGCAACAGCTGACGTTGCTGGCTCCGCTGGCCGATTGGCGAGAAAGATGCCTCCTGCCGCCAACGACCCCACGAGCCCCACCCCCAGGACGATCACCGCCCAAGCCCAGCCGGGCACTCGCCTCCTCGGTG
>Ga0194126_10011814_pt1 | contig 11153 bp, 10 predicted proteins | sample TA2KigC150mmetaG_FD_148641 | JGI IMG/M metagenome (GOLD analysis project Ga0194126, IMG submission 148641) | Freshwater microbial communities from Lake Tanganyika, Tanzania - TA2015035 Kigoma Deep Cast 150m | ecosystem: Environmental > Aquatic > Freshwater > Lake | place: Tanzania: Lake...
TGATGCTACAGTATTTACAGATTACACATTCAATATTACAGTAACAAATGTAAATAGAGCTCCAACATGGACAGGCGGAACAACACATACAACAGCAACAGTAGTACAAGGACAAACCTTGAACTTAACTTATGCTGCAGTTGATCCAGATGGTGATGCATTAACATACACAAGAGCAGTTGCACCAGCACCAGCAGGTGCCAATTCAATAGCTGCTGGTGTATTAACATTCACACCAACATTGGCTGACGCAGCCGGTGGACCATATGTATTTACAATTACAGCAAATGACGGTGCATTAACAGCAAATACAACAACAACAGTTACAGTAACTTATGGACGTAATAAAGGCGACGTTGACGGCGACGGCGATGTTGACGGAATTGACGCTTCATTAGTATTACAACATGTAGTTGGTAAAACTACACCAGCTCCACTTCCACTTACAGGAGTTGCTCTATGGGCAGCAGACTGCAACAGCGGTGTTGGCGACGGCGTAGTTGGTGCATATGATGCATACTTAATACTCTACAAAGTTCTAAATCCAACCTTACCATTCCCAGCAAAAGTAAGTGCTGCAATGGGTAAAGTAGAATTTGGAAAATTATCAGGCGAAAACGGAATAATCAATGTTCCGATAACCTTAACAAACACAATGGGTGTAACAAGTGCTTATGCAGAGCTCGAAACTGGCTCACTAGAAGTAGCAAGTGTTAAAGTTACAACAGCTAACGGCTGGGTATCTTCAACCAATACCGAAGGTGGAAAAGTAAGAATTGCATTAACAGGCCTTGAACCATTGAAAGATGGAGTAGTATCAGTAGTAAGCTTTAAATTAAATGGACAAGAAACCGTAACAGTAACAGGTAGTGCTGTACTAAACGATGATCTTCGTGAAGAGCTCAATGCAGTAAATGTAAGAGAAATTCCGACAGAATTTGCTTTAAGCCAGAACTATCCAAACCCATTCAACCCAACAACAAGTATAAAATACTCGTTGGCAGAGAATGCAAAAGTAACTTTAGTTATCTATGACATGTTAGGACAAGTAGTAAAGACATTGATAGATAATGAACAAGAAGCTGGCTTCTATACAGTTAAATGGGATGGAACAAATAATTACGGCGGAAAAGTATCCTCAGGAATTTACATTTACAGATTGAATGCTGGTAAATTCATGTCGACACTGAAGATGAACTTATTGAAGTAAGGGTTAAATCTCTCCTAAGGGGCGAAGAAATTCGCCCCAAAGGGAATAATAGCTCTTAATAAATGAAACCAAAATAAAATGAGGTGATAATGAGAAGTTTCAAAGTAAGCGTTGTAAAGATCTTGACGATAGTTGTTGCAATGCTTATGCTAGGAACGGATATAAATGCTCAGGTTAATGTGACTCTACCTAATGTTACGGGTACTTCAGGAATGGTTAAGAATGGTGCTATTACGGTAGGAGATTTAACCGGTCAGAACGTGACTGCATTTCAATTTACAGTAACGTATAATCCCGCTATAGCAATAATAACGGGTGTTGACGTTACAGGAGGCAAGGTTAGTGCAGCTGATCTTGTAGTAAATGCAGATACAACTACTGGCTTTATTTCCGTAGCATGGGCAAAAGCAACTCCATTATCAGGTTCAGGAACTTTACTAAACTTAGTATTCAAATTTAAGAGTGTCGGTACAACGGCATTAAATGTTGGAGCTCCTTTGAACTTCATGTTTAATGCTGGAACACCAGCTGCAAATGTAACTGCTGGCACAGCTGTAACAGCCGGTATTATGGTATACGGCGGTACAGTTTCAGCGGCAACAAATGCAAGCTCAATAATGATACCGATATATGTTACAACTCTAACGAGTGGTAACAATATAGTTTCATATAATTTTACAGGTACTTTCAATCCAGCAGTACTTGAATTAACTGGATATGATTTGACGGGTACATTATCAGTTGGAGGAAGTGCACAAATCAATTACAATAACACAACAGGTACTGTGTCATTTGCATGGGCAAAATCATCAGCAATAACAGGCAGCGGAATACTTGTGTATTTAACTGCAAAACCAAAAGCAGCTGGGACATCAACAATTGCTTTTACTGGTTTTATGTTTAACGCTGGTACACCTACTGCAGCAACACAATCTGGAACTGTTGTTGTGTCAACAAGTGCACCTACATTATCTCTAACGCCAGCCAGTCCATACACAGTTAATGAAAATGTTGCATTAAATATAGCTTTAGTTGGCGCAGATCCTGATGGAACAGCATTAACATATTCGGGAACTCCGTTACCAACTGGCGCTACATTAAATGCAAACACAGGTGCATTCAGCTGGACACCAACATATTTACAAGCAGGAAGTTATTCTATTACATTCAAAGTAACAGACGGCAATAGTGAATTTGCAACTGCAGTTGCAAATATTACTGTAAATGATGTTAATAGAGCTCCTACACTTACATTGAATCCGGCAGGACCTACTTATTCAATTCCAGAAGGTTCACCATTCCAGATTCAATTAGTTGGTGCTGATGTTGATACCGATAACACATTAACATATTCATCGACTGCAAGACCAACTGGTGCTACACTTAGTGCAGCTGGTTTATTTGCATGGACACCTTCATATACACAAGCTGGAACATATTCGATTACATTTAAAGTAACTGATAACAAAGGTGCAGAAGCATCTGTTGTTACAACAATTACTGTAACAAATGTTAACAGAGCTCCAGTATTCACCACAGTAATTCCTCCGAATGTTACAGTACCGGTTCATAATGTTCCGGTAGCGTATAATTTCTTATGGGTAGCAAGCGATCCAGACGGTGATCCAGTGACATTCAGTATGGAAGCAGGTCCAGCAAACAGTAATATAACGACCAATGGTATTTATACATGGTTTCCAAAAGTTGATCAAGCTGGTAAGTCATATGTTCTTACCATTAGAGTAACTGATGGAACACTATCAACATTGTATTCAGAAACCATTAAAGCAAGTAGTACAATTACTGGTGTTGAAGATGAATTCAGTGGAATACCAACTGAATACAAACTACTTCAAAACTATCCAAATCCATTTAACCCATCGACCACAATTGTATTCGGTCTTCCTAAAGAATCAAATGTTAGGTTGACTGTATTCAATATTTTAGGCCAAGAGGTTGCAGTTCTTGCAAATAGAACAATGGCTGCCGGATATCATAAAGTAGCATTTGAAGCAAACAATCTTAATACTGGTTTATACATTTATAAGATTGAAGCAGAGAATTATGTATCAGTTAAGAAGATGTTATTTGTGAAATAATTAGAAGTGATGATGATCAAAAATGCCCCTTTAAAAAGGGGCATTTTTGTTTTAAATTAGAGTAGTAAATATTAAATAGGAATGTCATGAAAAAAAATAATCTATTACTATTGTTGGTCTTCTTTGTTTTTTATTCAAGCAGAAGTTTTTCGCAAGTGACAATAACATTACCTAATGTAGTAGGTTCACCGAACACAGAGGTTTTTGCGGCTGTTACGGTTAGCGATTTAACTGGAAAAGATGTTTATGCATTTCAATTTCAGATTAATTATGATCCGAACATTGTTCACATAGATGATTTCAATTTAAATGGGGCAATAATTTCCAGCTCTCCTCAGTTTGCTGCAAATACCACTACTGGATATATACGATTTGTTTGGGCTGGTGCAAATCCGATTTCCGGGCAAGGAACTTTATTAAACATTAAAATAAAATATAGAAATGTAGGGAGTACAAGCTTAACATTTGATAATAATTTTCAGACGAAATTTCAAACACTATCGCAAGATTTGAATGTTACAAAAAATACCGGCACTGCAACAGTATCGACGACGAATAATCCTCCAGTATTTACATCTGTTCCACCAAAAACTGTAAATGAAAATGTACTCCTAACTTTTACTGTCAGTGCTACTGATCCAGAGGGTTTACCAGTAACATACTCAACCGGCACGCTACCGAATGGGGCTACATTTAATCCTACTACCAGAACATTTTCATGGACACCGACATATGATCAACAAGGAAGTTATTCAGTTCAATTTAATGCAAATGATGGAAACTCATCCTCAACAATGATAGTAGAAATTACAGTTGTGAATGTAAATAGAAATCCGACTTTGAATTTAAATCCAGCAAGTCCATATAATATCAATGAGAATCAAGCATTTACAATACAATTAACCGGTTCAGATCCAGATCAGAATTCAGTTTTAAATTATACATCGACAACATTACCAACAGGCGCTACATTAACAAAAAACAGCAATACTTCTGCAACGTTTAGCTGGACACCAAATGCACAGCAGTCAGGATCTTATACTATAACTTTTACAGTTACAGATGAAAATAATGGAACAGACTCAAAGACTGCTCAAATAACAGTAAACGATGTCAGTTCGCCACCCACTCTATCATTAAATCCTTTACCACCTTATACAACAAATGAAGGTCAAATTTTAGATATTCAGTTAATTGGTACTGACCCTGATAATGGTTCAGTCTTAAAGTATAGTATGCAAAATGCACCAACCGGAGCGATATTAGGAGAGGTTACTGGTTTATTTTCATGGACTCCTCAATACAATCAAGCTGGGAGTTATGTAATCACTTTTAAGGTGACAGATGAAACACAACTGAGTGATTCAAAAAGTGCTCAAGTTACAGTTAATAATGTAAATAGAGCTCCAATGTTTTTAACAAAACTACCACCACAAACTGTTCCAGTTCATAATGTTCCGGTCGAATTCAAGTTTCAATTAACCGGACTTGATCCAGATAGTGATCCTATGTTTTATAATTTAGTGAAAGGACCACTTGGAAGCAGCATTACATTAAACGGATTATTTAAATGGGCACCTTATGCGAATCAAGCAAATCAACAATTTCAGGTAATAATTGAACTGACGGATGGATTTTTAAGTGTTAAGGATACAACTACATTAACTGGTTCAGCATTAGTGAGTGTTAAAGATAAAGGGAATGGAATACCAAACGAATATGAACTTGGTCAAAATTATCCAAATCCATTTAATCCAACAACCACAATTACTTATGGAATACCAGAAGATTCTTTTGTATCAATTAAAGTATTTTCTGTTTTAGGGCAGGAAGTAGAAACATTAGTTGAAACTTATAAGCCAGCCGGATATTACCGAGTTGAATTTGATGCGAAGAATTTGCAGAGCGGAATATATTTTTATCAGATAAATGCTAATAACTACACTGCAATTAAAAAGATGATCGTTGTAAAATAGACGGCACTATTATTGTGCGTTGATGATATAAAGGATGATAGTCCTAATTATGAAGCGACTAGTTTTAATTTCAATCATAGCAATTTTTCTTTCTGGAAAAGTTTTAGCCCAAGCTGTTTGGATTAAAATTTCCGAAATGCCTTTTCCGGTAACTGGCGGACAAGTAATTTATAACCAATCAAAAACAGATCCAAAATTTTATATTCTTGGTGGCTACTCTGATTACTTTCAAAAATCTGTTGATTGGATTCAGGAATATGATTTAAGTACAAATGAATGGAAATTTGTTGGCTCAATGATTTCACCACGGAGTTTTTTTATTGCCGGACTATGGGATACTACAATAGTCTACAGTGGAGGTGCTGAGGTTACATCAACCAGTAAAGAAGTTCTTGAAGCTTGGACTTATAAGAGCTCCTCGACTCCATTTAATTATTTCAGTAAACCAAATTTAAATAGGAGTTATGCCACTGGCCATATTTATGGTGATGTTTTTTTAGTTATTGGCGGCCGTTCATTATTATCAGAAAACATTTCTTATATAGTAGAGTATAATCTTAAGAGCAAAACAGAGACTTATAAATATGATTTTCCGACTGCGGAAATTCCTAGAGAGCATATGTCTTTTTACCTTAATAATATTGCGTATATCTTTGGCGGTGTATTTAACGGAGTTAAAACTTGGGTTAAGGCGTATAGAATTGAGCAAAAACAATTAGTTGATAGAACAGACCTATTAACAGAACCAAGAGCTGGAGGGACTGCAGTTTATAACCCAAAACTTCGTAAAGGGTATTTAATAGGCGGATATAATGAATCTAAGAAAGCTCTTAAATCAATAGATGAAATTGTATTTTATCTTGATGGTTCAATGGGAATTCTAAAATTTAAAGAGCTTCAATTTGCTAGAAGAAATCCAATGGTAATTAATTATGAGAATGCCATATTAGTATTTGGCGGTCAAGATGAAAATGGTAAAAATGTAAAAGAAGTTGAGATGTTTGTCGATCCAAATCCAGGTGTTGATGAAGAATATTTACCTACAGAATATATTTTATCACAAAATTATCCAAATCCATTTAATCCGGAAACTACAATTTCATATCAATTGCCGGCTGCAAGTTTTGTAAAATTAAAAGTATTTGATCTACTAGGCAGAGAAGTAGCAACACTTGTTAATGAATACAAAGAACCGGGGAATTATAATTGCGAATGGAGAATTGGGTCCGCCAAAGGCGGAGGAGAATTACCAAGCGGAGTTTATATTTACCGGTTGGAAACTGAAAAATTTATTTCGTCTAAGAAAATGATTTATCTTAAATAAATTTCAATTAGAAAAACTATTATTTAGTTTTCATCTCTTTTAACTCCTTTACTTATCCAGCCCACAACCAAAGAAAAAATTGCAGAACCAATAATTGACCAAACGACCGGGAACTCTCTATCGCCAATGGTAATAGTATAAAATTGCGGGAAGTTAAGTTCTCTTGCGATCAATGGACCAAGCCAAGCTCCAATAAAACCGACAATAATAGAAACAAAACAACCGCCAAGAGAATAACCGGCAATGCTTTGACCAATTCCTCCGCAGATTGAAGCAACAACTAAAAGAATTATAAATTCTAAGAAAGACATAAGCCACCAATGTTCGTTTAAAAAATAGGTAGATAATTTTCAGCCTTTTATTTGTCCAGTAATCGCGTAAAAATTCATTTTAGTATTAAAAATAATTTCTTGACTGTATTTTTTTGCATTCGCAATATCTGTTTTAATCTTATTGATACCATTTTGAAATTCCGAATCAGATAGCAATGCTAATTGCGAAGCACCTCGCTTGTCAATAAAGTGATCTGTCAGAACTTCTTCTCCTATTTTTTGCGAGCTTATACTATGAACAATTTCAATTTTTATATTTGTAAAATTGAATAAATCCATTACGGATTGAATAGTTGTGAATTCAGGATATCTCATTAAATCCATTTCAAAAGTACCTTCAAAATATTTATACAGATACCAGTCTGTATTTTTGTCACGAGGATCTAATCCAACTATGCAGAAATAACCATTAGGGTTTATGAGTTTAGAAACATCAGTAATAAATTTCTGGTAGTTTGAGAAATGATGAATTGCATTAATGCATAATATCAAATCAAAATATTTTTTCTTTAATGGCAGCTGATTTGCATCTGCATTAATCAACATAAAATTTTTGCAATAAGATTCTTTTGCTTGTTTCAACATCCCAATTGAGTAATCAGCCCCAAATAAATTTGCATTGTTTGTATTAATTGAGTTTAGCCAGTAACAAGTTCCGCATCCAACTTCTAAAATTTGTTTTGGGCAATATTTGCTGATTAAATTGAGAAGAAAATTATTAATTCCATCAAGAGGACTAACTTTATATCGATCATTGTAAACTGGTGAGATTTCGTTGTAGTTAACTGTTCTTGTCATTATGGATATTTATCAAAATAGATTTCACCCCAATTATGACCTTCTTTGTATTCTCGATAAACTATATAAGCATCTTCTTTCTCAAGTCTTTGAATGATATAATTATAATAAGAGTCTGGAAAAAAAAGTCTAATCGTCTTAGCTTTTTTATCGTACTTAGGAGGAGTGTATTGATCTTTAAAAAAAAGATATGCAATAAATATTCCGTCGATATCGGTAAGTTTAATAAATTTTTCATTAGTGAATGGTTTTTCACTCAAACCAAATATTGGGAAGTATTTATCAACTCTAAATTTGATTTCATTGTTAATGTTTAACGTTGGATATGGATCATTAATTTGGATTTGCTGCCCAAGAATGAGGGAATAGGAAAGCAGAAATAATATTTTTAGTAATAATTTCATAATTGAATTAATTATTCATAACACAATATAAATCAACTAAATTAATTGCTCAAAGAGTTTTATTTTTTTTCTTCCCAATCAGTGAGTTTAGAATCTCGAAAAAAGAATGTAATTTTTCCATAATACCATTGAGTAAAGACTCCCCATTTTTCAATATTTTTTTCAATTTTGTCGGGGACACCCCAACTTGTTTTTAGCATCATTTCGGACATCCCTTTCCAAATTTGTTTATTGAAAATCCTAACACCGTATTCTTTCCCAAATATTTTTGTGAAGAGTCCTTCAATTTCTAGATTTGTCTTTCCAATTTTTTCAGTTAAAGATGCTGAGGTTTTTCTAAGACTGTCAATTTGTAGTTTTAAGGAAGTCAGTTCAGCTTTTATTACATTTCTTTTATATATGAGAGAATCTTTATTTTGTCCGATGACTTGGGAAAACAAAATATTAAATAGAATAAGTACAAAAAAGAAGAATTTATGAATCATTAATAAATTCCAAATTAAATGTATTGCGAAGATAAAAAATCCAGTTGAAATATTTTAGGAGTGAATATATGGGACATATAGTCTTTATAATATTGAATCAGTAATGGATCCAATTATATAAAAATATTTTTCATTGATACTCGAATAACAATAATGTAAGTTGTAGAGGAAAAATTTCTGTGAGGTTTTATGAAAAATATAACAAAAATATTGTTCATTGTTGTTATTTCTATTTCTCTACAGTCTTGTGATTGGCTGAAATCATTGGTAGAAGATGATAAACCAAAGGACCCGAATGAAATTAAAGGAGAGACAAATATTCCAATCAATCAAGTCGGAAATAAATTTACATCCTCAGTAAAAGTCGGTACTCAATACGTTAATCTTAATGAAGAAATAAAAATCACAAAAAATGAAAGTGGTTTATTAACCATAAGTATAAAAGCTGATCCAACCGGTTCTTCGAAAATTCAAGAGTACGTTAATAAAATTCCGGCAACGATTACAGATGCCTCAGGAAAAATTAATACAACATTCCAAGTGAAATCAACTTCAGAAGGGATACAAGATTTCTTTAATAAAGACGGGAAACAGCATACGCTTGTAAAATATGATGCTAATGTTGGTGATAAATATCAAATTACAAAATCGGATGGAAAGACAATTACAAGAACAGTTACTCAAAAATCAAGTACGGATGATTTTCCATACGGTTTTATGAATATTAAAGTAGTCACTGTGGAACAAGATTCTCGAATTCCAGGCGTCAAGAAAATTGTATACAAAGCGAATCATAAATTTGGGTTAGTTCATGTAGAAGTGTTTCTTGAAGATGGGAGTACAGCTAGTTCTTATGTCTATACTCAGAATTATTAAGAGGTATTTTGAATAAAGAAAATAATTATTTATTACCTAATAAATTTAAATGGTTAAGCTTAGGATTAATAATTTCTGGATTTATTTTTGGAGTGATTAGATTTTATTACGGTATTAAACTGGAGGTTTTTGATATAACTGTTTTTGCAATTTATTCATCCTTCTTTGAGACCAAGTATTTAACATTTATTCAGAACAATTTTGGAGAGGAAATTTCAGGACTTTTACTTCTGCTTGGAATATTTCTGTTAGTAGTATCAAAAGAGAAGAATGAATTCCCAGAAATTATGAAATTAAGGCTGCGTGCATTTTTCCTTTCTCTGTACACAAATACGATCTTGCTAATTCTAAGTTTTTTATTTGTGTTTGGTTTCGGATTTATAAATGTTATGATTGCTAGTATGTATTCAATAATGATTATTTATTATATAATTTTTAATTACTATTTATTTAAATACAATAGAAGCACAGAACAGTAATTTTCCGTTGAAAGATACTTTTGGAACTTCTTAGATATTGGTATTATGATAGGTTTGACTGGCTTTATACCAGGATATATGAAAATCAATTCTTCTTTTTTGATTATTGGTCATTTGTTCATTTATGGTCTGGCTTTGTACTATTTGTAATCATTATTTATTACAAAAAAAGCAATCCCTTTCTCTATCAAATCTTTTTTTTAGTTATCTATGAATTAGGCGAAATTCTATTTCGATATTTACTATTTAAAATTATTGAACCGGAGACATTTAAAGACCAAATCACAGATATTGTAATTGGATTTATCGGAGGAGTTGTTTGTTTCTACTTAATTGTAAATGAAAAGCTTATAATAATTGAAATCAAGAGGAAGTATTTTGATCTCTTTACAATATTCTTTGTAAGCATTACCATTTCATTTCTTTGGGTCGGATTTTATGGATATAAATACAATGTTAGTTTTTTAAACACACCTGGTATCAATGTTACTACTTGGATATTATGGACAATAGGATTAATCCTTTGTTCCTTTACATATAAACAATTAAAGGAAAAATTAAATTCGAGATGGAAATCAATTTCAATTGTTTACATACTTTATATTCCACTTCTATTTTTGTTCGAATATTTTAATTATCATATCTTAATGTTTAGGGAAATCAGTACAGCAAATAGAGTTGCATTGATATTTGATGTAATTCATGGAACTTCTGCATTACATATTTATTATTTGACGGCTCCGATAATAAATATTTTTACTTATGATATAATCAAAAAGCTTTTTTGGGGAGTTGTGGATTTTAGAAAAAAAATCCCGACTTAAGCCGGGATGCAAGTAGTGGGAATCATTCCCTTATTTAATTTGAAAATACTGTGCGGGGCCGACGAGACTTCCCGATACCAAATTTCATTTGGTATCGGGACGACCTTCTGCGTGACAGATTAAATCCTCAATAAATTTTCTACTTTTCTTTTTCTTGATCTGATTTTCTCTTTTAATTGCTTCTGATTTAGTGTTGAATTCTTCATTATAAACTAATTGCCAGGGAACACCTTTCGAACTGAATTTACCCCAGCTTGAATTGTGACGCTCTAATCTTAATGTTAGATTATTAGTATAACCAATATAATATTTATCAATACTTGAGGAATATATGATGTATGTGTAA
>Ga0194126_10011819_pt1 | contig 11151 bp, 8 predicted proteins | sample TA2KigC150mmetaG_FD_148641 | JGI IMG/M metagenome (GOLD analysis project Ga0194126, IMG submission 148641) | Freshwater microbial communities from Lake Tanganyika, Tanzania - TA2015035 Kigoma Deep Cast 150m | ecosystem: Environmental > Aquatic > Freshwater > Lake | place: Tanzania: Lake...
AGCATGTCAATCTTCTCCAGCTGGCTTGCGGCGCCATACTCGGGTGTCATGACATAGAGGCTTCGGTCCACCAAGGGCACAACGGCCGCATCACCTTGGCCAATGCCTGAGGTTTCCACAATGATCAGATCGAATCCTGCCGCGGCACAGCACTCGATGGCCTGGGGCAGGGCACCGCTAATTTCGCTGCCGGCATCGCGGGTCGCCAAGGAGCGCATGTAAATATTGGGATGATGAATGGCATTCATTCGAATGCGATCCCCGAGTAAAGCACCATGCGATTTGCGGCGTGTGGGGTCGATCGAAAGAATTGCGATTCGAATGTCATCGGCGTGATCAATCCGAAAACGCAGCACGAGCTCATCGGTGAGCGAGGATTTTCCAGCCCCGCCGGTGCCGGTAATTCCAATGACTGCTGGCCGCCGCTGTTTGGCCTGGGCGGACAGCTGATCGGACTCTGCCGCTGACAGCCAGCCGTTTTCAGCCATGCTGATTAGCCTGCCGAGCGCCCGGGCGTGTCCGGCGCTGAAGCGATCGGCCTGGCCCAACGCCTTGAGTAACGCTGCGCCGCCATCTGCCCGCTGGGGCAGGGAACGCTGAATCATGTCGGAGATCATGCCCTGCAGGCCAAGCCGTTGCCCGTCTTCAGGGCTGTAGATGTAGGTGACGCCGTAATCCATCAGCTCTTTGATTTCAGCAGGCACGATCACGCCGCCGCCGCCGCCAAAGACGCGCACATCTTGGGCGCCTTGTTGGCGAAGCGAATCCACCATGAATTTGAAGAATTCAACATGGCCACCCTGATAGCTGGAGACTGCAATTGCCTGCGCATCTTCCTGGACGGCGGTGTTGACAATCTCCGCGACGGACCGGTTGTGGCCCAAGTGAATGACCTCGCAGCCCTGATCCTGAAGGATGCGGCGGACGATGCTGATGGAGGCATCGTGGCCATCAAACAAGGAGGCGGCCGTGATAAACCGAGGCGGCGTCTCGTGGACAGCCGACTTGGGCAGATTTTTTAGTATTGAATGGTCAGTCATGCGTTGAGCTCCAGCACTTGGTTGGGTCCATCGGATCGCGTGACAGTATCAGAACTTGGGGGTGCGGCGCCCTCAGGAAAGCCCTGCGTTGGGGATTCCCCGCTTGGATCCGCCGCGGTCGATGGCGACATACGTGAGCGTCGCATCCGTGACCTTTACTGTGATGGGATTTTCGGGATTACGCTCTGCGGTGACCTCCACCTGCACGGTGATCGAGGTCTTGCCGACATTAATCTCCCGCGCCCAGAAGCTCAATAAATCCCCAATTGAGACCGGCTGCTTGAATTGAAAACTGTTGACTGCGACCGTGGCAACACGGCCCTGGGCGCGGCGGACCGCGATGATGCTGCCGGCAATATCGACCTGGGCCATGACCCAGCCGCCAAAGATATCGCCGTTGGCGTTGGCATCGGCAGGCATGGGAACAACACGAAGGGTCAGCTGACTGTCGGGATGGTGCATGGGGCGCGATAACCTCTTAGGCCAAGGCGCAACGCGGGATGCGGGGCGCCAAATAAGGCTATATTAAGCACGAAAACAGTTAGGGAGCAGCGCAGCAATGGCCGAATTACAAGAATTCGATTTCGGACTCTCCGAGGACCTTCAGGCACTCCGATCCGCCGTTCGCGATTTTGCATCGCAAGAAATCGCGCCGCTTGCGGCGGAACTGGATCGGACGGATCAGTTTCCAATGCACCTCTGGCGCAAGATGGGCGATATGGGCCTGCTGGGCGTGACCTCCGCCGAACAATACGGCGGCGCCGATATGGGTTACCTGGCCCATATGGTGGTCATGGAGGAGATCTCGCGGGCATCAGCCTCGGTGGGTCTGTCGTATGGTGCCCATTCCAATCTCTGCGTGAATCAGATCATGCGCAATGGCACCGATGCCCAGCGCGGCCGCTACTTGCCGAAATTGATTTCCGGTGAATTTATCGGGGCCCTTGCCATGAGTGAGCCGGATGCGGGCTCAGATGTGGTCAGCATGAAGCTGCGGGCAGTCGCAAAGGGGGATCGGTATGTTCTGAACGGCTCGAAGATGTGGATTACCAACGGGCCCGATGCAGATGTGCTGGTGGTGTATGCCAAGACCGATCCTGATGCGGGCCCAAAGGGCATTACCGCGTTTATCGTTGAAAAGGGCATGGCCGGATTTTCGGTAGCGCAAAAGCTCGATAAGCTGGGCATGCGCGGCTCACACACGGGAGAACTCGTCTTTAAGGACTGCGAAGTCCCGAGCACGAACATTCTCGGTGCGCTCAATGGCGGTGTTCGGGTGCTCATGAGCGGCCTGGATTATGAGCGTGCCGTGCTGGCGGCCGGGCCGCTGGGCATCATGGCGGCCTGTATGGATGCGGTGGTGCCTTACATTCACGAGCGCAAACAGTTTGGCCGGGCAATCGGCGAGTTTCAGCTGATACAGGGCAAGATCGCAGACATGTACACCACGCTACAGGCCTGCAGGGCGTATTGCTACGCGGTTGGAAAGCGGCTCGATGCCTTAGGCCCTGGTGAGCACCGCGGTGTGCGCAAAGATGCTGCAGGGGTCATTCTGTACACCGCTGAAAAGGCGACTTGGATGGCAGGTGAGGCCATTCAAATTTTGGGCGGCAATGGCTATGTGAATGAATATCCGACCGGCCGGCTCTGGCGAGACGCAAAACTCTACGAGATCGGCGCGGGTACGAGCGAGATTCGACGCATGCTGATTGGCCGTGAGTTGTTCGACGAGACTGCCTAGGTCCGCGCTGTGTCAGTGATTGATTCATCAGTAAATACGCGCGCTGAGGCGTATCAGGCCAATGCCGCAGCAATGCGAAAGCTGGTCAGCGATCTGCGTGACCGTGTGGCCCGGGCAAGCCTAGGCGGCGGCGAGCAGGCGCGGGATAAGCATCTCGCCCGCGGCAAACTCTTGCCACGTGATCGGGTGGACAGTCTGCTTGACTCCGGCAGCCCGTTTCTTGAGTTTTCACCCTTAGCCGGCTGTGGCGTGTATCAGGATTCGGATGGCACCGATGCTGCGCCCGGCGCTGGCCTGATTACTGGCATTGGCAGAGTCTCTGGCCAGCTCTGCGTTGTGGTCTGTAATGACGCCACCGTAAAGGGAGGAACCTACTTTCCGTTAACCGTGAAAAAGCATCTTCGGGCCCAAGAAATTGCTGAGCAGAACAATCTGCCTTGTATTTATCTGGTGGATTCAGGCGGAGCGAATCTGCCCAATCAAGACGAAGTCTTTCCAGATCGTGAGCACTTCGGCAGGATTTTCTTTAATCAGGCCCAGATGTCTGCAAAAGGCATCACGCAGATTGCTGTCGTGATGGGCTCTTGCACGGCGGGAGGCGCGTATGTGCCTGCCATGAGCGATGAGTCGATTATCGTCAAAGAGCAGGGCACGATTTTCTTGGGCGGGCCGCCACTGGTGAAGGCCGCCACTGGCGAAGAGGTCAGTGCCGAAGATCTCGGCGGGGCAGATGTCCACACCCGGCTGTCAGGTGTCGCAGACCACTTTGCCTTAAATGATGGCCATGCGCTGGGAATTGCACGGCGGCTCGCTGCACGGCTGAATCGGGCATCAGGCCGGCCTGCCGATCAGCCCAACTTTCAAAGCCCCCGCTATGACCCCAGCGAGCTCTATGGAGTCGTGCCGGTGGAGTCTCGCCATCCCTATGATGTGCGGGAAGTCATCGCCCGCATTGTGGATGGCAGTGCTTTTGATGAATTCAAGGCCCGCTACGGCGCAACGCTCGTCACCGGCTTTGCCAGTATTTACGGCTATACCGTAGGCATCATCGCCAACAATGGAATTCTGTTTTCCGAAAGCGCACAAAAGGGTGCGCATTTCATTGAGTTGTGCTGTCAGCGCAAGATTCCTTTGGTGTTTCTACAAAACATCACCGGCTTTATGGTGGGCCGACGCTATGAAAATGAGGGCATTGCCAAGCATGGCGCCAAGCTCGTCACGGCGGTTGCCACCGCAGCGGTGCCGAAATTCACAGTCATCATCGGCGGCTCGTTTGGTGCGGGCAATTACGGCATGTGTGGCCGGGCATTTTCCCCGCGCATGCTGTGGATGTGGCCGAACGCGCGGATCTCGGTCATGGGCGGCGAGCAAGCCGCCAGCGTGCTGGCAACTGTGCGTCGCGATGGCCTAAAACTCAAGGGCCAGGAGTGGAGCGCCGCCGAGGAGGAGGCCTTCAAAGACCCGATCCGTGCGCAGTATGAGCGCGAGGGCCATCCCTATTACGCCACGGCCCGGTTATGGGATGACGGTGTGATTGATCCTGCCGATACGCGCCGTGTGCTTGGCCTGGGCCTGGCTGCAAGCCTTCATGCACCCATTCCCCAGACACGATTTGGCATCTTCCGAATGTAACGCCATGCGGCCTGTTCATGAAGACGACAATTAACAAGATTCTGATTGCCAATCGCGGCGAGATTGCCTGCAGAATTATCCGGTCTTGTAAGCGCATGGGAATTAGCACTGTCGCGGTATTCTCGGATGCCGATCAGCACGCGATGCATGTTGGGCTTGCCGATGAGGCGGTCCACATCGGCGGGCCACTGCCTGCCGAGAGTTATTTGAATGGCCAAGCCTTGATCGCCGCTGCCCAGCGCGCCAGCGCCCAGGCGGTCCATCCGGGCTATGGTTTTCTTTCCGAAAACAGCGGCTTTGCCCTGGCCTGTGAACAAGCGGGATTGATTTTTATCGGCCCGCCCGCAAAGGCGATTGATCTGATGGGGTCAAAATCGGCCGCCAAGCTGCTGATGGACAGCAAAGGCGTGCCGACCGTTCCGGGCTATAGCGGCGACGATCAATCAACCAACCGACTGCACACCGAAGCCCAGCGCGTGGGCTTTCCTGTGATGATTAAGGCAGTCTCCGGCGGCGGCGGCCGGGGCATTCGCATTGTTGAGCGTATTGAAGATTTCCATGCCGCTTTGCAGTCTTGCCAGCGCGAGGCAAAGGCAGGCTTTGCGGATGATCGGGTTTTAATTGAGCGCTACTTGCCCATGGCCCGCCACATCGAGGTTCAGGTCTTCGCGGATGCACACGGCAATGTCATGCATTTGTTTGAGCGTGATTGTTCAACACAGCGACGCCACCAAAAACTTATTGAAGAATCGCCCGCGCCTGGGTTAACCGCCGCCCAGCGTCAATCGATTTGTGAGGCCGCGGTGCGGGCCACCAGCGGTATTGACTATCGCGGTGCAGGCACGGTTGAGTTTATTGCCGAGACAGATGCCAACGGCCGCGTTGGTGAGTTTTATTTTATGGAGATGAATACCCGGCTTCAGGTCGAACACCCGGTCACGGAAATGGTCACAGGCCTTGATCTGGTGGAGTGGCAGATCAGAATCGCCCGGGGCGAGCCCATTTCATTGCAGCAGTCTGAGATCTCCGCCCGAGGACACGCCATTGAAGTGCGGATTTGCGCGGAGGATGCCAGCCGTGATTTTCTTCCGGCCACTGGAAGGCTGCACATGCTGCGGCTGCCAGCGGCGATTCCTGGCGAGGTTCGTGTGGAGTCAGGAGTGCAGCAGGGTGATGAGATCACCTTGTTTTACGACTCCATGCTGACAAAGTTAATTGTCTGGGCGGCCGACCGGCCCGCAGCGATTGCACGGCTGCAGATGGCGCTTCAGGAGTGTGTCTTTTCTGGGGTGGGATCGAATGTCGGCCTGCATCGAAAGATTCTGGCCCTCGATGATTTCGCCCAAGGCCGGCTCTTCACTGGATTGATGGGCCGCCATTGGCAGACGTTGCAGGCTGTGCATGCGCCGGATGCCGCAGCAATCGCGCTGGCCGTCGCAGGTCTTCTAAATGCCGAACGAGGCGGCCAGGGCATGGCGCCGGGCATTTCTGATCTTTTTCAGGCTAACGATCCTTGGGCATTGCAGGATGACTGGCGACTCTTTAGTTCGCGTCAGAGAACTTTTGATTTTATTTATTTGCCGAAATCAGAGCCGGAGCAGCATTTCTTGGCGAGGCTTAATGTATTGGCTGGCCAGCTTGAGGTGCTGGGTCAAGCTCAGGCTTTCCGATGGCGTCGGCTGGATTGCGAGGGTAGCCTGATGGTGCAGCTTGGCGGCATGACCGTGAAGGGCCAGGTGCGGACTGATCCAAAGGGCAGGCTTAATGTCAAGACCCAGCGGGACGATTATGACTTCAGGCTCGCTGATCCATATGCTGCTGATGAGAGCATTGACTCGGGTACCGGCTCGCTGCGTGCACCGATGCCCGGGCTGGTGCTCTCAGTATTTTGCGCACCGGGCGATCAAGTGAAAAAGGACGATCCGTTAATGGTGTTGGCTGCGATGAAGCTCGAGCAGACGATTTCTGCACCACGGGACGGCGTGATCGAGGAGGTCTTCTTCTCAGCCCAGGACCAGGTCGTCGAGGGCGCGGTGCTCATAAAGTTTCAAGACGCGACGGTAGTTCACAGAGGCAGTGGGTCTTGAGCAGTGACCGCGAAACTTGCCTGAAGTATCGAGGCGGCTCCAGCGAAATCGGGGCAGTCAATCGTCCATCCATTGATCTGGTGCTACCGAAAATGGTCTTAGGCCCGCAACGTATTGTATGCCTTACAGAGGAGACCACCGAGTGGATCTATTTTCTTGGCCAGGAGAGTCGGATTGTTGGAATTAGTGGCTATACCGTAAGGCCCCGACGTGCACGCGAGGAAAAGCCAAAAGTGAGCGCGTTTTTGACCGCCAAGATTGACCGAATCATAGGCTTGAAACCCGATCTTGTATTGGGATTCTCCGATCTGCAGGCCGATATTGCAAGTGAGTTGATTCGTGCCGGCATTCAGGTAACTGTATTCAACCAACGAAGCGTTATTGAGATCTTCTCAATGCTCTATCAGGTTGGAGCCATGCTGGGCTGTGGAACAAAATCCTTAGAATGGATCAAAGAGCGCCAGGAGGCCCTCAGGGCTATGCAAGCCCGAGTTGGGGCTTGGAGAAAAGCAGGTAGAAGACTTCCTCGCGTCTACTTCGAGGAATGGGACGAGCCGCAAATTAGTGCCATTCAGTGGGTATCTGAATTGCTCGGCATTGCCGGTGGCGTCGATATATTCCCAGAATTGGCCCAGAAATCTCTCGGGAAGGACCGCATCATCCTTGATAGCAAGCAGGTCATCGCCCGAGCCCCAGACATTATCGTTGGCTCTTGGTGTGGAAAGAAATTTCGGCCCGAAAAGGTAGCCTGCAGGCCTGACTGGGGTTCGATTCCTGCTATTCGAGATGGCCACCTCTACGAGATCAAGTCTGCAGAGATTTTGCAGCCCGGACCAGCGGCCTTAACCGATGGTGTTGAAAAACTACACTCTATAATTTCACAATGGATCTCGCAGCACGATTAAACTCCTTCTAAGTGCGAAGATCACATTTCAAGCAAGCAATGTCAGACCGACCCCCGGCGAGATCGCATTGCGAGGGGAGAGGGCCCTCACAGCCAGCTTGGGCCCACCCCCTGTAGAATAGACCCGTTGTCGACCAATTACGCCAAGCCCATGAATCATGCAGAGTCTCTCATCCACTATGCTGCTTACTCAATTCCATCGGCTGGAGATCTGACACTAATCGCCCCTGGCGTCTGGTGGGTTCGAATGCCTCTGCCATTCGCCCTCGACCATATAAATCTCTGGTTAATCGAGGATGAATTTCAGGGGAGGCATGGCTTTACCGCAGTCGATACCGGGGTGGCGACTCCAGAGATACGCGCGCATTGGCGAGGACTGCTGGCCGATAAGTTCAGCGGACGGCCGATTGTTAGGGTGATATGCACCCACATGCACCCCGATCATCTCGGCCTGGCCGCCTGGCTCTGCGATGGGATGCCGGGCGATGGTGGCGGCAAGGGTGCCTGGCAGGCACCCCTGTGGATGACGCTTGGGGAGTTCACAACTGGAAGAATCCTCTCCTCAAGAGCGATGGCGGTAGAGTCGGAATCTGCTCCAGACGGCCCGATAACAACTATGTCGGAACACTTCCGTCGTCATGGCGTGGCATCCGAGGAGGACTGTTACAAGGGTCGCGAGCGTGTAAATCAGTTTCCCACCCTGGTCCCTCGAGTGCCCTCTCAATATCAGCGTCTGCTGCCGTATCAGAATTTTTTATTAGGTGGGGAATCCTGGCAGGTAATTCCGGGCTATGGTCACTCCCCTGAGCATGCCGCCCTTTATTGTAAAAAGAAAAATATTTTGATCTCGGGCGATATGGTACTGCCCCGAATTTCCACCAATATATCGGTCTGGGTACAGGAGCCAGAGGCCGACCCCTTGGGTCTCTACTTAGACTCTCTCAAGCAGTTTGAGCCCCTCGCCGAGGATGCGCTGATTCTACCTTCACACGGCAAGCCCTTTGGAGGTCCCGGAATGCAGGCAGGCGACGATTCGCGCGAAAGCTTCCACCTCGTTGGGAACACGAGAGGCTCTGCGGAGTCGATGGTCTCCGCGCATCAGGTGCGCTCACACCGCCTGCGTGGAGGACTTCATACTCGACTGCAGCAGCTTCACGATCATCACAAGGAACGCCTCGGTAGAATCATTGACCAATGTGAAGTTCCAAAAACCTGCGCAGAAATGTTGCCGATACTCTTTCCGAGAGCCCTGGACTCTCATCAGTTCACATTTGCGATGGGAGAGACCATTGCGCACATGAATTACCTTTGGCATCAAGGCATTGTGGGCCGAGTGCAGGAACAGGGTGTCTATAAGTTTGGGAGGAGTAGCTAATCTGTTCAGGTGGCTCTATGGCAGAAATGATCGGTCTCCGATCTGAGGGCGTTGGGTCGAAGTCACAGGGTTTAAATGTCTAAATCTTTCATAGGAGACACACAGCGTGAATGCCACCAATCCAGTGGTCACTGAAGTCCTTGGCAGAGTTGGATTAATCCGCATCGATCGGCCCGAGGCAATGAATGCACTGAATGACGATGTGGTGGATGGCATCTCCGCAGCCATTGATCGCTTCGAGGCCGATGACAATATTGGCTGCATGGTCCTAACAGGCAATGAGAGGGCCTTCGCAGCCGGCGCTGACATCGGGCTTATGAAGGATTTCGATTACATGCATGCCTATAAGAGCGATTTCATTAGCCGCAATTGGGAGCGATTGCGGCGCTCCCGAAAGCCGGTGATCGCTGCGGTGGCAGGCTTTGCCTTGGGTGGGGGCTGCGAGATCGCAATGGCCTGCGACATGATCTTTGCTGCAGACACTGCGAAATTCGGTCAGCCCGAAATTAAGCTAGGCATCATCCCAGGCGCTGGTGGCACACAGCGACTGCCGCGGGCTGTTGGCAAGGCCAAGGCCATGGATCTCTGTCTTACCGGCCGCATGATGGACGCTGCTGAGGCCGAGCGCGCTGGCCTGGTCGCCCGAGTGGTACCAGCCGATCAACTCGTAGAGGAGGCACTGAAAGCCGCCGCGGTCATTGCAGACTACTCACTGCCCGTGGTCATGATGGTCAAGGAGTCCGTGAATCGCGCATTCGAGAGCTCACTCACCGAGGGCCTTTTATTCGAGCGTCGCGTGTTCCACGCCGCCTTTGCAGTCGCGGATCAGAAAGAAGGAATGGCCGCCTTTGTTGAAAAGCGTAAACCCAAATTTAAAAACTGCTAACAGGAAACCCGTCATGTCTGCCTATTCCACACTGGAGATCGAGCGCAGAGGTCGTATCGTCACCGTCTGGATGAACCGGCCCGAAGTCTTTAACGCTTTTAACGAGCAACTCATTGAGGATCTTCACAATGCCTGCAAGGCGCTTAACGATGACAACTCAGTCCGTGCGATAGTGCTGGCCGGCCGGGGCAAGCATTTTTCGGCAGGCGCTGATCTGAATTGGATGAAGCGGGCAGCAAACGCCTCCGAGGCTGAAAACATTGCTGACGCCCAACGCTTTTCCGCAATGCTGAGGGCCTTATCCGATCTCAATAAGCCCACCATTGCGAGGGTTCAGGGGGCTGCTCTCGGCGGTGGAACAGGGCTGACTGCAGCCTGCGATATGGCGGTTGCCGCGGAGGATGCATCATTTGCGACATCTGAGGTGAAGTTCGGAATTATTCCTGCGGTTATCAGTCCTTATGTGCTGCGGGCGATTGGTCCTCGGCAGTCACTGCGCTATTTTCAGACCGCTGAGCAAATCAGCGCGCGGCAGGCCCACGCCATGGGTCTGGTCCACGAGGTCGCCGAAGAAAGTGCACTCGATGCAACCATCGAAAAAATTGTTCAGGCCTTGACTGCCGGCGCGCCGAGGGCACAGAAGGCCTCGAAGGATTTGATCGCTGCAGTCACCGGCCGGCCCATTGATGAGGCCATCAGCGAAGAGACCGCCCGGCGGATTGCCGAGCGGCGGGCTAGTGCCGAGGCCAAGGATGGTATCTCCGCGTTTCTTGAGAAACGTCAGCCCGCCTGGCTTTCGGAATCTTAGGATTAGTTAAATTATGAATGAACAAGTGCTTTCTTGTTGCATAAGAAATTCATTCTGAGTAGCCTCAAGGCTTCGGAATCTTCAACCTGCATGCTGTGAGCCGGGTTACTGCGCCGTCGGATTTCACAAATGTAGATATAGGTTCACACTGCCCATTCAAGCAGATCTCATAGTCGGAAGAAAAACACGATCTTGTAAGCTCGAGGCTCTGGTGGGTTCTCTGAGCAGGGGTGTAGATATACCAACCATCCCTCAAGACAGCGTCTGGGCCCAGATTCAGCGCCATCGGCAGCAGAGTTAGCGACAACCCTAAGAGCCAAACGGGTCGTTTTATGTTAAGACCATGGGCGTTGTCGGCGGATTCATTCCGCAAAACAACCCAAAACAGCAATTTAATAAAGGAGCGAGTTATGAGTCGTCGTGATTTTCTGGCAAAAACCGGTGCGGCTGCGGTTGCCACGGGTGCGGCAGCAGTTGCGGCACCTGCGATTGCCCAGTCCGATGTGGTCCGTTGGCGTTGTGCGTCAAGCTTTCCAAAAGGCTTTGACACTCTGTTCGGCACGCTGGAGCTGATCGCCCGCCGTGTCAATCAGATGACTGGCGGAAGATTCCAAATCTCCACCCATGCTGCGGGCGAAATTGTGCCGCCCTTCGCGGTCCTGGATGCGGTAGAGAAAG
>Ga0194126_10011820_pt1 | contig 11151 bp, 10 predicted proteins | sample TA2KigC150mmetaG_FD_148641 | JGI IMG/M metagenome (GOLD analysis project Ga0194126, IMG submission 148641) | Freshwater microbial communities from Lake Tanganyika, Tanzania - TA2015035 Kigoma Deep Cast 150m | ecosystem: Environmental > Aquatic > Freshwater > Lake | place: Tanzania: Lake...
TATCCTCTTCAACTTTGACCTCTTTGATTTTATTTTCTTTAATTTCCGTCAAAGCCTGTGATAAAGGGATCTCTTCTCCGGTTGGCGAAGGTGTTTGGGGAAAGGAAAAGAAAAAAGAAAAAATAATCCCCAAAACCAATAACCAGATAAAAAGATTTCTTAAATTAATCTGGAATTTAAACTCGTACTTTTTCCCTGGTTTCGGAGAAATTTTGCCAGTTTTCATCATCGATTATTTTATCACAAATCCGAAGCTACTTCAAACCAAACCCATGGCTTTTTTAACTTCTAAAAGAGTCTGTTGAGCAATTTTAGAAGCATAATTTTTTCCTTCTTGAAGAATTTTTTCAACCAATTGAGGATTTTTTTCGAATTCCTTCCTTTTTTCTTGAATAGGTTTTAATTCTTGAAAAATCGCTTCGGCTAATTTTTCTTTCAACTCAGCATATTTAAGACCACTCCCCAGATATTGTTTTTCGTAGTTCTTTCTTACTTCTTTACCCATAAAGAGCTCCACCAAGAGTAAAAGATTGGCCACTCCACCCTCCTTTGGCAAAGCTTTACCTTCCCCGCTGTCGGTGGGCATCTTGGCTAATTTGACTTTGATTGTTTTTAAATCATCAGTTAATAAAATATAACTTCCCTCAACAGATTTACTCATCTTACCATAACCAGTCAACGAAGGGACTGTGGCCCCTTTTGTTAAATAAGCCTGTGGTTCAGGAAAAGTGTTCCCAAACATTTGATTGAATTTTCTGGCCACTTCACGAGTCAACTCAATATGAGGTAGCTGATCTTTACCGACTGGTATTGATTCTGCCTTATAAATAAGAATATCAGCGGCCATCAAAATCGGGTAATATAAAAGCCCCAAGTTAACATAAGTCGGGTTTTCTAATTTTTTTTCTTTATATGTAGGTAATTGTTCAAGTCGTGAAACTGGGAAAATGGTAGCAAAAATATAGGAGAGCTCTACATGCTCTGGAATTTGTGATTGAATCATTAAATGGCATTTTTTGGGATCCAAACCTACAGCTAAATAATCTAACACAACTTCTTTAATCTCTTTTTGAATATCTTTAGGGTTAAAGGGGGTGGTTATTCCATGAAAATCAACCACACCAAAAATACAATCGTGGGCTTCTTGAAGTTCAAGCATGCCTTTAACTGCTCCTAGATAATTACCAATGTGAAGTCTCCCACTTGATCTAATACCGGAAAAAACGCGTTTTTTGTTCATATGGGTGACAGGGGTGGGAGTTGAACCCACAAAGAAACGCTTATGAAACGTCCCGAGATGCCGATCTCCTCCCTGTCTGAGATAAACCCTCAATCAACCCCATTATTTTATAATAAAACCTACCTCCCTTCAACACTTTTACCACCAGAGTCCCATAATGATCGTCAAAATTTTCATAAACTTTCTTATTATTTGTTTTTTTAAAACTCGTTTTACGAAACTGACTTAAAGGAATTTGAGTTGCCTCTGACCAGTATTTTTTAACAATATCATCCCTTTCCTTATGGATTTCATTGATCCCAACATGAAGAGCTAAATCTTCAGACTTTATATGAAAGCATTCTTTTAGCCATTTAATAAAAAAGTTTATTAATTGAGAGTCAGAATTGCAAAAATCAACATCTCGGCTTTTTTTAGCTCCTTCAGCCCAATAAAGGGCTATCCCCGCAATTAGAAGCTCACGTTTGCTTAATTTGCTAATTATTTTAATTCCCAATTTTTTATTTTCTTCAATAATTTTTAATCTTGCCTCTTTTTGTTTTAAAGCTCCTTTTAAACGACCTAGTTCCGCTCCTTTTAGAGCTCTTTTTTGAAGTTTCTCGAGTTGCTCTGGTAAAAGAATAATATCACGCACCCATAAACTAACCGTGCTTTTAGCTACTTTCATTTTTTTAGCGATTTCTTTGACACTTTCCCCTTTTGAACGCAGTTGTCTTGCATTAATTTTTAATAAAGATTTAGCCATAAATAAAACCTACCGATTTTAGTAATATTTATATTATATCCTTGGTTCGATAATAAAACAATAAAAACTCCGGTTTTATCCGGAGTTTTCTTGTTGCGGGGCCAGGGATTGAACCTGGTCTGTGAGATTATGCAACTGTTTCTTCGATTACTCGAAGTGTCGGACTATATCTTCATCCTGCTTTAAATCCAAAACAGGAGCTTGGCGTGTAGTCTCTACGGAGTCCTTTATTAAATAAAGGTTCCCTCGGTATTACCCAACTACTTGTTGGGTTTCACCGATATAGCCAAGAACGCCTTGATGGTTGCCCACCAAAGGGCCCAAAATTTAATGAGCCTCACGTGCAGCCGTACACTACCCCGCACATCAAGATTAATTTTAGCAAAATTTGAGCTTCAAAACAAGCTAGCCTAGAAGAATAAGTTCCACCATTGACGCCAGTTAGGCAAGGGTTCAGTGGGTAAATTCTCTTTTTCCCCTAAAACCTGTTTTAAGTTCGGGGGTAAAATGACAACGGTCTCTCCTTCTTTGGTCATATTAAGCTTGTTGCGGGCCTCCTGTTCAATAAAGGCCTCTGATTGATAAAATTCCTTTTTTTGAGCCAAATCGGCTGATTCCTGTTCTAACTGCTTAACTTTTTGCTCCGCTAAATTAAGTTCATCAGCGGCTTTTAAGAGCTTAAAAATATTCCTCGACAAACTGACTATAAGACCGATGCCAACAAGCACAATCAGGATCTGACTTAAGCGATTTTGTAAGATATTGACAGGTGACCTCATTGGTGATATTATAAGCCATCAGATCTATCCCCTGCCCTTCAAAAATGATGGCTGAAGACAAATCATTACCAACTGTCCAGAAAAAATTTATGGATTACCTGAAAAAACAAGGTAAGTCTTCGTCTACCATTTTAGCATACAACAACGACCTGGCCCAATTCACCGAGTTCCTGGGCAAAAGACAAATCACCCAAGTTACTGCCGTTGGTAAAGACCAAATTGAGGAGTTTAAGGAATATCTGGCCTACAACAAATATCTGCCTAAATCAGCCTCTCGTAAATTGAATGCGATTAAGTCTTTCTTCCGTTTTTTGAAGGGCCAAGGTTTAATAGAGGCCAATCCTTCTGAACAGGTTGGTTACCCTCAATATGAAACCAAACCGCCCCGCATCTTAACCCAAATGGAATATCGGTCTTTACGAGATGCAGTCCGCAATGACATTCGTATCGCCGCCGTGGTTGAGTTGTTACTGCAAACCGGTATGAGAATTGGCGAGCTGGCCAGATTAGAATTGGATGATCTTAAGGATAACCAAGTCCGTATCCGAGCCTATGAATCTCAACCAGAAAGAACTGTTGTTTTAAACACCGCCGCCAAAAAGGCTTTGGATAAATGGTTGGAGTTTCGACCGAAAACCAAGGTCAAAAATATCTTTGTCACCAAAACCGGTAAACCCTTTTTAATCAGAAATATCAGAACCATTATCAATCGCTATTTCCGTGAAGCCGAGATTAAAGAGACCACCATTAATGATTTAAGACACACCTTTATCGCTCATCAGTTAGCCAGTGGCGCTTCTTTAGTTTTGATCCAAAAACTGGTTGGCCACAAAAGATTATCCACGACAGAGAAATATCTAAGCCTAATCAACCAATCCCCTGAAGCCAAAGTCAAATTAGAAGAGCTTTAAAAAGTGGGCTCGGAAGGAGTTGAACCTTCGTCTGGACTTTATAAGAGTCCCATTCTAACCGTTAAACTACAAGCCCGCTTTATTATAGCAATTTAGGTTGGATTTTTGAAGTAAAAAGTTAGAGTCGAGCCCGTTGGGCAATTTCTGCCTCAATGACTTCCCGATCCACCCCGAGTTTTAATCTGGAAAGTTCTTTGATCATCCCGGCTACTTTGGGATTACTTTGCTTTTTCATCACCTCCATGTCTTTGGTCAAATCCATGGAAAAGGCGGGAACGGGTTCATTTTGGACAATGGTTTTAATATAGGCATGAAATCTTTCAATATTTAAAAGATCATCTTCTTGGAAGGTCGGTTGAAATTCCCTTTGTAAATAGTTGGCGTCAGTCACGCCGACTCTGAAGGTAATCAAAGTACCAATATTGCCAAAAACAGCGTTTTTAACCTCCTCCTCAACCTGTCCGATAAACTGATTGGCAACGGTTAAATTTAAACGATACTTTCTGGCTTCAGAGAGAATCTGGGCAAAATCAGGGGTGGCAAAATTCTGAAATTCATCAACATACAGGAAAAAATCGCGCCTTTTTTCTTCAGGCATATCTGCCCGCGACATGGCCGCCGCTAAAATTTTCGGGACCAAAACCAAGCCTAAAAAGCTGGAATTTTCCTCCCCGATTTTACCTTTGGCTAAATTGATGATTAAAATTTTCCCCTCATCCATGACTTTTCTAAAATCAAAAGCGGATTTGGACTGACCAATGATGTTGCGCATGACTCGATTGGTCACAAAACGGCCGAATTTGGAAACAATATAATCCAAAACTTCTGATTTATGAAAGTCAGCCGTTTGGGAAATCTGATCAGTCCAGTAACGACGGATAATCGGGTCTTTAACCTTAGGCAGTAATTCTTGAACAAAATTGGCATCAGTCAAACAACGAACCACTTCCACAAAGGTATTCCCCGGCTCACTCATGACGGTCAACATCGCGTTTCTAATCGCGTGTTCAAAACGAGGCCCAATAATGCCAGTCTTGTAAGGATCATAAAGTTTGTACATCAAGTTGATGATGGCCGTCGCCACCATGTGCTTTTGGTCCTCGTTGTAAGCCTCCAGTAGATTTAAACCCATGGGGCGGTCGGTATCTGAAGGATCAAAATAGATGACATCTTCAGCTCGCTCTGGAGGAATGTAGGCCAAAAGATCTTCAGCCAAGTCATGAGGGTCAATCAAGCAAACGCCCCGGCCAGCCCGGATATCCTGTAAAATCAAATCCCGCAAAAGCTCACTTTTACCAGTCCCGGTTTTGCCGATAATATAAACATGACGCCGCCGATCATCATCGTTAAGATAAACGGGTCGGGTGACTCCGCGATAAACACTTTTTCCCAAAAAAAGGCCTTCTTTGGGAATCTTAATTGGGGCCGGCGCCCGTTTGGAATAAAGCCAATAAATATGGGGTGTTTCCACCTGTTTGTTGGGGAAATGAAAAAGGGTCGCCAACTCTTCGGAATTAAGAATCGTCCGGTAACCACGAAAGGCAAAAAGGGGTTGATAGCGATAAATAAAGTCCACCATCAAGCCAGTTTTCCACCAAATCTTTTTCTTGCCAAAGCGGTTTAAGTTGGAAGAAAACTGCTCGAAGGTGGCCTTAAGATTACTCAAATGAGAGTCAGCCAAAGCCTGAGTTGGAGCGGAAACAACAATCCTAATGATGGTTCGGAAACCTGGTTTGCTGACCTTGTTCTCAATGGCCTCCAAAGTCTTGGCGTCAACTTTAAATTTGGCTTTTTGGGGGTCCGATTCTCCTTTTTTGACATTGGCGATATAAGAATAGCCTTCCACTTGCCATTTTTTATCAGAGGGCGAGGCAATAATCTGAACGGCTGCTCCTTCTTCAGGCCCCATTTTCCCCAAAGCCGTGGTCATGGCTGATAAAGGGTCAGTCGGTAGATCTTTAAAAAGTTTAATCGGTTTGTACCTCGATTCTTTTAATTCCATTTCGGCAAAGGCGACCCGACCACCTTCAGAAAAAATATTGTATTCTGGGACTTCAATAATTTCTGCTTCTGGATAGGCTCCGTTGATCTGTTTTTCCACCATATCCCGTAAATTCTGAGGAGCGGAAACATAAAACCGGATGTCTTCATGTTTGGCGACAATTTCAAAAGCTAGATGAGGTTGCAGTTTTAAAAAACTCAAAAACCCGCTTTTTTTCATCGAAAAAAGCGAGGCAAACATCTGCTCAGCGACATCAATTTTTGTTTCATTATCAAAAGGTACCGCCACCTGAAGTAAAACATACTCCAGTGATTTTTTCTCGCGGTCATGATTCCGCCACCAAATCAGCAAAATATAGCCCAAAATGGCTAAAAAAATGACCACGATTAAAATAATCATCAAGGCAAAAGCTCCTGACTGAAAATCGGCGATTAAATTTGCTTGATTAACCATTTTTTTTAAAAACGATAGATAAATTTTCCGCCAATTATTTTTACCAAACGCTTGGTCCACTCTGCTAACCAGCGAAAAGAATAAATAATTTTCAAGTGTAAGGCTTGGTCCATCTGTTGTTCAGTTAAGGGAAGTTTAATCGTCACCTGTTGAGGTGAAGCATTATCCAAAACCACCGCGCCGGTATCGTCAACCACTGGCTGAGGTAAAGTTATTTCTTCCCCAATGACTGGCTCGACTCTCTTAATCTCTGGTGTGATCTCAGGTGAAATCGGTCTTTCGACCACTGGGAATTTTTCTCGCTCTGAAACAATTGTCTCTTTGGAGGGCAGGGTCATATATTATTATTATAGTATAATCGCTAAATTTTTTCCTCTTTTTTGGCTAACCAGAAAAGGTACAAGGAGAAAGAATTAAAAAAGGCAACCAAAGGTTTAAAAGCTTTGTTCCCCAACCTAATTAATCGTCTTTCTAGCCGCCGTGATAAAGCTCTGGCTAAATGCAAACAGGCCGAGATTTGATTAACGCCAGGTCGAGAAAAACCTCTAACCTTAGTTTGCTTTAAATCATCAATTCTTTTAGTTAAAAAGGCTGTTTTTTCTTTCAAAAAGTCTCCCTTTCTTAAGCCCGCCAAAAAACCACCGATTTCAATCAGATCATCTTGTTGTTGGAGAATTTCTCGTTTCAAAAAGGGCTTAGCTAAACTTCTGGCCAAACCCAAGCAGGCATTTAACTCATCCAAATCACCTAAGGCTTCAAAAATCTCTTGGGCCTTGGAAAGTTTTTTGCCTTTTAAAGAAGTCTCGCTTTTATCCATGTTCTTCATTTTAACACTTCGAATAACCGCAGGGACACTTTTCACAGCCTTCTTCGTAAACTAAGGTGGCGTTACCACATTCAGGACAGATATTGAAGTTATGATTCAAGGCTTTTTTAAAAATGATTGTCCTTTCTTTTTCTGAGAGAACTATTGATTCCGCCTTTGGCGGCCTTATTTCTCCATTTTCTTTTTCTTCTAAATAATTCTGGATGGCCTTGGCAATTCCATCTGGTAAAGAACGCACCTTTTCTGGACCAAAACCAACTGAGCTGGAACCACCAATGCCAGTTAATTGTTCCATAATCAACTTTAATTTTTCCAAAGAAAATTTGGCCGGTGTGGTTCGCAAAGTTAAAGAGATTAAACGACCTAAACCTTCAGCTACTGCCAAGATGTCGCCGCCAGCCCGACCAACATTAAAGAAAATCTCATAGGGATGCCCCTGTTCGTCATCATTGATAGTCGCATGGAGTTTACCCACTGGGGTATGGACACCATAGGTCCGACCAAAACGGACGTCACTGATCTTTCTTAAAAAAATACCTTCTTTTTCGGAGATGTCTTTTTCCAAAATCTGTTTATTCCGAGAGCGATCCCGATAAATGGTCACACCTTTACATCCCTCATGAAAAGCTAAAAGATAAGTTTGAATAACATTACCAGGAGTCACGTCGGTCGACATATTAATCGTTTTCGAGACGGCATTATCAACCCCAGCCTGTTGGAAAACAGCTTGCATTTTAATATGATCCCCGTAAGCGATATCAGAGGCAATCGGAAAGAGCCTTTGAACTTCTGGAGGAATTTCTTTTAACCCCCGCAAACTCCCTTTGTTATCCTTAATTTTCTCTACTAACTCCTCAGACCAAAAATCTCTGGCTTTGGCCATTTTGACCAGAAAAGGATTGAGATTAACCACTTTTTCTCCGCTGACAATATTTTTCTCGTACCGGATGGCAAAATAGGGTTCGATACCACTGGAGGTATCGGCCAGCATACTCGTTGTTCCGGTCGGGGCAATCGTCGTTAAAGTTGCATTCCGTAATCTTAAATGATGGCCCTTAAAAAAACGGCTTTTTTTATCATAAATACTGCCTCTAAAATTTGGGAAAACGCCTCTTTTTTTGGCCAACTCCACTGAAACCAAACGGGCTTCTTCACGAATAAAATGCATCAGCTTTCTCCCCAATTCTAAAGCCTGCGGAGAATCATAAGGAATCCCTAATTGAACCAACATATCAGCCCAACCCATAACCCCCATGCCAACTTTACGATTGGCTTTAGTCATTTGCTCGATTTTTGCAAGAGGATAACGATTCATATCAATAACATTATCCAAGAAATGAACGGCAACCTTGACAATGGCCCGAATTTTTCCATAGTCAACCTCACTAAAATCACCTTTTCTTTCTTTTAACATCCGGGCTAAATTAATAGCTCCTAAATTACAAGATTCATAGGGCAAAAGTGGTTGTTCGCCGCAGGGATTGGTTGACTCAATTTGGCCTAATTGGGGGGTTGGATTATCTTCATTCATTCGATCAATAAAAATCACCCCGGGGTCACCTTTCTCCCAAGCGACACGGCCAATAAGTTCAAAAACTTTTTTGGCATTGAGTCTGCCTTCTGACTTTTTGGTGTCTGGATTAATCAAATCATAACCTTCTGCGGGTTTTTTGGCTTCTAATAATTTTTTTAAATCGGCAATTTTTAATTCAAACTCTTTCATACGATCATTAAAATTAAACTCTGGATTACCTAAAGCTGTCTGGATTTCCTTAATCAGGCGATCAAATTCTTCTTTTTGTGGAGCTAAACCCTCAGGAGTAAATTTGGTGTCTTTTTCTACCTGTTTCATAAACTGATCAGTTAAGGCCACTGATAAATTAAAACTGTTAACCGTAAATTCCGAACTTTTAATCATGATCCAACGCAGAATGTCGGGATGATTAATGGTCATAACCCCCATATTGGCTCCCCGTCGATAACCACCCTGTTGGACCCGGTCAGTCGCATCAGCATACATCCACATAAAATAAATGGCGCCAGATGAAACTCGACCAGTAGAGCGGACAATTGAACCAAAAGGCCGTAGATGTGAAAAAGAAAAACCTGTCCCTCCACCAGTTTTATGAATCATGATCGTATCCACAAAAGTCTGACCAATGCTTTCCATGCTGTCTTCAACTGGGAGAACAAAACAGGCTGAAAGTTGTTGAAGTTTACCGCCGGCATTGGCAAAAGTGGGTGTATTGGGTACAAATTCTAAATTAGACAAAACACGATAAAATTCTTCCCGGGTTTTTCTCATCTCGGCTGATGAATCATACAAAAGATCGGCCGTGGCTACATTGTGAGCCATTCGCCAAAACATTTCCTTAGGTTTTTCGATAATTTTCCCCTCTAAGTCTCTTAATAAATAATTATTGCGGGCAATATATTCACCCGTAGAAGTAAGTTGAGGATCAGGCAAATCTTTAGGGACAGGGGGAATTTTTCGACCAAAGGCCCAGAGAAATTCCTGTGACTTTTTCGGCCGAGCTTTTTTTTCTTTAGCCATAAAAATTATCCTGGGCAGGAATTTAAGAATTTTAACAATGAAACGAAGCCTTTATTATTATAAGGAGTTCTTCCTTAAACTCGTCAAGACGAAATTAAAGCATCAAACTACATCATTGACCCAAAGCTTTTTTGATTTGATCCTGGGCTTGGGATAGCAAATCTAAAGAAATTTGTAGTGCGGTTTGATTTTGCTCACCAACTTTCTGGTAAAGGCTTAATAAAACCTCTTCGTGTTTAAGACTAGCCCAAGACAATTTCTCCAAAAAAGCCTGGGTATTCTCTCCTCTTCCTTTGGCAAGATCTTCTTGAACCACCGCTTGCTGTAAATATTTTTCTCCTTTGGTTAAGGTCGAAAGGCCCAAATCAATCTTATTGCCTTCAACCAACGCCCGACCAGCTCCCAATCTTTTATCAGCAAACAAAAGCATCAACTCTCCTTTTTTTAAGGGATTAATCGTTAACCAAAGCCAGAGACGATCACGCACCATTTTAACCGGGTATAAAAAGTGATCTGGTAAAATTCCTGGATAGGCTAAAAAATAATCAACCTCTTTGCTGGCCGCCATCGTCGCTTCTGGATTGGTTTCCTCCTCAACCGGCATTGAATCAACGGCTGTCACCTTATAATTCTGGCTGGCTGATTGGCCTTCAACGGCTAAGGTTTTAATCACCGAAACTCCTAAAACCCAAAAGGCAAAAAGTAAAATGACTAGTAAAAGGGTTATTTTTTTAATCTTCATTTTCACCTCCTTTCATTTAAAAACTTTATTCCTGGTAAATTCTAACGAAACAGCATAATCGGCCAACCCCAAAAAATATGGAGCAGAATACTTGAGACAAGGTTTTTGGTACGCCCAAAAACAAAGGCTGAACCAAAACCAAAGATAAAGACAAAAAACAAATAAGCAAACATCACCAAGGGTGAATAACCTAAAACAAAAACGCCAATCGGCAGATGAATTAGAGTAAACAAAAGGGAAGAGACCAAGTTGGCCAAACCTTCCTGGCGCCAAATTTGCCAAAGACGATTAAAAAGAAAGCCTCTGAAAACCGTCTCTTCAGAAAAGGCGGTCACCACGGAAATTAAAAAAAGACCCAAAAATTCCGGGGGTGAGTATTCTAAGGCAATCAAATTTAAACCCCGGTATTTAAAAATATGGGTTAGCAAACCCTCAAAGGCAAAAACCAAACCCAAACCAATTCCCCAATAAAAAGAAGGGAACAATTTCTGGCTGGTCAACCCTAAAGAAGAAAAAGGCTGGCGTTCAACTTTTTTGACCAGCCAGAAAGTTGGTCCTAACCACAAAAGGGGTTTTAAAACCAACTCCTCCACCCATAAAGGTAAAACTTGAGGCAGATAGCGGTAAAAAGACCAGACAACAAAGATAAAAGAAAAAAGGGCGAAAACGTGTTTTAAAGACAGGGTTTGATGATGAAAAAACCTGGCAAAAACTTTCACTGCTTAAATATTAAAGCAAGAAGGTTTTAAATGCAACTTTATGCCAATCAAAGATATAGTATAATGGCAAATTATGAAGAAAAAGTCTAAATTAAAATCATCTTTAAAAGCCAAGTGGCCGGTGGCCAAAACCTTTTTCAAAAAACACCGTCTGCCTCTTTTGGTTTTAACCACGCTGGC
>Ga0194126_10011827_pt1 | contig 11145 bp, 8 predicted proteins | sample TA2KigC150mmetaG_FD_148641 | JGI IMG/M metagenome (GOLD analysis project Ga0194126, IMG submission 148641) | Freshwater microbial communities from Lake Tanganyika, Tanzania - TA2015035 Kigoma Deep Cast 150m | ecosystem: Environmental > Aquatic > Freshwater > Lake | place: Tanzania: Lake...
GGGTTCAAGCCTGCAAAGGCGGCGCGCCGGCGGGTTCAAATTTCGTCGATCACGCGGCGCACCTCGCGGAGGTGGTTTTGCTGGGCAACATCGCGATTCGAACGAAAGAAAAACTGCTCTGGGACGGGCCCAATCTCCGGTTCACCAATTCGGAGACCGCGAATCAACTGATCAATCCGCCGTATCGCGCCGGTTGGACTGTTTGAAGGGGGTTCCTTAGATTGCATTGCTCCCATGAACGCGGCAGGACAGCGCGTCCGGCCTGTCTTGCTCGTGGCCTGGGCAAATGCTGGGCAGGGGGGACGCCTATCCTACGATGAAGTCCTCGCCCCTTTCGTCCTCCTTGCGCGGCGCATGCTGGAGCCGTTTCAGGAGGAAGAGATCTTCGTTCGAATTGAAACACACTTGAAGAATCATCGCCTCACGCGTGCGCTCCAAAAGGAGGTGGAGCGGCGAGAGCGGGCTGAAGCTGCTTTGACGAAAGCCGACCAACAGCTTTCCATTCTATCGGAACAAGAAGCGCGGCGCTGGGGTGTGTCTGGCTTCCGAAGGAACTCGGCGAGTCCGCGTTCTTTGGACATGTCAAAGGCGCATTCAGTGGCGCGACGGCGGATCATCCAGGCTGCCAGGCCGACGGCGGAACTTTGTTTCTCGATGAGGTCGGCGATATGCCGCTGGACTTGCAGGCGAAGCTTCTCCGTGTCATCGAGGACGGCGTGGTCGAGCCCGTCGGTTCATCCAAACGCCGAAGGAAGGTCGAAGTCCGAGTTCTCGCTGGCACGAACGCGGAATTGCAGTCGGACGTAGGACATGAATCAGATTCAACCGTCCCTTCCGGGACTTAATGCAATCGCGAACTGGAAACCCGGCAGTCAACTGCCGGGCTATTGTCAAACTCTCCCTCCGGGAGAAAATGTCCAAACTCCACCGGAAGCGCAGCAGCGCTTCCCCACCTGTTCAGAAATCTGTCTCAAGAAAGAGTCTAGTTTGCCGGCCAAACGCTCTTGCTTGAATCCGATGTTCGGACGACTATTCACGCATGCAAAGAACCTACTTTTCCAAGACGGAGGCTCAACAGCTCTTTGGTTCACGCGTAGAAGCGTTAAGCGATCTCGGATGATTTACTTCGATCACAATGCGACGACGCCGATGCTTCCCGAAGCGCGGCAAGCTTGGCTCGAAGCGGCTGAAAGATTCATCGGCAATCCATCGAGCCCACATCGCATCGGAGCGCGCGCGGACGCCGCATTGACAGAAGCCCGCCAGCGACTGGCCATCAAACTTGATTGTGATCCGCTCGACATTGTTTGGACTTCGGGCGCCACCGAAGCGAACAACATGGCGCTGCATCACTTCGCTTCCGATGAATGCGTTCAAGCGTGGGTTTCTGCGATTGAACATCCTTGCGTCCTCGAAGCTGCGCGACACTATTTCCCGAACCGGCTCCGTCTAATGCCTGTGACGCGCGCGGGGACGACGAACTTGGATTGGCTCAGCGAGCATCTCGCCGAAACGCGGCCAGGGTTTGTCGCGATGATGGCGGCCAACAATGAGACCGGCGTCCTCCAGCCTTGGCGTGAAATTCTCGCGATGTGCCGTCAATATGAAGTCCCATTTTTTTGTGACGCCACGCAATGGATCGGCAAATCGACATGCCATGGTCTGGGCGAATGTGATTTTGTGAGCGGCTCGGCGCACAAGTTTGGCGGGCCCAAAGGGGTGGGGTTCTTGAAGTGCCCATCCAAAGGCCGCGTTTATCCGCTGTTGCATGGTGGCCCGCAGGAGGAAGGCCGGCGTTCCGGGACGGAAAATGTCGCTGGCGTTCTATCGATGCTTGCTGCGTTGGAAGCACGGGAACGATCTATTGCGCAAGGTGAGACTGAGAAACGGAGCGTTTGGCGTCACTGTTTCGAGCGGCGCCTTGGTCATGATCTGGCTGGTTGCGAAATTGTTGGATCAAGCCAGGAACGATTGTGGAACACTGTTTCAGCCTTAATGCCGGAAACCGATTGTCAGCAACGCTGGGTCGTTAAACTCGACAAAATCGGTTTCGCCGTTTCGACTGGTTCGGCATGCGCCAGCGGTCGCGAGGAATCGTCACACGTTTTGGCCGCGATGAGTTATTCGCCGCGCGAAGCGAGTCGAGTGCTTCGTTTCAGCAGTGGTTGGGAAACAACGGAGGATGATTGGCGAGCATTGGCAGAGGCCCTCATCAAAGTGAGCTGCGGTTTGTCAGTCGAAATGACGAGACGTAATAGCTGACGAAATCTTCACACATTGGGCCAACTCTGGGACATGTTTCCCTAAGCAAATTCTTTCGGCACATCTTGATCTTGAGGACTTGGACTGATTTGATGAACACATCGAATGGTTGATTCAAGAGCAACCCCAGCCGGGTAACTGCTGCAATATTCTCGCATTGAAATACCTGTGTCTAGCGACTTGCGAGGCGGGCATAAAAGGGCTAAGTCCATTCACCAGAACCCGCCCTTGACCCCCTTCAGTTGAATTAACGAAGATGAACTTGAGGCTTGAGACATTAAGCAGGCGCTGTGCCGTTCTGTGAGTAAGAGTCAAGAGGTCAAGAGGAGGCTGCTTGGGGAGGAAGCGGCCCCGCCACGGGGCCGCTTTACTTGTTGAACGAGGACTAGATCGTGGATCACGTCCGAATCTTTAGCTAAGCATGTGCTATGCCCTAGCCTTTCGCAGATGTCAGAATTCTCCTGATTGCGAAAGCTTGGATGCGAAAACTTGGAAGTTTCTTTACAAAAGGGGGCGGCGAAAGACAAACAAAAAGGCGACTCCACTCGAAGCCGCCTTACATCACAGAGGACATAGTTGCTCTTCCCTTTGAGCAACCTTTGTGCCGTTGGCGGTTCACGACCACAGGAGCGCACAGCAGTGAGAGCTTGGTCTTGTCTTAACCTGCCTTTCGGATTTGCGCTTCGTAGCATGTCCTGAAGGGGTCGTCGAGAAATTCAATCATGGCGGAGAGAGGGAGATTCGAACTCCCGGTGGGGTATAAGCCCACTCACGCTCTCCAGGCGTGCGCTTTAAACCACTCAGCCATCTCTCCACCGATTCGCTATAAGGTGATGAAGTTATTCCTGACGCGCAATATTTTTCGCTGTCGGCCAGCCAACTCCGGTCAGGGGAGCGCAGCGCTTAGGCAGCGTTTACGCTGCAGACGTAAAAATTGGCGAATGGCGCGAAACTCTTCGGAACATTTCGGTTCTGCGAACGCTTCTGTAGTGCAAACGCTGCGGTCCCTGACCGACAGTTTAAATCACGCCCATCCAACTGTCCAACTGTAGCAACTTGCATTTGAGCCGAAATGCTGGCTTGAATACTGGCACGCCTAATTGAGTCAATTAGACAGATTCACGCAACTAAAAGCGCATCGTCACATAGTCTCCAGCTTCAACTCAGCCCAGCCGAAAGGCTCTCCCATGAAAACACAGCACTCCGCGACACCACAGACTCAACCCAATGGGCTGGCCATCGTCAGCACTCAAATCCGGGGTCGCTTTGACAGACCGCTCCGATCCAGTAAGTTTCCGGGCAACATGATGATGAACTTGTTTTTGGCGCCGTCTTTGAAGCTCGGTCTTGTTCTCGGGACAACGTTGCTGTTCCTGGGATGCCGAGCCCAATCTACGAAGGCCGGCCAGGAGACTGCGGCGACAACTGCGCCTGGGCTGACGAATGCCCTAACCAACGCCAATCCCGCGCAGATCGCAGCCACAAATGCCGCGCCTCAAACGCCCAATACCTTTGGCGAAAAGCTTTTGGCGGGAGAGATTAAGCTTTCCCCCGGATTGCAGGAAGTTATCGATATGGCCGAGCGCGGTGTCGGTGACGATATCTTAATCGCTTACATCGAGAACTCGCCGTTTAACTACCGTCTGACAGCGGAAGAAATTCTCTATTTGACCGATCTTGGCTTCTCCGAAGCGGTGATTGCCGCGCTCATCAAGCATGGCAAAGCGCCACAAAATGTTGCGGAAAAAACCGGCAACGGCGCGACCAACGCGGTAGCCCCTCCGCCGGCCACGGTCCAGAGCGCTGCGGTTGTCACGACTGCTCCATCCGTCTCGATCACAGCGACACCCGAATTTGAAGCTGGGGTTCAGCCGCCGCCGGTCACGTACGTCACTCCGCCGCCGCAAGTGGAATACAATTATTTTTACAGCTCGTTGGCGCCTTACGGTTCCTGGGTTGACCTCCCGGATTATGGATATTGCTGGCAGCCCACAGTTGCAGTGATCGACCCGTACTGGAGGCCCTATTGTCATCGCGGGCGCTGGCTCTACACAGATTGCGGATGGTACTGGCATTCGGATTATTCGTGGGGTTGGGCTCCGTTTCATTATGGCCGCTGGCATAGTCATCCACGCCGTGGTTGGGTCTGGATGCCCGATACTACCTGGGGTCCAGCTTGGGTCACCTGGCGCAATACTGATGCGCATTGTGGGTGGGCCCCGTTGCCGCCTGGCGCTCGCTTCCGCCACGGCTTCGGTATTAGTTACTTCGACTCCAACGTAGGGATCAGCTTCGATTTCGGCCTGCGGCGCGATTGTTACACATTTGTTCCGAAGAGCCGCTTTTGCGATCGCGCGCCCTGGCGTCATTCACTCGCCTCTGCCGATGTTGTGCAAATTTACAACAAGAGCACTGTCGTAAATAACTACGTGTCAGGCTCAAATAACACGGTCATTAACGAAGGGGTTGGCCGAGATAACATTGCCCGCTTCACTCGATCTGAAATTCGAAAAGTGGAAATTCGTGACATGCCCGCGAGTGAGGCGCGCCGAACTATCCGGTCAGAGCGCCTCGACAAAAATGGCACGGAGTTAGCCGTTTTTCGCCCGCAGATTCCAAATGCCCCAGAGCGGTCAACAACACGCGCAAACGCAGAACTGAGGAGTGTCCAGCGTCCGACAGGCAACGGAATCCCTGCCGAATCGTCGGCGGCGAAGGTGACGTCGATCGGCAGCGCGGCTCCCATGCAAACTCTCAGACCGAGAGAAAACGGAGGCAATGTGCGATCAACCGATCGAACGATCCCATCGCACAGGACGGAACAGAACCTTGCCGGGCCGACGCCGTCAGTTTCGCCATCCGGGAACGTTGCCCAGCCTGGTAGAATCCGGTCTATCAATTCGACGCCGATTGCTGGATTCCCGGCTGCGAATCGCTCCGCGAGGACGGACAGCCCTCCAGTTTCAATCAGCCCAGCTTTGCAGGCCGGTGCGGTGGTCAATCCTGTTACTCCACCTCCAATTACCGGAGGTATTGCTGAAGCACCCCAAACCAGGACTGAGACGACTTCGCAACGTCCTAAATCAGCGCAGGAAGTTCGAAGCACCCCAAGCACGCCGCCTCCGTTGGTTCAGACGCCGTTCAACGCAAATCCGAATCAACGTCGTGAACGGCCACAACCGATTGCAACGTACTCGACTCCAATTCCATCGACACCTGCGCCAGTCATCCCAGCGCCGTCAGTCCCTGTCGCTGAAAGCGCACGCTCGCCGCTCTCGCGACGGTCGATTGAAACCCGGTCCTTTACTCCGGCGGCGAACGGTTCGACTGCTCAGCCACAGTCTCAAGGGCCAACCATTCGGTCCCGGGGTTTCGAGCAGCCCAACGGGTTTTCTTCGAGGCCAGAAAGGTCTCGTTCCGCGACGATTACGCCAATTGCACCGCCTGTGAGCCAGCCGGCGCCGAGCTATACGCCGCCATCCTTTCAACCGAGTCCCGTTCCGAGTTCGCGACAGGAATTGCAGAAACCGGTCACGATTGTTCCGCCGGAGCGACAACGCTTTGAACGCAGCAGTGGTTACCAGTCTCAATCTGGTTCCTCGGCGAGTTATGGTGCGCCCAGCTATCAATCTAGCCCTTCGCGTAATGTTGGCAGCCTGCCTCCGCAGTACACACCGGTGCCGCCGCGCCAGTCTGCGGCGCCATCAATTCAATCACGACCATCGGTCGGGGCGCCATCCTCTCCGCCGGTGCAGATTCAGTCGCGGCAAGTTTCTCCCTCGGTTAATTCATCGCCATCACAGCCGTCGAGCCGTTCGAGTTCAGGAGGAGGCGGCCGGCGTCAGGAAGCAAACAGGTAAATAGACTTAACGTAACTTTATCCTTTGTGTCGGAACATCCGCCAGTTCTGCCCATGAACCTGCGTAGTAGGATAGGCGTCCCGCCTGTCCAGGCATTATGAACTTTCAATCCTCATCGTTCAGAAGTGGTTTGGTTCTTCTGGTTGCTGGCTCGGCCTTAGTCAGTCACTCTTCGTTGCAAGCTCAGAGCAACCGTCCGCCGCAACCGGTGGTCGTTTATTCCACTGGTTTTGAGCGCGATGAAGGATTCGATCCGGCTCTCCCTTTGATCGGGCAATCCAGTTGGGTGGGATCAGGGTCAGGAGGAAATGGAATCTTGACGAATTCATTCACACGTTCGGGCCAAGCCGCTTACATTGGATTTGCTGCTCCCGAAGGGCGCGATGAGTTTCTCAATGTCTGGCGGCCGCTAAGTCTTGCGCCGATTAGCAGCAATCAGACCCTCGTTACATTCTCTGTGCTGATGCACCTCGTTGACTCCAACAACAACCAATTCGATGACTTCCGGTGGAGCGTGTATAACACCAACGAAGCCCGGCTTTTTACGGTGAACTTCGATAATGTCTCGCGGGACATCTTTTACGCTCTCGACGATACGAAAGGCTTCATCTCGACTGGCTTGGGCTTCGACAATGCGGGCTATTACGAATTGGTCATCAAGATGAATTTCGCCCGCAACCTTTGGTCGGCGGCGCTCAATGGATCCATCATCATCAACTCAAAACCGATTACGACGAAGGGTGCTGCGTTGAATTTGGGAGACATTGACGCCGTTTGGGCGATTCATCAAGTTGGCTCGCCTGGAAATAACTACATGATCTTTGATGATTATCTCGTTACCGCCGAAGCAACACCGTCCATTCCTCCTGTGATCGAGCAATTAGGGTTTTCGACAAATGGCCGGTTTCAGTTGCGCCTTTATGGCGAACAGGGGTTGACCTATTTGATCGAGGCCTCGATCGATTTGCGGCAGTGGCAATCGATCGGTGAGGTCACGGCTCCAACCGGCGGTATCCTCGACTTTCAAGATACCGCTGCGACGCGCTCCTCTTCACGCTTCTATCGAGCCCGCCAAAAGCCCTAAATCTAAGCACCGAAGATTGGAACAGAAGGCAACGAAGGGAACAAAGATGAACTGCCTGTTCGCTCTTCGTTATCTTCGTTTCCTTCTGTTGAATCTCAAACAGAGGTGCCAAGAAGTGTCCCCATCTCGTTTGTTTTGATTTAGGTGCCGCTGTATCAGTTTGAGACACGGCAGTCCTCATTCAAGACACTTGGAAGGCGTTGGCCAAGCCGCTCCACCTGGATTCTTTTGCGCCGTGTCGAAGTAAGTGTGTAGAACAAAAAAGTTCGGCTGGCCACTCATGCGTTCCTTTTGGCGCCAGCGCTGCTTTGTCTGCGGCAGCGGATGAGAGCGTTGCACGAAAAGCGTTTCACTGGTTTTTGGATGGTGCTCCTTTCCATCAGCTTGGTGTTGGTGGTGTCGCTTCTCGTCCTCTTTCGGCCGTCACACTCGAAGACTTGCGGCTTGATCCTCATCTGACGCCAGAACGCTTCGCCACTAATTTTATAACTTTGGATTAACAAGATCGCAAAACCGATACCCGGTCAGAATGACACGGGCTGGTGGATGGTTTGGGGCGGTGTCAGGGAAAATAGCAAACGCCGCAAAGCCGTTCGCATGTCCGTGCTGGAACCGGCCACAAAGTTGCAACAATCGGACCACGGATAAGAAAATTAAACCGCGAATAGACGCGAATGAACGCGAATATAAATGGGCTTCGAGTGGATTGGTGTTTTCGAGAGGCGTTATCGACAAGGTGTTGGCAAACGGTGGCACGAGCTTGACCCTCTCGCGATTCGCCTCTCCTCGCGTTCATTGGCGGTCTTCTACTTGGAATCGATTCTCTTACGCGTGGATTTGGGCCGCTTTCGAGTTCAAGAGATTGAGCAAAGCTCAAGTTCGCTGAGTTTGCGGCCCACCTGAAATACGGCCAGACAAACTTGCGCTTGCGCGGGGTCGTTCAGGCAAACGGCGCCGTTGCTGATTTTCGGCACGGGCTCGCCTTCGAGGCAAAGGGGGCTTTGTTCACTGAGGGAACGGGCGAAGGAGTTGAAACTCCCCAAACCCTCCCTATGCAGCGTCGCACGGTTGACGAGGCGGAAGAAGCCAAAGCTTCCCGGAGCCGTTCGCTTCATCAGTTCGACGGTCAAACGCCCCATCGTGCAGCGAGGGTTGATCTCAACGATTGGTTTGAGACGGCAGCCACCATGTGCGGTGCGATAAACGAATGCATCGATGCTAATCGGTCCAAGATAATCGATGCTGCGTAGTTCTTGTTCGAGGATGGAAAAGATTTGGAGATAGAGATGTTGGAGCCGGCCTGAGATGTCGGCTGGCACGCGCCAAAGGCCAGCCACCTGTGACGGAATCCGCCGATCGTAATTTGGCGCGGCCCAATTCGCCTGGAACTGGCCCTTGCGATCATTGATCAGTCCCGTGTAGCCGCACAGCTTGAGTCCGGCCGCTGTCATCTCCAACTGCACAGAGAAGTCGCGCTCACGCTCCAGCCATGGCTCAACGACGAGTGGCCGGCCATTTTGCATTGCACGCACCATCCAGCGGCGCTGCGCTTCCTGAAGTTCCATTTCCCAAAGCCGGATCGCATTGTGTCCGGCCAAGCCGAGCGCTTCTTTCACGACAATCTTATGATGTCCGCGTCGCCGAATCGCAGCTATTGCTTGCAACGCCTCATCGAGCGTGTTCACGGCGACACCAACCTCAGACTCCGCGCAGAGCCAGGGCTCCGCCGAAGCTGAGCCAGGGGCATTTTGATTTTGTTCCAGTGTATTTGGATGTGTGTTCCTTGGTTCGTGCCGTGTCAAAACTTTTCGTAGCAGATCGGCGCTCCAGGCTTTGGAATAAAGCTGTGCGATCCGTTCGTTGAATCGCTGGCTCGCTTCACGCTGTTCGCCGGTGACGTTAGGAAAGAGCGGTTCAAGCAGTTCGAGGCTGTCTGGTCCCCAGGCCCAAGGACGCAGCCGCCCAATCTTGCGCTGGGTCAAACCGATCGAGGCATCAATGCGCAAGCCGTTCACTTCTACAAATTCGGGCAACGCAAACCCTGCTTGCTTGAGGCCACTTAGAAATTGGACTGATGGGCGCGTTTCCACGAGGACAATGTCGTCCTGGCGGCAAAGGTACTGCGGCAGATTCGCGAGATCGCGCGCCAGCAAAGTCTGGTGTTTCACCGGCGCGAACGATTTGCCGAACGCGATCCGCCCTTCGGCGAATGGATTGAAGACAAAAACGCTCGGCGTTCGTCCTTTGGACTGCGCGTAGACATTCAATTTGTCGATGAATTCGGATTCGAATCCTGCGGCACGCCGGCCCTCGACGTCCAGTGCGATTCCTTTAGCACGCTGCGGTGACAGAGGGAATTTCAAGTGCCGGCAAAAAGCATCCCAATCGCTCTCGTGCGGAGTCTTCCAGCGCCGAAACCATTTCAAGCCGTAAGCCACATGCCCAATTTCGTCGCGATAAATTCGGTCAAGCAAATGTGCCGTCTCAAGGTCGCCGGCCTCACTAAAACGCTGGGCGAAGTGGGGGGCAAAATCGAGGTTGGCCTGTTCGAAGGTAAGGCTCAACCTCGCCACATAATCCATCGGACTTTCCATCCGGGAAACTGCTTTCCAGAAAAACCCGCTGACCGGCAGTTCGCCGAATTCGATGCCGCATTGGCGCATCCTTTCGATGTAGAGTGTTGTGTGAACCTGTTCGTCCTTGAGCGTCTGGAGCACTCCTCTCCGAAAGGCGGCCGGCGCGTCGGGAAAACGCAACAGAACCAGGGCCATCAACTCCGTCGCCAGCAATTCGTGATTCGCAAAGAAGTGCAGCAAACGGCCGCGCTCCTCTTCGTGGTCCAGGCGATGCACGCCCGGAAAGTCGCCGCCACTTGAGCCCTGCTGTTTGAAGCGCAACGCGCTCGGCCTTCCCGGCGTTGAGGGCGCAAACACCGGAGGCCCGGGATTCTTATCCACGATCCGCTCAGGACATTGCAGCTTCTGATCGAGCGTGGTCGCAAACAAAACCTGTTCCGCAAATTCCCGTAGTTCCATTCGCTAGGGTTGCTGCATATTAGGAGATTCCCAATTTTGCGCACGTGCGCAGAATTCGAGAATTGATCAAACAAAATAGCTGCAGTTCCAATCGTGGCAGGAACTGCAGCTATGATCGAAAACTATGCGTGAACGAGAAGGATGTTACTTCTTGGCCTTGGGATCGGCTTTGGCGTCTGTTTTGGCAACCTTCTTGAGGTACTTCGCTGGTTTCTTGTCGAAATCGCCTTTGCACTCTTTGCAGCAGAGTTGAACTTCCTGGCCGTCATGAATAAAGGCGTACGGTTCGCCGTGGTCGCCGCCCAGTTTCTCGTCGGTGACGATGCAAATCTTGAGCGGGTACGCCTTCACTTTCTTGGCAGCTTCGTCAATCTTGGCTACGAACTTGGCCGTCGTCTTGTCGAAGTCTCCTTTGCAGTCTTTGCAGCAGAGTTTTACTTCGCGGCCATCATGAACGAACACGTAAGGGTCGCCATGGCCGCCCAGTTTCTCGCCGGAGACAACGCAGGCATTCAAGGGATAAGGTTTAGTTTTCTTCTCAGCTTTTTTGTCCGCAGCCAACACTGCCAGTGGAGCGGCAAGGCAGGCAATGAGGATGGTACTGACAGTTATGTATTTGAATTTTTTCATAAGTCTCTTGGTTGAGCATGTCTATTATACGCTCGTTCGGGCAAAAGCACTCAAAATCTTTTATCCAGTCGGCCGGCCGGTGCATCCCGAAGTTGTCGGCACAATCGTAGCGGCGGGCATCCTGCTTGCCGTAGAGCCGAGGCATCTTGCCCGGCGGATCACGCGCACGCACTAGAACGCAGCCTCCTCGTTTCAAGCGTCGCTCCGGACGGCAAGATGCACGCCCTCTACGGCAGGCAGGATGCCCGCCGCTACCGACAACTTCGAGATTTGA
>Ga0194126_10011828_pt1 | contig 11145 bp, 7 predicted proteins | sample TA2KigC150mmetaG_FD_148641 | JGI IMG/M metagenome (GOLD analysis project Ga0194126, IMG submission 148641) | Freshwater microbial communities from Lake Tanganyika, Tanzania - TA2015035 Kigoma Deep Cast 150m | ecosystem: Environmental > Aquatic > Freshwater > Lake | place: Tanzania: Lake...
ATCGCCCGGCCTGACCGCCGGGCAGTCATCCGTGCCCGCTCCCGTCTCGGTCGATCGGGAGAAAGGCGCAGCCAAAGTGGCCGTCGGCAAGGGCGAATCCGCTGCAGAGCCTCCGCGGGAGACAGTGGTACCAGAACCCGCCAGACCTCCTGTCGCGGCTGCGTCGAAGCCGGAAGTCCACATCTCGCTGGCGGGAGAAGATGGAGTTGCCACGGAAGAGGGAGGCAGATACTGGGCCTACCGGCAGGACGGCAGTCGCGTGGAGATTAAGAAGGTCCGAGACAGTCTCAAGCTCGGTACAAAAGAAGTTGGGCGGTTCACGGGGGCGACTCTGGTGTTTCAGTTTGCTTTGGGGCTACCCATCCTTGAGGTGGAACGGCAGGAAGGGCGCTTCCGCAACTACTATCTTCAAACCAACTACTGTCCAGTCGTCACTGCGAAATTGACGGGTGTGGATTCGTGCCGATTCCATCTTGCCGATTTGTCGACCTTGATAACTAACATCTCCGTGACGCCAACCGTGAAGTTGCGGCTGGGAGGTGAGCCTCGGGAGGTCTCGCCAAGCCAGATTCAAGATGCCGTTGTCGATCTTGGTTCCGCCGTCAAGGAACAGAGGGAGCGCTTGGTGGATCATTCGGACAAGGAACGTGAAGACACATTGAGGCCCTACCGAGATCTTCGGAAGGCAATTAACGGTGCTTTGCCAGGCTACAGAAAGCTAAGCGAGAAGAAGAATATTGGCGACGAGGACCGGGAGAAGAGGACCCAGATGGAGCAGGAACTAAAGACTGCCGGCAAGCAGGCATGTCAGATGGAGGACGTGATTCGAGGATTCTCAAAGAAGGAGAACAAGATCTGTTCGAAGGTCCTTGCGGGGATCAAGAAGCGAGTTGACGCCGGCATAAATGATGATGAGGCTCGGAACGCGAGTATAGAGTTGACATCACTTCAGGGAGACAAGAAGCCGCCCAGCTTCGCCTCTCAGCCACATGTCGTGCGGTTGTTCGACTACGACTTCGACTTCCAGCCCATAGAATGGTCCGAGGCAATAGAAGCCGGTCTTGTAGTGCGTATCGAAGAGATCACGAATGAGTACAAGCGAAAACAACCTGGCCAAGTGCCAGTCGAGGTTACCTTTTCGGTGCCAAAGGTTGGTCCGATTGCTGTCTATCGCCTAATAGAGTGAGCGACGTCATCATTCAGAAGCGACAACGATATCTTCAAGAGAGAGCAGCGCTCCGGTCGCGCGGGAGACCTGTTCGGGGCCGCGTCGTCTTCTCGCAGTTCTCGCGTGCGATGTGCGGCTTTTGGTTTGGATTTGTCTGCGCCATGGTGCACTACCCGTGCGGTGCTTCCGGTTGTCGAGATCCTCTGCCCAACACGTCGCATCAGTGTCTTCCCAATGGGCCGCGAGGGGATCCGCGTTGACAGCAACGCGGTCTTCCGGGCGTACCTGAGCGACGGAAGCGTCGCGGGGGTGAAACGGACGTCGCGGGTGCTGAAGCTCAACGCAGAGGAATTGGGGCGCTTCGGCGAGGACGGGTTGCGCTTGACCGCAAACCCGCGCATCCCGGTTCTGATGGTGGAATCCGGCGACTCCCGTGCCTACCACGTGCTCGGGAGTGCCGCGCCGGTCATCCGCACACGGCGCGTCCCGGCGAGTCCGTTACATGTCGATCTTGGCACGCTAGCGCCCCTGATTGCCGACCTTGCCCCGCGTGCCGTTGTCCAGTGGCGCTCCGGGGGACAGACCGGAAGCCTGGCGACCTGCACGGTTGTCGGTCACGTGCTGGATATAAGCGGGATTCAGAAGGAACAAGGGGCGGGCGGCGGCCAGCCGGATCGCGCCGCTCGCGTCCGAAGGGATCGCGATCAAATCGTCGGCATCGTGCAGGGGCTGGTCCAAGAGGCTGAGCGGCCCGGCCCCGGCAGTGCCGACCGGCGCCGGCAGTTGATCGTGGCTTTGGAGGCGGCATTGCCTGCTGCCTGTCGCGACCACGACCTCTGGTCGGTCTTCTCGATCAAGGGTGTCGAAGAGGTCGACAACCTGCTCGACTCCATCCGACAGCGAACCAAGTTCTCCTCGATCTGGGACGACGGATCGTTGGGCAAGGCATTGCAGGCCCTGGCTACGCTGGACCGTGCGCGTGCCGGGGGGCATTTGGCCCCAATGGATACGCGGCGCGCTGTCGCGTTGCTCCTCGAATGGGACCTGACGGAGCATCCCGGCGCGTGGGTTTTGGCGATACTTGCCTCGCTTGATCGACTGGAGATGTCGGCAACGAATCGCCCTGTGGGGAGTGCCCCGCCGGGCGTGCCAGTCGAACTCACGATCACGGTCCCGGGTGTAGGGAGGGCGGCGGTCCTTCACGTGCAGCCCTGAGGAACAAGTGGAAACCAGGATTCTTGGACTATGAACGCAGTGGAACTCGTCCAATCGTTGGCCGCGGCCAGCCAGCCGGACTCCGAGGTCGCAAACGGGGCCGAACTGGGCGGCACCTATGCGCGGCTCTGCGAAGAAACGATAACGCGCGTGACGCAGGCGCTGGTCCACATCGAGGCCGGCAAGCTCGTCGAAGCGATGATGCTGGCGGACGAGGTGCCCCCTCTGCTGGCGCAATGCCGGGATCTAGCCTTTGAGGGCGCTGCGGTGTGGCGGGATCTGTGCATGCAGCGCGGATGGCCGCAAGCCGCCGTCATCGACACGAAGGCGGTCGACCGTCTCGCGGCGGCGGTGGAGGCGGGCCATCAGCCCGCCGCCCTGTTGAAGGAGTATCGGACGGCAGCGCGGCAAAAGGACCTGCGGTCCTGCATCTGGCTCTTGCGCCAGTTGAAGCGAGCGGAGCCGGGGAATGGGGCACACGAGCGAGATCTGAAGGAGTTCGAGATCCGCCGGATGGAGGATCTCCGGCGAGAGTTTCAAGCGGCCTCGGCACGCTCTGACGAGGCGTCGGTGCGGAGACTTGCGGGGGAGATCTTGTCGCCGGACTGGTCGATTCCCGTGCCGCTCGATCTGAAGAGCGCCGTCGAGGCGGCCCTCGCGGTGCTGGACGCGAAACAAGCGATGACGGACGCGAAGGATCTCTTGGACAAGCTTGCGGCGGCCTACTCGGCAATGGACCTCGACGCGGGAATCCCTCTGATGGGCCGGGTTGAGGCACTGCTAAAAGCTTCGGGGATCGATCTTCCGACAGATCTTGCCCGGCAGTTTGCAGATGCGCGTGACTGGTGCCGGCAGGAAGAGAAACGGCGCGACGACGAGGCGCATTTCACTCGCAAGGTCTCAGATCTGACCGCTGCAGTGGAATGCAGCGATGCGGCCGCGGCGGATTCCATCCTCAACGAACTGGCGCGGCACGACCGCCCGCTGCCGGACACGCTGGGCGAACGCGCCGAGACCTTGGTCGGCGCATGGCAGCTTGCGCGGGAGCGAGCGCGTCGGCGGTTGAATGTCGCCATTGTTGTCGGGTTGATGCTGGCGGCGGCCGGGGCGCTGTTCGTCTGGCGCGAGGTGCAGTTGCGCAACCGCGCAGCGCTGCTTGTCCGGGACTTAAACGACCTATTCGGGAAACTGGATCTTGATACGTATGGCCGGAGACTGAGTCGCGTCAAGGCGGAGGAGCCAGGGCTGCTCGTGCATCCCGATGTGATCCCCTTGGTCGGGCGGACAAACGAGATGGCCCGGCTGATCGGCGAACGCCGCACGAAATTCGAGACTTTAGTCGCGCGCCTCAGCGAAGAGGTTGTTGCGGAAAAACCGTCGGACGACGCCGATGCGGTCTTCCAAGAGGCGGAGAAGTTGGCCACGGAGGGGGGCGAGGTTGCCCGTCTGGCGGATCTTGCCTCGTCGTGGGCGAAGCGGAAGGCGGACCGTCGCCGAGAGGTTCAAGAGCGGTGGGATGAGTGGATGGTCGCGATGAACCGACTACTTGGCGCCATGGATGCAGCGCAGTCCGGTGGCGCCCCCGCAGCGATATCGAACGCGATTGCGGCAGCCCGGGTTGAGTTGCAGCGTGCGCCGACGATGCCGGAATCGGCGGATTCGAATTGTGTAGGCCAGTTCAGCGAGCGGATCAGTAGGGTGGAGTCTCTTGGCCAGGAAGCCGGGGATCAGTTGACCCGGATCCGAACGGCAGCAAGCCTTTCCGCCTACCTCGATGCGGTGGAAGTGTTCGCGAAGGCTTATGAGAAGGATGCGCGGGTGCCAGCCATGAGAAGGCTGTTGGAGCTTCGCCATCCGATGGAGGCACTGTTGGAGGCCCCATCGGCGTCCGCCGCGTCCAATCCGTTCTGGAGCAAGGCGAAGGCCCGACAGGCCGGTCTGGCTTCGGATTCGACCAAGTGGACGACAGTCCGGGATCAGATTCTGGAGATGGAGGAGGATGATCGGCTTGTCAGCCTCCATGAGTTCCAGATGTCCCCCCTTCCGGGAACTACGAACATCTTCTACATTCAAGGCCAACCGGCGCCCGGGGCGAACGGGAGCATGCAAGTCATGTGCTATGCGGTGACGGCCGGAACGAGGGACAAGGAACCCAGCTTCGCCATGCAGCCGTGGAACACGGCGTATACCAGGCGTCTAGTTCGCATGCCCCATTGTGCTGCTATCGACAAGCTCATAGCCGAGGTGCGCTTTGCCAAGCCGGAGAACGGCATCGAGGTGCTCCTGCATCAGGTCGACATCTGGCTGTCGCAGGATGATATCTCCCCCATCCTCAGGGCCGGGGTGGGGGCGGAGCTGCTGGCCGCGGCGAAGGAGATCGCGCCCGCTGATTCTGCCGCGTCACTGGAGTCTGCCCGATCAGCCCTTGAGGTTGTCGGGGATACGATCCACTGGTTATGTCGGGGGCATCCGCAGTACGCGATGACCGCCAAGTCGGCGCTGGCGTCCATAGCATCGGCGCGCGCTGCCGTGGGAAGCCTCCTTCGTCTTCGCGAGTGGAAGACAGTGGACACCGCGGCGTTCCTGCGGAACCCTCAGTGGATTGCCTGTGCGGGCATCGACGGGCCCGGGATTCAGATGAAGGGGAAGGCTGCGGGAAGGGAGTTGTGGGTTGTCAGGTTGGTCGGGGGGAAGCCTAGGATCCACATTCTGGCGGATCCAGGTGCGGATGGGACGACGCGACAGCGTCTGCAGCTCGAGCCGGGCGAGCCGATCTTCGCTCCGATGGATGGACTTCTCACCCGGGACGTGATCGCCACCCTTCGCAAGGGGGGAGTCAAGATCACAACGGCGGACATCCTAGCCGATCCTGCTTGGCCGTTGAACTACTCAGACTGATTAGCGAAGGAGGTCCATGGACATCAGGTTGTACCTGAGCGTCGGCACATCTGTCCGCGGCCCCTTGGAACTCGAGCGGATCCGGAGGCTGCATGAAAGCGGGCGTCTGCCGCCGGGCTGCAAGGTGTCTGCGGATCGCAAGCGCTGGATCCCGGTCTCAACGGCGATCTATCCGCCCAGAACGGTCCCGAAGGCGCCAGAAACTACATGCCATTTCGACGGGACAGACCGCCACCAGTCGCACTGTCGACATGACGAGGGCACGGCGGACGCTGGGGACGGGTTTCGAGTTCAGACAGCCAATGTCTGGATCCTCGACACGGGCCCGGGCGCGGCTTCGCTCTTGTCCTGGAGCACGCTGACATGGGCGGTTACTCTGGTAACATTCCCACTGATGCTCCTGTGGGCGGTGAACGTGGCAGGGGTGACGATCGGCCAGACCGTCTGGCTTGCAAGCGGGTACTACTGCACGTTCTTTGCACTTCTGATCCGGTTCGTACTTCGCGTCGACGGCCGTCGCTGGCGCACGGGTTTAGGGTATGCGCTGTTCACGGCGTTCGTGGGAATACCGGTTCTCTATCTATGGCACAATCTCCCCATTCTGAGGCCCTATGCTGAGTTGCTTGAGACCTCGACATCGTGGGCTGGGCAGTTCGTCGGCTTTACCGTATCCGCCGGACTTCTAGAAGAGGGGTGCAAACTTCTCCCTCTCATCTTCATCGGCATGCGCCGTGGGGGGATCCGCAGTCCCGCCGACGGACTATGGTTGGGCATCATGTCAGGGCTTGGGTTCGCATGGGCCGAGGGCGTCAACTACACCGCTACGTACTGGGGCAGTTCCGTCGTCGACCAGATCGCGATCCTCTCTCAGGGCACGGCGGCCGGAGCTCAGGAGAGCGCGGTCATCGGCGATATGATGATCCGTTGCTGGGAGGCATTCATGGCCCAGCAGACTCGGTTTCTCACTCTGCCCATGTTGCACGGGGGATTTGCCGCCATCGCGGGCTCGGCGGCGGCGTTCGCATATCTTAACGGCAGGTGGTGGGTCTTGCTGGCGGGATGGATGGGGGCTGCCCTCCTACATGGGCTCTACAACTCACTCGTCGGCGGAATGGGCGGGATCATTACGGCGGCGTGCGTCGTCATCATCCTCTTCGTCCTGGCGGATGGTACTCGACAGGGGGGCGGGGTCTTGCGAACCTTCCATCGGGGTTGGCGTACCGAAGAGCATCGAAAGGGAGTGTCCCATGGCGCGTGAGCGGCTTGTTCGGGTCCTTGACTGGCGAAAGAGCGATGTCGAGCAGCGGTTCGGATTCAAGGGCGCAAAGTTCACGGATACCAACCCGTTCCTGACCTTCGCTTTTGGGATGATCTTGTGGCTACTTATCTACGGGCCGCTGTTCCTTCTTCCGCCCCATCTCCGGGCGCATCCTTGGGCGAAGTTCTTCCTCGATCGGGGGCCGACCCCCTTCTTCACCGTCCTGTTCTTCTGTTGGGCCATGGCAATCCTTGTCGTCAAGTTCGGCAAGCTTGGCCTCCAGCGGCGAGCGCTGGGATTGATGGTCGTACCGCACTCGCAAGACTTCACGCTCGCGCCAGCGACGGCCAAGGACATCCTCGACCGCATGTACGGACTTGTCGACGACCCCCGGAACTTCGTGCTTCTCAACCGCATCGAGCGGGCCCTGTCCAACCTCAGCAATATCGGCGTCATCTCGGATGTCTCGGAGATCCTGCGTGCGCAAGGCGAGAATGACGAGGGGCAGATGGAATCCAGCTATGCGCTAATCCGGGGATTCATCTGGTGTATCCCGATCCTTGGATTCATCGGAACGGTCCTTGGCCTTTCCCAGGCGATCGGGAATTTCGGCGGCATGCTTTCCGGAAGCGCATCGCTTGATGATATCAAGGTCGGCCTGCAAAGCGTAACCGGGGGTCTGGCCACGGCCTTCGATACGACACTGATCGCTCTCCTTGCGGCATTGGTCACCCAGTTGCTAATGACGGCACTCAAGAAGAAAGAGGAGACCTTCCTCGACGAGTGCAAGGAGTACTGTCAGGCCTATGTGGTCGGGAAGCTGAGGCTGGCCCATCTCCAGTCGGACGACCTGTCCGATCTGCCGGTTGCGCCCTCCTTGCCTCCGGAGGCCGCTACCGGGGAGGTCCCGTAATGCGCGGCAGGCGCAGCAACGAAAGCCCGGTCTCGCTGTTCTCGCTGCAGGACATCATTACCTGCCTGACCGGCGTCATGATCCTGTTGGTGCTCATGCTCGCCCTCGAGACCGTGGCCCGCTCCACGGTAATGGAAGTTCAGGCAGCCCCGGACGCGGCGGTGCTTAAGGAAAGCCTCGAGAAGCTCGAAGCACGACAGGCGGAGCTGCGGCGTGACTTGCAGGCGCGCGAACTGGCGATCGCCTCTGCGCAGGTGCGCACCCCGCTTGAGGCCGCCCGCGAGCTTCAGATGACTCGGCGGGAAGTCGAAGTACGAATGCGACGCTTGGCCGACCTCGGCGTGGAGAAACAGGAACTAGACGCGGAGTTGGCACGTCTCTCCTCGGCGTCCGGGCCGAAGAGTACGAAGTTGGAGGAGATCAAGCGCAAGCTGGCTCAGGCGGAAGCGGAGGCCGCGCGGCGCGCGGTCCGCCCAATCGCCTTCATTCCCGAAGCGGGCACGTCCAAGACGGCGCACCTCGTCGAGTGCGGATCCAACACGGTTAGGCTCATCTCGCTGGCCATGCCGCGCCGTGACGTTGAATGGAAGACTGCGGAGGCAAGGGGCGCATTCGTTGCGCTATTGACGTCGTGCTCGCCATCGCGCGAGTTCTTCGTATTCATGCTCAAGCCTTCCGGTGTGCCGATTGGTATGGACCTCTATTTCGCGGCGAAACGCGGTGCCTTTGAAGCCGGCTACGATGCCCTAGAAGAAGATGCTGGCGTTTCGCAGGGAGACGGCACGTGAGACGGGGCGGCGCCGGCGACATCAGCAGCCTTGACCTTCTGCTTGACACCATTTGCAACACATTTGGCGGCATCGTGTTCATTGCCCTTCTCTTGGCGATTCTCGCCCAGGCCGCTGGCGAGACAGCCAAGGTTGATACGACCGCCGAAAGACGGCGACTTGAGAACACGAGACGACAGCAGCAGGTAGAGGAGCTGACGGCGTCGGTTCACGCCCTTGAGAAGAAGCTGCAGAAGAGCTCTTCCCCCCCGGCCTTGGCAACGAACACGGCGGCAAGCGACTTGGCTCAGGCGATGGCCACGAATGCTCTCCTTCGCGCCGAGGTCGAAGCGAAAGAGGCCGCGGTTGCCGCAGTCAAGTCGTCTCTCGGGGCAGAGCGATTGAAGGACTCCGAGAAGGATCGAGATGTCGCGTTGATACGGCGAAAGATCGACGAGTTGGCGGTGCCTGCCTCAAGGGAGACGGCCCCGGTGGCGGTCCGCCGCCTCCCCAGGGTGGGCAAGGTTGCCGGAACCTATATGACTCGCTGGGTGGCCGTTCACAGGGGACGGTTTCACATGATAGATCCCATTGAGCACACTTCAAAGGCCTTGCTGGGTGTGGAGTTTGATCCTGCCGTGCGCGTCCATCACGAACCGGATTCATGGGTTGTCGAGCTACCGCCGGGAGGAGGGCAACCCATCCGGGCTGGTTGCGAACGGGCTGGCGTGCTTGCGGCGCTCCTCGCGAAGATCGCCCCGCAACGGCACGTGATTCGGTTCATGGTGGATCCCGATTCCTTTGCGGAGTTCAACTACATCAAGGAACTGCTGGTATCGAGGGGATACCGATACATGTTCAGCGTGCAGTGCCCGCCCTATTTCTTCGTGCGAGGAACTCCAGACGACGCCATGTAGACCCGGTCGTGTCAGGGCGACTCGCCTGTCGCGAGATGCCGCAGGGAGGCGGCCCTACCCCTGGTTAGAATCAGGCATCGGGGGAAGACGCCGCGAGCGGAGCGAAGATCGTTCTGCATGGTGTTCTCGATTGCGGCAAGTGTGGAACGGGAAGCATTCCATTTCTTCATCGTCTGCCCAACGCCGGCCAGAGTTTGAACCAGAAGATTCATTGCCGCCATGGATCGGTCGATCGAAGGGCCGGGAGGGAGCGAGCTGAGCTCCGCCTCAAGTCGCTGCGCCAGGGACAGGCCGCCGGCGCCGCTCTCCCGGAGGAGGAGACACCATGCCCGTACCTGCAGCTCGGAGTAGTGCCCAAGCACCGCCGGATAGCCGACCCTGAACGGGTCATTGTCGTCTGGTCTGCACGCGAGGACCTTCGCGGCGACGGCGCGACTTGTGGCTAATCCCGCAATGAGATGGCATGCGGAATCCGCCGACAGGCGAGCCGACAGCGTAATGGCATCCTCGTAGTGGGGCCCGAAGCCCTTCGCAATATCGATACGTCGCTCCCACGCCTGTGCTGTACTGCGATCTTCGGCCGACATGTACGGGACCGCCATTGCTTGCAGGGTGCGCGCTTCCCACAGGGTCTCCCGAAGTAGTGCCTCAAAGACCGAGACGGCATCGGCTGTCGGTTGATCGGAAAGCCCATCGGGTGGTCTCGCTTGGCGGGCCGCCTCGCGCATCTCCTGCGGAATCGAGCCGTCTGCAACACCTGCGCCTGCTGACGACGGCTGCGGGCTCGCGCCTCCGCTCTTTGGGCCGACATCGGCTGGCGCTCCCTGCGGAGCGCCACTGCCTGCCGAATCCGCGCCAGTCCCGGTGGACGCGCCCGGTTCGGCTCCCGTTACCGTAGCGTTTGTCCCTTCCTCGCCGGTCGCGGCTTGCGCGCCCCCTGTTCCGGAGGGAGCGGGTTGCTCCGTGTTCTCGGTCTCCGATTCGGGCGGGGAACTCCTGTTACATGCCCGAACCGCTAGAATCATCCCGGCGAGGGTGAGGACGATGATAACGATCTTGATCACCATGGGCCCGGCCCCATCAGGCCGCGCTGGCTCCGTTCCTGGACCACGGGGGGCAGGCCCCTGATGACGCGCTCCCGTCTGACTTGGGGTTTCTCCCCTGCCCAGTTCGGAATCCGGTTGTAGCCTGTAGATCTGCTGTGGAGGGCCCATACTTCTACTTTCCAACCTTATCTCGGAGTCGCCTCCGATATCTAGAGCGCGCTGATGATCTCATTCATGAATGCTACAAAGATCAACACTCCAACCAAGATCGAGCCAACAAGAATCCACAGAACCAGCTTCCCATGGGCGTCGAGTCGATTCGTTTGTGTATAGCCGGGCTGGCAGACCAAGAGCATGACCTGCACTACGACATTCACCAGGGGGAGGAAGATCAGAAGCGACCACCATCCGCTCATTCCCATGTTTCGAAAGCGGTTCGCCGCGAGCGCAATGGAGGCGGCCGCGATTACGAAGCCGCCGACCGCGGGGTCTTGAAGGCCGAGAAGGCCCAGGAAGAAGACTGCAACCAGGCCGACGAGAAGAGACAACCCGAAGTATGCTGCACGACCGATGCCTGGATGATCGGCGGGTTCGGGCGGAGCGACGGGGCGCATGGGCATCGGTCCCGTCCCGCCGAGCTGGTAGTTGAATCCGCACGCCGGGCAGAAGACGGCGTTCGGGGGCATTGCCGCCTGACAGCGAGGGCATGGCACGAATCCGGATGCCACCGGTGGTTGGGTAGACGGCAGCAACTGCAGCTTCGACAAGAGATTGCATCCACAGGTCGGGCAGAAGCCCGCGTTCGCGGCACACGTCGCCCCACACTTTGGGCACAATCGAGGCAGGGTGCATGGAAGCTTGCATGACGGGCAGGGATACGTCTTCCCGGCCATGCTCTCGTATTCGCGTTCCGGCACCTCTAGGGTAGCCCCGCAAGACTCGCAGTTGATCTTGACGACTCTT
>Ga0194126_10011834_pt1 | contig 11142 bp, 10 predicted proteins | sample TA2KigC150mmetaG_FD_148641 | JGI IMG/M metagenome (GOLD analysis project Ga0194126, IMG submission 148641) | Freshwater microbial communities from Lake Tanganyika, Tanzania - TA2015035 Kigoma Deep Cast 150m | ecosystem: Environmental > Aquatic > Freshwater > Lake | place: Tanzania: Lake...
ATGTAATCAAAGCCAGTGGCAGTTGCTCTGTCCATTAAAACACCGAATTTTAAATATCTGTTACAGTCCACACAGGGATTGGGTGTTTTTCCGGAAAGATACTGGACTGTGAAGGGCCTGATTATAAATTTTTCCATTTCATCTGAAAGATCCAGAACATAGTGGACTATCCCCAGTTTAAGGCAGACATTTTTTGCGTCATTTATTGACTGGGAGCCGCAGCATCTCGGATTGTACATGGGGCCATCCTTCACACCCAGGCACATTGTAACTCCTGAAACCTTAAACCCTTCTTTTTTTAAAAGGTAAGCTGCTACAGAGGAGTCAACCCCGCCGCTCATGGCAACCATCACTTTTTTTTTCTTTTTAAGCTCAGAATAAGACATGGTTCTGACTATTTTGTTAAAGGAGAAATTTTACGTAATTTATCAATTATTTCAACCAGCACTTCAAGAGTGTATGCAATTTCTTCCCTGGTGTTAAACCTGCCGAGCGAAAACCTTACAGATCCTCTTGCAAGCTGGTTTGCCATGCCTATTGATTTTAAAACGTGCGAGGGCTCCATTGAACCTGATGAACATGCTGAACCGGAGGATGCTGCAATTCCCTTCATGTCAAGACCCAGAAGAATACCTTCACCTTCAATAAAATCAAACGAGAAACTCGCATTATTTGGAAGCCTTTTAAATCTGTCGCCGTTTAAATAAGACCTGTCAATTGTTGCAATCACCCCGTCAATAAGCCTGTCCCTAAGTTTTGTCTGAAGGATTGCCTCCTTTTCCATATTGCGGGAAGCAAGCTCTATAGCCTTGCCAAACCCTACAATACCTGGAACATTCTGGGTAGAAGCACGCATATTGTTTTCCTGTGAGCCACCATTTATAAGGGGATTTATCTTTGTACCCCTGCGCACATATATCAGGCCCACTCCCTTGGGGCCGTATAATTTATGGGCAGAGGCGCTTAAGAGATCTGCACCGATATCTTCAACGTCAATTTTTAAATGTCCGAAAGTCTGGACTGCATCGATATGAAAATAAATATTATTGCTTCTTGCAATTTGACCGATTTCACTTACAGGCTGGATTGTCCCGATCTCGTTATTTGCATGCATGACTGAGATTAAAACAGTACTTTTCTTAATTGCCTTTTTAAGCTCCTTTAAGTTTACAATACCGTCAGGGTCAGCAGGCACATAACTGACTTCAAATCCTGACTTTTCTAGCGAATGGCAGCTTTCAAGAACTGCATGATGTTCAATTGCTGAGGTTATTATATGGTTGCCCTTTTCATGATTTGCAAATGCGATTCCTTTTATTGCCATATTATCACTTTCAGTTCCGCTCCCGGTAAAAATTATCTCCTGCGGATCTGAATTTATGAACCCTGCAGCAATCAGACGGGCACTTTCAAGCGCTTTTTTTGCTTCATGGCCGAAGCTGTGAACACTGGAAGGATTTCCATAAAAGTCGGAGAAATAAGGCTGCATTGCTTTAAAAACTTCAGGATCAACACGGGTGGTGGCAGCATTATCAAGATATATTTTTTTCATTGAATTTCCTTTTAAAAATATGCTTAAATACTACTGGTTTAGTAGTAATAATAATTCAAATATATTATTTGTCAAATGCAGCATAAAAGGTATTTGCAGTATCTGAAGTCAAGAAATTATTCACCATACGTTAAATCAAAACACCTTACGTTAAATCAAAACACCTTACGTAAAATCAAAATAACTGTACGTTCATTTTGAAAAAAGGTAAACAATATTTAATGTCGCAGTGACCTCTATTTCCTGGGGAAGTATAGAAGGAGCTGTAACCTCCTGAGCTCTCAGCTCCCCTAACCCTGCAGGAGCCATCAGCGGTCCCGGAAACACTGTCCCTTCTTCAGAAATATAAAGGATATTGTCGATTTTCAAGCCCATTGATGTCGCAATTGCAAGCGCCTTGTCGTTTGCATCAAGAGTCGCAGCGCCGAGTGCATCACTTTTTGCTGCATTTCTGGTGCTTTCAGTAAGGTCAAAACCTATTGAGGAAATATTTGTTGCTCCTGCTTCAGTGGCTTTAGATATTATCTCCCCGATTTTTTTAAGGTCTGTGGTTCTCACTTCTATGGTGCTTGTGACCCTGTACGCCAAGATTTCAGGAGGCTGGTTTTCCTTTGAATAATCATACTGTGGGCTTAAGTCATAATATATGGTCTGTATTTTCAGGTTTTCTGCTCTTACCTGCTTGATGACATTTATTACATTTTGTGAAATGGTACTGTTTTCATTCACTGCTTCCTGAGTTGTGGCTTTTTCAGAAACAACTGAAATATTTATGAAAGCTTCGTCAGGGAGGACCTTCACCGTGCCGGTCCCGCTGACTGAAATAGTATTCTGGACGGCTATGGTTTCACCAGTATCAGCCAGAGTAATTTCAGGTATATCTGATTCAAGGCAAGCTGTAAAAGCAAAAAGGGAGGCAGAAATAACAATAACAGCAGGCAATACTGCCAGAAATGTTTTAAATAAAATGTTCTTATTTTTCATGATTTTTCCTTTGTATATTTTCTTTTTAAAAATTATATAATATATACGTTTCAATTGAAAATAAACCGGGGTATCAAACCGGGGTTCAGAAAAGCCCGGGGAAAAAGCCTCACAATCCTGTCAAATGTTTGCGAATTTATTATTCAAGGATTAATTATAATAGAATTATGGTAGAAATTTTATTTTTCTTAAAAAAAATAACATAAGCAGGGTGCAGGTTATGAAAAGAACAGAAATTATAAAATGGCTTAGATTTATATTATTAATTCTGTTTATTGCATCATTTATCATGGCCATATCAGCATGTGATATCATAAAAGCAATTGCATCCGACCAAAAGGAAAATGGCGAAGAGGATAGCAGCCAGAACGGCTCCGTTAATGTTGCACAGGGGGAAAATGAAAATGACAAGGAAGGCAAAGGCAGCAAAGATGTGCCTTCAGTTAATAATTATGCTGTTGTTTATTTTGAAATTACAAGCAGCGAAAAGTCCAGGCATTTTGAACACAGAGTTGCAAACATTTACTCGGTAAAACCTGACGGGACAGAAAAAACACTGATATACAGCGATATCAATGAAAAGTATGACCTGGGTCCCCTTTTCAGCGTTTCCCCTGACGGTTCAAAAGTTCTCGGTATGCTCAATGAGGGGGGAAGAGGGCTTTACTCAGCCCTTGTTGTGATAGACATATCCGATGGGAGCTTAAATAAACTTGTGGAATTTGATTATACTGACAATGAAGAGAGTGGAGAAGTGGAACTTGGAATTTACGGGGAGCCAGTTTGGTCAGATGACTCAAGCCAGGTGGCATTCGAGATGATTTCGTATCCCTATGACAGTCTTTCCTCGGGAAGGTTCAGGGATGCGGGGATTTTTATCGTGGAGGTTGAAAGCGGCAGCATAAGAGAAGTCGAGGTGGATGCTGGCGGTGCATCTGCAAGATCCACAACTTTTTTATATCCCGTATTATTCTCAGAAGACGGTGAATATATTTATGCTGTAATGCACCCTTACTTTGAGAAAATAGAAGATGGTGATGTTACCGGATTTTATACAAAAAACGATACTCTGTACTCAATCAATTTAAGCGGAGGCCAGCCGGTCAGGATCCTTGGAACCGGTGATTTTGTTTTCCCAGAGGGACCTGAAATAATCCAGAGCTTTGACAGTTTCGAGCTGTTAAGGAGCGAAAATAAAATAATTTTCCATGTGCTTGGGGATTTTGAGGAAGATGGTGACATATGGAGCTGCAATTATGATGGTTCTGGGCCTGCAAAGCTGACCACAGATAACCAGTTGCGGGAACAGCAGCCTGATGTGTTTGAAGCAACAGGTGAAAATGGCTCGCAGAATAAATCCTTTATTGCTTATATCGGGTCCGGAAGGTACGGAACAATTTCTTCAGAAATTCCCAGCGGGGATGTATATATTTCAGAAACCGGTGACAGTTCAATCTCAAAGCTTACTGATTTCAACCATGTCGGGGCATCACAGCCTATCATTTCTCCTGACGGCAATTTCATAGCTTTTCTTTATTCAGAATATGACGAAAATTATACATATATTGAAGAAAACTCCGTAAGGATTTACAGCCTGTCTGATGGCAGCATTGCGGAATCCCTTCCGGGTGAAGCAGGCTCCTATGGCTTTATTTTCAATATTGCAGGATGGATAAATAAGGGGTGAGTTAAAAAATCCCGGATACGGAAATCGGTGATATCCTGAAATCATACCTTACCCTGCTTGAGCAGGAAGGGTACAAAAAGACTGCAGCTGTGGATAAGTTCCTCCAGGACCTTTAATTCAGCATAAAAATATTTTGAATATTCTTACAGGTAGTATTTTATATTTTTTAACATTTCAAAGTGCCTGTCAAAGGTAGCGATATAATTTAAATTATAATAGGCAATTGTTGCGGCATGAATTGAGTCTCTTGGAAGAAGCCCCTGTAAGTGATATTTATGCAGCAAATCCTTTGATATATTAACAATCTGTATATTTACAGGCAGAATTTCATCAACAATCTGGGAAAAATATTCAAATACTTCCAGGCCTTTTGAAAAGTTATTTATGGAGTAATACCGGTACAGGATTTCCTGCATCACTTCCACAGAAGTTAAACCAGATATTTTTCCTTCAGAAACCTCATTTAAAAAATTGATAGAAATTTCTTTATTCGGATGGTCTTTTCCGGAAGCGTACGTCGGGATATTGGAATCAATAAAAACTTTTAGTTTATCTATCAATTAAGGCTCCTTTGATTATTTCGTGTTCCATGGATTCGTAATCTGATACCGGGAGATTCATCCTTTTTAATTTTGCAAGTGCTTTTAATCTATCTTCCTTTTTTTTTATGCCGTAGTAATTAGCAACAGCTTCTCTCACAAGCTCTCCTATGGATATATTTTCCCTTTTTGATTTTTCCTGTAATTGCTTATAAACATTTTCTTCAAACAGCATAGTTGTTTTTTTCAGTACCATTTCAATACCTTATTTTTGTTGATTTATTACAGTTTATAAATAGCCGTGTAAATTCTGATTTCACGGTAATATGCATATGGCTCCATATACATAATGAATTTTAATATAAGAAGATGCGCCTGTCAAATAAAAACAGAGGAAAAATCATTCTATAGGGCTGATAAGCCGTCTGCCAAAGGTATTTACGTTAACCCGGGATAAAAGGTTTACCAGATAAAATATACACCAGCGGAGCATCAGTTAAACCAATCTTTGCCTGAATATTTAAAATAATATACATAAACATTAATGTATAAATTAAACAATATAATAATTATAAATTATAATAAAAAAATATATAAATAAACTAATAAATATTTTTTAAAAAATATGTTGACAAATATATATATATTTGTATAAAATAAAGTAAAATAAAATATATATTTCTTAAAACTTATAAAAAAATTGGAAAGAGTATGATTATGGAAGTTAATTTAGCAATTTTATGGAAAAGTTATAAGCAGAACGAGGATACATATTTCCGGGACAGGCTTATTTCAAACTACAGGCCTTTTTTAAAGAGTGTTGTAAATCATGTACACTCCAGGCTTCCCAGGACTGTTGATGTCATGGATCTTGAAAATTATGCATACATAGGACTCCTTGATGCAATAAAGAAATTTGACCTTGGAAGAAATATCAAATTTGAAACATATGCAAGTTACAGGATAAAAGGTGCAATTATAGACGGGATTAGAAAGCAGGACTGGCTTTCAAGGACAATGAGGGCAAAATGCAAATCTGCCGAAGATGATGTTGAACATTTCCGGGATGAATTTGAAGACTGCTGTGAAAAAGATAAAACTGCTGAACTTACAGGGACAATTGAAACTGCAGGATTTGCTGGACCCGCAGAGTCTGCAGGGCCTGCAACAGACATTGAGTCTGCGGGCTCTGCAGGAACTGATAGAGAGCTGGGGACTGCTGCAATTTCGCGGAATGTGTCGCGGAATGCGTATGCAAATGATAGTCAAACCGGATACGAATATGAAAAGTTCTACATGTATTCGATAGATGACCCTAATTTCTATGAAGCCAGAGTAGAGGAAAGCTCGGATTCGCTGGAAAACATTTATGATATTTATGCTGCAAATAATTCAAACTTTGCAGAAAAGCTTGAAAACAAATTGCTTCTAAAGAAAATACTTGAAAAATTAAACCGCCATGAAAAAAGAATCGTTTACCTGTACTACTTTAAAGGAAAAACTTTCAAGGAAATAGGAAAAAAGTTGAATATTACAGAATCCAGGGTGTCACAGATAAACAAACAGATACTGCTGTTTCTTAAGAAGGAAATCAGGAAGGCTTCATTTGCCTCAGCATAAATCTCTCATCATAGATTTCACATAATAGGTTTCTCAGCATATATTTTTATAACACCTTTAGTGCAAAACCACTATCAGGCCAGTTTCAGAAAAATTAAATAGAAACCCAAAAATAATTAAAAAAGTTTTAAAAATTTTCTATAGTTTCCCAAATTTTTTCCGATAATAATATTAGTAATTAAAAAATAATTAAGTTAAAGGTTCGCACAAATGATTCAGAAAGATATCAGGGAAGTACGCACAAACTTAACGAAATATATTAATAAATATAATGGAAGGAAGATCTATATCTCCAAATATAATAAAATAATTGGGGAGCTGAAATTCTATTCCAGCAAAGAAAAAGATCAGGTAAGACTTGATATTGCAAAAGAAATAATTAAAAGTGCGGATCCCGAGCTGGAACTTCTCCAGTGATGCACAGGCAGCCTAACAGCGTTAAAGTTAAATGCAGGAGGCTCAGTCAGCGTGTTTGCTCCAGCAGCTTAAAATATTTTTAATATTTGGAAAGGCTTTTGGGAATCGATATGATCAATTCTGTTGAAAAAATAAGGACACAAATAAGGGCGAATGAATTAAAAGCCCTTTTTTTTATTGAAAATAATCTGATTTTTGAGGCAGAAAAAATGCTGGTCTCCAACATGAATTCAGGAACAGACAGCCCGATGACTTTTGACCTTTTAATCAGGATATATGAAAAAACCTGTAATTATCCGTTGCTGCTAAGCACGCTTGATTCCGGGATAAAAAGAACAGTAAAAAAAGATTTTTACAGGAGACTCAAAAAACAGATAATCTTCTCAAGATTGCTGAAAGATATATCCGCTATAACCGCATAGGGGCTTATCCTGCCTGCACATTTTTTTGTGCCATTATTCCCAAAATATTATAAAATTATTGATAGTTTTTAATCATATTAATATAAAGAGGTGCTCTGATGATACTGACTCTTATTGAAAAAATTCAAAGGTCTTCTGACTGCTTTTCCTTTTTATTCAAACCTGAAGGCCCTGTTTCATGGAAAGCAGGCCAGTTCATGCAGTTTATCCTGGAGCATGAAAATCCTGACGACAGGGGAACAAGAAGATTTTTTTCAATTTCCTCGGCACCCTTTGAAGCAAATATCATGATAACAACAAGATTTGCCGGGGAGAAGTCAAGCACATTTAAAAAAGCGCTTGCCGGGCTTGAGAAAAACGACACCATTGCGGCGTTGCCCCCACAGGGAGAATTTATTGTGGAAGATTTTTCAAAAAGCATTGTGTTTGTTGCAGGCGGGATTGGAATTACTCCTGTAAGATCGATAATTCTTGACCTTGACCACAAAAAAGAATTGTCCGGCATGCAGATCTACCTTCTGTACAGCAATAAAAACAGTGAGATTTTATTCAAAGATGAGTTTGACCTTATTGCAAGCACCAGCAGCTCTTTTAAGGTAAGATACATAATTGACCCTGAAAAATGCAGCATCGAACTGTTAAAAGTGGCAGTTCCTTATTTTTCTGAAAAAACTTATTACATTTCCGGTCCACCCGGAATGGTGAAGGCAATTGAAGAAGGGCTGTTGAAAGAATCAATCAGCAGGGATAATATAAAGCTTGATTATTTCCCGGGTTATTAAGCAGCATTTTTTATGCTCAGGCTGAAAGACTGAAATGATCAGGCTAACGGACTTAAATATTGATTCTTCTAGCTCGCAGGATCTGATCGGGGCATTTTAAACCTGATAGTTATGGATGCAGGGACTGATGGAACTGAAATTAATCAATTTTATTCAGGATAGTCTGACGTCGGTAAAAAACTCTAAAAACCTGTATTTTTTTCACAGGGATAAATACAGGGTCTGGAAATATTCATTTGAAGAAATCTATAAATATTCATTGGAATTTTCACTTTTCCTCAAAAAAAACAATATTGGAAAAGAAGACAAAATCCTGATAAAAGGTTCAAACAGCCCCGAATGGGTAATTGCTTTTATAGGGGTGCTCTTATGCGGAGCAATTGTGGTGCCCCTGGATATAAGGTCTTCTGAAGATTTTGATTTAAAAGTCTTTAAAAAGGTCAGTGCAAAAGCCATTGTCTCAGAAGGCCCTGAAATCATCGGCCATTTTGAAAGTGAAAAATTTTTAAAAATATTCTTCAATGATATTGGTAAGGACTATGATTCCTCAAATCTGCAGTCCGGCAAGCGCAAAGCCGCCAGTTCTTCCGCCAATATACCGGAAACTGATTCCGGCATCAGTTCAGGAAAAGTTTCTGATAAAGGGCTGAACCCAGAATCCGGCAGCGAAAGGCTTGCAGAAATAGTTTTTACATCAGGCACCACTGCTGAACCAAAGGGAGTGATGATAACGTATTCAAACCTTGAAGCAAGCCTGAAGGCAATAATCCCTGTCATGGCAAAATACAGCAGTTTCTTCAGGTTTATGTCCAATCCCAGGATTTTATCCCTTGTACCCTTAAGCCACATGTACGGGCAGCTGATTGGAATATTCACTCCTATGATGATAGGTACATCAGTAATGTTTACAGCAGTTATAAACCCGCAACAGGTATTGAAGGTTATAAAGGAAGAAAAAATCTGGATACTTGGGACACTGCCCAGGCTTATGGAAATGATTAAGGATTATATCATTGAAAAATATAACCTTAACAGCTCCGGATTCCTGAAAAAATACAATAAATGGAAGATAAAACGCTGGCAGTTGCGGTTTGTTGCATTTGCCTCTATTCACAGAAAAATCGGCTGGCGCCTTGTCGCATTCATGGTTGGAGGAGCGGTTTTAAATCCGTCAGTGGATGAGTTCTTCAGGTGTCTTGCCTATTCGATATTTCAGGGTTACGGGCTTACAGAAACATCCCCCCTCATAACACTGTCAGATCCCATAGGCAGCAGAGCAGGTTCTGTCGGGAGGGTTCTGCCAGGCCAGGATTTAAAAATCATTGACGGCGAGGTCTATGTTAAAGGGGAAAATGTGAGCCCGGGTTATTATGAGGATAAAACTCACACAGTCGAAGCTTTTAAAAACGGCTGGTTTAAAACCGGGGATATGGCCCAAATTGATGAAGACGGAAATGTGTATTTTAAGGGAAGAAAAGATGATGCAATAATCAGGCCGGATGGCCTCAACATCTATCCAGGTGATATAGAAGAAGCCATAAGGTCCACAGGCTTTGTAAGGGACTGTGCCGTGATATCTTCAAGGGCAGGGGTTTCTGTAATAATTACTGCCTTCCTGATTTTAAGGGAAGATATAGGGATTTCCGGCCAGAAAATAATTGAGGCAGCAAATAAAAAACTCAATGTTTATCAGAAAATTAACAGTTTTATCATATGGGACAAAGAAGATTTTCCCAGAACCGCTACTATGAAGGTGAAAAAAACCGCACTTGCGGGTTTCCTGGAAAAGAGAACAGCAGCTGGAATGGCTGAGGAATCTGCAGGCAGGAAAACAAAACTCTCCGGATTATTAAACTCTTTATATAAGCTCAAAAGAAAAAAGCTTAAACCATCCGACAGGCTTGAGAGTGATATCGGTCTTGATTCCATTGACATGATTGAACTTGTCTCAGCGGTTCAGGAAAAATACAATGTTGAATTAGATGAATCGCTGATAACAAAAGACACCACAGTTGCTGAAATTGAAAATATGATTTCACAACCCCCAAAAGAGGCAGCAGGGATTCCATTTTTCAGTTTTCCCTACTGGTCCGGGGTAAAGATTGTAAGGACATTGTTCCAGTATTTTTTATACCCGTTCATACATTTGCTATTTTTAAAAAAAATATACGGGAAGGAAAATCTTAAAAACATTAAAGGGCCTGTAGTTTTTGCAGCTAACCATACAAGTAATCTTGATACGTTTGTGGTACTTTATTGCCTGCCTTTGAAGATACGCACCCGTGTAACCGCGCTCATGTCCATTGAGCATCATTTCCAGCATTTCTTTTACCGGAGAGGAAACTGGATAAGGAGGGCATTGGAAGCTGCAGGGTTTTACCTGCTTGTAAATCTTGCAGTGAATGCCTGTCCGCTTTCAAGAACCCACGGATTCAAGCGGGTGCTTGAAAATGCAGGAAAGCTTGCAGACCGGGGCTGGAGCCTGCTGATATTTCCTGAAGGCGGAGTCACTACAGATGGGGAAATGAAGAAATTTGAAAGCGGTATCGGAATTATTGCTGCAGATATGAAAATGCCTGTAGTACCTGTAAAAATTGAGGGCCTGTATAACATACTTAGAAACGGGATACTTCCATGGGGGCATATACCAAGGTGGCCCAGGGTAAAAATAACATTTGGCAAAACGCTATTTTTTAAAAAGACCCGGTTCAGCTACCAGGAGATTGCCCTTGCACTTGAGGAAACAATAAAAAACAGGCTATAGTAACTATATAAATGTAAATATCAATATATCAACCACAGGAAGCATTATTATTCTGTGGTAAATTATACATTACTATTTTAATAGTATTAAAATTGGAATATAATGATTTTCCTGTATTTAATGAATCTGGATAAACTTTCTGAGTGCCAGAATTAATAAAATTTATTATCTTATTAAACAGGATAGGAGAACATAAATGACAGAGAAACTGCAAATCTATAAGTGTGAGGTCTGCGGCAACATTGTGGAGATGCTCCATGCAGGCAAGGGCTCAATGGTCTGCTGCGACCAGCCCATGAAGCTTTATAAAGAAAACACAACAGATGCTTCAGTTGAAAAACATGTTCCGGTAATTACAAAAAAGGACAGCGGCAT